>ENA-UOUJ01000025-UOUJ01000025.1-activated-sludge-metagenome-genome-assembly--contig:-NODE-25-length-165499-cov-6.125704_pt1 | contig 165499 bp, 169 predicted proteins | sample MGYA00249839_ERZ747224 | MGnify/ENA primary metagenome ERZ747224 (study PRJEB28782, sample SAMN03220277) | activated sludge metagenome | biome: wastewater; feature: sewage sludge; material... | reverse complement strand
TAGAAGCCCAGCCGCCAGCAACAGCCCCTGCACCCCCAGGATTTCCTTGTGATCCTAGGCCCCCGTCAGTAACCGGCAGGTTCGTTCTTAGAGCACCGCCACCACCACTTCCACCACTTCCACCATCTGACGCCGCGTGCGGAACACCAAAGCCACCGCCTTCCGCGGTAACATCTGAAAACTTTGAATCTCCGCCCTTTGCACCAGGATCATTTTGCACTGAACCGCCAGCGCCACCGCCACCAACTGTCACGCTTATACTTCCTACACTAACTGGGTAAGCGGGATTATAGACATAGCCGCCAGCACCGCCTCCGGAGCCACTATTTCCGCCGCCGCCGCCGCCACCAACGACAAGTAGTTTAACCGTTCCATTGTTAATCGCCGGGTAGCCTACGCTAAAACCCGTACGAACATTGCCGCTTTTGTTTACTGAACACGTCGTACCGGTATCAGGACACGTTAAGCCCGTGTCCGCTGTCACATTTAGCACGCCAGTACTGGTGAATTTGTGTATTGTTCGGCCATTCCAATATGAAATCGTACCGCCAGTTGCGGTCAGAGCGCCAGTAGGGTATGAAACAACCACAATACCCGAACCACCGTCACCACCCCTGTTGTTAGCATTATAATGCGAACCACCACCGCCACCACCGCCGGTATTTGCACCACCATTACCACCAGGAGTATTTGCGACAGTATTAACGTTTCCACCGCCACCAGTTCCGCCGTGATTGAGTCCAACTCCCCCAGGATTAGTCCCAACCGCGCCGCCACCACCGCCGCCAATACCGCCATTACCGCCATTAATTGAGTACCCAGCACCGCCGCCGCCACCGCCCCAATAGTAGCTTGTTCCCAGAATCGCATTTGCAATTCCTGCACCACCATTTGCCTTACCGTTACCATTAGCGCCTACAGTTCCAGCACCGCCACCACCACCAGAATAGTAAGCGTTACCCTGATTTCCGCCACTATTACCTTGTCCAGTAACACCAATACCGCCCTTAACTGCACCTGGTGGAGATCCATTATTGTTGTAACCAGAGGCACCACCACCAGAACCGCCGTCGGCACCACCATTAATCCCAAATTTACCGTTATATGATGTTCCACCTCGGCCACCACCAATTGCTTCTATGCCGTTAAATGAAGAGTTACCACCATTTGTACCGGGGGTTGTTGGATGAAACGAATCTGTACCATTAGGCGCACCCTGACCGCCATCACCAACTATGACTTGAAATTTACCTAAACTTAGCTTTTCAGATGGTTTATATATGACACCACCGCCGCCGCCGCCGCCACCCATATTAGCGCCGCCGCCGCCGCCGCCAGCTACAACCAAAACACTTGCCGTAGTAGTTGTATTTAGAGGCATGCCAGAACAGTCAGTATCCTGTTTAAGCGGCATCGCGTCCGACCACTTCGGAATTCCATCAAGATTCATACATGCTTTTGCGTATTCAATTCCAGCATCAGCCGCACTCCGCGCCATCTGATTGTAATATTGAGCCTGAAGAGAGTTTCTAACCGCCACAGTTGAAGTAACAGAAACGAGCAACACAGTCAGCATAATAATTGAAGAAATCAAAACAGTCGGCAGAGCAAAGCCAACAGAGAATTTCGTCTCTGTATGTTTTGTAGAATTTGATGCAAATCGTATCACTTTATATCCCATAAATTATGGATTTAGTATAGCATAATCATGATGGTAGATAGTAGATAGTAAATGATGTATAATGTATAGTAACAACCAAACAGGAAGGGTAACATGACCGATTCAACCACACCTACAGTAACCGTATACAGCACATCTTGGTGCGCGTTCTGCCACACCGAAATGCAATGGCTCGATAAGCTTGGTATTCCGTATATTAGTAAGGACATCGAGGCGGACAAAGAGGCTCACGACGAACTTATGAAAAAGTTAGACGGTGACTTTCGAGGTGTTCCTGTTACCGATGTTGCCGGCGATATCATCCTAGGGTTCGACCGCCCTAAAATCCAAGATGCAATCAAAAAGCACAACATCCAACCTGTTACAACATAACCTAAACTGTTCCAATTCGCTCCTGACACTTTAGCAAAGGAGAACATGGACAACAATCAGCACGAAGGACCAAAAGACCAATCGGCCAGCAAGATTACCGAGAGGGCTTTTATTGACCCCGAAAAGTTAACCGATACCGAATACGCAGCCGCTCAACTGGATATGTGGGGGAGTCCTGCCGCCATTAACTTAACACCATTAGTAATAAGTGAAACATGCATAGGTGATAACAGTGAGTCATTTCGCACTGAACAGATGAACTTATGGAAGTCTAGATTGATTAAACTGATGGAGCGAGACGAAGAGCTCGCTCGATCGCTCGGTGAGAATAACCCCTACCGACTTTTGTTTAATGAAGCTTACGCTCGTTCGTCGACTGTCGAGCAGAGACAGGCACTTTCGGCCATAGAGCGCTTAGCCCTAGTTGCATCAGGGCCCATCGTTACAAAACGAAACATGTACTCTTCCGATCAAATAGTTCGGTTGATCCGCCGAGTGCTGGACAGTTAGTCTATTTTTCGCCGATTTGCAGAACGTCACCACCAAGTGACCGTCTAAAGTATCCGTCATGGCTAACGTAAATAACTGCACCCGAATATTTAGCTAAGGCTGTTTCAAGTTCCTCAATACTCGGTAAATCAAGGTGATTGGTTGGCTCGTCTAAAATTAGTAGTTGCGGGTCGTTTGCTAGCATCGAAATTAATTGCAACCTCGCTTTTTGGCCACCAGATAACCGTGAAACTGGCGTTTTACCATCTGCTTCTGTAAATAAATAATCACTCATCAAATTTCGTATTTTTGTTTGCGATATTGACAATCCGCGGTCCAAATACACTCGCTCTATCGCTAGTTCAAGCGGTATTTCAAAATAAGTTGGAGAAACCTCTTGTTCATAAATCCCAATTCGTACGTGTGTATCCAGATTAATTTCACCACTAAATAACGCGATGTCGCTAGCCGAGTTAGATGTGAATTCTTCTTTTAAAACACTACTGAGGTTCCCAGATAACTTACGGCTAGATTCATTGCTTGTCGAGGACTGTTTGACCCGCTGTCCAGCGGGGAGTTCCGCAGGCGACAAAGAAGCTAGTCGTAAATTATCTTGGCGAACTGAGGTCTGTTTTGAAAAAGAATTCACATCTGACTCGGGTTTGTAGAGTAAGGCTTTTATTAGTGTTGTCTTACCAGCACCATTACGCCCGCGAAACTCTAATGCTTCACCTTCACGTAAATCAATATTCACACCGCTAAATAGGGGAGTGTTACCATAACCGAGCGACACGTCACGCGCCGTAACTAAGACGTGTTTACTGCGCGATTCATCGTTTTTTAAATTCATGCGGATATTCTTGGCTTTGAACTTATCGTATTGATTAGCGACTTTGTAGTTCAAGTTTGCCGCTGATTCTTTGTCAATCCAAAAAGTCGGTTTTTCTTTGGCTTGTAGTTCGGCCAATTCTTTACGTGAATTTTCTTCTAGTCGTTTAAACTTTTGGATAGTCCCAGGATTACGAGATTTTTCCTTCAAACGTTGGTAGTCAATTACTTTTGCTTTCAAATTGACGATCCGTTTTTCTATCATTTCAAAGTCGTTCATTTGAGTACCAGTGCTAACGGCATTTTGCTTTAGATACGCATCATAGTTGCCTTTGTAATTTGCGTTTTCACCATCTTTGAGCTCGATTATTCTATCGACCTCGCTCAAAACATCTCGGTCATGGGTAATGACAAGCATCGCCTCACGCGCTGTTTTCATCCAATCAATATACTGCTGTTTAGCTATGTAATCCATATGGTTGGTTGGTTCGTCGACTAACGCTAAATTGGCATCGCTATGCATGACTTTTACAACCTCGACTAGACGCTTTTGGCCACCAGACAAGGTAGAGAAGGGACGATGAGCCACCCCGGGCAGTTGAAATTTATCTAGTTCGCGCTCAATTTGTTCTTCGATTTGATAAAAACCTTTGTCGTCAAACCGCGTAAGTGCCTGAGTATATTCATCAATTAATTTCATATTATCGCCCATTTTTTCGGGGTAAGTCTCAATTATTCGACTTAGGTTGCTGTATTCAGGTAATCCTGCTAGGACGTATTGCAAAACAGTCGTATCGCCCAGGTCATGGTGTTCTTGAGCTGTCGACACAACTACCACGCCGCGCTTATATATAATATTGCCAGTAAAGTCTTTGTCGATGCCCGCTAAGATTCCAAAAAGCGTAGATTTACCAATACCATTACGTCCAATTACACCAATTTTTTCGTGGTCATCAATACTAAACTTAATCCCACTCATTAAAATTTTGGGACCAAAAGATTTTTCGCTAATACTAATATCTGCAATCATGCCTGAACATTATAACACCTTACGAAAATATATTGACAATTATATAGGTATGTGCTAATATATTATTTACACAACGCTTAGCGGCGACGTGCGGGACACATTGACCGGCGTCGTACGCCGTTAGATGTGTGGAAATACAATTAAGATTCAGCTCGTCGGTTGGAAATTAATTGTAAACGCGTGGGAGAATACTGCGGAAACAGAATTCTTCCAGAGGGGATATTGCTAGCTCAGCCCTTAAGGCAACGCCTCGCAATAGAGGATGAGTGTTGACGAATGACAACCGTCGGTACGATGCGCTATGACTCCTTAAACCCTCAGTCAGATATAAGAAAGGTGCAGCCCCGGAAAGCTGCTACCGCCTGAACTTCACAAGAAGATAAAGGACTGACAAAATTCTAGGCTGGCTCCGCTCAGCCTCCCCCGGGTCAGCCCGAGTGAGTTTGGTGGTTGGGATTTATCCGACCATTGCCTATTCGTAGGATACAGTCGCAAATAGCGATCATAGACCAGACTACTCGGGCCCCCGGGCCCACCCTCCTTTAACTAGGAGGTTTTTTAATTACATAAAAAAATTCATACCTATGTATACTAGATAGCGATGAACAGTAAACGCACATCCAACCAAACCGAAACTAATCTTGATTCTCCAATTGTTATGCTTCACGGACTGCGTGGCACACGTCAAGGTTTGTTTTTGATTAAAAAACACTTGGCTGGATTCAAAGTTATCATCCCAGACCTACCTGCATTTGGTACTGAAGCTCCTTACAAATCTCAAACAATTGAAGATTACGTGGAATGGATTAATGACTTTATTTCAAAACAAGACCTAACCACGAAACCATTGCTCATCGGTCACTCCTTCGGCAGTATTATCGCAGCAGGATACGCCGCTAAGTATCCAAGTAACATTCAGAAGCTAATCCTAATAAATCCTGTCGCTGAAAAAACGATTAACGTGACAGGCTTTATGGGCGCGATGTTTATCAAAACCCAATACTGGCTAGGTAGAACTCTACCAGAAAAAGCTGCCCGTAAACTGCTGTCTGCCAAAATCTTTGTCGATGGAATGAGCGTTTACACAACAATAACGCGGGACCAAACCCTACGTAAATTTATACGTGATCAACACCGAACATATTTTAGTACATTTCACGATACTAGGTCATTATCCCAAGCATTCATGACATCGGCATCGCGGAGTGTAGGAGAGTTCGCCACGAAGATTAAGACCCCAACTTTGTTAATTGCCGGCGACAAAGATTACTTGACTAAAGTATCAAAACAGCAAGAATTAGCTAACAAAATCAAGAATTCTAAACTTGTCGTAATCAAAAACGTCGGCCATCTGACGCACTACGAAACGCCAGATCAAATTGCCGACGAGATAAAAAAATTTATTTGATTAGATTGGTATAAATTTCAATAAATTGATCTAGAGTATGTTGCAAATCGTTTTTGTTAGCAATCTCTAAACTTTTTTTCGAAAATTTCTCACGAAGTTTAGGGTTACGAATGATTTTTACTAAAGCTTCTGCTATCTCATCGACATTATCCAGTTCGCATAGATAACCGTTTTTATTACTATGACAAAGTTCAACCAGCGCGCCGGCATCAACAGCGACAACAGGCATGCCGCTGGCCATCGCCTCAAGCGTTGCGATACTCTGTAGCTCCATAGGTGACGGCATTGCAAAAACAGTCCCCATACGATGCAAGTCTTTTTTATCTTCTTCGTTAACTCGGCCAGTGAAAGTAACGTTCGACCTGAGGTCTAAATCACTTACCAGCAACTTCAAATTATTCGCCTCACCACCATCGCCAACGATTAATAAGTGTGCCGGTACCGATTCTAAAACTTTTTTAAATGCCCTGATCAAAACCGGGATATGCTTCTCAGCATCTAGACGCCCAACAAATGTAATGATCGGCAAATCAGTCGGAATACCAAACTTCTTATAAACTTTCGCTGAAGCCTCTCCGACATTAAATTCATTCAGGTCGATTCCGTTCGAAATTGCCTTCAGTGGCACTTTCATTTTCTTGGATGCTTTGAACATATTAATCGCTGATTGAGTCGGCAATGTCACAAAGTCAGACTTTGAATGGAACCGTCTGCCGTATTCAGTTAGCATATAATTAATCGGACGAGCCAGTGGGGCAAGTAGCTTCAGATTATCCATCAAGTTTTCGGGCATGGCGTGGTTCGTGCTAACAATCGGAATTCCATTTTTGTTACCAATTTTCATAGCGGCTTGACCAATCCACATTAGCATTTGAATATGAATAACGTCAGGTTCAAAATCATTAATAATCTTTTTAACTTCGCGGGCTGGAGTTAATGAAACTCGAATATTCTGATAAAAAGGAAAGGGGATAGCGGCGGTCCTAGTCACCACATGATTTACATCTACTTCCTTGTACTTTCTGCCAGTCTGACTAGGCGCAATGACTAAAACCTCATGGCCCCTAGCGGCTAGACCACGGGCTAGGTTTCGACTAAAAGTTGCAACACCGTTGATAACCGGAAAATGTAAATCCGATGCGATCAATATCTTCATAATATGCGTTTGATTATACCATGTTACAATTTCATGTAGATATGAAATTGCTGTTTGACGCACGTTACATCAGAACAAACCACCACGATGGGATTAGCCGTTTTAGTGCCGAGTTAGCAGCTAGTTTGTTTAGGATTACTCCGGTAGTTTTTTTGATTCATGACGTCAATCAACTAACTAAACTACCAGACAATTGTGACTACTTGATAATCCATAAACCAACGTCCATCAAAGAACCGTTGACGTCATTGATTTTAAATCGTTACAAACCCGATGTGGTGTTCTCGCCAATGCAAACCATGGGTTCGTTCGGTCGCAGATTCAAACTTATTCTGACACTGCACGACATGATTTATTACAAATTCCGAACCCCGCCCAAATACTTTAACCCAATTATCAGATTTGGTTGGTGGCTGTACCATCTAACGTATATACCCCAGCGCATTACGCTAAACAGTGCCGACATGGTAGCTACAGTAAGTGAAACCAGCAAACAATCAATCCTAGGCGCCAAACTCACTAAGCGCCAAGTCATAGTAATCCCTAACGCCCCACAGGATTTAACCGATCAACTAACCGTACCGCTTTCGAATAAGTCTGAGCCAATCAACATAGTTTATATGGGTTCATTTTTGGAATATAAAAACGTCGAGACTTTGATCAAAGCGACAAAGTACCTTAAAAACCATACTCTGCACCTGCTTAGTGGCATCACGCCGAACCGAATGGCCGAACTTGACTCGCTGCGACCAAAAGGCGCAAAAGTAGTGTTTCATAACGGTGTAACTGATCAAGAATACGCCAATATCCTTGCTGATCGATCCGTTCTGGTGATGGCCAGTCGTGACGAAGGTTATGGACTGCCAGTCGCCGAAGCGCTTGCTATGGGAGTACCTACTGTAGTCAGTGATATTCCAATTTTCCATGAAGTAGCAGGTGATGGCGCCTTGTATTTTAACCCCGATAGTGCACAAGATCTTGCAAACAAAATAAAGTCGTTGTCCGACGATAAGTTACGCCAAAACCTTATCAAACAGGGCAGTAAACACATTTCACAATATGACTGGGATAAATCAGCTCGCAAACTTCTCTCTGCAATCAAGTCCTCTCTGCTACAATAAGGCTATTATGGCTAAGTCCAAAAAAAGCAAATCAACCACCAGCTCAATCCTAAATCGTCGTGCAAAATTTGATTACGCACTGGACGAGGATTTAGTTGTGGGCATGGCACTTACCGGCATGGAAACTCGTGCCGCCCGTGATGGCCATGTTCAGTTAAAGGGCGCGTTTGTAACTATTAGAAACGATGAACTGTGGCTTAATAATGCTAGTTTCAGCCTGCGTCTCAATGAAAAGGGTAATACTGGCGCCAGAACTATCGACACATCACCACGTAAACTACTGGCAAAACGCAAGCAGATCGATGATCTGGCGGCTCGCAAACAATCTGGTATGACTATCGTACCCATTAAAATGCTGACTCACGGCCGACATATTAAACTCGTCATAGCACTAGGTAAGGGTAAGAAAACTTATGACAAGCGTGAAACTCTCAAACGCCGAGATCAAGAGCGTGACGCTAGTGGAAAATTCTAAATTAAGCTTATTCTAAGTTTATCGGTAGTGCTATAATATACCTTATGAACGACAACAATAACTACACCGATGTGTTGTTAGAAGACATAAACAGTAAAATGGATGCTGTTTTTGAAGTTGTACAAGATACACGTGATCAAATAAAAACACTTGCTCGACAGTCAGATTTAGAATCTCTCCAAAGCAACGTGCAGCTTATCCGTACGGCTTTAACTGACACGACCGCACAAATTAACAAACAAGACCAACGAATTACAAAACTCGAACTCAAACACTCTAGTAATTAACTAATACGTGAGTGGTACAATATAGATAATGAAACTATATTCGTGGAACGTAAATGGCATCAGGGCGGTAATTAATAAAGGCGTCTTTCAAACCTTTGTAGCCGAGCATCAGCCAGATATCTTGTGCCTACAAGAAACCAAGGCTAAACAAGGTCAAGCTGAGATTGATTTACCTGATTATCATGAATATTGGAATAGCGCCGATAAAGCCGGGTATTCTGGTACGGCGATTTTCAGTAAGACTAAGCCAATTAGTGTTATTAACGGTTTCGCAGATGACATCGCCAAAAAATACAAGCTTGCTGGCGACAGCTATGGTGATCCAACCAAAGAGGGTAGAGTAATCTCGGCCGAATTTGATAAGTTTTGGGTCGTAACGGTCTATACGCCCAATAGCAAAGGCGACTTGTCACGACTAAGATTGCGGCACGAACAGTGGGACCCAGCCTTTTTGGAACATCTTAAACATCTCGAAAAGTCCAAACCCGTTTTGTTTTGCGGCGATCTAAACGTTGCCCATAACGAAATTGACCTAGCTAATCCTGGTCCAAATGTCGGTAAGCACGGTTTTACAAACGAAGAACGTGAGGGTTTTGATAAATTCGAGGCAGCTGGCTTTGTTGATACTTTTCGCGCCAAATACCCCGATAAAACCGAAGCCTACAGCTGGTGGACCCACTGGGCTAATGCTCGGGCGCGAAACGTCGGTTGGCGCATCGATTACTGGCTAGCCAGCAAATCTATCGCAGATAAAGTCATTGACGCCCAAATCCATCCCAACGTCATGGGTTCTGACCATTGTCCTGTAAGTATAGAGGTAAAAGTATAATGAACAGCAAAACACTATCATTATTATTCCTTCGTAAAGACGATTCGCTACTATTAGCTATGAAAAAACGTGGATTCGGTGAAGGTAGATGGAATGGGGTCGGAGGTAAAGTTGAACCAGGTGAAACAATAAAACAAGCAATGGTTAGAGAATCTCAAGAAGAGATTGGAATAACCCCAACAGCTTACGAAAAATTCGCAGAAATTAACTTTGATGAATATTTCAAAGGTGAACCAACACTTATGAACGTTCATGTTTTTGTCGCCACTGCTTGGAAGGGCAAGCCGACAGAAAGCGAAGAAATGAAACCCAAATGGTTCAATATCGCCGACATACCTTACGACAAAATGTGGCCGGATGATCCGTACTGGCTACCTGTTGTTTTAAAGGGTCAAAAACTAACAGCAGACTTTACACTTGATGAAACAGATGTTATAATTTCACATAAATTAACGGAAGTGAGTGGGTTTAAGGATTAAAACATGGCTCTATCGCCAGAACTCCAAGCCTTGCAAGATCGTCAATCTAACTACCAGGGTAATGTGAATACGCTTGATGCCCTTAGTTCAAAAATGCTACATATGATTGTTGGTCCAACTGGCATAGGCAAGTCGTCAATTATTGGTGAAGTTTTACAACTCGAACCCGAATGGGATATTGTCGGCACCAGAACTACCAGAGACCGCAAACCGGACGGAGGGGACCCAGAACACTATCAAACAGCCGCTGAAGGTGTGACTGTAGATAAAATGAAAAACGAAATTATTAACGGAGAGCTCGTCAATTATTCCATACATAATAATGGAAATATTTATGGCACATTACCAGAACAGTTTCGTAAAAAGCATAATTTATTACCAGTTATTCCAGACAGCATCAAACAACTTCAACAAGCCGGTTTTAGGAAAACCGACACAACATATATAGTATCCCCAGCCGAACAATGGAAAAATCGGATAATGACCAGTAGAGTTGAGTACAGCGATCTAATCCCAAGATTAGAAGAGGGAATCGCTTCTATCGAATATGCTATCGATAATATCGAATGGTTAAATTTTGTTGAAAACATTAATGGCAAAGAGGGTCTTCAAAAAGCTGCCCGAAAGGTTATTTCTATCGCGAAAGGATATCAAGATGAAAAAATTACAGATGATATCAACCGTAGTTTACAGGGCATGTTAGCGGTAGCCAAAGACCTTGCTGTACACTCATAGGTATGGATTACGACTATTGGAGCAAGCAAACCGCCGACAAACCGTTATATCCTGATATCGAGTGGTCTAAACCCGAACAACGCTCAAAACGCGGTAAATTAGGCATAATAGGTGGCAATAAACTAGGTTTTGCAGGGGTAGCTGAAGCCTATAGTACAGCCCTTAATACCGGCGCCGGTGAAGTCAGAGTTCTACTGCCGGATGCGCTCAAGAAATCAATTCCACCGATCATGACTGATGCTATATTTGCTGCCACCAATCCGTCCGGCGGTCTGTCGCGAGACGCATTGACGGAGATGCTAGCTATAGGTGAATGGTCAACAAGTGTTCTGCTAATCGGTGATGCCGGCCGTAATAGCGAAACCGCAATCCTATACGAAGATTTTATGAATAAATATAACGGCCCACTAATAATCACTCGTGACGCCATCGATTTAATCAAAAACGCTAGTGCTAGCGTGGTGGAACGCCCAGACACGCTACTAGTGGTGTCGTTCGCTCAACTCCAAAAACTGTTTCAAGCTGTCTATTACCCCAAAGTTTTAACCTTTAGTATGCAACTAACTAGCCTAGTCGAAGCTGTTCATAAATTCACGGTTTCATACCCAATTAGCATCGCGGTCTTGCACCAGGACACCATGGTCGTCGCGACTGAGGGCAATGTCACATCTACCCCGTGGAGTGACCCAATGCAGATTTGGCGCGGCGTCACGGCCACTCGGGCTGCGGTTTACGGTATATGGAGCCCTGACAAAACTCTGCAAGCCATCACAGCCAGTCTAGTCTCGAACGAATAATTACATTTCAATCGAACTATTATTTGAAAACTGTGAATTGAAAATTATTTGAAAACTGAAAACTGTGAACTGAAAACTTTATTGTCCGCCACCAAAAATTCGTTCAAAGAAAGTAGGAGAATTACCAGGTATGGTGGCTTGGGCTGGTTCACCTGAATCAGCTGGAGCCTTAGTCGCAGCGCTAGGGTCGGGGCTAACTTGCTCGGCAGTAACCAGCAACCTATTAGTTGATGTACCTAGTGGCGTACAGGTAATTAACGTAAGCATCGGCTTGTCGGTTTTGTAGACCAACTTGTTGACATCGGTTGGCTTAACAACTTCTTTTTTCGTAACGGTATACGTGTAGCGCTTGCTTTTGTAGTTGGCGTATATGGTGTCACCAACATTTAATTTATCGAGCTGCGCAAATATAAATTTGTAGTCGCCCGGGTCTAGCAGGTCATTACTACTATGACCTGATAGTACGGTGTTGCCAACCTGTCCGGGAACACTGCTGGCACCCGGAATCGAAAAGTGCGCCACACCTTTGACCATAGCAGCCATTTGCGAATCATAGTCGCTACCAACACCATAAATTACGGGTACATCTACGTTTATCTTTGGAATAATTAACATTGGGTCAGGACCGACTACGACGTCAGTACTAGGATCGATAACGATATTTTGTGGATCAATATTACCGGGGCTAACATAGGCCATAACGTTCGATATAATAACGCGGTTATATTGTAAAAACGCGAATATCAAAACGACAATTAGTGCAGCCGTAATCGGAACAAAATGACGACTTTTTCGAACCTTTTTGGCCGAATCTTTTACTTTTCCTAGTAATTTCTGCCTTAGATCAAAAACTGCTTCGTCAGGCGTCATCGACACCTCTTCTTCGACTGGTTGGTTGGCAAAGTAGCCCCCAGAATTATTAGAAGTACTCTGTTGATTTAGAGAACCTCTGGACTGCCTAAGACTCTGTGCGTAATAACCTTCGTAGTATTTCTGGTAATAGTTTTGCCAGGCGCTATGATATTGTTTCCAATCTTCAATCTGAGGTTGTGGGTGAGTGGCGGCTGTTCGGTCATAAGGGCTCGTCTGAGCATATTGGTCAGCACCCTGAGCGGTCTGAGAGTTATTTGAGTTACCGTCATATAAATTATTGATTTGGTTTCGGACTATTTGAGCGGCGGCTTCTCGCGAAGCATCACTAACTGGTGTCGTGGGTTGAACCGGCTGTGGTGACAGCGGCACCCCACTCTGGTCGCTACTCGGTTCGTCTGGGCTCATATCTATAGATTCCTACTGGTTTCTATTGTACAATACATTGGTGGTAACCGCTATGACACGGTTATGTTATATCGCCGATGGTGGCTGCGTGAAACGTAAATTAATAGTAGACACAGTGTCTACCAATAAACACAGGGTGTCCGTGACGACGTTAAACTAGTACCTTAAGCTAATCTCTCAGTACGCCCCTGGTGGTGGCTGCGTGAAACGTAAATTAATAGTAGACACAGTGTCTACCAATAAACACAGGGTGTCCGTGACGACGTTAAACTAGTACCTTAAGCTAATCTCTCAGTACGCCGCGATGGTGGAATTGGTAGACACGCAAGACTCAAAATTTTGTGTCCGTAATGGACGTGCCGGTTCAAGTCCGGCTCGCGGTACCAGAGATAGTATGAGTAACCTAGTTTTCAGTTCTCAATTTTCAGTTCACAAAAAAGTTTCAATTCTCAGGTTTCAATTTGAAGTTAATTGAAAATTGTGAATTGTGAATTAATTGAAAACTGTAAATTGATAATTAAGAATTGAATTAAGGTTCAACCTTAGGTTGAACCTTACGGTAGTATCATTCGTACACGCTGCAGACTAACTCCAGCGTCTGTCTTTGCAAAGCTATACAGCCAGCGACCATTATGCGTCAGGGTTACGTCTTGTCCCGCAAGCACTGTATTTATTGTATGAACATTCGCACCATCAAATTCACGAATTGTTAATTTACCATCTAGATCTGACCAAATATAGTTATCATCCAACCACTTTAATTGTCGTGCCGAGCCATTACCATTAATTTTTGAAGCAGCATAGACTTGGTATTCCATGTCGTAACTTGCGAAATTACTGCCATTTTGAACAAAGACATATTGCCCGGTTGGGCTGAATTGTAATATATCTACATCTCGACTAACCGTAAATTCGGCAAAAACCTTTAGTCCCGTCACATCATCACTGGCTGTAGTTGGATAGCTACCGTTATAAATAGTTACAGTCGAACCTTCCGATATAGCAATGTAATTCTCGTTAAAATACTTTGAGGTAGCGACATGAAGCTTGACACTCGGCTGACCATCTAACACCTTTAATACATGCGGAGCGTCGTCACCCTCGCGGTACAATCCAACGACTCGTTCATTTGGTTTTTGTTTATCATTCGCAACATAAGTTATGATATTTGACTCATATACACTAAACTCGTTCACGTCACTAATTAAAGGCCTCGAGATGGTGCCCGCCGCCAAATCTAATTTACGAACATCCTTACTGCCGAGAACATAATATTCATTACCGCTAGTTCCCGAAAACTCAATCTCCGTAATCGCAAAGTCAAACAATCGAGTAATATTTTTACTCGCTGCTATATCCTGCGTATCCATAACCAACCACTCTGTTTTACCGTCAAAATCGTGTTTAATCAAGACGTAACGCCCACCGTCATCCCATTTTATAGGTGTAAAAACGTTACTTGTGCCAGCCGAATAAATAGTACCGTCGATTGTTAAATCTACTGAAACGACTTTATCGGACGTAATGTCGACCAAGCTAAACGACGGGACGGCAGAGTTGGTCTGAACCAAAATGCTCCGACCCTCTGGCGAGGCTAGTGAGCTTACAACATTTTCGTAATTAATAATAGGTTCAACGTCAAGCTTTTTAGGCACCAACAGGGCATAGTTCAGCCAAGTCAATGCACCAGGTTTAATATCTACGGTTTTTTGCCAGGTATCATAGCCATCTCGCCAAATCGAAAACTCATGACTGCCGGCTTTAATCGTAGCCTTCGCAGGCGTCCTAGCGTTTAATGCCAGACCATCTATTGCTACAGCCGCTCCTGACGGAGTAGAGCCAAATTGCACCAAGGCGCCCTGTTCAATCTGGCCATTCCCCAAATCAAACCTAAAACCTAACATAAATAGTACAACTATCGTAACCACCGAAAACACCAAAAATGTCATACCGGTGTAGGTTAGCGCCAGACGTATAGATACCCATTTTTTTGAATTGCGACGATGCATATATAAATACAGTATAACACTTGAACAAGCGAATGAATCACACTACAGCAACTACCTAGATAAGCCAAGATTGAATACATTTTTTACTAGCAGACCTTGTAATATCGTCGTCTAGCACCTAAGATAGTGATATCGCTTATGTTAGCGTCCGGCAAAATATAAGCTACATCTGCGAGGAATTTATGGAAAAAAACAAAATTGTTACTATTAATGGTCAGTCCTACGATGCAAGGACGGGTCTTCGAATTGTAAAACCAGTCGCCAAAAAACCAGGTGCTAATCAAAAACCCGCCTCAGCCGACATTATACATTCATCTACACAAAGATCGCAGACACTAAATCGCCGCGTAACCAAGAAACCTACACCCAAAAACCCGCCAACTAGACCTAAATCTATAGGTCGCAGTATGGATATTGCTCGTAGCACCAAAATCACGCGATTTGCGCCTCATCCAATTCCGAAACCGCCTAAACCCGCTGCTAAATCCGACGACATAGCCCCAACTAAACATCCGATCGCCGCCAAAGTTGCCAAAGCTCGTCAAGCCGCACCAAAATCCATTACATCTAGCACTCCTAAATCATCCAAAGAAATCAAAGAACAGGCCATCGAAGAGGCGATTAATCGACCAAAACCTAAACAGGTCAAAAAGAAATCATTTTTTTCTCGTCATCCCAAATCAATTAATATCATCAGCCTAGGCGTCGTATTACTTGTAATTGCTGGATATCTAACATACATTAATCTACCCAGCCTGTCGGTTCGCATAGCCGCCATCCAAGCTAATGTAGACGCGACTTACCCCGGCTATCATCCTGATGGATATAGCACCGACGGTCCCGCTAGATATAGCGAAGGAGAAGTAACAATTAACTTCAAAGCCAACACTGGCGACAAACGTTTCACGATTAAACAAACAAAAAGCACACTAGATTCAACCGCCGTCCGTGAACAAGTAAATCAGGCATCCAAGGGCGCGTTTAGCGCAACAGAAACTAACGGACTCACGATATTTACATATGACGGCAACGCATCTTGGGTGAACGGCGGCATCAAATACGACATTACAGGTGACGCACCTCTATCAGGCGATCAAATTCGTCGCATGGCAACAAGCTTTTAGAAATTTTGCTATAATAAGGTTAATATGCCAGATTCTAATAGCCAGATTCCAACTTCCAACCTACGTACTCGTTTTGCTCCCAGCCCAACTGGCTATATGCACGTCGGTAATGTCAGGGCAGCTCTGTTCCCTTGGCTGCTGGCACGTCAAAATAATGGAAAGTTTGTATTACGTATCGAAGATACTGACCAGGCCCGACTGGTCGACGGCGCAACTGATTTAATTCTTGATACCTTGACATGGCTAGGTATGGACTGGGATGAAGGACCGCGAGTCGGCGGCGACTTTGGGCCGTACGTTCAAACTGAGCGACGCGACATTTATCTACGGTGGGCGCAAAAACTAATCGATGCTGGCCATGCGTACGCTGATCCGTACACCGCCGATGAAGTTCAAGCTTTCCGCGACCAAGCCAAAGCCAACAAAAAACCATTTTTATACCGAGACTTCCGTCCTTCTAATCCACCCGTATGGGACGGCTCCATGCCACTACGTTTCAAGGTTCCTGAAATCAAACGCTACACTTGGAACGACCCAGTAATGGGGGAGTTAACCGCCGGCCCCGAAGCGCTAGATGATTTTATTTTAATTAAATCTGACGGTTTACCGACGTACAACTTTGCCCATGTCGTTGACGACGCTGAAATGCAAATTACGCATGTCATTCGAGGGTTAGAATTCATTCCGTCGATTCCAAAATACCTGTCGCTCTACGATGCGCTGGGGATCGAGTGGCCAGTTCTGGCGTGTCTACCTCATATCATGGCACCCAGCGGTAACAAAAAGCTTGGCAAACGCGACGGAGCCAAAAGTGTGACCGAATACCGTGACGAGGGAATTCTACCCGAAGCAATGATTAACTTCCTTGCGACAATGGGCTGGAACGATGGCACTGAACAAGAAATTTTCTCAGTCGACGAATTAATCGCCAAATTTAGTCTAAGCCGTGTTCAGCGCAGCGGCGCCCAGTTCGATGAACGACGTCTGCTTTGGATTAACGGTCAATGGATACGCAAACTATCGCTTGACGAACTGTCGATTCGAGTTGAAAGTTTTTGGTCGGACGCTGCCAAGCAATCTAGTGATGAACATAAACTTAGTGTACTCGGCCTGGTCCAAGATCGCCTCAAAACACTATCTGAACTTCCTGCGATGACCGATTACTTCTTTACCGAACCAACGCCTGACATAACACTTATCGAAACTAACAAACAGCTGTCTAAAATCTCACGCGATCAATTGATCAGCCTGCTTGATTCCGCCAAAACTAATCTAGAAACTAGCGAGTTTGACGCTGACTCGCTCCAAGTAACGCTGAATAATTTACTTGAATCAGCTGGCGAAAAACCAGTCATCCTATTTAGTATTATCCGCATCGCAGTATCTTGGGCACCGTTTAGCCCTGCACTTAATGACACACTCGCAGTCTTGGGTAAAGAAACAACCCTAAATAGGCTCGCCAAAGCAATCAAAATCTTGATTAATTAGTCAGAAGACGGGCAAATGCACGGATTTTCATCGTATACATTTTCTTCGTCTGGACCAGGCTCAATTAGACCTTGCCGACTCATAACACTGACAGATTTGGCAATCGCCCCGACAACCAATCTGTCGACATCCTCGATATCCTGACCAATTGCATCGACTTCTAATCGCTCGATTTTAGCTTTTGGAAATAACTGCGTAACTCGTGCTTCTTCCATATACTATTCCTTGACGCCCAGTATACAACACTTCCATAATTAGTTCCTGACTCATCCCGTTAATGCTATAATTACACCTGAACATGGAACCCGATACAACCAAACCAAAATTCTGGGTACGCTTACTAGCGTGGGTTAAACGTCACAAGTGGCCGATTATTATAATTGGTGGTGCTTTAACGCTAGCTATAGGCACATTTGCATATCTAATTTTGTCACCAGCGCCTGCCGCTGCACCTGTCGTCGTCAAACACACTATCGAACCTCCAAAACCTGCGGTTAAATATTATTCGCCCCTAACTGGTGTCGAAGTTGCTAGTGAAGCCGCCACCAAAGCGCCCGTTACCGCCATTATGATCGAAAACAGCCCCGATGCTCGTCCTCAATCTGGGCTCAAGAATAGCGGAGTCGTCTTTGAAGCAATCGCCGAGGGTGGTATAACCAGGTTCTTGGTGCTGTATCAGCAAGAAAAACCCAAACTAATTGGTCCGGTCCGTAGTGTCCGTATGTACTATGTCGATTGGTTAGCAGCCTTTAACGCCAGCGTAGCGCATGTCGGGGGTAGCGCTGCAGCACTTGTCGAAGTGCGAAACGGCAAATACCGCGACATCGATCAGTTCTTTAATAGCGGCAGTTATTGGCGAGCAACCGACAGATACGCACCCCATAATGTCTACACCAGTTTTGAACGCCTAGACGCCCTCAACGCCAAAAAAGGCTATACCGAATCCAACTTCACTGGATTTACTCGCATAGACGGCGCACCGTCCAAAGAACCTGATGCCACCAAAATTAACATTACTATTAGCAGCTTCCTGTACAACAGTTCGTACATCTATGACGCCCAGACCAACACTTACGCACGTTCGGAGGGCGGTGCGCCACACATGGACCGCGAAGACGGCCAGATTACACCTAGCGTAGTTATCGCCATGCATGTCAACGAAACCACAGTGCTTGAGGACGGTTATCGACAACAAATTAATGCCATCGGTAGCGGTGACGCCACAATCTTCCAAAACGGTACCGCCACCAACGTCACCTGGCACAAAGCCAGCCGAACCGATCAAATCACATTTACAGACGCTGTCGGCAAAGACGTTCCGCTAGTTCGTGGACAGACATGGATAGCTGCCGTACCTAATGGTAGCGGGGCAGTCTCATGGCAGTAACCAAACCAACCCCCAAAATTCGCGATTTTTGGCCGAATTTCTTTAAACGAACGTTAGTTATTGTTATTTTAATGCAACTTGGCATTGCAATTTTAATCGGCGGCCTACTGGTAATAACCGATACGTTTGTACTTACCGAAATGTGGCTTTGGATAGTAACTGTAGCCGTTTTCGGCCTAGGTACGATCGTTAGCATTGCTACGCTTGCCATTGCAGGACATCCTGCCAAAGATTTGCTAGCTGCCGTTATACATATTTCTGGCGAACCAACCAACCTGACACCACCAAACCCAAACGAGAAGAAATACGCTCATAACGGATTCAAAGACGCGCTGCAGGCAATTTATGAATTATCGTCAGGAAATCGCACAATGCCGGTGGTAGAGCAAACCAGTGACTCTGCGCCAGCTGTTGACAACTCATCGTTACTTGCCAGCGCCCTAGACAACACCACTTGCGGTTTCGTTGGACTAGATAGCAAACATGCAATTATATTTGCCAACAAAGCTGCTCCAATTAACATCAATAGCGACGGTGTTAAATCCCTAAAACTGATGTTCAACGGCAGCGACACACTCGATACTTGGCTAGAAGCCTGTGAACAAAACTCCGTTCACGCCGAACGAATCTGGACGCGAATCGCTGACCGACTACCTAGCGAAGAGGGTAGACGCTTATTTGACGTTATCGCATCGTATCAAAAGGGTGCTGCAACTGAAACCGTCCTAACACTAGTTGATCGAACCGAAATATATACCGTTGACGAAGAAGACCTCGACTTTATAGCCTTTGCCGCCCATGAACTGCGTGGACCAATTACAGTTATCAGGGGCTATCTAGACGTTCTCGAAGACGAGCTGTCTGGCGTTTTACAGGACGACCAACACGAGCTATTCCGACGCCTAACGGTTAGCGCCAACCGTCTGTCTGGTTATATTAATAACATCCTTAACACTTCTCGTTATGACCGCCGCCACCTAAATGTTCACCTGGCAGAGGATTCGCTATCATCAATTTACGATACGATTAGTGACGACATGCAGCTGCGCGCCAGCTCACAAAGTCGTCTGCTGTCCGTTCAAATCCCAGCTGATTTGCCGACTATCGCAGCCGACCGCACTAGCCTGGGTGAAGTCATCGGCAACTTAATTGATAACGCTATCAAATATAGCAACGAAGGTGGGGCAATTAATGTCACGGCCGAAGCCAAAGGCGAATTTGTTGAATTATCAATCGAAGACCACGGAATCGGCATGCCCGGCAGTGTCATGAGCAACTTATTCCAAAAATTCTATCGTTCACACCGTTCGCGCGAAACTGTCGCCGGAACGGGTATCGGACTATATATCAGCAAGGGAATAATCGAATCCCACGGTGGTCGAATCGGCGTCCGCAGCGAAGAAGGCAAAGGTTCAACCTTTACCGTATCGATACCAATCTATGCAACAGTTGCAGATAAACTAAAGGCGGGTAATAATAGTAATGAAGGCCTAATTGAACAAGGCGTTGGCTGGATTAAAAACCACTCAATGTACCGTAGCTAAATTGGAATATAGAATTTAGAATATGGAATATGGCGGCTAACTCATTCCAATAGCCAATAGCCAAATTCTAATAGCAAAGCGAAGCGATACTATGGCAATCAAGACAATATTAACTATCGAAGATGACCGCTTTATCGGCGAGATGTATATTCGTAGTCTCAAAAAAGCGGGATACGAAGTTGACTGGATGGTTGATGGTAACGACGGCCTAATTGCCGCTCGTAACAAATCGTATGACCTGATATTGCTGGATGTAATGCTACCCGAACGACGTGGCACTGAAATACTCGAAGCCCTACGCGGCGGCGGAGAAGACCTGATTCCTAACACCAAAGTGATTGTTCTAACTAATTTCGAACAAGACGATGCGTCAAAACTCGCCATGCAAAAACACGCCGACGCTTATTTAATCAAAGCCGAAATAACCCCCAAAAAACTACTAGCCGTCGTCGAAGAGCTGTCTAAATCCTAGACATTACTAGTGTTATTTGATAAAGTAATGCGAGTTATGGTCCCGTCGTCTAACGCCCCGATAGGACTATAGACACCAGGTAACCTGGTTATCTGCAGAGTAAGTGCGTTATCATAATAAACGAACACATCATGGTCCCGTCGTCTAACGGTTAGGACACCAGGTTCTCATCCTGGCAATCGGAGTTCGATTCTCCGCGGGATCACCAATAAAATAATCTCATCCATGTGATGGGATTATTTTATTGTTTGTCCCGGCGCAAGAATTGAATTCCGATTGGTTTTACCAATGGTAAAACGCAAGAGGAGTGCGATAACAAGGAGCAGGACAGGGAAGTTTACTTACCTGAACGCGACGATGGTATATATAATATTCTCCGCGGAATCACCAAAGAAGACTTTTCTAGTTCAGAAAGGTCTTCTTTTGTAGTTATGTATCTTTAAGGTGGGCTTATTTTGGTATAGATGTAAAACCAAAAAATGATACTGCTCCTGACAGTCTTCTCTAGCTTACCTCTTCAAACACTCCTTTTGCATAAGCCTTTTCAGTACGAAGGCTGAGTAGTTTGGCAATATCTGTCACGAGTTTTACTCCATCGCGGTTAATCTTATTTGATTCCACTTGGTCTTCGTAATTTAGGGCAATTGAAAGTTTTGAAAGTTTCTCGGTTGGCTCAAACATTGCTTTCGTAGTTTCATCAAGTATGAGACCTAGTGTTTTAGCCTTTGTTGATTTTACGTTCTGGATTTCAGTAGCAACGTCAACTCCAGACTTAAGAGTGCGGATACCATTCGAAACGAGCTCGTTAATAATGTTCGATGCCGCCTGTTGAAGTAATTGCGGTGAGGTTAGTACGTCTTCGATTGACTTACCATCGGAGAGCTGGAGGATTTGAAGTGTTTTAGACCCAAGCTCTTCACCACAAACTTTTTCAAGTCGTGTTTTCGCACTATTACCCGACGAATCACCGTCGAGGATTGCAAGCACGTTCCTACCTTCCTCTAGCATGAGTTTCGCTAGAGCAACATAATTACTTGAGTCACCAGCATCAACAATACTTAAGTCATTCAAGTCGATGTCAATCTTATTAGTAGCCTTGAGCGCCTTGATAGCATTGAGTAAGTAAATGACATCCGAAGGTCCCTCTACGAGTACCGTCTTTTCTGCAATTAGGAAGTTATTGCTTAGTAAAATACCTAACGATTCACGGACGGCTTTCCAGTTTTTCTGGAATGGCTTGAGGTTGATTTTAGTTCCATCAACCGTCTTTACAACCACCATATTTCGGTCTGGGTAGTTCTTGTTGATAAGAAAAAGCGAGTGAGTAGTATATAGAATCTGCGTACTGTCAGAAAGTTCTTCGAAACTTCGTTGCAAATCAATTTGCGCTCTTGGGTGCAAGTTTGTTCCAGGTTCATCAAAAAGATAAATGTACGAGTTACTTGGATGCGACTGTGAACGAGCGAGTGTAATCATAGAAAGTAAAAAGTAAGTACGGAAGCCTGATGACTTAAGTGATGGTCGAGTGTAGCGACCCTGAACGGCAGGGTCTTCAATTTTGATTGCGATTTTATTTGTACCCAGATGTTTGAGATGCCACTTTAAATCTTTGCCTTGATTCCAAGTACTGTTTAAGACTTTTGTTAGACGCTCGGAAGCTTCATCAAGAGCACGACTGTTTTGGTCATTCGCAACAAATATCTCATTACGTTTGTCCCAGATTCCAGCAAGTCGAAAGATACCCTGCATAAACTCGAAGTCTTTACTCTCGGTCAATTCTTTTAGGGTTGTCTCGTCTTTCAGCTCAATTTTCGGCGGCTCAAAGAGCTCAACTCGTGGACGAAGCCTTATGACCTCATCGACTTTACTCAGTGGAATTGGGTAGGGAGCGGAGAGGACTCTAATAGGACTATTTATACCATCTCTGTAGAGAATAAGGAGCTTACCTTCGTTTGAAGCTGTTGTTTCTTCGGGTTCAAGCTCGACCTCAGATTCGGGTTCCTCTTCCTTAACTTCTTCTTCAACCGATGTTACGGGAGCAACGCCTACTCCCGCTAGTGTGGACGTGGCTACATCGGGGGTTATTTCCTCAAGCTCCTCTTCTGGTTCAGGTTCAGGTTGACGGTCGGCGACTTCTTGAATCTTTGTTATAGTCTCATCGTCACACTTAAATGTCCACATGATAGTGGACTTACTCTCGGGCGGTAAGTCCCAGTGCCTATCTTCATCTGTAATGGCTCTGTCGTCATTGAGACGGAGTACTACCTCAAGCAAGTTACTCTTACCGTGGTCATTAGCGCCGATAAAAACAGTTACTCGGGGGTCGACGACCAACGAAACCTCTTCTTTGACTGATTTAAAACCTTGTACCTCTACCCGAACTAACTCCATGAAATCTCCTTAATGACAGTATACACCTAAACTAAATTAGGTCATATTATTGAAATAATAATAGTGCTTTATTGTGCGCTTTTATGAATCGCTTAAGTTTGCTTATTATTACCAAGCAGAGTAATAATAAGCAGGTAGGCTTATTCGCTTATGGTTACCTGGAGCTACTTCCAGGTAAGAATGTTATAGCCCCTCACTAAGATCGCAACGTCAGGTGAGGGCTATTTGCTTCTTCGGTTATATGGACTACGGTTAACAGGCTTCAAACTTTTTGATTGTGCGCTAGCTTGCGAACGAATCGAAGCTTCGCTTCGTTGCATCTTGTAAGCAATCAAAGGCGTAGGCGTATTGCCATCTGCGAGCTTGTTAAGCTGAGCTTTTGCTGCTGGAGTCCATGGTTTACCTGAGTTATTCGGCTTTTTTACCATAGGGTTATGTGTCCTTCCCGGAATCGTATAAAAGCAGTACGGTGATTCCTTGACAATCTCACGGTGCAGTAGCACACACATGAAGGTGTCGTTTATTCCGCACCCTTTTCTTTACAAGATTTCCGTATACAAGGAAAAGGGTGTGGACTAAGTCCATCGGTTGCAGATACCACTCCAGTCAAACCTCACACTCTCCCTTGTTACCAAGGTTATAATTATTATATCTCAATAACCATACGCTGTATGTAGTGTTATTTACTTTTTTCGAACGCTATATAGCTTATGCTTATAATTCAAGGTAATTAGAAACAGACTAGGTTCCTGTCTAAGCAGGGATAGCTAACGACCACAGTCCACCCCTGAGTATCTCTACTCAACGTAATATTTCCTCACAGATAAGGTTCCAGTTCGCCTCTATCAGGATCACCAAAGAAAAATATCTATCCTAGCGATAGATATTTTTCTTTGGTAGGTTTTTTATAAAACTTAGCTCCGAAGTAGTGCGATAACTACCTAGCTAACTTTTGTGCCAACCGTCTCGCCTGATGCGGCGCGCAGGATGTTTCCGTCTTTGGCTAGCTCGAACACGATAACTGGCATGTTTTGTTCCATAGCTAGTCCTAGCGCAGCTTTATCCATAACTTTTATCGAATTTTTCTCAACTGCTTCCTGAAAACTAACTTCATCTAACTTAACGGCATCGTCAAATTTCGATGGGTCTTTGTCATAAATTCCATCAACTTTCGTAGCTTTTAATATCACATCGCAGCCTAGTTCAAGTGCGACTGACGCCGAAGCGGTGTCAGTAGTCAGGTAGGGTTTACCCAGGCCACCAGCAACAATCACGACTCGACCTTTTTCGAGGTGCCGAATGGCACGCAGACGAATAAACTGTTCGGCCACCTGATTCATATGAACATTCGTCTGAACCCGAGTAGGTTGTCCGCTAAACTCCAACATATCCTTGAGCGCCAAACCATTCATAACGGTCGCCAGCATCCCCATATAATCCGCCGTTGCACGGTCAATCCCGTCGCCCGCGAACGTCGCCCCGCGCAGGAAGTTACCGCCGCCAACAACAATCACAACCTGAATGCCGGTTTCAGTTACTTTTTTAATTTCACCCGCTAGCCAGCCAACAAATTCGGGGTCAATCCCCGAACCATCTGCACCTGCTAACTGTTCACCTGATAACTTTAATAGAATTCGTTTATAGCTCATATTTTCTAGTGTACCAGATACGAATGAAATTGCTTATTATACAGATAAATGTTATAATCTAAGTATATGTCTGAAAAATCTCTAAAAGTTAACCCCAACACACAAATCCATCCTATTAGTCTTGCTGATTATCAAGATTCGCGTATCAATCAAATCCTTCCGAATCAATTAAGCCCAGAAGATTTGTATCGTTTTAATGGTATCGGCACAAAAGGCAGGACCAGTCACGGCTTTGAGTCGTACGCAACCGTCGACGAGCTAGAGTTTTATGATGAATCAGCAGCAGGTCTACTTATCATGCGGCATATTGACACTAGGCATAAATTCACCGACCTCGAATTCAACATGGACGCCGACGGCGAAGTAACGCCTATAAACGGCAGCTTTCTTAAGCTAACCGGCCGCAAAATGGGACGTTCCGCACTAACTAAGGGCTACTTACTGGGCGAAAGACCACTTTAGATAAATGCCATGGACCCTAACGAGCAAAACTACCAACCATCGAAGGCCTTAGCTAGTCTAAAAGACACCTTGACCCCTGAAAGCGCAAGAAGCTTTACTGACGACCTATTCGCAAAAAACTTCAACCCAAAACACCCTGACACGCTACTGAAAGCGTCTTTAGAAGTTGAGTTTGTCGACAACGTACTTGGGTATGACTCAGCCACTCTAGCAACGCACGCGTTCTACAGAGGTGGTCTGATTGGTAATCATATAATCGATTTATCTACTGCTCAGTACAAAATTAAACCACTTGTATCAAAAGCGCTAGAGAATATGCTCGTTTGGTGTTACGACACAACAGACAAGATCGAAGACAATGATTCCCGTAGAATGGCTCGTGCACAACAAATTCTTGACCTTGGTAACTTGGGCTGCAAAATGTTTCCAGAGTTTACCGCCGCAGTCGAAAATATAGAAGATTACGTAGTAGGGGATGTCACTAAAAGCCTTTTCATGAGACCAGGCTTAGGTTTTTCGCTATATGCACTAAACGAAGCTCTAAAGAAGCGTAAAAAAATAGAGCTTAATACTGACATTATCAGAATGAAAACTGAAATTGCACTCTTAGATAATGGAGAAAATGCAATCAACTGGGACGCGTTTCCGGGACTTTCATCAGATAGTTGAATCCTTGACTCGACACACTCCCTAAGGTATTGTTAGTTAAACGAGGGAGCAAAAATTAAATCATGAACTATGCCTGCCCAATGCACCCCGAAGTGACGTCCACTAAACCCGGAACGTGCCCTAAATGTCACATGGCGCTCGAAAAGAACTCTAAATCTGGCCACGACGATCATCACGACAAACACGCTGGCCATAACCCCAATATGTTCAAACAAAAGTTCTGGCTCAGCCTGGTACTAACCATTCCAACACTTTTATTCTCGCCAGCCATCCAAAGTTGGCTAGGCTATGACCTAACTTTCACGGGCAGTCACTATATCCCCGCCGTATTTGGGCTAATTATATTTTTCTATGGCGGTTTAGTGTTCCTACGTAGCGCTAGAGGCGAACTAGCCGCGCGTCAGCCTGGAATGATGACCTTAATTTCAATGGCGATTACCGTTGCACTCGCTTACAGTCTGCTAGTAACATTCAATCTCGTTGATGGCATGGACTTTTGGTGGGAGCTAGCCACGCTAGTTACAATTATGCTACTGGGTCACTGGCTAGAGATGGCCTCTGTTAGTAACGCTCAAGGTGCACTAAATGAACTTGCTAAACTACTGCCTGACGTTGCCGAATTAGTTATTGGTAGTAAAAACAAAATCGTTCCTATTGCCGAACTAAAGCTAGGCGACAACGTACTAGTCCGCCCCGGCGCGCAAATTCCTATCGATGGGCAAGTGGTAAAAGGCGAATCCAACGTCAATGAATCAATGCTGACGGGTGAATCTAAACCAGTCAAAAAGAGCGTTAGTATGAATGTAATCGGCGGCACCATTAATATGGCCGGAGCCCTGACTATCAAAGTTACCAAAACCGGCGGCGATACAGCCCTTGCTGGCATCATGAAACTAGTCGAGGACGCTCAGGCCAGTAAATCCAAAACCCAAGTCCTCGCTGACCGAGCAGCCTTTTATCTGACATTTATTGCCATTGGTGCAGCGTTACTTACATGGGGTGGATGGTGGATCGCCGGCGCACCAGCTGGGTTTATTTTTGAACGCATCGTAACCGTCCTAGTCATTGCTTGTCCGCACGCACTTGGCCTAGCGATTCCACTCGTTACATCTATATCAACGACCCTGGCTGCCAAAAATGGCCTGTTGGTGCGTGACCGCATGGCGCTAGAGTCAGCTCGTAATATCGATGTCGTTTTGTTCGACAAAACTGGTACATTAACGAAGGGCGAACAGGGTGTAGTCGATGTAATTTCTGACGACACAGCCCGAACACTTGGCCTAGCGTCCGCACTTGAACATGAATCCGAACACCCAATCGCAAAGGCGATAGTTAATTACGCTGCAGCGCAAAACGTGCGCGGTGCCAAAATTTCGAAATTTACGACGCTTGCAGGTCGTGGAGTTCAGGCTAAATCAGGCGGCAAAGACGTCTATGTCGGCGGACCACAAATACTAAAAGAGTTAGGTATTAAACTAACCGCTAAACTGCAATCAGCTACCGACCGAGCCTCAAGCGATGGCAAGACGGTTGTTTACGTGATCGACGGCAAATCTGTCATTGGAACAATCATGCTAGCCGATGTCATTCGCGAAGAATCACGCGAAGCTATTAACATACTGCACGCCATAGGTAAGCGTGTCGCCATAGTAACAGGCGATAGTGAAGGCGTCGCTGCCTGGGTCGCGGGCGAACTTGGAATTCAAGAATACTTTGCCGGTGTCTTGCCCGAGAACAAAGCTGGTATTGTCAAAAAGCTGCAAGCTGATGGTAGCCGCGTTGCTATGGTGGGGGACGGCGTCAATGACGCACCAGCCTTAACCCAGGCAAACATCGGCATCGCAATCGGCGCCGGTACTGATGTCGCCATTGAATCTGCCGGTATCGTTCTAGCCAGCAGCGACCCGCGTGGAGTTGCAAAAATAATCAAACTTTCTCGTGCTAGTTACCGCAAAATGCAACAAAACTTATTCTGGGCAACCAGCTACAACGCCCTAGCTATCCCCCTAGCTGCTGGTGTTACGTCTGGACTAGGCTTTGTCTTGTCACCAGCCCTAGGCGCCGTTCTGATGTCACTATCGACTATAGTTGTCGCCATAAACGCCCAGTTCCTGCGTAAAATAAAACTATGAAAAAAATACTCCATACACTAGTCTTTACACTCATGTTGGCGGTCATAAATATTCTGCCACTAGGAACACACACTGCGGTCGCCGCACCTTTACACGCAGAATATTCACACAACACTTCACACACATCAAACTCGGCAATTTGCTCTACCGCTTGCGTAACGGCGACGCAGCAAAAAAGTAACATAATAAAAGAAACCGACCAAGATGACGACGAACCGCAGCCACCTTTTTATGCCAAATCACAATCCGACCATGTAGCGAACCTACAGGTGGAACATTCTCAAAAAACAAAACTATCTATAGCTAGCGACATACCACCAGACAGTGTTCCGACGTATATCAAACTAGCTGTTTCTCGTACCTAAAATTACTTATTGACGTATTTCAATAAATAATTAATAGAGGTAAAAAATGAATAATAGCGAACAAAAACTTAAATTCGGTGTACTCCCTATAACAATAGTAGCGATAATACTAATATTTATAGGTGGAGTGGTTATTGGTAAACTAAACGGACAACCCGCTCCGCCACGACCAGGTACAGAACATAACGACAATGGCCGTGAGCATGCAGCTGTCACGGAGTATGGCGGAGAGGAGCCTCCAACGTCAGGCGCACACGCTAACGCTTTGGCATGGGGCGCATATGAAGCTGAAGTCCCTGACGATCAATCGTTACACAACCTAGAACATGGTGGAATCTACGTATCTTATCAACCGGACCTACCCAAAGACCAAATCGAGAAACTGACCCAACTACTGTTTGAACCGTTCTCGAACAAGAACTTTCAACCACCAAAAATTGTGTTAGCACCACGAAGTGCCAACAAGTCGCCAATAATATTAAGCTCATGGCTACGAAGTGAGGCACTAACGGAATTTGACCAGCAAAAAATCGAAAACTATGTGGTTCGCAATCTAGGCAAAAGCCCTGAGCCACTCGCAATTTAAACGCATATAGGCCAAATACCCTGAACCATCGCGCTCATCCTTGCCGAGTGAGTAGTGGTTGACTACAATATAACCTTAATGGAATTCGAAAAAGAAGTTAACCCAACCAGCGTCGCGGATAAACTGCGTACAGCTTTGTCGACTAGACATCCGCAAAAATTCTTGAATGAGTTACTACAAAGGTACCGACGCTCGATAGATATTAATGACATAACGCTTGTATGCCAAAGTATTGAGCCATATGACAAAGCTATGGGACCAGACTATGAGGCATTAACTGCCAACGTCTTCTTGCACGGTACCAATATCGGTAAATACGTATCTGAATCGCTCCACCCAGAGGTCGGATTCAAGCGACTACTTTCAATCGAAATAAAAAATATGGTTAAACAAGCTGGAGATATAGTCGGAATCATTAGCGACGATTACGCACGAAAACAGGCTTTCGCAGAGATTATGCTTGGCTTTGGATGGGAAGGGTGTAATCAATTTCCAGACCTTACGTCTATAGTCGAAAGTGCCGAAGATAGAATTACTGGCGACTCAGCAAGAAGCCATTTCATGCGACCAGGCATGGGTTTTGTGTTAAATGCTATGAATAAAGCCGCAACGAAGCAAGATTTAGAAACCATGGAGCAAGAATTAGCCCTGTTAAGCAGCGGTGAGAACTTCATGGATTGGGACGCAGAACTTAAAGGCTGGAGCGGTGAAAACGATCAGTAATTAGAAAAGGCCGGGTGTTATGACACACCCGGCCAATCTTGAAACTCCAATCTAATAATTCAAACGTCACGCTGAATGGCGTCGTCAAGGGTTGTTTCGTTTTCGAACTTAATTGTTCGAATTTCCTCAACCAAACCCCAAACATACTTCCCGACAAGCTCAAGAGCTCTCATTGCCAGAATTATCATCCAGATAATTGCAAGCATCGGAACTAGCTTCGCTCCGCTCAGAATGAAAATGAGGGTCGTGGCGACGTTTACATACATAATCCACTTCAAAAAGCCTTTTTCTGTGATTCCCATTTGCAAAAAAACTGCAAGCATAATCAGACTAAACAAAAGGTCGCTCACGATTCTCCAATCAATAGTAGAGTGCAGTTCAAGATCGTCAGGAGTGACAATCACTCGACTGATTCTCTTATTATAGCATAAATACTACGAACTGTAAATCTGACAAACTGAACCGCCTTTACTTCTTTTTGCGTCGAAAGAACGCGTTGGTGATAACTGAAACAGTCACCATGCCAGCGACAACGATGGCTCCTAGGGCCCAAGCTAGTGGGTTCGTAGGAACGTAGTCGACCTTTTTCTTGTCCATTTTCGTTCCAATCTAATCGTTTGGTGCATTTCAAGACTACATCGGGAATGACGATCACTCACCGATACAGGTACTATTGCATAGTCAAGATAAAAAGTAAAAAGCTAAAGCTTAGTTCGCTTTACGACAACAATCTCATCACTAGAATCAACCTGCTTGGGCGAAGTACAAATCGTAACCGTGTACTGCCTGCGATTATCGGGTGTTGCTCGCATAGTTAAAGGACCCTTACAACCCATGGCGTGATTAGCCATAGACTTTCTTAAACGCTCTACGTCACTTTCAATTTCTGTCATAGTTTTTCCGCCCAGTTCGCGTAAGCCACTTGCAAGCTCGCCTGAGGTCATTTCACTAATCGGGTGATTCGGAAAATTTTCGTGAATCTGATCAATAAACATACTCGCTTGTTCGTCCAGTTCACTGCTAACAGATATACGAATTAACTGATCAGTAAAAGATTCGGCAACATCAATAAACCGCGCATCTTCGCTCAGCACAGGGCAGTTCTTACACTTCTCTGGTATATCTTTTGGCGTCTCCATATTTTCTTATTATAGCATAAATAGTATGTAATGTAAATACATACGTTAAATCACTATCAGCAAATTCTAAGCTTGTGATAAAATATAAGCATGAGCAAGGATAGACCTAACTACGCCTTCATCGACAGCCAAAACCTGAATCTTGGCGTCCAATCTCTCGGTTGGAAACTGGACTACAAGAAGTTTCGTTTATATCTAAAGAACAAATACGATGTACAGCAAGTCTATCTATTCATCGGCAAGTCTGCTGGCAACCAAGGGCTTTATGTAAACCTCCAACACGCTGGATATAACCTGGTATTTAAACCGACAGTGGCTTACTTTGAAAATGGCAAAAAGACTATGAAAGGCAATGTCGATGCTGAACTAGTACTATATGCCTCGGCAAAGTTATATGAGCACTACAATAAAGCTGTTATCGTCAGCGGAGATGGAGATTTTTATTGCCTAGCCGAATACCTAGATGAAAATAAAAAATTATTGCGTATCATCACTCCAAATCGTCGATACTCCAAGTTATTGAGCAATTATCGCAGATACATCACCAGCCTTGAACTGCTACAGAGTAGGCTTGAATACCACAAGGGCGAAAAACGCAACAAAAAGCCGACTCATGCGGTCGGTCGAAACCTTAGGCAGAGTCGGCAAACGTCTCGGAGTATGCGGTCGGTCGAAACCTTAGGCAAGCCAAGACATGGTGATTCACACATAAATATAGCAAAAATCACGCAAAAAGTCAATAAATGGGGGCGAAAATAACATGACCACCATCCACGACAAACCAACCCGTGACAGACCGCGCGAAAAACTTCAGGCCAGGGGACCTGCAGCCTTGTCGGACTTTGAGTTATTACAAGCCTTAATCGGCAGTGGAAACAAACAAGCCGACGTAACCAAAATTGCCCGCAATACTCTGACGCTATTCAAACAATACGGCGCCAATGTGTCTTACGAACAATTGCAACAGGTAACTGGTCTAGGACCGGCCCGCATTACCGAAATTTTATCCGCCCTCGAACTATCCAAACGCTACCTAATCGACAGTGAACAGCCAATTATCGATTCGCCCGAAAAGGCAGTTGAACTATTCGACGAAATAGCGGCTGGACAAATTAGCCTACATGACATAGACACCAAACAAGCTTTCACGACACTTGATATAAACATTACAGATGGTGAAATCGCCCTAGAAAACGGTGATTTCCTACAACTAGGCCGTGAATTAGGTCACACCGCCTTAAAAGCAGGTTATCTACTTCACTCCAATAAGCCCTAATCAACACAATAACGCCATGGAAAAACGTCCCGAATTAATCCCCCCAACACCCGAATTTGTTATTCAGCAGATTGAACGTGAGAAGGGGGAGAGATACATGCAAGAATACATTAGAAAACTCTTAGATACATATTCTTTTAATAATAACCGCACAGTCAGTCAGGCCCATGCTTTCCGCGATAACATGCGGCACGTCGTCGAGTTCAATAATTCAGGCATTGACAACAAAATCATCCGTACATCTTTTTTTAATAGCTTCATCCTGGGTTATCACGTCGCCCGTAAATCACTGATGGACCAATCAGCAGAGCGTAGGGCCAACATTGCTGATTTGCTATATCAAAAACTACAACTGTTCAGAGAGTCTATCGATGAAAACTCAGATACAGATCGGGTGATGTCTTCGTTCTTTAGTCTAATTCAGGATTTTGGGAAAAAGGGTTATAGTGATGCGCAAGAATATCACGAATGGTTCGAATCACACGAACTCGAGATTGCCACACATCCTAACGTGACATCAATCGCGCGCGTAGGCTTTGGAATACCACTAGCCCTCGCAGCCGTAGCACGTGACGCCATAATAGGCGACGACACATTCCCATTATAGGCTTATGTAATTAAGAGCCAGCGTAGGTCAGCTGGCTCTTTTATTCCTATTTATGTTGCTTCGGCTTTTTCGCCTGACGCTTAGGCCGGTTTTTACCTTTAGCCATATGCAAACATCCTTTCGTTTAGTTAAACGATTTAAATTCGGATGAATGCTAGCGTTTCATGATAAATCAATAATCTCCTTGACCTACGGAGTTATTATAGCAAAGAATATGGACCTTACCCCTATTTTAAGGTAAAATGAAGATTAGATAGACACCACGATGTGGTGAGGAAGAATGACCACTAAAGTTACTCAGCAAGGTTAATATGGCTAGTTTATTCGGAAAAAACAAACTTCGTGAAGTTGCATCAAAACTCCAAACCTCCGATATTGAAAAATTTATCGAAATTATTGAAACTTGGCATAACGACTATCACAAGGGTAGCCTAAGAACTGACAAAGAAACATCTCGTGAGCAAGCTTATAATCAGGACTTCTTTGTGCGCATACTTGGCTATCAAGAAAAGCCAGCTTCGCCATTTAGTCTTGAGCCAAAAGCAACAACCGAAAAGGGACAATTGCCCGATGTTGTCTTAAGTTATACGGATAAGGCGAACGGTGTAGAGAATATTGCCGCAGTTGTAGAGCTTAAGGGTGCAGCTATTCCACTTGACCGACCTCAACGACGAGAGGGAAACATGAGTCCTGTACAGCAAGGGTTCAAATACAAGACACAATATCGTAACTGTCCTTTTGTCATTGTTAGTAATTTCTACGAGTTCCGCCTTTACCATGACAACCAGCTCGATTATGAACTGTGGACATTGGATGACCTCGTCAATCCAGAGGATGATTATCTACTATTTAAAACGTGGTACACACTCTTACGGAAAGACCACTTTGTATCAAAGTCTGGTCAATCAAAGACAGAACAACTCCTTAGTGACATTCGGGTTGAACAAGAGAACATCGGGAAGAAATTCTATAAGGTATACAAAGAAGCCCGTATTGAACTCATCCGTGATATCTATCGTCGTAATTCCTCGGTACGTAGTAATGTCGATATAGGTATTCAGAAAGCTCAGAAGATTATCGACCGAATCGTGTTCGCTGCCTTTGCGGAAGACCGTGGGCTACTTCCTGACAATACACTGCACAGAGTTATTGCGAGTGCCGACAACTCAGTTTTTGGCGGTAGCCTCTGGAATGCTCTTAAAGGCTTCTTCGAAGCAATCGATAAGGGTAGTCCGAAATTAGAGATTCCTGATGGATATAACGGTGGACTATTTAAGGTTGATCCCCAGCTCGATGCATTAGAAATTGATGACGCACCACTACGCAAAGTTGTGGGGCTTGGTACGTATAACTTTGCTGAAGATTTAAGCGTTAATATACTTGGGCATATTTTTGAGCAATCTATTAGCGACATTGAAGAGATTAAGAACAAGGTGAATGAGAGTCAAGACCTTGAGATGTTGTCGCAATCTCGTCGCAAAAAAGATGGCATCTTCTACACACCCGATTATATTGTGCGGTATATTGTCGATAACTCGCTCGGTACTTACTTGCGGGAGCATGAAGAAAAGTTCAAAGAAGAGTTTGGATTGAAGGGTGATATTCTCGACAAGACATACGAAAAGCGAGAGATACAAGCGTACACAAAGTACCAAGATTTCTTGCAGAATGTTAAAGTAGTCGACCCAGCCTGTGGTAGCGGTGCATTTCTCGTTTATGTATTTGACTATCTATTAGCCGAGAACCAGCGTGTTGGAGATATTTTGGGCATGTCGCTATTCAGCACCGATACATATGTGCGAGATATCCTACGTAATAACATATATGGTGTGGACCTGAATAAAGAGTCGGTTGAGATTACCAAACTGTCACTTTGGCTTAAGACTGCACAAAAAGGTAAGAAACTTACCGCGCTTGATGAGAATATTAAATGTGGAAATAGCCTTCTTGTAGATTGGGAAGAAAAGTTTCCGGATGTATTTAAGGACGGCGGTTTTGATGTAGTAGTGATGAACCCACCTTACGTCAAAGAGGCTGCTGGCAAACAAATTTTTGCTGACCTGCACGATAACCCGCTCTACCAGGGCAAGATGGATCTTTGGTACTTATTTGGTGGTTTAGCTCTAGATATAACCAAGCCAGACGTCGGTATCGTTGGCTTGATTGCCCCGAGTAATTGGACGACAAATGATGGTGCGACAAAATTTAGAAACAAGATTGTATCAGAGGCTAGACTTGATAAGTTTATAGACTTTGGTAATTACAAGGTATTTGACCAAGCGGGCATACAAACAATGGTGGCAGTATTACGCCGTACCAGTAGACCGCCTAAATATAAGGTTGTATATTCTAAGGTTCTGGATCACACAATCAACTTAGACGGCGTCAGGGACTTTCTTAATAAGATAGAAGACATAAGGTTTGCCTATTTCAAATCCGATTTTGACAGGTCAAGACTTAAAGATTCGATCTTTACATTTACCGACACTAGCGATGAGGCTTTACTTTCCAAGATTGAGCGTTATGGCAAGCTACACTTAGAAAAGAGGGAAGTATTTTCCGGTATAGATATAGGTCAAGACTATCTCAATAAAAAATCACAGGCAAGATTAGGGGAGCCGTTTAAGGTTGGTGACGGCGTCTTTAACTTGTCAAAAAAAGAGTATGAGCAACTCAACCCAACTGATGTAGAGCGTGAGATCATAAAGCCCTTTTATACGACACGGCAAGTGAATAGATACTTAGCTAACCCGGATAACGAATCTTGGGTAATTTATACCACCTCACAGTTTAAAGACCCTAGTAAGATTCGAGGATACCCTAATGTTCAAAGGCATCTTGATAAGTTTCAGCCGATTATTACTTCTGCAAATAAACCGTATGGATTGCACCGTTCAAGAGATGAAGAGATATTCTTGGGTGAGAAAATACTCTCGATTCGCAAATGCGCTAGACCATCGTTTTCGTATGTAGATTACGATACTTATGTGAATCGAACCTATAATATAATTAAGACAGACAGGGTAGATTTGCGGTATTTGACTGCTATATTAAACTCTCAACTCGTGGCCTACTGGCTGCTTAAGAAGGGTAAGATGCAGGGAGAGCAGTATCAAGTTGATGTAAATCCAATATGTTCGATCCCGATAGCAGTAACAGAAGATCAGAGCCAATTATCCGGATCGGTGGCTCGTATGGGTTCATTGACTCTAAACCTCTCCAATGCGAGCACAAGATTCAGGCAGCTATTGAAAATAGAATTTGGACTTGATAATCTGTCTAACAAACTAAATAGGTGGTGGACGCTTAGTTTAACGGACTTTACAAAGTATCTCAATGTGAAGTTGTCATTACAGCAAAAGGATGAACTGTTTCAGTTATTTGAAAAATACAAAGGAGAATGCGTGGAGCTAGACGCCCAAATTCAAAAAACCGACCACGAAATCGATCAACTAGTTTATAAACTCTATAGCTTAACGTATGACGATATCGCTGTCGTAGAAAACAATACAGTGTGAAAAAGAAATCTTTTCTGTCAAACAGTAGTCATGGGGAGTTGCAGACCAGTTGTATTGAGTTTATACTCTCGAATTTCTTTGATTATGACCAAAAGCTATCACCCAAATCATATGTCGCTCAGGGCCGTGAGCTTACTATAGAAATCGATCCGCCCAAAAAATTAGATATAACAATAAGGCTTACTTTTAAAGATGGCATATTAGCTGATGAGGTGTACGATTATCGTACGAGAGTGCTTAGATTCCTTACCACTTATATGCAGGCTCCCGTTGAGATACCTCAAACTTTCTATTACCTAAATGATAAGAGGTACGCACTGAAGCCACACGATAACGATACCCAATACCTAGACAGAGGTAATGCAAATCACATCATATATGGTAATACTGGTTTTATAAATGACTTTTTGAATTATGTGTTCAATTTTAAGGTTTTAGGGAATACCGCGCATCTTTATGCGGCGTATATCGAATTCTTTCACAGAGATGTTTATTATGAATCTATCATTTTTAATCTTCTCGCATGTGTCGATTCGATTGCCTCTAAGATAAAGATTCGAAACGAAGTTTCAAAAACACATAAAAAACGAAGTGATGAGTACGATAAGTTTATTGGTGAGATTACTGGGCTTAAAAAGAGTGGGGGAATTCGGTCGATCAAAAGCGGTTTATTTGCACATCTTCGAGACGAGCGCTCAAAAGAAAACTATGTTGAGAAATCTGACTTCAAAATGAAGTTGCATTTACTTTTTGACTACGTAGATTCCGATAGACTTGATGATAAGATCGCTAGTGCCTTAAACTCGCTTCGCAACGATATTGCTCACGGAAATGACTACGATTTCGATAGGTACGCAAATGGGTATACGGATAGTCAAGGCGTAGAATATCCGCCCGTTACTGGGGATGATATAAAGAAAATCGCCGATGTTTGTTGGCATGCAATTTTTAAATTCTCACACAAAGAAGCTGCAAAAGTCTAACTTGTATGAACCTCTCTAAATCCGACTTCCTCAAATACCACACCTGCCCAAGTTATTTTTGGCTTTGGAAAAACAAGCCAGAGTTAGTTCCGGAGGATTCACCAGAAGAAGTTCGTGAGAATAAGTTTGAACAAGGCAACCAAGTTGAATCGCTAGCAAGAGGGCTGTTCCCTAATGGTGTTCTTGTCGAGGGATACAATACGCAAGCGGCGAGCAACACTGAACGAGTGATTTCGGAAGGTGCGGATGTTCTATTCCAAGCAACTGTCATCACAGATAATAACTTGTTAGCTATGGCTGACGTACTGGAGCGTGATGGTGATGGCTGGAATCTTTATGAAGTAAAATCATCAAGCAGTGTCAAAAAGGACAAGCATATACCAGATATGGCATTTCAAAAACTTGCCTTTGAGACGGCAGGTTACAAAATCAACAACACCAGAGTTATTCATTTAAACAAAGAGTTTATACGAAGCGGTGATGCTATTAATCCTCAAGCCTTTTTCATCACGGAAGATGTATCTGGAAACGTTGAGGCTATTACCCCAGAAGTGCGTGATCAGGTCGCGCTCGCACTCGAAAAAATGATTCAACCTGATGCACCAACGGTATGTCCATGTCGTTCACTTTCACGAGGTAAGCACTGCCCAACATTTGCGTACTTCAACCCAGATATCCCCGAATACTCAGTTTATGATGTGTCCCGTATGCAAGGCAAAAAGCTTGCCGAGTTGGTTGATGCTGAGGTGTTCAGTATCAAGGATATCCCAGATGGATTCTCGTTAACACCTAACCAACAAGCACAAGTAGATATTGAAAAACGAGGTACTCCGCACATTGATAAAGAAGCAATTCAACGTTCACTGTCTGAGCTCGAATTTCCGCTGTACTTTCTTGATTATGAATCGGTGAATCCTGCTATACCACTCGTCGATGGCGTTCGTCCACATCAGCAGATGGTATTCCAGTATTCGTTACACATCCTTGATGCTCCAGACGGTGAACTACGTCACGCTGAACATCTGTCACGAGAGGCGAGTTTATCTGCACTCGAGGCACTTGCTTCTCAGATGCGAGCGGATATCGGTGATGGTGGTTCAGTTATTGCATGGCACAAGACTTTTGAGAGGGATCGTAACAAGGAATTGGGAGAATTATTCTCACAGTACAAAGAGTTTTATGAATCTCTCAATGAACGAATATATGACCTTGAGGATATCTTTTCAAAGAATTACTATGTGCACCCGGGATTTCTAGGCAAGAGTTCGATTAAGTATGTTTTACCTGTACTTGTTCCAGAATTATCCTATAAAGAGCTTGCGATCGGTAAAGGTGATATAGCTTCAGTGCGTTGGTATGAAATTGCTACGAAAGAAAATGATGATGACGCTGAACGGGTTTTTACCGACCTATTAGCATATTGTCAGTTGGACACCTTGGCAATGGTCAAGATATACCAACACCTAGAGAAACTCAAGCATTAGCTCATGAAGGTCTCCATATTTTAATCTATACGTAATCTGAATTGATCAGACACCTAACCTCGTCATTATGTTTTACAATCATTGCCTGGTCTGTAATATTAGCAGTCTGAATCGACCTAACAATTCGTTCATACTCATCTGAGTCATAGACATGTACCTTACATCGTGCGATTTTCTCAACTACACCCCATGCGCTACAATCTGTCTCTTTATTATCGACTTTCACTTTATCTGCATTTGGAAACGAAATAAGTGAGATCACACGTGACTTCAAATTTTGCCCCAACAGTAATTCAAGTGCTTTTGTATGTGCGAAATTCTGCAAAACTGGGCTATAAAACTTGTATTTATCACGGTAAAGAACCTGCGTCCACTGTTGTCGATCGCTAAACCCAAAAATCCAGCCTTTGTGTGATTTTGTTTCGATGCAAAAAATACCGAATCTAGATACAACGATATGGTCAATTTGGGTTAGGGAAGTGTTACCACGTGATGGTAGCATCACGTTATTTATAACCGTGTAAAAATCGGGGTCAAGTTGTGCAAGACTATGTGCCACAAGTCGTTCGGTGCTATCAAGACCTGAATAATCTTGTGTACGAGATCCAAATAGACTATTAGCAACTAACGAAGAGATCGCCGCTATAGCCACTAATATAAATACAAAAGTCAAAAATTCCATAACATCAACCTCTCAAAGCTTATAAGTATATAATATCATATCATTGACTTTTAGTCAATAAACTCATGCTTGCATTTATTTAGTTTGTATATTTAAATACACCTAACATACCGATAGGTATGACTTCGCTCCTTGACAGAATTAGGTGATAGGAATGGCAAGGTTACATACAAACGTGACCCGTTCGACCCGCACGGTGGGCAAAACTTCACCGATGCGCAAGACGACTACCCACAACGTATTAACCGTGAGAGTATGTCCGGTGAGTTTGGATTCCGTTGCCGTTTTCGAGGCTACGACGCTTATGTAGAGTCAAACACGAACCGAGGAGGGCGTGCAAAAATCGACATCTACTACGGACCCAATGGTCCGTTCGGGCCTGGACATCACCATGCTGTCGCTTACCGCGAATCTCCGTTTGACTTTGTGTCGGACGAGTTACGCTAGGTAAGCCGAGCGAAGATACCCCGCCACAGCCAGTGGCGGGATTCTTCATTTCAGGTATAATAAACCTGCAATGGACGACAAATTTATCGAAAAATATTACGAAACAGTGATTTTACCACTCTACGGTGACGCAGTCACATTTTCCAAAATAACCTGGAAAGACCATGGAAGAGTTGGCCTTGATGCATGGGGCCACTATTTTGATGATCAAAATGGACGAGAGTACGTACTGATATATGAAGATTTTCCTGGTAGTGAATACCTAAATGACGACTTAACGCACGAAGTCGTTCGTTGTGGTGATGAGATAAGCGTTCAAATAACTACAACTCCAAAATCCACCGTTGATAATATTACGGGTTATTTTACGCTTTACGCCGAAAAACAATAAATAATTATAATTTTAGTTATTTTTTGCCGTATTAACTGAGCCGTTGTGCCAAGTCCCGCAGTACGGGCAAATATATTGTTGTAGCTCGTGAGTCGGCGCGGATAACTCAGCGTCTAGCTTGGTTTTGTAGCGGCGTTTTTTCTTGTCACCAACCGTGCAATATTCACTGTCGTTCGGCAACAGGGGATTAGTCGGACCGCGTTTGGGGTGTTTCATGGGTTAACCTAGACAGCCCCGGCAGATAGTATCACGCCAATCACCATGCTGATCAGCACAATGTCGACCAAGAAATAATATCCTAACAGCCATTTGGTCTTATCAGCGCCACGTACCATGCGCAGAAACACTATCATGGCAACCGAAACTAGCAGCCCGCCGATTCCAACCAAATAGTTAGTAGTACCCAGAGTATATTTAATTACCGTTCCGGCAATCACTGCGGCGCTACCGGCGTTGAATAACGTAAAAGCTATAATCATGTCACGCGTCGAAACTTTGACCCTAGCCAGCCTGTAAACGCCTAATCCCAGCAATATTTGGACCACTCCGACGACTAGAACCAAATAGGCTACCACCCATGACAATACATAACTGGGACTACCAGCCGCGATCGCCGATAATATTCCGCCAGCTACAATCGCTAGCGACCCGAATCCGATAAAAATTGATACATTTCGGTTCTTCATAAGTTAATAAACCTTGTCCAAATTAACGCGTAGCCAACGAGCGACCAACAACTGTAAAACCAAGACAAAAATCGCAATTAATGCCAAGAAACCAGCCACTAACATTGTTAGCGAATAGGTAATTTGCGATTCAATTTGATAACTAAACGCCACGACAATAACCGGCAACAGGCAAATCGTAAATTTGATGTAGTTAACAATCCGCTGGTTCAAGATGCGCTTTTTCTTGGCTGACATTTTGGCACGACCAGACACAATCGGTGTGATGCGTACAGCAGCTGATTTAGTGACCTTTTGTCCCAATTTACCGGCAACCGATGGCAGTTTCAAAAATACATATATACTAATACCGATAAACAAAACTGTGATAGCGGCGGCGAATATAACCATCGAAGGCGAGGGCGGACCGACTACGACCAGGTCATTAACCGGTATGATTGTCACCGGTTTTGACGGTTTTGGAACATTAATAAATTTGATGACGTGTGGCAAATACGGCATCAGCGACCACAACCACTGAAACATACAAACCAAATAGAAAACCGCCCCAATAACATTGACCAAAACGCGTCGTTTAGATATAGCGGACATGGTTATATAATACCAGATTGATATAAGTCTTAGTGGTCCATGTGTTCGTGGTTATGTCCGTGCATAGCGTGAACAACGGCGTGACCTTTGCCGCGTGCAATCAACCAACGGTTTACTGGGACTGTCACTATAAAAGCGAGGACTAATGACGTCGCCAGACTACCCCAAAACAGTCCACTATTTAATCCCGCCATCATAGCACCTGGGATAACAATCATAATCAAGTTATCAATAATTTCCATTGATGTAATCGAAATAGTATCAGCCGCCAGCGTAGTTCGAATTGCGGCCCTGGTCGACATACCACTTCGTTTTATCGGAATAAACGTCAGTGTATAGCCAAACAAAAAGGCAAGCGTAATCGACAAAATAACCGTTACAGTATTACCTAACTGGTAATGCGTACCGATCATCATGCCTAATATTTCACCAATCGCACAGCCTGTCAGGCAGTGCAATGTCGCACTAATCGCATTTTTAGTCATTTGGTCCATAAATAATATTGTAACACCTACTGTACTAGCTCGATGAACGCCCGCGTTTCATCAGTTAGCATGCTCTGCGTAACCCGCCTAAACGGACGAACGATTTCGCCTCGTAGGGCAGTAGAGCGCCCGTTGACGTTAACAGCAACATAATCGCTAAAATAACTATCCAGTCTAACCACAGGAATGTTAAGCGGCACGTTGTCGGCAAGCTCGCCATAAAATTGCATGTTGCAATCCAGACAAACGCAGGTCACGATGCGGTGACTGACATGAACGTACTTCCACAGTGGATAGCGGAACTTACGTACTTTGCGATGCGCCACACCCTCGGTACCGTGACACCACAGCAAACAGTTCTGATCAGTGATACCCCGATAGACTTTTTGGACCGTAATGGCGCTATTCATATTTATATAATAACATTCGAATATTACTGCTTGCGATTTAATCGTTAGTGGTTTATAAATATAAGCAATATGTGCATAAAAATAAACACAGAGGACACCAACTAAATGACTAACCGGCGTGCTCATTATGATGCACAGCCGGTCTATCATTTACCGCCACCTGAAGTCCTACTTATTAAACGCGACCCACATAATCTCATACCGACACCAGTCGATGGCAGAGGACTTGTCGACACCAAAGGCTTATTAATCGAAATGGCAAAAACGGTCGACCCTAGCTATAAATGGGCTTCACCGTTTAACGACGTACATCACTTGCAGTGGCCAAGCAGATGGTATGGAGATGAAGAAAGCGACAACCATACTCCTAGTGAATTTCGCGAACTTGCTATCAGCAAGTGGGTTCTACCGCGAGTTTTACATAACTACATTCACTGGCTTACTGAACCCCCCGAGATGCCAGAACCCGAAGTAATGCATTACCGAATTGAGGCGCAAAGAGTTGTTACCTCGCTATTTCAATCGGTCAAGGTCAGTAAACATATCCTGAGATCACGGAATTTGACTGAAAAACAGATTGATAGAAAACTGCTTCAGCGTTTCGGGTCGTTTTCAAATCAATTAGAAAAAGCAAAGCAAGCCATACCAATAGAACTACAACCAGTTGACCTGACGGTTTATAAACCCGAAACTGTTGACGACATGTTTAATATTGGATCAATGTTAGGTAAATATGCCGTCGCTGGATCCGCCAATATAGCAATGCGTTTGATGCAACAACCTCAGCGTAATACCACCTTAGTAATGGTATAATACCTACAAAAGGAGGTTTGATATGAGCGAAGGTGAACCAGTATACGAACTAAACGGCGAATTGTTCGAAACAGCAGGCGAGTTCTTGGACGCATTAGCCCACGAATACAAAGTTGGGGACAAAGAGCTCGTCAAATCTACCCTCGAAGATTATGGATTCGACATGTCTGACATCGGGCAATAACAATTTAGCGTATCTTGATTTTGAGTTCTAAATTAGCAATATATTGCACTGGGTCAGCCAGTTTGTTTTTGCGTAAATAAGCCAAATGTATCTCAGAAAAAGGCAAGACATTGCCCGGGTAATCAACTGCTGTCGGACTGTACATTCCCTTGGTGTGCATGGTTGGATCTTTTTCGAGTTGTTTTAGTTTTTCGGTAATTTCGTCTAGGGTCATTTTGCATCCACTTCTTTAAACAATGTATCTATTATGCCTGAAAGGTGTAATAATAGCCAATCTGTAGGTGTATGCTTGTAAAAACAAACCATAATCGTCATAATATCTGACAGATACAGCTAAAGTAGGGGGCAACATCCAACCACTCACGTTAACTCGTTTTTGGCATCGCCGCATTTGCGAAGCGGCATTTTTGGTGGCGGCTGCAATTATTGGGTTGTTTATATGGATATTTTTGACCGAAAGTAGCGTCGTTGGCGACTCATTACTGGTTAGTGTACCTGCCGTTATTTTGGCCGGTGCAACCGCAGTCGTCAGCCTGGTTTCATACATCTGGACACCCAAAAACCTTATAATACCGTTCGCTTTGACCGCCTACTTGTTACTGGCTGCCACAATCGCCGCCTTGATCATAGGCACCGGGGGACTCAGCTCGCCATTTATTGCACTGTGGATGTTAATCGTTGTTTTCGCTGGCGTCTTTGGACTATGGGGGTTAATTCCAATCCTGGCCGCCATCGGCACCTTCGCTGGGTTTGAATACGTTGCCAACAATTTATCGACAGACTCAATTGTTATTATCGGGTTTAGCGGTATTTTGCCGTTAATAGCCAGTTTTATTGTCTGGCACAGCAAAGTCGGTGGAACCAAAGAAGACTCTAATCCCGACTCCAAAGCCTACCGCAACCTAGCTAACGAATTAACAGAGGTAGCTAGTAAGTCTGAGGTGGTAATTAACGCCATTGGCGACGGGGTAATGGCAATCGACAGCCAGGGTATAATTCAGCTAATCAACCCCGCTGCCCAACGAATAATTGGATGGGGTAAACAAGACGCCTTGGCACTCAATTACAAATCAGTACTGCAACTGGTTAACGGCAAAAACGAACCGCTGGACGCTGCCGGCGATCCGATACAACAAGTTCTAAACACTAATCAACAAATCAGAACCAACGACCTGACGCTAATTACCAAAAGCACCAAAAAACTGATGATATCACTGGTGGTTTCACCAGTTGGCGACGCCGGATCAGGTGTAATCGTGGTTTTCCGCGACATTACCAAAGAAAAGGCCGAAGAACGCGAACAAGCCGAGTTTATCAGTACCGCCAGTCACGAAATGCGCACACCGGTTGCATCAATTGAAGGTTACTTGGGACTGGCGATGAACCCAACCACCGCGACAGTTGATCAACGAGCGCACGATTACATAATGAAAGCACACGAATCTGCTCAACACTTAGGGCGATTGTTTCAAGATTTACTTGATGTATCCAAAGCCACCGATGGTAGGCTGTCTAATATCCCCAAAGTTGTTGATGTCACCAAATTCGTCTTTGACGTTGTCCAGGGTTTGCAACAAAAAGCAACCGACAAGGGCCTGCGCCTATCATACGTTCCTATGCCCGAGGGGGGCAGCAAAACTATCGCTCCGGTTTATAACGTCAACCTAGATAACGACCATATCCGTGAAATCGTCAATAACCTAGTCGAAAACGCTATTAAATACACGCCAAAAGGCGAAGTAATTGTCGATGTTACCGGCGATGACGCTCATGTAACAATTAGCATCAAAGACAGTGGCATTGGTATCCCAGCCGAAGACATGCCGCATCTGTTCCAAAAGTTTTACCGCGTCGACAACAAAGACACGCGCGAAATCGGCGGCACAGGACTTGGACTGTATTTAGTACGCCGTCTAGCCGAAACACTAGGTGGTCGAGTATGGGCCGAGAGTGTTTATGGATCGGGCAGCACGTTCTTTGTTGAACTACCTAGAGTTAGCAGCAGCGAAGCAACCCAAATAGTCGAGCAAGCCGGTATGCAAGCCGCCGTTGCACCACCGGTAGCACCAACCGACGATTCCGGCGCTATACCTGTAGTCCCAGAACCAGCCGCAGCCGAATCACCTGATAACGCCCCTGTTAAACCAGCTCAATCCGTACCACGTGGTGAAAGTTTGTCGCGCGAACAAATCGAAGCCTACGTTGCCAAACAAAAAGCTTTGATTGCCGAACAACAATCCGCTGGTCAGCCAGCACCAGTACCGACCGAGCAACCAGCCGAACCTGCACCAGCTAGTCCACCTCAACCGACTGCTACGGAGCGGCCAAATACAATCTCGGTTCCAACAAGAAATAACGAGGGAGGCCAATAACCATGAGTGGTATAGCAATTTTAAACCGTGTTAGGTACAATAAAGGGTAACTATGACTAAAATACTATTGGTAGAAGATGACAAGAGTTTACGCGAGATATATGGCGTTCGTTTACTAGCCGAAGGTTATGAAATTGTATCAGCCGGTGATGGGGAAGAGGCCCTAGCAACAGCAATCAAAGAAAAGCCTGACCTAATCGTCAGCGATGTTATGATGCCCAAAATTAGCGGTTTTGACATGCTAGACATACTGCGTAGCACCCCCGAGACCAAAGACGTCAAGATTATCATGATGACCGCCCTTAGTAGCGAAGACCAACGCGCCCGTGGCGAATCACTAGGTGCTAACCGTTATCTAGTCAAATCTCAGGTAGGTATCGAAGACGTTGTTCGTTCAATTCACGATGTGCTAGCAGACGTTCCAGAGGCACCAGCAACCGCAGAACAAAAATTCGGCGGACCTGCCTCATCGACTGCTACACCTAATAGTCCTGCGCCTATGCCAGCAAGCAACCCAGCTCCTGCCACTCCAACTCCGCCACAGGCACCAATAGCCGAGACGCCTGCACCCACACCGGCAGCTCCAGCCCCAGGACCAGCCCCTTCTGCACAACCACCTGTCATTAATATGCCTTCGACACCTACACCGGCCCTACAACCAGCCCCAATAGCCCCAACGCCACCGGAATCAACAGCACCATCACCAGCACCAACTGTAGCTCCGCAACCAGCCCCTCAGCCACCAGTCGAGCCACCTGCGCCAACCCAGGTAACACCACCCACACCAGTGGCTCCACCAACACCTGTTGCGCCTACACCATCAGCTATGCCACAACCAACCGCACCATTTTCGTCGCCACGCCCGGGATCATCACCAACTGGATCGATGGGTGAGGACCGAGTAATGCAACCTTTGTCGGATTCTCCAGCTGACTCAACGCCAAAACCAGACATTGCAACCCTTATGAATCAAGAACTTGGCAACGACAACCCTAGTTAGGGTTAAATTTTCAGTTTCCAATTTTCAAATAATTCTCAATTCACAGTTTTCAAGGATTTTTCGGACTTGAGAATTGAAAACTGGTACTTATTTCGTAAACTGCAAATTGAAAACTGACAATTATATCCTCCCCGTATCTGTTATACTAGAGAAATGAATAACGACGAGGCTTCGATTAGGCTCAACAAACACCTAGCTTTACAGCTGGGCGTTTCGCGTCGTGAGGCTGACAATATGATTGCTGCTGGCAAAGTGTCGGTAAATGGCGAAAAAGCTCAACTTGGATCAAGATTTAACCCTGGTGACAAAGTAATCGCAGGCGGTAAGGACGTTTCGACCACGACCGAGCTTGTCTATTTGGCATTCCATAAACCTGTCGGCTATGTTTGTTCACGCCGTCAACAAGGCGAAAACCCAACAATATATGACATTATTCCGCCTAAATACCACAATCTCAAGCCAGTAGGTAGACTAGACCTTAGTAGTAGTGGGATTATTCTATTAACAAACGACGGTGACTTTGCATACCAGATGACGCACCCTAGTTTCGCCAAGACCAAACTTTACAACGTACGTCTAGACCGAAACCTTGAGCCGTTACATCAACAGATGATATCGGATTACGGCGTCACACTCGAAGACGGCGTCAGTCAGTTTCAGCTAGAACGAATGAACGAAACTGACCGCAAAAGTTGGATTGTCACCATGCGCGAGGGTAGAAACCGGCAAATTCGTCGAACCTTCGGATCACTAGGCTACACGGTTACTAAGCTGCATCGAACAAATTTCGGTAATTATGCGCTGGGTGATATAAAGCCCGGCGAGTTCGAAATCATCAATATATCATAAAGAGTATAAAGAAAAACTCCGCCCCGGCAAGGGCGGAGTCTTACTCAACGCCTAAGCAGGGGCGGTTTGGGGTGCGAGTTCTTGAAGACTCACAATAATGCGTGTGACGATGATGCGCTCTTTTAGGACGTATTGACTATTCGCTGCCTGTTTGAGAGCAAACGTCCCACCAACAGCCAATTCTCCGCCGAGCACCCAGAACTTCGTGAACTGCATCTCGTTGATGACATCGGCGTCTCGAACTGGATTGATTTCCTTCAGGACGAACGCCGGGGCGTTCTCGCCCAAGAAATTCTTCTTGATTTCGAACCTGTATTCGACTCCTTTGTCGCTGGCTACGGTAATTTCCGTGATTATGCTTGGTCCTTCGGAGCGAACATCTCTCGTAGAAACCCTATCCAACTCTGCGGTCTGACTCGACACGTCTTTCGACGATCCCATGTTGCTTCCTTTCATAGTAGAACAACTAGACAACATAATACTATTTATTACAGAAATTGCAAGTATATTCCGCTTACGCTCGCAAAATGACCTTATCCCTGTTATAATTACCCCTAATTATGGCATCGAAACTACCTACGGTTGCGATCATTGGTCAAGCGAACGTCGGCAAGAGTTCGCTTTTTAATCGTCTCGTGCGTTCACAGCAGGCAATCGTAGCCCGTGAAGCCGGCACCACTCGTGATAACGTACTGGGTCGAGTCGAATACAAATACCACAATTTTTGGCTAGTCGATACAGCTGGTTTAAAAGACCCAAACGACGAGTTCGAAGCTTCAATTCAAGATCAAATAACAGAGGCGGCTGAAGTCGCTGATGTAATCTTGGTCGTTGTCGACAGCACCCAATATGTTAGCGACCAAGACCGAACTGTCGCCAAAAAAGCCCTTCGTAGCAAAAAACCAGTTATCTTGCTGGCCAACAAGGTCGATTTAGCAGATAATCTACCTAGCGATGAATTCCGTCGCCTAGGCATCAAAGATATTATTCGTACCAGCGCTGAACACAACGTCGGCATAACAGAGGTCCTTGATAATATCGTCCGACTAATTCCAGCTACCCACGAAGACGAAGCCGATGATGTAGTGCGTATTTCATTAATCGGACGACCAAATGTTGGCAAAAGTAACCTGTTTAACGCCCTAGCCGGTAAACAACAGGCGATTGTGGCAGATCTAGCCGGCACAACCCGCGACGTTAACCGAGTTTCAGTCAGGTACGGTGCGCGTAATATTGAAATCCTCGATACTGCTGGTATGCGTAAACCCGGTAAACAAGAGGTAGGAATCGAGAAATTCAGTGTCCTGAGGACCCTGCAGGCCATCGAAGAATCTGACGTATGCTTCCTATTAATGGACGTAAATGAACTGAACACAGGACTTGATCAGCGCCTAGCTGGCATCATTGACGATGCAGGCAAGGGGATGGTGATCGTTGTGACCAAATGGGACAGCGTCGAAGACAAAGATTCATTTACCCACGACTCGTTAGTGCCCGGGATAGTCCGAACCTTTAAATTTACGCCTTGGGCACCACTAATCTTTACCAGTAGCGTAACTGGTCAAAACGTCACGAAATTATTTGATCTAGCGCTAGATATTGACGCTCGACGCAAACAGCAAACCAAAACCCGCGTCCTAAACGACCTGTTGCAAAAAAGTGTTCAAAAGCACCCACCGGCCGGACTCAAAAACACTCATCCAAAACTTCGTTATATGGTTCAAACCGACAATTCACCACCATGGTTTGTAATCTACGGCAGTCACCTAAAATTCGTACACTGGAGTTACAAGCGCTATCTAGAACGACAACTACGTGAAACCTATAACTTCGCTGGCACCCCAATCAAATTCAGCTTCCGCGACGAAAAACAAATCAAAGCCAACAAAGAACGCGTTGCCGCAGGTAAGGACCCAATTACCAAGAAGTCCAAGTTAGAAAAAGCCGAAAAAGATAATAATTCAAAAAAATAACCCGTCGCTTGTAAGCGACGGGACCTGGGATCTCCAGGAGTTTGATTGAGAATTTTATTTCTCAGATTGTTGTGGCTTGGCCTGATGTTTCGGCTGTTTCCACTCCATCAACACGTAAACGATAGCGATGGCGACGATGGCGACGATTGGCGACAATGACAACGAACGTGACATTGACCCGGTTAGAGCGGCAAACCCATGGAACATGGCCAGCACAACTCCGATAGATAGAATGATGGCTGTACCCGGGGGAGCCAGACGACTGCTCTTAACCCAACCCTCTTGGACCATTCTGTGCGACACATAGATCGCAACAAAAATGCCAATCAGGTCGAGAGCGAAAAGCCACCACTCACCCCAGGGAACAAAGTTCCAAACCAGCCAAAACCCTACAAGGTACATGGTCACGAAGACAAAAACCATAGACCTTGCGCCAATCAATGTAAACTTTCTCATTTTCAGACCTCTTTCATTCAATAAATAAGAAAAGTGTATATATTATAGCATATTTATCATAGTATTACAATGCGATACAATGGTTTACAGTATGAAAGTAATCTTTGCCCAAGGTAATCCCGAACCACATTACGAAAAAACCCGTCACAATACGGGATTTATGGTATTGAACGCTTTAGCCAAAGATTCTGACGCAAAATGGGTTACTAAAACTAAGTTGCAAGCTCATATCGCCGAAGTAAGTATTAGCGGCACCAAAACCCTGCTGGTCAAGCCCACGACGTTCTACAACGACTCCGGCATGTCGGCCCGTGCAGTAGTTGATTTCTACAAACTAGACGCCAAGGACGACCTCATGGTGCTACATGACGATCTGGCGTTACCGTTTGGTACTGTTCGTGTCCGTAAAAAGGGTAGTGATGCTGGTAATAACGGTATCAAAAGTCTTAATTCACACATCGGACCGGATTATACCCGTATGCGAATCGGGATATGGAGCGAAAAGCGTGATTTGGTGGACGACGCCGACTTTGTACTGTCTAAATTCTCGAGCAGCGAAGCCAAAAAACTCCGTGACGACATAATCCCATACAGCATCGGTCTAATCGAGCAGTTTGTGTCTAGTAGTCTAACCGTCACCAGCCATAAGATTTTGGACAAATAAAAAAGCGCCAGGTAAGGGTGGGCATCACCTGGCGCCGTTTTACCCTTTAACCCACCGCGGGGGCAAGCGTAACGATCTCGTTCATTAGATACGCAGATGTTCGCTGGTTAAAGGGGTTAGTATACATGCAATGTTTAAAAATGTCTTAAAGGTGGAGGGTAGTTACCTTAAAAACACATTGCATGTAATCTAACATAAGTTAGAATAGGGGGTATAAGGTACGTTTGGTTAATCTCGCAATGTAACCAATCGTTGCCCATAGTAGCACGTATTTGACATATAGTCAATACTTTTGGACATAAAAGTCGTGAAAATCAACACAATCTTACCCCAGGACAATAATTTTACCCAGATTATTAGTACTATTGCCGTTCCGCCAAAAAGATTGTATTTTATGGGTAAACTTCCGCCTGAACGGACACCTACGGTGGCGATCGTTGGCACTAGACGACCAACTGCCTATGGCCGCGAAGTAACCGAACGATTTGCCAGAGAGTTAGCGTCCAAAGGGGTAGTTATTCTTAGCGGCCTAGCACTGGGTGTTGACAGTATTGCGCACCGAGCCTGCTTGCAGGCGGGCGGCACGACACTCGCTATCCTGGCAAACGGACTAGACTATATATATCCAGCCTCACACCGGCAACTTGCAAAGGATATTGTAGATGCTGGTGGCGCGATTATTAGCGAGTACGAGCCAGACGTACCAGCCCGAGACTTTAGATTCCTAGAGCGCAACCGAATCGTCAGCGGACTAGCTGATGCCATTATTATTACTGAGGCAGCCGCGCGAAGTGGCACATTATCGACCGCCACACACGCCCTAGAACAGGGTAGAGAGGTGTTCGTAGTGCCAGGTAACATCACTAGTCCATTGTCGGCCGGGTGTAACAGTTTGATTAAGCAAGGCGCCATTCCAATTACCAGTTCTGATGACGTGTTAGAAATAATTGCGCCTAAGCTGCTTGATCCACAAACCATACTGCCACTAGGTAATAATCTGTTAGAGTCTAAAGTTATAGGTTTATTACAATCCGGAATACGAGCGGGCGAAATACTACAAGCAAAATCTGGCGCTAGTGCTAGTGAATTCTCTCAAACCCTAACAATGATGGAAATAGACGGCACCATTCGCGCCCTTGGTGGTAACCAGTGGACACTTAGGTAAATATAATTATCAGGTTTCAGTTTTCAATTTACAAATTAGTTTTCAGATTCCAATTTTCAATGAGCTGCACTAAATAAAGCTTTGTGAACTGAAAACTGTGAATTAATTGTGAATTCGTGAATTGTGAATTGTGAATTATTTTTTTCAGCGTTTACAAAACACATTACATTGTGTAAAGTTTAGCTTTGTGTTTAGCTAGCAAGCGAACATAAGTATTGTATGAAAAATTTAGTTATCGTCGAATCACCAGCCAAAGCCAAAACTATCGAGAAATATCTCGGCAGTGATTTTAAGGTGTTATCTAGCGTCGGTCATATTCGTTCTATTGCCAAAAAGGCCAAGGGCGGCGCTGAACCGATCGACGTCAAAAATGGCTTTGAGACTGTTTATGAAATCGATTCTGAAAAGAAAAAGACCGTCGCTGAACTACGTCGAGCCGTCAAAGATGCCGAGACCGTTTGGCTAGCAACTGATGAAGACCGCGAGGGAGAGGCGATTGCTTGGCATCTTTGCGAAGTCCTGAAACTTGATACCAAAACCACCAAACGTATCGTGTTTCACGAAATCACAAAAGACGCTATTGAAAAAGCGATCAAAAACCCACGCACAATTGATATGGACTTAGTCCGCGCTCAGCAAGCCCGACAAATCCTTGACCGCATTGTCGGATTCGAGTTATCGCCAGTTGTCTGGCAAAAGGTACCCGGCGGTAAATCGGCTGGACGAGTTCAGTCGCCGGCCGTTAGATTATTAGTTGAACGTGAACGTGAGATTGATTCGTTCAAAGGGTCATTCACATTCAAAGTTACGGCTGAATTTACATCTGACGGAGATGTATTAAAAGCAGAACTGCCAAACAAATTCCAAACCGAAGATGAAGCCAAAGAATTCCTAGAGAACTTAATTGATGCCAAGTTTACAGTTACAGACGTATCAACCAGCCCGTCAACCCGTAATCCATCAGCTCCGTTTACTACATCGACCCTACAGCAAGACGCCAACAGCCGACTAGGCTTTAGCGCCAAAGCGACCATGTCAGCTGCGCAAAAGCTATACCAAGAGGGTAAAATCACTTACATGCGTACTGATTCTATGACGCTTAGCGGTCAAGCAATCGCCGCAGCAACTGAATTCATCAAGTCTAAGTATGGTCCAGAATATTCTCTCGTCCGGGCTTTCAAGACCAAGTCAGCTAGCGCTCAAGAGGCACACGAAGCAATCAGACCAACCAACATGGCGCTTGAACACGCCAGCAGTAATGAATACGACCAAAAACTATATAATTTAATCCGCAATCGCACACTTGCCAGCCAAATGGCCCCCGCAAAATTAGAGAAAACTACAGTAACTATTGCGATCACAGAGTCGCCAGTACGGGTGGTGCCCGGTGGGGCAGCGCCCGCTTTTGAAGATTCCGAAGGAATTTCAAAAGAAGGGGCAAACCGGGCGACAGAACCCGTGGTATTCGAAGCGAAAGGTGAAGTAATTATATTTGACGGATTCCTCAAAGTTTACGGTGGCAGCAAAAAAGACGCTGACATTTTGCCAGCCGTCAACAGTGGTGACACACTAGATCTAGCGTCAGTGGTTGCCAGGCAAGTATTTGCGCGTCCACCAGCTAGATACACCGAGGGTGCGCTAGTTAAAAAGCTCGAAGATCTCGGCATTGGACGACCTTCAACTTACGCCACAATAATTAATACCGTCCAAGTCCGCGGTTATGCCGAAAAGGGCGAAAACGAAGGCAACCCGAGAGATATTATCGAGCTATCACTACAAGATAACAGCGTGAATAAAGTTATTGTTCAAGAAAAAACTGGTTCAGACAAGGGCAAGCTAGTCCCGACTGCGGCTGGCCAAATTCTTAGCGATTTCCTGAGCAATCACTTCGAACAAGTTGTAGATTACGGCTTTACGGCATCAGTCGAAGAACAGTTTGACCAAATCGCCGCCGGGTCTCTGGCTCGTAACACAATGCTAGATAATTTCTACAAACCATTCCATGAACTAATTGCCGGGTCAGGTGATATCGACCGCAGCAAGGTGGCGCAGGCTCGAGAAGTTGGCATCGATCCCAAATCAGGCAAGCCAATTTTGGCACGATTTGGCCGCTTCGGACCAATGTTACAGCTCGGCAGTACCGAAGACAAAGACAATAAACCTCAGTTTGCACCAATGCCAAAAGGCGTCAAAATTGAAACTGTCACTTTAGACGAAGCCTTACATGCATTTAAACTACCGCGCATCGTCGGCGAAACACCAGAAGGTGAGACCATCAAAGCCAACATCGGCCGTTTCGGTCCATACATCCAAATCGGCAAGTTGTTCGTAAGTATCAAGCCGCTCGACCCCCATGACATAACTATCGAACAAGCACTTGAACTATATGCCGCTAAATTACAAGCCGAAGCCGAGAAAAATATCGCCGACTTTGGCGATGGCATCAAGGTTCTAAGGGGTCGTTATGGTCCATATATTACTGATGGAACCAAAAACGCCAAAATACCCAAAGACGTCAAACCCGAAGACGTGACCCACGAACAAGCCATTGAATTAATCGCAGCTGCTCCTGCATCTAAAAAGCGTCCGTTCAAGAGCGGTAAGCGCAAAGCTACCACTAAAAAACCGACTAAAAAGCGATAAAACAACCTAAAATTGCTACTAATAAACTCATAACACTATTTACATAGAGCGTCTACTTCATGGTATAATGAGTTCAGTACACAAAGTGTTTGACATTAACAAAATAATCTTTTATAATCTAAGTTAGATATATAAAAAACACTCCTCTTTGGTGGCAGAGAGAAAGAACAGATTAATGAGCGAGACAGTAGCATCAGAACAAAAAATCGACCTTAAAGCTGGCGTAAACGACATTTTGGCTGTGATTGACCAAGAGCGCGAACGCGAGATTATTACACGCCGTTTCGGACTATACGACCGCCGTGAAACCCTAGAACAAATAGGGGAGTTGCTTGGTATTACCCGTGAACGTGTACGACAGCTTGAAAAAGCTATTTTGTCACGTCTTCGTACAGCCGCCCAAGACGGCAAAGCTGATGCTGTCCTGGCACTCGAAAAATCTATTATTCGTGAACTAACCGAGATGGGACGCATCGCTCGCGTCTCTGACCTAACCGACAGCTTACTAGGCCGAACTAGTGACCAACGCGAACGATCTCATGTTGCATTTATCTCAGAGCTGGCGCCGGGGCTTACTGTTATTAACGAAAACGATAACTACCACCACAGCGTAGGTATCCGTGAATATGGCGACGAAAAGAAAATTCGCCAAGAAGTTGACGCAATTGTCGCTGCCATCAAAAAACACGGTCAACCAATCACCATCGAAGAGCTACATACACAGCTAAACTATGAGCACCCTAACTATGTCCGTGCCCTCGCTACCGTTTCTAAGTTACTTGCTCACCTCAAAGAAAACTGGGGCCTAGTTAAATGGCCAACCGTCAATCCCAAAAATATTCGTGACAAAATCTTCGTCATTTTAGAAGAAAACGGCAAACCAATGCACTTTTCTGCGATTGCTAAATCAATCAAAGACAGTAGCTTCAAGCGTAAAGACGTCACAACCCAGGCAATCCACAACGAATTAATCAAAGACAAGCGCTTCGTATTAATTGGTCGCGGCATCTATGCGCTAGACACCTGGGGCTTTAGTAAGGGTACTGTTGCTGATATTATCGCCGACGTACTCCGCAAATCAGCTGAACCCTTGCACCGCGACGAAATCGTCAAACGTGTTCTAAAAAGCCGCCACGTTAAAGAAACAACTATTCTGTTGAACCTTCAAAGCAAATCAGAATTTAAACGTGTTGCCAAAGCAACCTATACACTGGCGCCAGAAGTTAAGGCATAAGTTGCCAAGTAGTCTCTTGGATGAGACAATAAAAAGGTAATTATGGGCATTTTATCATCAGTTTTCAACTTTCTATTGCAATGGTATGTTTGGTTGCCCGTCGTAGCAATCCTCGGATTCTTGACCTGGCGCAATTATAAGCGTCTAGATAACAGCCTTGAACCTGAAAGTGATCTGTTAATACTTGAAATTCCACGCGCAAATGACAAAAAAGAACTAGCCGCCGAACAGCTTTTTGCTAGCCTGCACGGAATACTCCGCAACAAAAGCGAACTTAAATTAAGTGATGGCAGGCAAGAACACCTAAGTTTTGAAATTGCATCTGTTAATGGCCAGATCCGTTTTTATGTCTGGGTACCGAGAACACTACGTAGCTTCGTCGAGGGGCAAATTTACGCCCAGTATCCATCTGTTCAAATTCGCGAAGCTGACGAGGATTATGTTGCTCACGAACGCGACCATAGCGTCATCTACACCTCAGAAATAACCCTTACTGATAATGAAATGTTGCCAATCAAGACCTTTCAAAGCTTCGAGGTTGACCCCCTGGCTGGAATTACCGGGACACTCGCTAAACTTGAGTCAACTGGCGAAGAGTTGTGGGTGCAAATTTTAGTTAAACCAATCGCCGACGACTGGCACAAATCGTCCGAAAAATGGGCAGCCGGCGTCAAGCGCGGTAAATCAACAAGCGTCAGCAATTCAGGACTAGAGTGGATGGGCGGGCTGTTTGAAGCCCTATGGAAACCGCCAGCAGATGGCAAAACTACCACCACTGTCGTCAAGGACATTTCTGATCGTGACAAGACTCGTATTAATGAAGCTGCTACCAAAGCCAATAAACTAGGTTATCAGGTTAAAATACGCCTGGCTTACCTCGGTGAAAGTACCTCTAATGCTAGGTTACAAATGCAGGCAATTGTCGGTACATTCAAACAATTCAATAGCACCAACCTAAACGGATTCAAAATGAGTAAAGCTAGCTTCAAAAAAGAAGACTTGGCTAATTATCGCAACCGTTCGTTTAAAAGTGGGGGATACATACTAAACATCGAAGAGCTTGCCAGCGTATTTCACTTGCCACATACCAATGTCGAAACCCCTAATATCGTCTGGGCCAGCAGCAAAACTGCCGAACCACCAGCTAAACTACCAATCATCACTGGCGATATGGCGATTGACGAAAACATCAGCGCTTTTGGGTTAACTAATTTCCGCGGTATTAATCATCAATTTGGAATGTTACGCTCAGACCGCTCGCGCCATGTTTATATAATCGGTCAAACCGGAGCAGGTAAGTCTGGAACGCTAGAGCTATTCGCGCTTAGCGACATCTATCACGGCCATGGCTATGCCATTATCGACCCGCACGGAGATTTTGCTGTTAATAATATGCGCTTTATTCCAGGTAGTCGCCTAGACGATGTAGTGTACTTTAACCCTGCCGACACAGCCTTCCCGCTAGGATTTAACCCCCTCGAAGTTACCGATCCCAGCCAAAAAACCAACATTAGCTCAGAGGTTATTGGAGTCTTGAAACGTATGTTTGGAGAGTCGTGGGGCCCTAGGCTGGAATATATTTTGCGCTATACAATTCTGGCACTACTCGATAGGCCGTCAACCACAATGCTTGATATTACACGCATGCTAACCGACAAAAAATTCCGTCAAGAAACACTAGACTACAGCCAAGACACGGTGGTATTAAACTTTTGGAAGGTCGAGTTCGCTAGCTGGAACGACAAGTTTGTGTCTGAAGCAATCGCACCAGTCCTAAACAAAGTTGGTGCATTTACAGCTAATCCAATCATTCGTAACATTGTCGGCCAACCAAAATCGACATTTAATATTCGTAAAATCATGGACGAAGGTAAAATCCTGATAGTTAACCTGTCTAAGGGCTTGATAGGTGAGGATAACGCCGCGATCCTAGGTGCCTTTATGGTGACCAAAATCCAACTAGCGTCGATGAGTCGTAGCGACATAGAGCGAATCGAAGACAGGCGTCCGTTTTATTTATACGTTGATGAATTCCAAAACTTTGCGACTGATTCGTTCGCAACAATCCTATCTGAGGCCCGTAAATACGGCTTGAATCTGACGGTGGCTAACCAATACATCAGTCAAATGACCGACACCGTACGAGATGCCGTGTTTGGCAACGTCGGCACTATGATATCATTCCGCGTCTCGGCTGATGACGCCCCAATTCTAGCCAAACAGTTTGAACCACAGTTTGAAGCAACCGACCTGCTACAAATGCATAACCGCCACTTCATCATTAATATGGTTATTGGCGGTGAAAAGGCGCCGGCGTTTAGTGCCACCACTTTAACGTTACCGCCTCCACAGATAGACAACTCTGGTAGAATCATCGAGAACACCAGGCGCAACTACAGCCGCACCCGCGCTGCTATCGAAGAAGAGATCGCTAGCGCTATCAAGCCACCTGAACACCTGCAAAAGCGCCCTCAATCAAAAGCCCAAGCCAAACAGTGGCCAGTTGGCATTCAACCAGTCGGCGACGCGGCAGTTCAGTCAGCAGGGCAGAGTAGTAACCTCCCTACCCCTGTTACCACCTCTGTTGACAGCGAGGATACACCAAAGCCAAAACGTAAGCGAACTCGAACACGCAAGCGTAAAGCAGCCACGCCTGATGCTAGTAAGGAAACCGACAAAGAAGATTCGCCAAGCGGCACATTAACCGTTAAGCACTAAGTGAATACAAAACAATGTAGAACAAAAATAGAACATGTGAAATATGCGGTTTTAAATTGTACGGATTCGCATAACGATCAATGAATCACGAAGTACTAATCAAACGTATATAAAAACCAGGACAAACAAATGAAATAGGGTGCAGTAAATAAAATTAATTTAGGACCAAGACACATAAAAGCAAAATTCCAGAATATAACATGCGCGGGGGATGAGTTGTAGTATAGAAATCATAGTTATATCTTACGTCGCCAAATATATCTTTTACGACATTGTTTATATATACAATAGATGACTATTGGGTCGTCTATTAATAACCACTATTTACTCTGCTAAGGGTAGTAGTGCTAGTATTAGCCTCGTCGCATGTGTGTATCGCTTTTTATTTTTATTTATAAATGCTATACACCTAACTTTGCTAACTAATGAAATCAATACTAACCATTGTTAATTGTGCATCGTCTGTTTATCCACAATCCCGTGTGATCTTTGTTGTTACTATTTGCAAAATCCAGGATTTGTTTTCACGCACTACTACTCTTGTTCTAGTACGCCCTATTTGCTTTTTCTTGAAATAATATTTTAATATAGTTTTTTTCTATATTTATATTGATCAAGAAATAGAACAAATATAGAACAGAGCAGAGATGTACTACTCTCGCAACGGTTTACGGCGGTGATTAATTTTATTATCGGTAAAATGCTTTGCCACTAACTCGAACATCAATATACTGTGGCGATTGCCCGTGGTCTTTGAAGTACTGCACTGCCCTACTCATATCCTCTACCTGCTCCGCAACTGGCCTGTCAATCGATAATTTTACCAGAGGTCCAACACCTTGAAGTCTGACCTCTAGCTGCCTAGTTGTGCCCGCTGGTAGTATTGCCTCGGTTACAGTGTAGCCACTACTACTCGACAAGGCAACTACCCTACCGACAAAACTAAGGAACCTATTGCTGGCAATAGCAACACCTTCATTAAGTGCAATTCCACTCTCATCAATAATTTGAACCTTCGGCTTATCGTAGTAATTAATTTCAAACGGCACGCCACTAGCATCAACGTAGTATTGTTTGTCGCCAATAGACCAGCCGGCAACTGGTTTACGCATTGTAACCGCAAAGTCTGTCTGTCCAATACCCGATGCCCCTCTTTGTTCGACACCTGCTACCTCACTAAGATCAGCTGATACGAAATTCGACAACGACTTATCATCCAGTAAGAACTGCAAGCGGCCAAGTGGGTTGCTTTCTAGATAGTTTTGAATCGATTTAGCGTATTTATCAGTATTAATCGATTTTGTAATGGTAGTATCTGTCACTATAACCGTTGGAATAGCTGTAAACTGGTTTATTAGCCACCACAACAGCCCGGCGCTCAGAATAACAATAACTAGTACTCCAAACACCTTGCGACGCATAGAAGCTAAGTTATGCGCTTTAACCCTAGGAGAGCGTAGGTCAGAACTAGAACCACTGCTATGAAGTCGATTCGATGTAGTGCCTGTTAGTGTGCGATTCCTCCGAAAGATATCGCTACTAACCTGTGATTCATCGGACGCAATTCGATCACCAGATGTACGCCTACGACGTGGCAGTTCAGACTGTTTTTTACGCTGAAACAACTTCATGTCGTTATTTTACCAACCCAAGTATCATCCTAGCGACGTCTTTGGCTGCATTTGGTCTAGCGAATTCTGCCAAAGCTTGGCTCATTTTATCTGCCTTTGATTTATCGTTTAAAACACTACTGATAGCATCGATTAAAATCGTAGGGTTATCTATCATTTCTTCTTCGTTAACCACCACAACTGCACCGCTTTCGCTATATACATCAGCATTTTTTACCTGATGGCCACCAGTAAGTTTAGCGTTTGGTATCAAGATTGTCGGTTTTTTAAGCGCCGCTAGTTCCAAAATTGTAGTAGCCCCAGCCCTTGTAACTACGACGTCTGCCGCCCCCAAGAGCGATGACATGCCACTGGATATAAAAGCATGTAGTTGAAAATCCTCACTATTTTCGGGTGTAATAGCACGTAGTTCATCGTACTGAGCCGCACCCGCAACCAAAACAACTGACCCAAGTTTTTGTAAATCCTTTAATAAAAGAGCAACCGTGTCGTTAATTCGCTTGGCACCCAAACCTCCGCCAGTAATTACAATTAATGGTTTGTCGGTAGCAACCGACCACTGTTTTTTAGCCTGTAGCCTCTCCTTAGCGCTAAATTCTTGGTATTCAGACGAGATTGGTATACCGACATATTTAGAAATCGCAGCTGGATACGGATAAAATTTGAGTGGTGATCCGGTAGCAATTGCTGAGGCCCAACGGCTCAAGATACGATTTGTTAGACCAGGATGAGCATCAGAATCGTGAATCGCTAGCGGAATCCTAAGTACATGGGCTGCCCATCCAACCGGTAAACAAACATAGCCACCCTTAGTAAAGACGACATCTGGTCGCCAAATAATAAGTTTAAAGATACTCTGAATCGCTCCCAGGATAACTAAAAAGCTATCGCGAATATTAGACGCAACTAACGATGGCCAAAGAAGCTGGCGCATCACACTCAGGTGATGGTATCGTCTCAATTTACCTGCGAATATAGTCTGAACTGGCACATTGTCGTCAAGAGGCGACATAATCGATTTAGCTTGCGGCGTGAATTTACGGTCACACCAGAACCTAATCTCGGCATCAGGATGAGCTCGTCTAAGCTCTCGAAGAACTGCGACTACCGGAGTAACGTGTCCGCCCGACCCCCCGCCGACTGCTAGAATTCTCATTATGCGCCTCCTTTAATCTTGATGTATGCACCGTGAACCTCGAAAGCTGAAATACCAGTCCAAGAGCAGCTGCAATAAATATCATACTTGTGCCGCCAAAACTAAGTAACGGCAGAGTGATACCCGTTAATGGAAATATCCCTAACATCGCCGCTACATTAAGAATAACATGAGACCCGAACCACCCAAAGACCCCAGCCACCAGTAGTTTTAGTCTCATTTCAACCAAGTGGTCCATTAGCTTGAGTAGTCTCATCATAAGCGCCACAAATAGTACCAAAATAGTGACTAGACCAACAAATCCAAAGGTCTCGCCCATGATCGCAAACACCGAGTCATTTATCGCCTCTGGTAAATATCCAGTCGCTTGAACACTATTACCAATACCAACACCAAATAACCCGCCTGTTCCGATAGCAATTTTGGCATGCTCAATGTGATATGCCCCCGCATCATCTACCGAAGTTGAATCGCCCTTTAAGTAAGTGACTATTCGGTCGATGCGGTGCGGCGCCATCAAAATAAATATAATTCCGACACCCAGTAGCGCCAGTGCAACAATTATTAGCATGCGATTATTAATGCCAGCAACAAATAACATTGTAATAATAGTTCCAGCAATCGCTATTCCGGTTCCCATGTCTTTTTGAATTATGATAATAAATAACATTGAAATAGCCGTTAAAACAGCCAGTGGTATCAAAGTTGCCTGTACGTCGTTAATCTTGCCCTGGCGTGCCTTCATGCCAAAGAATCCAGCAAGAAATACCAAAATTCCAAACTTCAAAAACTCCGCTGGCTGCAAACTACCAAGTGGCCCCAAGTTAAACCACCTGGTGGCACCTAATGATTTTTGAGCTATACCTAAATCCAGCCAACCAGCTATCGCCAGCAGAACGCAAGCCAGTAGTGCAATGATCAAAATTTTACCAGCGTACTTTAATACCCACTTGTACGGAAAATATGCCATTGCCCAAAATGCAGCTAGCGCTAGCACCAAACTAATCGTTTGTTTAATGAAAAAATATGAATCACTATAGTCACTGCCATACGCATTATTAAGTACATTTGCGCGCTGCGGTCCAATTGCATACATAATGATTAAGCCCAGTAGCATCAAAAGCCCCATGTATAGAACAATCAAATAATCTGGCCGATGCCTTCTAACAACAACTGACTCGGTGCTGTTTAGGGGTTTAGCTAACTGAGCACTAGCCTGTTTAATGCGCCCACCCAAGCTCATGCTAAATATGACCCCCTGCCAGAGCCAACAGCACGCCGATGAACGCTGCGACTGTGCCAATTACCCAAAACCGCATTGTTACTTTGGTTTCAGGCCAACCGCTTGCTTCAAAATGTTGATGAATTGGAGCCGAAATAAATACCTTCTTTTTAAACAAACGTTTACTAGTAATTTGAATCAAACTTGACCCCGCTTCGATGACAAAAACAATACCAATTATTGGCAGTAAAAATATTGCATTAGTCATCATAGCAACCACGCCAAGCGAAGTTCCGAGGGCGAAGCTACCGATGTCTCCCATAAAGAACCTAGCCGGATAAATATTAAACCACAGATAACTAAGCAGCGCCCCCACGACCGTAAAGCAAAATCCAGCTAGTATCAAATGACCTTGGAAAAGTGCGATAACTCCAAAGGCACCAAAACTAATTGCCGTCAGTCCCCCAGCTAATCCATCCATTCCATCGCTAATATTAACCGCATTGCCAGTGGCAACAACAACGAATGCAAAAATCGGAATCATTAACCAACCCAGAGCCACATCACCCAAGAACGGGATATGAACCGCGCTAATACCAAGTTTTACGAAGAAAAACCAACCAAGTCCGATTCCAATTGCCGTAATCATCGTAAACTTAAAACTCGACCTAAGTCCCGCTACGCCGTCGCCGTGCCCTCTTACATTAATCACGTCATCGATCAACCCAACTAATGCGCCGCCAACTAACGCTGCGAGCGGTAACCAAGTCTCTCCCCTATCTAGGTTAAATACTAAGGTTACAACAGTAATAGCAGTTACAAAAATAACTCCTGCCATAGTCGGAATATTGCGTTTGAATTTACCGGCGTGCAATTTATTAAAGACCTCTAGTTTTTCGCCCGTTGTGGTAGTGGTACGTTGTTTTTTCCAAAACTTATATTTATATGCCAAAAAAGTATAAAGAGGCGTCAAAATCATTGCCAGCAAAAACGCTCCCACACTCAGCAGGAATGTCGAGTTTAGTTCACCAGTTAAATCGGTTAGTGCTGTAGTAGTCATAGTTATCCTCTCGGTTGGAGCTTTAAGTAATCTATCATCCAGTTAGAAATATCAGTAAATATAGGCTGGGCATCTCTGGCACCCTGCAGTGCCCTGTCTTTGCCTGACACCTGTACCATTATGACATATTTAGCGGTGGTATCGCCACCGAATCCGACATATGACCCAATGCTCTCGGTTTTACTATAACCACCGTCTTTTGGCACCTGTGAAGTTCCGGTTTTGCCACCAATCATATAGCCTTGCTTGTCGGTATAACCAAAAAAGTCTGATCGACCCTTAACGGTCATTTCTCGCACCTGATCGGCCGCTGATTTACTTACGATTTGCATACCGTCCTCAATTTTATCTGGAACGTACGTGCCATCTGGTTTAACTTCACCCGCCAGAACTGTCGGAGAATGATATACGCCACCGCTTACAATGGCACTAAATGCAGACGCAACCTGAATCATAGTTGTGTTCATGCCCTGACCAAACGCCATAGTAGCATACCTAACCGCACCACCCTGTACGTCGGTCGGTGGAATTATAATACCAGGCGACTCGCCACTAACCTCGATACCCGTTAGTTGACCCAGTCTGAATTTGTCGTGGAAATATGAGTACAAAGTATCACGTGCCTGGCGTGTCACATGCGACCCGTCCCCTAACCGCTCTAATACTGTCACAAATCCAGTGTTTAACGACCAGTTAAGAGCGTGCTGAAAAGTAATCGTTCCAGTTTGGCCTAGCGTTGCATTCGAAATCACACTATCCTCAACTCTTATGTGGTCAGTGTTTACATAGGTAGCGGTCGGCGAAACAGCGTTTTTCTCGATTCCGGCTGTCATAGTCAAAGTTTTAATTACCGAACCGGGTTCGTACGGCTCTGAAACAATCGGATTATTGAACACCTCGGGATCTGAAACGGTATTAAATGTTGCAGGCTTATACGACGGCAGGTTCGCCATCGCCATTACCTGGCCAGTTTGTGGGTTCATAACTAGTACGCTACCCCTGGTAGCTCCAGTCCGTTTTAGTCCCTCCGCCAATGCCTGCTCAGCATAAGACTGAACATTACTATCAATTGTCAAAACAATGTTCTTGCCGTTAACGGCTGGCTGATTAATATTTTTGTTACCGATCGTCAGTGGCACATCTCGGATGTCAGTCACAGACTGCAGCAATCCGTCAGTACCAGTTAGTTTGTCGTTCTGGGCACCCTCAACGCCGTAACGGCCAATACCGCTATAATCTACGAATCCTAACGTTTGTGCAGCTAACCCACCCTCAGGATAAACACGCTGGGAACCTTCCTGAAAACCAATACCAGCTAGGTTCTCAGCCTTAATTTTATCAGCCTGAGTTCTGGTAATCCTAGTTGCAAGTATTTGGTATCTGCTATCAACTTTATTTAACAGAGTTTTTAGATCTGGTCGCAAATTACCACCAGCAACCCGCTTGAGAACGTCGATTATCTTATCGTCATTCTCTACGGTTTGCGGATCAGCAAAAACAGTATAAATCGTTTGATTCATTGCTAGTGGCACAGGTGTATTGCCATCAAGGGCATAAATAACCCCTCGCTTGGCAGGTATTGTTAGTCGTTTAATCTGTTCGCTGTTGGCGACTTCTACATAATGGCTATGTTGAATAATTTGCAAATAAAATAACCTAACAACAAACACAGCCATAGCGATTAGAACGATGGCTGCTAAGATTCGCGACCGGCTACCTTTTTGTAACTCTAACTTCATAAGCCTACTGCGATACGTAACTAGTGTGCTCTGGTGTTGTCATAGTAGAGGCAACGGCGCTACTTTTGATTGTTTCAAGCGCGGTTAGCCTGGCGTTTTCGATATCCAAATCACTTTTTTGAGTGTTTAGTTCTGCAATTTGGCTATCGACTTTCTGGGCAGCGTAGTCATATCCTGTAGCGCGAGTTGCTTGAGTTAAATAAATCAGTCCCAAAACCGTTATTAATAATGCAACCATAATAGTATGTGCAACAGGACCTAATTTAACTTGAGAAACAAATGCTACTGTGTTTTGGTTACGAGACCAACTTGACGAGCGACGACTATTAAAATATTGAGTTCTTTGATAAGACATGTGGTGGTTTTTCTATTTATGTTTATTTTGGCTCCTGCCGCCGGCGAACCGGCGACAAGATTGTTTGTTGTTACTTTACGCGAACTGTCACAATTTGTGTGACATCGGCGTATTGTACCGGAATGTGGATTGGCATGGTGTTTTGCCCTTTCCTTTTGTTTATTTTTTCACTGCGACACGTAGCTTGCTGCTACGGGCACGCGGATTGTGAACGTCGTTAATATCTCCTGCGATTGGCTTTTTGGTTAGTGGCTCTAGTTCCGCTTCGTATCCCGATTCAAATTGACTTTTCATGAATCGTTTAACTATTCGATCTTCTAGGCTGTGAAAGCTTATGATACCGACTCTCCCGCCTGGTTTTAACAGGCGAGGGAGTAATGGCATCAGGTCCTCGACTTGCTTTAGCTCATCGTTGACCGCAATCCGGAGTGCTTGAAAGGTGCGTGTGGCAGGATGTGTTTTTTTCCATTTACCACGATATGTTTGTTTGATTAGACTGGCGAGCTGTTCAGTTTCACTTATTGGCCTGTTTTCGACTATTGCCGTAACAATTCGTCGTGCTACACTCAGTGGCTCTTCACCGTACTGAGTGATAATACGCGTCAGTTCCTCCGCCGAGGCGGTGTTAACCAGCGTTTCTGCGCTCATCGCCTGACGTCGGTCCATCCGCATATCTAGCGGACCTGTCCGTGAAAATGAAAACCCTCGCTCACTCTGATCGAGTTGTGGTGATGACACCCCCAAATCAACTAGTACCATGTCGAACGACTGACCCTCACCCTGTAATTGCTTTGCAGCGCTTACAAAATCAGTGTGCAGTAGCCTAACTCCCCTGTCCGAAAGTGACTTCAAACGCTTGATGGCGTAATCATCACGATCAACCAAAACAGATTCGGCATAATTCGTGGTTTTTTCTAAAATTAAACTTGCGTGACCACCGTAACCCGCTGTCAGGTCGAGATAGCTCTCGCCTTTCTTTGGATTTAGTAATCTGTAAGTGTCATCTAGTAAAACCGGAACATGTAAAACAGAAATATCTATCGAATTTTCATCGGTCGAAGTTTCTGGTTGTGGTGGATGTTCTTTTATACTCATATAACCTCTCCAATATAACATGGACAGGTTACTCGAGATCACCTAACTGATAGCTAAGCTTTTTGTTTTTTTGTGTGTTTGTTTTATATAAGTGTCCGAACAATCGTATGCGGTGAATGCCAAAGGCAAATCATGGTCCGCAGGATTATTCGGTTGAGAGACTTATGTGTGAGACTACCCCATAAAAACAAGTTTTTGTGGGGGCCCCGTGTGAGGTGGAGTTTTTTGGGAGGTGTGTTTTAAAGAAGGTGCGCGGATTTTTTAATGTGGTTCCGTAGCCCACTGCCTAACTACCAGATAGTTGATCTCGAGAGTTTTCTAATCGCTAAATTGTTAAAGTGCCAAAAAATCAGCTTATGCATCGGCTTCTGCCGGAATCAAGCGCCAATAGGCACCTGCTCTTACCGCAATAACTGATCGGTCTATCCTAGCGTAGTCCAGCAAATGCTGTTCTATAGTCACTCGACCTTGTTTTTGGTCGAGTTCGGCATCGGTCTTGCCACGTCGGAACCGTACGTTCAGGTCAGCTGTCTTCTCATCGAGAATATTGCCGCCCAGTGCTGGTTCTACTTCCCTATCCCACACATGTTGTGGATATAGATGAAGGTATTGGCCAAAACCGCGAGTTAGTACGACACCGCTAGCAAATTCATTTCGAAGTTCTGACGGTATGGTTAACCGTCGCTTGTCATCAAGCTTTCGTTCGAAATAATCTACGCTTGCCATATCTTGTACTTTCTCGGCCCCGCTTAGGTTATTTTTTAATTTAGTGGTTGTTTGTTTTTAGGTGGTGCTAGCCACTTTTGCCACTGGACTCACTATACTACCCACTATTACCCACTTCAACCCCCAAGTTTGACAATAGACTAATAAAAAGTGATAGTTATTCACAGTTTTGTGGATAACTGCTTATGTTTACAGGGGTAACAAATTTATGCTTAAAATACAGTTGTAGTGTTTTTAGCTATGAGAGTAACTAGATTCCAGGTCGATAATTTCATCTATACTAGACACGGTTTGTATCAGTTCATGTTTTTCGCCACTCCAAAACGCAGTTGGACCACTGTGGTTTTGCACCCAATAACCCCTAACGCCTTTTGGTAAATCCTTGAAGGCAGACTGTTTATCGTCAATTAGGATAATTTCTCTTGTGGAACGTGTGGTTTTATCTACAAAATTGTCTGCTGGAACTGTAAAAACCTCAGAATTATCGTCATACCACTTTAAAATGTGATTGGTTTTATATTTCGTATCAACCAAAGACAGAGGTATGTCTGAGAACCCAGCCGCGGATATTTTTACTGCCTGCCAATGGGGGTCGCCGTAGCTCATAATACAGAAATATTCACCATGGCTTATCAAGTAATTTATGAATTTACCTGCCCCGGGCTCCTGAAGTGACATGGGGTTCTTTTTGGCTCGCTTTATATACTCGGCTTCTATAACACCAAAGTCCACATTAGTTTTTACGTTTTTGATGTAGCTAAATACACTGAATGATATTCTTTTCGACTCTGCCTCATGGCGTGCTTCCAATAACTCTTTACTATCAACAATTCTTAGGTCTGTCACAATATCAATCATCAAATTAAAACTACTATCGACACTACCTAGACACCTGTCAAAATCAACAACAAAAAACTTATCTATCATTCTCCGATTGATCTCATATAAAGTTTGATAATGGTCTCGGCAACCGCATCGGCATCATGCCTAATTAAAGAACGGGGTGAGATTAATGAATCTGATTTCTTTGACACGGCCATTTGACCAAGGAACTTTCCGCCTATCGCTGTGTATGGAGCTTTATTTAGAGCCTTTTTATCGACCTCCACCAGATAAGCATTTTCTGCGTGGTAGCGCTCTTCTACTTCCAAAGAAGGTTCCTGTTCGTTATATAAAACATAGTCAAGAAACGGTCCGCCAGCAAACCTCTCTATCTCATCAGCATGCTCACTCACTGTAAAGCCCTCAGTCTGACCATCTTTGGTTACTAAGTTTGCAACGTAAACAATCTTGGCTTTAGTTTTCTTGAGCGCATCAGCTATACCTTTGATCACTAGTACTGGACCAAGCGAAGTGTATAGATCGCCAGGCGAAACAACTACGATATCGGCTCGCTCAATCGCCATCACTGCAGTCGGATTAGCTGACGCCTCAGGCACTAGCGACAGGGTTGCTCTCCTAGGATCGTATTTAAAGTATTCGTCATCTATCACCCTCTCTCCATGCAAAATCGTACTCACCTCTGGCCACTCCATCTTGAGCCTTACGTCATCAAGCGTCACGGGAATTACCATCCCGTTTATTCTAAGAATTTCCGATGCCGTCTCAACCGCCTCGGCAAAGTTTCCAGTTACCTTTTCAAGGGCGGTTAATAGCAAATTACCAAATGAATGACCCTTAAATGTTCCTTCTTCAAATCTATAGTCGAACAAATCTCGAACCTTCGGCGAGTCACTAAGCGCCACTAAACACTGCCTGACGTCCCCCGGAGGTAAAGCACCCAATTCATCACGCAGCACCCCAGTGCTACTGCCATCATCAGCCATATTTACTAACGCTGCGAGTTGGGTTGTGTGATTTTTTAATGCAGATAACATCGTAAAACTACCGGTCCCTCCACCGATTACAGCAACTTTGACTTCATTCCTTGAAAATGGCTCTTGCATATAAACTAAACTCCCCTTACTTTCTTGATGACTGTGCCGAACCACCTGGCGCTTGGACGCAAACTTCGCTTACCGGTTGAATAATCGATTGCAACTAACCCAAACCTCGGCCACTTTCCATACGCCCACTCAAAGTTATCCATTAAACTCCAGTGTAGATATCCATCTAGCTGAACTCCATTTTTTATGGCGCGTTTCATACCAAGTAGTGTTTCAGTTAGCCACCATTTGCGCCACTCATCTCTGTTATCGGCTAGACCATTCTCGGTTATCAAGATTGGTTTTTTGTATTTCTCCCACAACCGTTCGAGCACATATTCTATGTCACCTGGCGACATCGCCCACTCAACGTCATTATTTTTATCAATCGGATTGTGGATGCGATAACCATATACCCGCTGCGATTGATAATAATTAACACCTAGGTAGTCACAGTGTTTAATATATTTCTTTATAAAATAGTCGTCTTGGCAGTATTGCATTATGCTCGCCGACCAATTACTTAGCCAGCTATTGTCGCCTGCATAAAAATAATTTGAATTCTTTGATATCGAAACTTTGTACCGGCGACTAATACCATGGATTATTTTGGCTGAACGTCTATGCGCTAACGCCATATTACAATTAACCCGCCAAAATTTGTATAGGTTTGATCCCATCGGTGGCCAATTGCCCAAATAATAACTTTCGAATGCATATACCTCGGGTTCATTAATAGTTATGATGAATCGGACGCTAGCGCCAAGTTCATTTACGATTTTGTCTACGTATTTCGTAAAATATTTAACATTCGATCGTTTTTCAAACCCACCTTTATCACTAAACCACGTTGGTAAGGTGAAGTGAAATAATGTCACAATAGGTTCGATTCCACGTTTTTTGAGCTCTGTTAAGTAGTCTTTGTAGTGTGAAATTGCTTCAACACTCCACACGCCCTCACTCGGTTCAACTCTAGACCATTCAATGCTAAACCTAAAGGCATTCATGTTCATCTTTTGCAACATATCGAAGTCTTCGTTATATCGATTGTAGTGATCAGCTAACTTATCAGACACATAATTGCCAGGAGTCTTGGCGCTAGCCTTAATCCTATCCCAGCTGCCATAGTCACCTATCTGGTATTCAGACTGCGCCGCAAGCGACTTAGCATTTTCTAATTCCCACACAGTCCACTGGTTATGATTGCCACCTTCAACCTGATGCGCGGCAGTTGCCGCACCCCAAAGAAAGCGTTTAGGAAATTTGCTTTTTGAATCCACTTCAGCCATATACTTACTCTATTATAACACTAGTCAATAGAGTTGGTAGACTATTGAACTACATCTTCTCCAAAGTGTTTTTGCAAGCGCATTTTGATCGAATTTTCATGACGACCCAGCAACTTAGATAGTTGCTTAATAGTTACCCCGTTTTGAAACTTTTCCTTTAATTCTGAATCCTGCATTGATTCCCATGGACGATATGCATTTGGATAAGTCTCGCGCATCTTAGCAATCTTGTCACTCCAACTACTGGATTTGGTTTTTTTGGAAGAAATCACTGGATTAGATTCCCGCTTTTTGACTTGAGCCTCCAGATGAGCGAAGCGTTTATTGTCCCTGGATGCCCTATCGCGTAAATTTATATCGATCTCCTGTGCATTTGGACTTACCTGCAAAGCCATTCGATTTATCCCTGTTAAATACAAGTTGCGCAAATTTTTTACTCGGCTAAGTGCCACGTATCCCATGCCCTCAACAAACGCTTTTCGTAAATCAATTCGCGCTGCGTCCAGCGTCATACCCTGAGATTTGTGTACAGTAATTGCCCAGGCTAAACGCAGTGGTATTTGAGTAATACTAGCTCGCTTTTTCTCACCATCACGAAGTTCCCACGTATCCGGAGTCATTGTTACAACTTTACCGTTTTTAAATTCAACAACTGGATATTCTGTCGCCGGTTCAAAATCAATTACTACACCTAAACTGCCGTTTACATATTTACGGTCCAAACTGTTTTTGACAGCCATAACTAACGCACCCTTTTTTAACCGCAAAGTGGCAGGAGCAAGCACAGATCGCTGCAGATTCTCTACATAGTTAGCGCTTCCTGTTGTCGTCTGAGTATAGAATAGCTCGTCACCGTCTAGTTGCTCTAGCATGGCATTGTTTATTTTGTCGACATCTACGTTAACAGTGTGAAGTTCAGTTAAAATCTCACCATCGTCAGGTTGAACCTCAACCCTCGCTAGTAATGCTTCGGCGTGCCCACGACGAAGCTCCCCGGCCCTCAGCGAGTTCAATATATCAAGTAGCTCTTCGTCGTCTTGGCGGTGCTGTTCGGACAGATAACAAACTGCTGGGTCTAGCTCACGCCAAACATTACTATTAACCACAAAGCCACCAGCCCTGCTGTCACCACGATTTATCGGTGGTAGCTGAAAGAAATCACCACTCATAATTAATTGAATTCCGCCAAATGGTTCGTCTTTTCGGCGCACCAAACGACACACCTCGTCAACCATATCTAGGCGAAAATCGTGCATCATACTGATTTCATCAATAATCAAAACGTCGGTTTTTTCGATTATTTCGCGTCGTCCTTTGGCCATTCGATCAAGAAACCCATCCGTTATTTCATCGGATACACCAATCCCCGCCCAGCTGTGAATCGTTGTACCGCCTAAGTGTGTTGCAGCCAGACCAGTCGTAGCGGTCACTGACACATGCTTGCCTTCGTTTTTGGCAATCCGAATAAATTGATTCAAAACAAAAGTCTTGCCGGCCCCTGCCGGACCGGTCAATAGCACACTTTCGCCTGCTAGCATTACCTCTAGTGCAATCCCCTGATTCATTGCTACTAGTATAACACTACATCAATTTTCAGTTTTCAGTTTTCAGTTCACAAATTAATTTTCAGGTCTCAATTTTTAAATTAGAAAACCCGAGCGTCACATCAACGCATAACCGAAAGCGCTAGACTAGGTGGTTTTCGTATCCCCTGGAACCCGAGTTCGATAAGGCGCCGGGGCCCTTAGCGGACCCGGAGCGAAGAAGGATATGAAAATCACCTAGCCTGGCGCTGGAAAACGGTATAAAACTTAGCCTCGTGGCGGTTCGCCCTCGGGATCGTCCAACAGGCGTTTACTTTTTACTTCGTATCGCCTGCCTGTGATCTCACTAGTAATATAATCTTCGTTAATTAAATTAACGAACGTATCTAGGTCATTTCCGTCCAGAATTATAATTGCACCAGCATCATCAGTCATAATCTCTAGCTGCATCTGGTCGGCGTAATCGACAACTTGTTCCTGTGTAATATCTCCGACTTCAATTTTTTGTAATTTGTTAACAGTTTTCCTGCGGTCTTTGACGAGTGTTTGTAAATCCATTCCGTCGGGAAAACTTAGTTTAAATTGCTTTTCAATCTGGGCAACTTTTTGATCAGCCAGTGCCTGCTTTTTGTAATCATAATTAAATAAACGTTCAAATTTACTCTCGTTAAATACAAAGATGTCTTTATCGACAATTAACACCTGATTATCGCCAGAGACCTTGAGCCCTACGTCCGCCTGAAATGCTCCAAATTTCCCGTCTCTAAACTCCCAGGCGGTCGCACCCTGCAGTACATTACCCTGCGAAATCTGTTTGACTACGTAAAAGGGTTTCTTGGTATCATCCTTACTGGTAAACTTCGCTACTATTCCTTTAATCCGCTTGAATTCGTGTTCGGTTTCGCTAAATTCAACTATGTCACTACGTTGATGTTCGATCAAATGAATTAACGTTTCAGCTCGGCCCACCTTCTCTAAATCAGTTCGAAGCAATACGTTGTCTTCTTTGTCAGATGATTCAAAATCTCGCACACTAAGCCCAGTTCCAGCGCCCAAATTAACAAAGTTAATAACATCGTACAAAAATAATGGTTTAATCTGCGAACTAAGGTCGCTACCAAATTTAGTGGTATATGGAGTGTAATTTTTATTAAACAAAAAGAACTCAACATCTAGGTCCTTTTTGACTCCATCAATATTATTAGCCCATAAAAATATGTCAGTCGTTTCGTGTGTTTTTTCAGTCATTTTTACCCTTATTTAGATTACAACAGTTATTAATTGTAACATTACTAGTAAATTTTGAAACAAAGCTTAACTATCAACTAATTACTAGCTTCTATAGCCGACAAAAACGAAGCCAATCCACCAAGCAGGACTTTAAGTTCGCTTCGTTCTTTAATGTTTGTCGACTCTAGGGTTAGAATTTCTTTATCGGCACCAGTTCTAGCACTAACTATCGACGCCTTGATATTCGGATCTCTAAAAAGCATAAAAACAGTACCGACCGAGTCAGACGAACCTATAAAAACTGGATAGCTCCACTCTTTATCCCATTCAATAGGCCTAATCATACTTTTCTTGGCTACTTTTGCCATGCCCTGCGAAACCTTTCGACTAAGCTCGCTTATTGATTCGTATGAACCATAAGTTTTAAACTTCTCTATATCGGCTCCACCAACTTGCCCAGTAATATATTGGTCTCTCGCATTTATTCTAACGAGGCTTCCTCCACTAAGACTAGTACATTCAGCGTAACTTAAACCGTGATCAATCAAGTTTATTGCGGTTTTAATTTGATTTTTTATACCAGCCTGCTTATTTAATGCGGGCAGAGGATCGAGTTGTCGTTCAGCTGTCATTGTTTAATATGAATATATATTGTTTATATTAAATAACAAGCATAAGCACAGAGCTTAACTATTTTTCCCAATCAAATTCGTGACCGAAATGACCATACGATGCGGTCTTTTCGTATATGGGTCGCCTAAGGTTTAGACTTGATATTATTTCCTTAGGAGTTAAATCGTATCCAGTTATAGATTCGCCGATTCCATCAATTATTACCGTTGCCTCTAGTGGTTCGATTACACCAATCGCATAAGCTAGCCTTACAAATACTTCGTTTGCTTGGCGTTTTTTTAAATATTCGATTGCTACCTTCCGCGCCATGTACGCGGCACTGCGATCGACCTTGCTCGGGTCTTTGCCACTAAATGCACCGCCACCAACTGGGACCCCAGGGCCGTAGTTATCAACTGCTAATTTACGTCCAGTCAGACCCGCGTCAGCATCAAACCCGCCAATATCCCAATCACCCGCTGGGTTAACAAATAATTCTACGTCGCCTGTTGAATCAAAATCTAACAACCACTTATTTACTTCCTTTTTTAGTTCCTCGCTTTTGGCGTGCTGAAAACTTGCTACTACGTGTGTAATCAAAGAGTCCTTGGTCGTTATTTGAGTTTTCCCATCAAATGGCCAAATTTTATATAAATATTGATTTAATTTACGTGACAACACAACTTCAAGTGGCAGAAATTCTGGCGTTTCACTGGTTGCATATCCAATCATAATTCCTTGGTCGCCCGCGCCTCCCGTATCGACCCCCTGAGCTATCTCGGGACTTTGGCGTGCTATGTTCTCGATTAGCTCGATATCACCCGCCAGGCGTCTTACAATAGCTTTGATATCTACGCCAACCGCTTTTGACGTTACTTCACCGGTCACAAATATTTTTCCGTGCCCACCAGCGACATCAACTGCGACTCTAGCAAACGGATCCTGCACTAGGTGTGCATCCAAAATTGCATCAGAAATCTGATCAGCAATTTTATCAGGATGCCCCGGTGACACACTCTCGGCAGTTTTATATTGATTAGTTTTTGTGACAGACATATTAATCCTTTCTATCTGTCCCGAACAACCAAGAAAGGATAATATTTATCTACAAGATTTACATATATCTTCCCGAATCATTCAGGCTGGAAGTAGCACCTTGTTCTGTTCAAAGAATAGGTTGCTGGCGAGTCATAGGTCCAGTGTCCCTCGTCGCGCTCTTGATATTAGTTTGTTAACTGTTTGATTGTAACATGTAATAATTGATGCGCAAAACTAAACTTGACCACTAAGTCTTTTTTCACGCGCGCGATTCGCCCATACATCGGCTAATTCGTTGCCGATATCACCTTCGTGACCACGCACCCATGTTAGTTTTGCATTTGAATTTTGATACAGCGGATATACCTCTTGAACGATATCTAAATTCTTAATTTCACCACCCTTTTTCTTCCAGCCTTTCGCTTCCCAACCAGGTGCCCATTTGGTTATGACGTTAATCCAAAATTCACTGTCGGTAAAAATCTCGGCATGTTCCTCGCCTGCGTCTTTTAGTGCAGCAATGAGCGCTTTGCCTTCCATACGAATATTCGTTGAATCCATTTCATGACCAACAATCGCTGGTTTCATATCTTTTATCACAGCAAACCCGCCAGGACCAGGATTTGGACTGCAACTGCCGTCGGTATAGTAAATAATCATCTTTTCTATTCTACTACACCTCATCGCATGTTGAGGCTTGATATTGTAAGGCGTTAGCGCATAATAGAGTTATAAAGTTGTAAGGAGTAAATATGGCCAAAGGTCAAAACAAACGCAAAGAAGTCAAAAAGCCTAAAAAAGCAAAAATTGCTGAGTAAACGCTATATCTAGCGTATTTATACAATTGACACGCTATATATAGCGTGTCCGTTTTATTCGATAACCTCTATGCCGTTCCAAAATGCCACGTAATTCGAGAAGTCTTTTTTAACTTTTTCTATCGAACCACTTTTTGGTTCAGGATAATACCAAGCACCGAATTCATTGCGTTCGCCATTAATAACTACGTCGTAGTAGCTTGCTTCACCCTTCCAATGACATGTTGTATGGTGATCACTCTCTTCAAAAAACTGCCACTCCAATGTTTTCGGTGGAAAGTACCAGTTACCTTCAATTCGAATTAAATCTTCTTTCGGAGCCTCAGCGATTGTTGTGTTATTCCAAACTGCTTTCATGTCACTTCCCTTCCTTTTTACTTAGTAGTTCTGGCATCGGGTCATTAAACTTTATGACTGGCCAACTATCGTTTATCATTTGCCTGCCTTTATCACCGATATGCGGATACTGTTTTAGGTAAACATTTGCCACACCACCGAAAACAGCGTCATCCCAGGATAATCCTAATAATTCTGCAGTTTGTTTGACCAAGATTTCACTCGGACCTTCAATTTCCATATATGTATCTAACCACGGCCACTCATCAAGCATAATTTCAACGTCTCCAACCCGCCAATTTTCTCGCTTTGATTCTTGGTATGTGTCATGAGCCAAACCAGCCTCATCAAGCGTAGCCACCACCGTATCAAAGTCACTCACTATCACCTCAAGTTCCTTGGCGCCATCAATCGAATCATCGTCAAATTGTTTATAGGTCATAGTAACACGTTGACCTTCGTCGCGAACACGCAAAAAAGCATTCTTGGCTGTCATCGCCTGATTATGAACCACGACACGTCGCATTAATCGCATCGGTTGCTCACATATAGCACCAATCGATTTTAACTTCACTCGCATATCATCATGGTTTACATGAATAAACTTTGCCTCGATTTCGGACTGCATTATTTTTTTATATACCCCTTCATGCAAACTCTTGAATCACATCACGTAATCTATCAATCGAAATCTTCATACACCTACTATACAATACCGATATCCGTTGGGCGCTCACTCATCATAGCTTCGTACTCAGCTATGTTGTCATATGGTATACCTAGCAGACCATGCCAAAATGCTCTGCGATTCAATTTTGGTAAAACTTTAGTCTCAAAATATGTCATCTCTGCTTGACGCTCTGTTTCCATTATTTCCTCGAAACGCGCCATTACATCGTTCATTACTGTTGGGTTGTATACTTTTTCATGTTCAATCAAGTCGTTAAACGTTGACCAAAAATTGCTTTCAAGCCTCTTGTTTATTGAATCATCGATTTCGATTAACTCTGAGGCGGCGGCTCGTAGCGCCCCACAAACCCTAGACCAGTCTTTATTAACGTTATCCCCCACCGCTCGCAGTTTTTCCATCGCATCATGTGCCGCTTCTGATGAAAAGTCGCCCTCGGGTAGCCGATCCATCGCAGTTACCTCGTTACCTCGTCAATACTGACTCGTTTTTGTTCAGTCGTATCACGGTCACGTATCGTTACGGTGCTATCTTCTAATGTTTCGAAGTCTACAACTATGCAATGAGGTGTACCGATTTCGTCTTGACGACGATAGCGTTTACCGATGTTACCGTTATCATCCCACATGACATTACCGTGTTTTTCTTTCAGCATTTCGTATACCTCACGGGCTCTCAGGACCAGCTCGGGCTTGTTGCGAACAAGTGGTGAGACTGCGTATCTAACTGGTGCCAAGTGCTCTGGAAGCTTCAAGAACACTCTCTTTTCACCATTAACTTCGTCTTCGGTGTATGCGGCCGATAAAACAGCCATAATTGTCCGTTCAACACCAAACGAAGGTTCAATAACGTGCGGAACAAATGCATTATTAGTACCTTTGACGGTGTATTTCATGTTCTTGCCAGCTGCGCGCTCAATGTTATCTAAGTCAAAGCTACCGCGATAAGCTAGGCCCAGCAACTCCTCGCGTCCAATCGGGAAATCGAATTCGAAATCGATCGTTCGCTTGCTGTAATGTGCCCTATCTTCATCTGGTACGACCAGCTCGTGTACGTTATCAGCCGGCAGCCCCAATAAGTCTGTCCAGTCACGCACCAACCTAACCCACTTCTCAAATTCAGCTTCCCAATTTGCTGGATCAATAAAGTATTCAATTTCCATTTGTTCAAACTCGCGTGCTCGAAAAATAAAATCACGTGGACTAATTTCATTTCGAAAAGCTTTACCAATCTGTGCGATTCCAAATGGCAAATCAGGATAAAAGCTATCTAAAATATTCTTGTAATTGGTAAATATACCCTGAGCAGTCTCTGGCCGTAGATAACTAACACTTGATTCATCCTCGACAGGACCGACATTTGTTTTAAACATCATATTAAACGTACGAACATCAGATAACTCGTTGCCATTCGGACTTTTGATACCTTTATCGTGAATAATATTCGTCATATCCTCTAGCGACAAACCGTTGACGTCAACGCCAGCGTCTTTAAGTAAATGGTCGGCTCTGAATCGCTGCTTAGTCTCAACATCTTCAACTAGCGGATCCGTAAATGTGTCGACATGACCGCTCGCTTTCCAAACGTTTTGATTCATCAAAATCGCCGCATCAACACCGTACATGTCGTCTCGATTGTCGACAAACATCTTCCACCACAAATCAATGATATTTCGCTTTAGCGTTACACCTAAGGGTCCGTAATCCCAAGTCCCACTCAGACCTCCATAAACTTCACTACCCTGATAAATAAACCCTCTGCGCTTTGCTAGGCTAACAATTGCTTCCATTTTTTCGTTCTTGATGTTTTTGTCGCTCATAATAACATTTAGTATAACAGTTGTTGCTTTATTTCATAACAGACAGTACAGTGGATATTTGGTTTTCTCCCACCTAAACTCTACCAAGAAAGGCGGTGGTCGATTGAAGACTAACCCGTAAAAAGTCGCCGACGACATGTACAATCACATCGTTGACGACAAATATGCAAAAGCGCTTGCTTTGGGTAACAAATGGCGAATCGATCCTCGATTCGCTGGACACATGTTGTTCTGGTTGAACTACGCTTTCGCCTACATAATGGCAAAGCCTGGAATCACCAGACGAACAGCAACGCCAGTGTATTTGTGTCGGAAATTCGCCAGACGCGACTCAAATCACACAACCAGTCTTGAAGGCAACTTCTGGTACACATGCCAAGGTATTGCCAAACACAAAGGCAACTTGAAAGCGGCAATAAAAATGTTGAGACTGGCGCAGCAAATGTTTCCTGACAACCACAAGGAAATGACACATAAGCTACTCGCTGAATACCAACGTGACTTGTTAACCCAAAAGGCAAAGCGCTAAGCCCCGTCGTAAATGACGGGGCTTTCCCCTATCTAATACTTATAGTTTCTTTATAGACTTATGTCATAAATTATGTTATTATATTGCTATCTCAAATCACTGGGAGGTGACGTAATGAGTGAATCAAGTAGCGCCGCCGTCCAGGTTGGTGCGCTGATTAACAAGGGTAAATTCCAAATGGCCAAGAAACTCAGCAAAAAACTGCTGGAAGAAAACCGTAGTCTTAAAGACAGTGCGGTGTTTTTATTCCAAGTGATTCTTGCTGAAAGGTTGACTGGTGACAAACAGGGGCTCGCTGACGAGCTTTGGGAATCATCCAAGACGTGCCGAGACTACACTCGGGAGATGGAAGGAGATCTCTACCGCGATCTCGCGCTTGCTGCAATAAGAGCGGGCAACATCGATCAAGCCGAATCGGCACTAGGTAAGGCTCGTGCAATCCATGAAGACAATGTGAACCGGATGGCTGCCATAACAATGGTAGAAGGACGTATCGCCTACTCCAAGCGCGACTACTATCTGGCGGCAACACTTCACGGACGAGCCGCATTTGCCTGGCACAAAATCGGAGAACTGGCTGATGAGCAGTGGGTGAAGAACAACACCTTCCACCAACTGCGAGCAATCGTAGTTAGCAGAAGGTTTGACCACACATTTCAACAACAGCTTTACAACCAAGTTCTACGTTACGACGAAAGTCGTAATCATCACATCGGAGCCTGGCTGGCATTCCGACTCGGAAGATTTGGCAATGTCATCTATGACAAGCTTGCCAAGTTTCTCGGATAACCCCCAACCCAACCCCGCCACAGCCAGTGGCGGGGATTTAACTTTAGACCGCGGCGTGTTCGCGCGCTACAAGTGCACAAAGTGGCAATGTCTCACTAACACCACCGACTTGCGCTAACGCTCGTATTGGCTTAGTCGCAATTAATCGTAATAACTTTATGTGATCCGAATTTATCCCTCCATTTTTAACCTCACGTAAACCCTGCTCGCTCTCGTCGTATCGATATTTCAAATCTGACGATAATTTATTACCGTCAATGTCACGTTCTAAACTTAGCTCATGCCCCATCAGCGACGCATATCGTAAATAAAACCACGCCTGTACTAGTTCTAAATCTATAGTGAGCGCGTCTAACCCCATCAACACCTCACTCAGCACATCATACCAATCCGGTTCGTCCATCATTTCACTAGCTCGCGTAACCAATTTTATTACGCTATACCCAAACTGCATGCGGTCAAAATCCTTCAATATGTTTCCGTAAAACTGAACCAAACGCGATGATGTCAACACTCCCAGTTCACCCTTACCCTCGCCTATTACAACATCTGAAACTGCAAAAAGTTCAATTCCGCCAGCTAATTTACTTTTCTCACGTCGCACACCACGCGCCATTACACTTCGTTTACCATCGGGTGTAAGTAACTGTAAAATTCGATCCGCTTCACCATAGTTTGTCCTACGCAGCACAATAGCACGTGTCCTGTTTGTTCTCATAACGTAACGCTCCGAACAGCCGCCACTATGTCGTCAACAGACATAGTTGCTTTATCCAAAATCTTTTTAACGCCATATGGCTTTAATTTATCGATCGATAAATCCGCCGCCAAGTTAGTGCATAAAATAATCGGGATATCACCTGTGTCGGTATACGATTGTAACTCGTTCATTAAAGCAAAGGCAGTGCTGCCAGTTAACAAAACGTCCAATAAAATCACATCTGGTTTTTGGTCATCGGCAGCATCAATTGCTGCGAGTGCATTTAACGCAACAACGGTTTCGTACCCAGCTTTTTCAAGCACTCTCTGGTACTGTTCTGCAAGCCACCCATCGTCCTCTACGATCAACACGTGCGCAGCGCTCATAATAAACTCAGCTGGTGCGACGCAAATAAATCAACATAAAATGTCGCTCCGTCCCGATGTTTAGTAACGCCTATTCGCCCGCTCATCGCATCGGCAAATTGACCAGCGATATATAGTCCTAATCCGCTACTTAGCGGTCTAGCGTTCACAGCCTGTGGAGCGGTGGCTAATTTGCTACGCAAAGACCTCCACACGTCACTCGAAAGCGATGGACCAAAATCTCGAACTCCTAAACGAATGGTTTTACCATTATTAAGAGTCCGAATCTGAATCTCGACCGAACTGTCGGCGCCCGCATAATGCAGGGCGTTGTCGCTAAAATTCATAATTATTCGGCGCAGCAAATCACGATTGGCAACTAGTAACAGAGGGTGTTTGCGCGTCACCAACCTAACACTACGTCCGTGTGCACTAAATAGCGGCGTCAGTTCATGGACAATATCCTCACAAAGTTGTTGCGGATTAATTGGCTCTAGTTTAAACATTGCGTCAGTCAAATTAGCCGCTCGGGTCAAATCGCTAGTTAATCTAAGCGCCCGCTCGCTTGTTAAACTAATCTGGCGTAACATTCGCTTGCTTTCGATGTCGTTTGCTTGTCCAGACTCTAACATCAGTGACAGCTGGCGCACTAGTGCAAGTGGCGATTTTAGCTCATGCGCAGCGGCAATTATTGGCGACAAACCAATATCAATTTGGCTACCCTCAAACCGCTCATGCTCCCTGTTATTCACGCCCATACTAACCCTAAGTATACCATGTGCTAGTGAGGACTTAGCTTAATAATTAAGTATTATTTCTAAATCCCCATTTCCCATTTCCCGGCCCCGAACCCCCAAATTCTATTGGTTAAACTTAACGGTCGCGACAAGTTTGTCGAAATCAGGCTTGAACGTGTCAGCGTCCGATCGAATAGTCAAAGTTTTATCACGAATCTTGAATATCGCAGCTGATCCACGAATATCTTTACTAAACGACCCGTCTAAACGTGTGCCGTTCACGCCATTCGCCGTAACACTACTTGACCTTAAATCACCTTTTTTGACAGCCGAATCATAACTGGCAATAACCTTGTCGTAATCTTTTTCTTCGATAGTAACCCTCAACGCGAACTGTTGCGAATTACTAACCGGCGGTACAGTTACGGGGTTTAGATATGCCGAAAAGGTTCCACCATTTGTGACGTCCTTGTCGATATACACACTCCAAGTTTTTGGGTACTTGAACGTAACCCGACCATAATCATCAGGACCAACAAATTCACGGTTTGGTTCTTTTTCGATTTTGGCAAATTTAATCTCATCAGCATCTGCCTGGTTTTTCTCTGCAACTGAAACAGCATTGGCAATTCTAGTATCAACATCAGATTTTTGACCCAAATAACTGATTAGCGCCCAAATAAATAGCCCCAGAAAAACAGCTGAAGTAATTGATAAACTTACCGTTACAACCATGCGTTTATCTGCGAAGCCTGATTGTGATTTATTTAACCTCATATTCATAGCGTCATTATACTTGTGCTTTGTCGCTCTGTAAAGGAAGCACCTCATAAAGGTCATAGGCGGCTAGTGAAACTTTCGGTTCCCAGCCAGGTAGTTTATTGCCGTAGCTAATTACATGTAGGTTGTGGTTCATTCTGTTTGCCTCATTCTGAATTTTTCGAACCACTCTTTTAGTGTCTCGCTTTACCGCAAAAACATACACTACAGTTGTGTCATCAGGAAACGACACACGCCAATAATCAGATAACCTAGTCGACACTAGCGGCTGACGCCGCGACAAAAGTTTAGACAAAGCAACTAGAATTGGATTAATTTCATATCCGATCGCTCTAGAGCCAAATTTTGCAGCTTGTCGAAGCACGATTCCGTCGCCGCTACCGATATCGATCAATAAATCATCGGGGCTTAGCGGATACAAATCCTGAAAAGCTTGATTAATATAGCGCTTTTGGCTAGGTACATACGGCGCGCCTCTAAATACAACTATGCCAAATATTACTACCAGCCCACCTAACGCCCATAACCAAATCATTTAATCTACGCTATCAAATTTTTGTTTAACGACTTGGATGTCGTTTTTGAGTGCTAGTAAATCTTTTTCAATGTCGCTAGCCAAGGTTTCTGCAAGTTTGAATTTATCTAAGGCTTCTTCTAGGGAAAATTCGTCGCTATCAAACCACGCCACTAAATCGGTTAGTTCAGTTGTTTTTTCTTGAATTGTCTTACTTGTTTTTGACATCTAATACCTCTGCTCTTAGTATAGCTTTATTCGTTTCAATCTCAACCTTGTTACCAACGACTGCCTCGCCTCTTAGTAGCGCATATCCCCTAGCCAGTACGGTACGTGGATCTAGTTGGCTAAGAATACTTTTTAATGATTCGACCTGTGCGGACCTATTATCAACAGCCGCTACCGCCAACTCTAGGGCACGGTTCAGCTTCGTTCGTATATCGACTTCGTACGATTCGATTGTGCGCATCATTCGTGGAATCAAAGACTGAAGTTGTGCGCCGACCGACCTAATAATTTCATGTTTATCCGGTACCAAAATCTGTGCAGCGTTACTAGGCGTAGCCGCCCGAACGTCAGCCACCATGTCTGCCAGACTTTCGTCAACTTCGTGACCAACACCCACTAATGTCGGAATACGACTAGCAGCAATCGCACGCACTAACGGCTCATCATTAAATGTCGCCAAATCATCAGCACTACCACCACCCCGAATTATCACTAGAACTTCGGGTAGGTCTTGCTGAGTATTAAAATAATTTATGGCTTTGATTATTTGATCAGGCGCACTGTCGCCCTGAACTTGAACGTGAGCCACATCTACCTTAACCCCGCCCCACCTGTCACCAAGTATCTTGATAAAGTCAGCATAACCCGCAGCTTGCGTGCTACTAATAACTGCAACGTGGCTAGGAATACGCGGCAACAGCCGTTTACGCTCTGGCGCAAACAAACCCTCTTTGTCCAATTTAGCCCGTAAAAGCTCAAAACTTTTTTTGAGCGAACCTTCGCCACTTGGACGAATTGCCTTTACTGTCAGGCTAAACTTGCCCCACTGAGTTAGTTTAGGTACTGCCGACACAACAACCTTCATACCGTCTTCGATTGGAACCCGCAGCTGAAACACCATCATAAAACAACCAACGCTACCACCGGCATCTTTTAAATCAAAAAACACAAACTTACCTTGATTCACTTTAAATGACGATACTTCACCTTCAATTTCAACATTAGGATACGCAAAGTCGAGGGTCTGATTAACGACAGCGATAAAATCACTAACGCTAAATATCGGATTTAGAGACTGGGGCTTTTCCATACTTCATTATCGTTAATTGATAAAATACATATCCAAACAAAATCGTACCTAACACCAAAACAACCCTAGCAAGCAACGTTCCTGCAATCGCCATACCTGGTGGAACTCCAGCCGAAGCTAGAAACGCGATCATAATCGCCTCGTATACTCCAGCGCCCCCGGGCATAACCGAAAGAACGCTTGCCACTGATGACACACCGTATGCAATAAATATAATGGCCGGGTTGACCATGTAGCCAAGCGACCAAAACGCCAACCACACCAATAAAACGTCCATCACAATATTCATTATTGACCACACAAACGGCATCCTGAGTATCTTGCTGTCCTTGCGAATCTCAATATAATCCTCGTGCATTTCTAGGAAAAAGTTTTCAATAGCCGCTAGTTTAACGACGTTTGTTTTCTTGCCTCGAGTTATTTTAGTTATGAACTTATTAGAAGTTTTTGTGAACCAAGCCGAAAACCTAACTAGTCTTGCTCTGTTGCCAGCCAAAAACACAAATAAGAACATCGCTACTACCATCATCAGTACCAACGCACTACATATTAAAACAATCGGCCTATCTACTTTGTGGTCTAACGTAAGTGCTGCAAAAGCAATCAACATAATCAAAATAAACGAAATAAACGTCAACACAAACCGCACGATTTGTGACATCGTTGCCCTACCCGGACTAACACCATGCCTTCCAAGCACCCAACCAAGATACGAGAACCCGGCCGCACCACCGCTCGGAATTATGTGATTTACGAAATTAAGTTCTAGCGCCATCCGAGTCATTTGCCACCTAGTTGTGTCGCGAAGATTGCCTTTGGAGCGCAAATACGAAAATATCATTCCGCCAGTCGCGAAATAACTAATTAGTTGCACTGGTATCAAAAGTGACAAAATCCATAAATTTACACTACCTAGTAAATTATAGGCTTTGTGTATTTCGGGCCAAGCAAAGACAATCACTAGTACTAGTAGCGCCGTGGTGATAATGGTAACCCAAGTTCTAAATGACAACCTAAATGACATACTTAGGGGTAATTATATCACTTTTAGACCTAGACAACGTATAATGAACGTATGCATATAGCGATTTTGGGACGACAACCAGCCCTAGGCACAGCAGAGCTTGAACGAATTTACGGACAAAACTCCGTCAAACTACTGTCGAGTCAGATTGCCCAAATTGAAACTGACTCCCTGGACGTCAGGGATCTTGGTGGCACCCTAAAGGCAGGGGTGATAACCGACATTATAAATGGTCATGACTGGCGAAACGTGAGTCAAAAAATTATTCAAAATTATTTTGATAAGTGGTCATCACACTCAGGCAAAATAACACTTGGAATTAGTGTTTACGGATACAATCTGAATCCACGCGAAGTTCAAAAACTTGGCATCACACTGAAGCAACGGCTCAAGAAAAGTGGTGTTAGCCTGCGACTAATTCCCAACACCGATATCGCTCTCTCTACCGCTACGAGCCATCACAATAAACTTGGCCTGTCAGACAATAAAGTCGAACTACTAATAGTGCGGTCCAACAACAATCAAACCATCGTCGCCATGAGCACCGGTGCCCAAAACATCACCGCCTACGCCCTGCGTGATCAAATGCGCCCTAAACGTGATGCATTCGTCGGCATGTTACCTCCGAAACTCGCTCAGATTATGATAAATCTAGCCGCCGGGATGGAAGGTGGAATATGGAAGGTGGAATATGGCAATAAAACTGCTAATAGCCAAATTCCAAATTCCAATAGCCACACCCTCCGGGTGTTAGATCCGTTCTGTGGCACAGGCGTAATGTTGCAAGAAGCCGCACTGATGGGGCACGCAGTCTACGGCACTGATCTGGCCAAGAAAATGATTAGTTATAGCCGCGAAAACCTTAAATGGCTTGCCGACAGCCACCACGTCTCGATTGATAGTGAATTGCAAGTTGGCGATGCTATGAAGCACAAATGGCAGCCCCCTATCGACGCAGTTGCGACCGAAACTTACCTCGGTCAACCATTTAGCGCCCCGCCTTCACCCGCTAAACTAGCTGAAGTTCAAAAGATCTGCGACCTAATCATCACTTCGTTCCTAAAAAATATCGGGTCTCAAATAAAGCCAAATACCCCACTTTGCATCGCTGTGCCCGCGTGGCGCGACAAAAATGGCGACTTCATTCACCTGCCGTTAATTGAAACAATCGGTAAACTTGGCTACAAACGTCATGAATTCAAAAACGTTTCTCAAAACGAACTATTATATTACCGCGAAAGCCAAGTTGTCGCCCGCGAACTTCTTGTCCTGATAAAAACATAAAGTAGCGCTTAGCCCCTTGACCAAAACGCCGCTTTAGAGTACAATTGAACAGATTGATTACAAACTTAAGGAGCAAGACTAATGTCACACGTCAAAGCAGGTGGTTCATCCAAAAACATTCATAATAATGCCGGTCGTCGACTTGGTGTTAAGCGTTTTGGTGGCCAGTCGGTTCGCACTGGTGAAGTCTTGGTTCGCCAAACTGGTTCAAGCAAAATTGCCGGACCTGGTACATTCATCAGCCGTGATTACACTATTCACGCCGCAGTTGATGGCGTCGTACAGTTCAGCAAAGTCCGAAAAGGCCACTTTACAGGTAAAACAGTTCCTCGAACTCAAGTTTCAGTACAATAATAAAACTGCTCCGGATGGAACAGTTTTATTATTGCTGTTTCATGCTTTTTGCCATCAGATACGCATCGTTCGCTAAGGCATCTAAGTCAGTCTTACGTCGTTCACGCGTTAAACGGTCATCTTCGCTCTCTTTCGGCCGGACTGCAGCAGCCTCAACACCTGGTGCTTTATAGTTAGGATCTTGTAACAAATCCCTGTAGATGGATTTATTGTTTTCTGATTCAACTGTAGGCATAAAGCCTGTGTCACTTGAATGAGTGTCATCAGACTCAGTCGCTTCTCTAGCTTTTCTTCGCAACTCTCGCATTTCGTCTTGAGTAAATCGTTGAAGACTTTCGTTAACACCACTCTGATTGGAATCTTCGATTGGCCGTTGCACGTCAACCGAACTAAGTACTGTATCACCTAAGTCCTCTTTGACAGAAACTGAAGTAAACCTTTCGGCGTTATCGTCTGGTTTATTAATAGCGCTTTCAGGAACCATCATCACGTCTTTATCCCAACCTGATATATCTCGGCTCTTGGCTGTCAATTCGATAATATTTACTCTGTTACCTTCTTTGTCATAAAAGTATCCTATTTTAATACCCCGAAGGTTCTCTCCGGGAACTTGAGAGAATCCAACCATCTCTGTAGCATGATCAAAATCAAACAATACTGGATCTTCAACAGTAGGATGATTAGCTTCCAGCCTATCATTCTGTGCCTTTTCAGACCAAGGGCTAACACCCTCGGCCTGTGAGTTATCACTTGATGTTTTGTGTTCTGGGGACATTTATTTTATTCAACTTATATTCAAAAATTATTTATTCGATTCAGTAGGGTTTTTAGCTTCAAGTAGCTCCCTTGATGCGGCTTCTAGTGCCTGAGCACCTACACTGTTTGGGTCGCCAATACGTGGAGTAGTCTCAGCGGTAACTGTTGGAATCGGACTTGTGTCAACATCCCAATTGCCGCCTTCATCTTCGCGCTTACGAACGACTGCTTGCTGTTCTGCTTTAGTCATCAAGAATGGGTTGCCGTTAACACTTTCGTGCACATTAGTAGAAGGATTACTTCCCATTTGGTTTTCGGGTGTCTGTTCGGCACCTTCTGGACTCAATTCGACAGTGCTAGGTTGTGTTACTGGGACTTCTGCTGGATTAGATTGTGTGTTTATTTCAGGTGACATTTTAATTTTCCTTTTTGTTTGCTTTATTTATAGTTACCACTATAGCATAAGCTTGATAAAAAAGCAAGCCTATGGCACCCTGAAACTAACGATTCCATGTTTCATTCAGTGAGACTGTGGAATCCGAAGAATTGAGGATTTCAGCCGAACGCTTAAATGAAGCTCCAGTGGAGCTTCATTTAAAGAGTGTGCTCACTGAAGTCGAGCACGATGCTACTAGTTTTAATGACCACTACCCTATTCTTGTTCAGTAGGAGAAGTGTGATTATGTTCGTTTAGTCCTAGATGGTGCTTAACGCGCTCTACGACGTCACCAATAACAACCTGAGACTTAACTAGGTAATCATCAACGCCTAACGACTCAGCGCGTTCTTTGTCTTTGGGCTGGCTAAGAGCGGTTAGCATAATAATACGGATGTTGGCAGTTTCTGGGGTGTTACGAAGAATGTCTAGAACGTCAAAACCGCTAATTTTTGGCATCATAGCGTCAAGTAGTATCAAATCTGGTTTAAAATCAATTGCAGCCGACAGTGCATCTTCGCCATTATTAACTTCCTTGGTCTCAAAGCCTTCAATATCGAGCCTTGATTTATACACTCCCGAAAGGGCAACGTCGTCTTCTACTAGTAAAATCTTTTTCTTTGTATCCATATTACCTCTATGTTACTACACTCGTAAGCTAAAACACAAGCACTATAACCCTAGTATACTAATCGCCTTGTCTAGCTGAGGGTCCTTACCAGCATTTACGTCGGCTTGGGTTAGATTAACCGCAAAGTCAGGCATGATTCCATTCTTGGTAACACTGACGCCATCAGGCGTGTACCAGCGCGCTACAGTGACCTTGAGTAGTGCGCCGCCAGGTAAATCAATCGGTTTTTGAACGCTTCCCTTACCGTATGTTTTCTCGCCCACCAACTTGGCTGCCTTGTGGTCTTTTAGGGCTCCCGCCAAAATTTCACTAGCACTGGCTGTACTGCCATTCACAACTACTACTGTCGGAAGTCCAGCCAAAATCGCATTACTACCAGATTTGACAGTATCGACGACCTTACCGTCTGTTTGTTCAGTCACGACGACTTGGTTATCCAGCCACAACCCAGCAACATCTCGAGCTGCCACCAAATAACCGCCGCCATTACCGCGTAAATCTAGTACGATGCCTTTGACACCTTTATCAAGTAGGCTCTGGGCTGCAGATCGAGCTAGCACCCCTGTTTCGTTGTCAAATCTAGAGATAGTTATAATCCCGACCTGACCCTCGGCCTTGCTTGTAACACTAGGATTAACAATTGTATCCCTAGTGACAGTGAAGTTCTTTGTCTCTCCGGCACGCTCAACCGTCAACTTAACAGTCGTACCTTTGTCGCCTCGAATAAGTCCAACTGCCTTTTCGACAGTCCAGCCACTAGTGGATTCATCATTAATCTTCACGATAACATCTCCCGCCATCAAGCCGACTTTCTCGGCCGGGTTTCCAGGCAAAATTCTAACTATCGTCACCCTGTCATTACGAAGTCCGATTTCAGCACCAATCCCGCCACCGATATTACCGGATAAACTATCGTCAAATGCAGTCGCTTCGGATGGACTCATATACATCGTGAATCGATCACCGGCTGCAGCAACTAAGCCACGATTCGCACCCTCAATCAAAGCCTTTGTGTCTAGCGTCCCATCAAAATTAGCCGCTAGTTCTCGGTAAGTGTCTTGGACAGAACTAAGGTCAATCGAACCTGAGTGTACATGATAGCCAAATATCGGACCTAGCGCACTCAGTATTTGTTGATTAAACGTACCAGCAACATAGCCACCAGCAGCAACCAAAGCAACAATAATGAATATTACTATTGGCGAAGTTGGCTTCTTTGTACCGACACGCCTACGCCTCTTTACAGTCAACTCAGACTCTTGTTTAGTTTCAGACATCAATTCCCCTCTTGCGATATTTATGTGTGGCTTAACTTAATATAATTATAGCGCACCCTGTTGAATGTGCGCTATAAAAGTTATGGTTTATTAGTTACAAAATATGAATGTAATGATCGAAAGCACCAGCCGAAAGCCACATCATGCTATACATACCGTAGCCTGCGCCGTAATTGTAGTTATACTGACTTACTAGAACCTGGCCGCCGTTAACTGCCTCTACCCAAGCTACGTGTCCATAGCTTTGTCCAGCAGAAGCTGGATCCATTACGGCAATCGAACCTGCCTGAGGGCCACCCTCTACGTAACCTAGTGATTTAGCGTTGCTCGTAAAATCAACTGCATTTCCCCAACTTGGGTAAATTCCTGTTTCTTTCGCAAACCTCCAAGCGACATAACTTGCGCACTGACGACAGCCGTACCCACGACCATCCCCACCATTGCCGTTAGAGCCACCAGTTGATAGATAGCCCCACATTGGACAGTTGCTGGCGTTCCATGGATAATCTCCAAGCGAACCCGAATCAACTAATGTGTAGCCACCAGTTCCGTTAATCCTACTATTAATAATCGCCTGAGTTGCCTTGGCTTCAATTATCTTTGCCTCGTTGCTACTAATCATTTTTTGATAGTTAGCTTCTTGACCCTGAGTGCTTGCCAGTAGGTTTTGCTGCTCAGCTTCTTTGGCAACTAGGATTGCCTTTTGATCTTTTTGATCTGCTAACACTTTATCAACATCGGCTTTTTGTTGATCCAACTGCGCCTTTAACTCTTTAATTTTAGTAATTGTTGAACTAAGTTGGTCACGAACTGAACTGCGATATTCTTGTTTATCCAGATAGTCACTTACACTGGTGCTACTAGCTAGCATTTCAAGTGGTGAAATTTGATCATCAACATATAAATCCGCGATGGTAACGCCGAGCGCATCTCGATTGTCTTTGATTTGTTTTTCGGTATCGGCAATTTGAACTACTAATTGATCATGTTTGGCCTGATTAATATCAATTTGAGCCTGAATCGTGCTCTTTTGAGTCGCTAACTGCGCCAAAGCAGACTGCAAAGTCGAAGCCTGACTATTTAGTCGATCAGCTTCTGCTTTGTAAGCCTCAATTTCTTTTTGCAGTGTCGAGATTCTTTCGTCATACTGGTCAGCTGCGACTGGACGAGTTACCATTTGAATTGGTAGTAAAACAGCTAAGAAAATTGCCACAACGAACAGCACTACCCTAGTGTGTAAAGAGGCCGAAGCTGGTGTGGTGGTACGCAGTTTCATACTACTGTTAATCCTAGCATAAGCGACATGTATTTGTCAATGAGCTTCAAGCAGCGGCGAACCCCAAGCATCCTACTATTTCACGCCAGAGCACACTTTTTTAATTTAGCTCCGTATGGAGCTAAATTAAAGCGTTCGGCTGAAATCGGTTATTACAACCGATTTCACAGTCTCTGGCTTAGAAATAATAGGATTCTTGGGCTAGCGAACAGTGATAACCTTATAACTTCAAATAACGATATGTGGCCAGTAACGATGAGATAACGCCGATAACCGACCCAGCGACGATCATCGCCAGCAGTACAAATGGGAAGTAAGTAGTAATCAAATCAATCGTTGGCCCAACTGCAATTTTATAACTAGACAACGTATCGGCTGCACCATATAGCGCTAGTATTCCTAGTCCAGTAGCAATAATGGCGGCAATAAAACCATACATCAGTGCCTCAATCAAAAACGGTCCGCGAATAAAGCTTTTGTCTGCTCCAATTAATTGCATCATGTGTATTTCTTCTTTGCGATTAAATATAGCCATGCGAATCGTGTTAAAGATAATTAGTGATGAAATCACCACAAAAACCGAACCAGCTATTATTCCAACTTGCTGCGCAAAATTAACCGCCCTTCCGATTGATTGAATAGCTGCCCGCCGCTCTCCAGCAAACGACGGTTTGTGATCTGGATTAATGTATTGTTTTACTAGTTTATTATTATCGACGAAAGATTGCAGTTCGTTAGTGTTATTAATATCCTGTACGGTTACCTGCAGGGTTGCCGGAGTCAAATTTGTAGCCTCTTTGATGGCGTTCAGAACATTTTGATTGTCTTTGTTTTCTTGGGCAATTTTGTCTCTTGCCTCTTCAGAACTAATAAAAGTAGCTGACCTGACCGACGGCAGTGCTTCGACTTGATTAATTAATTTTTTACCAACGTCATCAGTTGTATCGGTCTTGAGATAAATCGACATCGCAACCTCATCGCGTAGTTGCCCAACCGTGTCTGACAAAACCGCCTTGGCGACAACCGTCGTAAAAATGATTAGTAAGGTAATAGTCATAACTGCGGTGGCTGCAATTGTCAGCCAGGCATTTCGAGAGAAATTATTAACCCCATACCTAAACATGCGATAAAACGTTAACATCTTACGCCGATTGCGTTTTTGTTGAGCAAAAGCTTTTGAATCTAATTTACGTTTAGCTCTAGCCATATTATTGCCTATAGCTTCCCTCGGCTTGATCACCCGTTATCTTGCCGTGATCTAGAGTAATTACGCGTCGTTTTAGTTTATTAACAATATCAGCGTTATGAGTGGTCAGTAAAACCGTTGTGCCGTATTTATTAATTTTCTCGAGTAGGCGTACAATATCCCAGCTGTGTTTGGGGTCAAGGTTGCCGGTTGGCTCATCGGCAATCAAGATTTTCGGTTGACGAACGACCGCCCGCGCAATCGCCACACGTTGTCGTTCACCTCCAGACAACTGATGTGGAAACTGCTTTTCTTTGCCAGTTAGACCGACAAGTTCGATAACCTTCGGCACTGTGCTTTTAATTTCACGGTTGGTCATGCCTGCAATTTCAAGCGCGAAGGCCACGTTTTCAAACACCGTTCGTTGTGGCAACAGTTTGAAATCCTGGAAAACTACGCCAATTTTGCGCCGTAGCATTGGAATGTGGCTGTCTTTTAGGGTGTCGTAGTCAATTCCACCAACTACAATTTTGCCGCTGGTTGGTTTTTCTTCACGAGTTAAGAGCTTAAGTAGCGTGGACTTACCAGCGCCACTAGTTCCAACCAAAATAACAAATTCGCGTGGTTCAATAAATAAACTCATGCGACTCAGCGCAGGATTCATGTCCTTGCCGTATGATTTTGTTACCCTATCAAGTAGTATCATTACTCGGTCAATTATAGCATAAGCGAGTCTGCAAATGAAACGCTTTTCAGGTTATTCGCGCTCTAAATACGCCTCTATAAAACCATCGATTTTGCCATCAAGCACCGCGCTAACGTCATGTTCTTCGTACTTAGTCCGCGTGTCTTTGACTATTGTGTATGGGTGCAATACATAGTTTCTAATTTGCGATCCCCAATTGGCCGATTCCCCCGCCATTAGGTTTGCCGTATCTTCGGCTTGTTGCTCCATTAACAGTTGCGCTAGTTTAGATCTAAGAATTTTCATGGCGGTCTCGCGGTTTTGAAGTTGCGAGCGTTCGTTTTGAATCGCCACCACTATTCCAGTCGGGATATGGGTTATCCTAACAGCGCTATCGGTCGTATTAACCGATTGACCACCATGACCACCTGCTCGATAAACATCAATTTTTATATCTTTGTCGTTAATCTGCACCTCCTCTGGTGTATCGATCTGCGGCAAAACTTCAATTAGTGCAAATGACGTCTGACGCAGATTATCGCTATTAAATGGACTCAGTCTAACCAGTCTGTGAACTCCGTGTTCACTCTTCAATTTGCCGTATGCAAACGCTCCGCTAATTTCAATTACGCTAGATTTAATTCCCGCTTCTTCTCCAGTTGACCGATCAACGACTGAAGTCTTCATGTTTGACTTCTCTGCCCAGCGTAGATACATTCTCTCTAACATTTCAGTCCAATCCTGAGCATCTGTACCGCCAACCCCAGCGCTTAGTCGTAATATTGCGTTGTGATCATCGTATTTACCGTCAAACAGCAGGTCTTTACGCCTTTTGTTGAACTCGGTTTCTAGCGCCTCAACCTGAACCTCAAACTCCCCTACCAAACTGTCATCACCCAAATCCATTAATTCTTGAATATCATCCGTTTGTGATTTCAAAAGCTGCCATGGTTCAGTTATTGCCTGTAGGGCCGCAAGCTGCCTGCTAATATCCTGGGCATAATTTGGGTTATTCCAAACCTCTGGCTGAGCTAACTCATCTGTTAACTTTGAGGCCTCAATAACTTTCTCGCTTATTTTAAGTCGCGAAAAAGCACTATCAATCTGTGACGATAAGGCTTTAACTCTTTTTAACAGTGGTTGCATTAATTCCATTGTAACAGTGATTGTTTAGTAATTGACCGTAATAGTCTGGTCATATTGGTGCTAAAATGGTTTACAGTATGAGAATTGGCGTATTTGATTCAGGTATAGGCGGCGAAGCAGTTGCAGTTAAAGTGCGCGCACTTATTCCAAATACTGAAGTTATATCTATCAATGATCACAAAAATATGCCTTATGGAACTAAGCCTCCATCCGAGGTGATTGAACTGACTAAATCCGCCATTAAACCTCTGATTGATTCAAATTGTGACGTAATTGTACTCGCCTGTAATACAGCAACTGCCGTAGCCATAGATGAGCTTAGAAAAATTCACCCCGATACCCCATTTATTGGAATCGAGCCAATGGTAAAACCGGCTTCAAACTTAACAAAAACCGGCAACATTGCAGTCCTGGCTACCCCTGCTACGTTAAAAAGTAAGCGTTACCTGGAGCTCAAGACAAATTGGGCGGCCGACTTAAACGTCATCGAACCCGACTGCAGCAATTGGGCTGAGCTTATCGAGACCCAAAGGTCGGAAGAGATTGACGTAGATTCGGTCGTAAGGTCGCTAAAAAAATCAAATGTCGATGTAATTGTCCTAGGGTGCACACACTATCACTGGCTTAAAGATCGAGTAATAAATATCGCAGGCAGTGACGTCCGTGTCCTAGAACCGTCAGACTCAATCGCTGAACGTATTAAAAGCTTACTACCCTAGTTGCTTAACGGCAGCTATAAACTGTCTGCCGCGATCTTCGTAGTTTTTAAACATTCCAAAACTAGCACAAGCCGGGGACAAAATAACCACGTCGCCCTGTTCGGCGTTGGCTTGAGCAGTCTTTACCACCGTATCCATATTGATATCTTTGCCTAAATTATCTATCGCTCTATACCCAACCTTAATTAAGGAGTCTTCGATTACTGGCGCCTCATCGCCAATTAGTACAACTGACCGAACATTTGATTCAACAACCTTCATAGCTAGTTCACTAAAGTCTGCACCCTTTGATGATCCACCAAGTATTAAAATTTTCGGCTGATCAAATGACGCTATCGCAGCAATCGCACTACCTGGTGTCGTCGCAATGCTATCATCGTAATAGTCGACTCCATTTATATGGTTTACCAGCTTCAAACGATGTTCTAAGCCCTTGAATTTGCTAATACCCCTCCCGATAACCTCTCCGTCTTGCACATATGGGTAGACAGCACTAATAGCAGCGCATGCATTGTCTAAATTATGAACTCCGGGAAGTGTTAAATCATCGATTGAACACAATTTTTGTTCACCGTAATAGAAGTAGCCATTCGCCACATGTGCGTAGACTTCGTCTTGATAAGGCACTCTTATCCCTAAGCTTATATCTGCAATGTCGCTCGAATATCGATTAGCTTGATTGTATATTACGATATCTTCACTAGTTTGAAACTTTACAATATTTGACTTGGCACCTAAGTACTCATCCATGTTACTGTGAACATCAAGGTGTTCGGGTTCAATATATAAAACCACAGCTATATGAGGTGAGCGCACAGCGTCCCATAACTGAAAGCTACTTAGTTCGTAAACTACAATATCACTATCCAAGATGTCTGTTAGAGCGTCTAGCGCTGGAACACCTATATTGCCAACGAGATGGACATTTCGTCCAGATTCGCGCAAAATACTAGCAATTAAACTTGCTGTTGTGCCCTTACCCTTACTACCAGTTACACCAATTATCGGTGCTGGACAATTTTCGAAGAACTCATTAGTAGACGACCATATTTTACCATTCGTTTTGATTTTTTTAGGATCTAAACCTGCCGTTCTAATAACTAGATCGAAATCCTGCAATTCATTTAGCACACCTGCACCAACCTTCACTTCGACCCCGCTTGGCAGCGTTCCCTCGGGCTGTTTTTCATCAACGATCGTAATCTTGTTGTTTGAGTCCTTCGAATAATACTGGTAATTTGATTTACCCTCTAGACCGTATCCTGCAATTGCAATCTTCATAATGATATTCTAACGTGGTTCAAATAAAGTAGCTACTTTTTCGTTTAAATCTATTATTTCTTGCTTTTCGCCACTACTGACCGCTGCTAGAACCCAAATATCACCATTAATAAACCCGCGCGCGGTATCTATCATGCGATTTAGAGTAACGTTTTTGATCATGTCCGGAATTTTATCGTAATCTTTGATGAAATCGTCACTAAAATAACGGCCTGTATAAAATCCACTAATTTGAGCAACAGTCTGTGCTCCCATCTGGTAGCGGCCTAGCGCGTATGATTTTGCAGCTTCTAGTTCACTCTCTTTGATCGAACCCTCAAGCACACAGTTTATTTCACGTTTGATTATGTCGAATAAATCACTGGCGGTCTCATGATTCACCTGACCGGTTATATCCCAACCGCTGTCGTATTTACTGGTGGCAGTGAAAGCACTTACATTATAAGCTAGACCTTTCTGTCGGGCTGCACCAAAGATACGTGAGTGCATCGTACCTGTTAAAATATGGTTTAGATATAACATCGCGTCCAGCTCTTCATCAGATAACTCGCGCGGAATGGCCATAAACAGACCAAATGTTAGATTAGTCGCGTCTTTACGTCTAATTAACCCGGGTCCCGCCTTTGTAAGTTCGTCTCTAGGCACCTCAAATCGTTCACCCTCGTTTAAATTAAAATCTTCGATTTGGCGTTTAATTTCAGCTTTGCGTCCAGTTAACTGACCTGCGATGACAAACCGCATATTACGGGTCGTGTGTGTTCGGCGATGGTGCTCGCGAACATCAGCAAGACTAACGTTGGCAATGGTCGCAAGCGACTGTCGATAGGTCAAAGTATCTTCTCCAAGCATCTGGGAAACCCTTGGGAAAAGTATTCGGTGATGATCATTTAAATAATTAGTTAGTTCACCACGAACGTTGCCCTTTTCGGCATTTAGTTCTGTTTCATTAAATTTAGGGGTACAAATCGCTAATTTTTGTAACTCTAAGATTCTATCCCACTCAAAGTCAGCACAATCTGCTTCATAAACCATCGACGTGTCGCTGGTATAGGCATTATGGTACGCCCCATTTTTTGTAAATTCAAACTCGAACTCATGTTCGCTTTTAAATCTGGCATTAGCCCCAAACGCCATATGTTCCATAATATGAGCGACCTGTTCGATGTCTTTGGATTTAGCGTATCGATTACCAGCCCTAAACTGAAACTGCATACTCATAACCGTCGCCCCAGGGACATCTATTAATAGGCCTCTAGCTCCGTTTTTTAATCGTACTTCCTCGACGTTATGATTCATTGTATTTTACTTTCTGCCACCCGTTATTTTCGGCTATGCTTGCGGTTCTGACGCTGAGTTTTCTTTTTCTTGCGCGCTGCATTCTTTTTTTGATTTGCTATATTTGTAGCTGACTTTTTAACTTTGAAGTCACCATCGCGACTAGCTTCACCACCAGTTACTTCATTAACACCCTTTTCGACTGCATTTTCAGCTAGTCTCGTCAGCTCTGTTTCGTAATCTTCTTCGGTCTTGGCGATAACATCGTGTTTATGAACGTTCATCACAGCTCGAAGCACCTCATCGCGAAGCGTCGCCTGTAGACTATCGAATAGTTTTTGCGATTCACTACGATATTCCACCAGTGGATCGCGCTGACCAACACTGCGCCAATGAATTCCCTCACGTAAGTGCTGCATATTCTCTAGATGCTGCATCCATAAAGTATCAAGCACCTGCAGGTAAACTTCACGCTCAACCTTGCGCAACACATCAGGCTCAAGCTCTGTTTCTTTGGATGAATACAGTTTATTAACTTCTTTTAGGGCAAGGTTGTAGCGCAGTTTATCACTTTTCTCATCACCAATCGCCTTGATTTTTTTGTCAGCCAGTGGAAAGACAGCCGTAAAATCTTCGGCGAAATTCTTATTGTTTTTTGCTGGAAGTGCAGTTAGCTCAAGTACTTTTTGCTCCAACAAACTAACAATTTCGGGTTTAATGTCGCCACCCTCTAAAATCTTGCGTCGAATTGTGTAAACTACACGACGATGTCGGTTAATAACGTTATCGTATTGAACAACGTTTTTACGGGTATCAAAGTTAAATCCTTCAACTCGTTTTTGCGCAGCTTCCAAAGTTTTTGAAACAGCCTTATTTTGAATTGCCATGTCTTCGTCTACACCCAAGCGATCCATCAAACTAGCGATACGCTCGCCCTGGAAAATACGCATCAAGTCGTCTTCGGTCGAGACATAAAACTGAGTTTCGCCCGGGTCACCCTGGCGACCACCGCGTCCACGCAGCTGATTATCAATTCGGCGAGATTCATGACGTTCGGACCCAATTACGACCAGTCCGCCAAGCTCTTTGACGCCTTTACCTAACTTAATATCGGTACCGCGGCCGGCAATGTTGGTTGCCAGTGTAATCGCACCCTTTTCGCCAGCTTTTTCAACAATTGCGGCTTCACGTTCGTTGTTTTTGGCGTTAAGTAATTCATAGGGAATACCCTCTTTGTCTAGGTATGATGCAATTAACTCGTTCTTGGCGATCGAAGCCGAGCCAATCAATACTGGACGACCTTGTTTGTGATACTCGGCGATTGCCATAGCAACGGCTTTTAACTTTGCTTTTTCTGTCTTGAAAATCAAATCTTGCTTATCATTACGAATGATTGGGCGATTTGGTGGAATCTGAATAACATCCAAACTATAAATCTGTTGAAATTCTTCGGCTTCGGTAAAAGCCGTACCTGTCATACCAGATAGCTTTTTATAAAGCCTAAAATAATTCTGGAACGATACGGTTGCTAAGGTCATACTCTCCTGCAACACGTCGACGCCCTCTTTAGCCTCAATTGCCTGATGTAGGCCCTCGTTATATCGCCTACCCTGCATTAAACGCCCAGTAAACTCATCGACAATCACAACTTCACCGTCATTTGTAACAACGTAGTCCTTGTCGCGACGAAAAACTGTCTGCGCGCGAAGCGCTTGATCCATGTGATAAACTGACCGAACATAATCAGGGCTGTATAAGTTCTTGATGCCTAGCATTTTTTGAACTTTTTCGACACCTACGTCTGATAATGCCACGGTTCGATGTTTTTCATCCAAAACATAATCTTCTGGCACTAATTTGGCAGCAATTTTAGCAAATTGATAGTAACTATCTGGGTTTTCTGCGGCGGGCGCACTAATAATTAACGGTGTCCTGGCCTCATCAATTAAAATGCTGTCCACCTCATCTACGATTGCAAAGTTTAGTTCGCGCTGACGTAGTAAATCCACTTCATTAACCATGTTGTCGCGCAGGTAATCAAAACCAAATTCGTTGTTGGTGCCATATGTTACGTCGGCTGCGTATGCTTCTTTACGCGTAACTGGACGGAGCCGCTTCATGCGCTCATCATCATGCTTTTCATTGCTAAATGTAGGGTCGTAAATGAATGACGCTTCGTTAATAATAACACCGGTCGAAATACCCAAGAAATGATACAATTCACCCATCCAGCTGGCGTCACGTTGTGCCAAATAATCATTAACGGTGACTACGTGAACACCTTTTTCTTCTAGTGCATTCAAATATACCGGTAGTGTTGCCACCAAAGTTTTACCCTCACCGGTCTTCATCTCGGCAACGTTACCTTGGTGCAAGGCCATGCCACCAATTAACTGGACATCGAACGGTCGCATACCCAAAATTCGATCACTCGCTTCTCTAACTAAGGCAAATGCGTCAGGTAAAATTGAATCGAGTGTTACACCCTTTTTTGATAACTGCTTTTTTAATACATCAGTCTGTTTCCTGAGGTCAGACTTAGACATTTTCTTATATTTATCTGCCAAGTCATTGATTGCGGCTACCTTTTTTTGTAGTCGCTTCAAAATCTTCGCTTGCGGATCGCCAAATATTTTAGTTAATGCTTTTTGTCTACTTACCATAATCAAAAACCCTGCTCCTAATTAGAAATTCAGTCAAATACTGTGTCTATTATAACACCGACAAGATGAGCAACAAAGCTTGATTGTAAAGAAAATTACCTATTGCTCTCGAGCATAGCTTCGCTTGAATCGACTCAGAATGCGACGACGCCCAATATGAGCAACTTGAGATTGTTTATATTTACGTAATTGTGCCGCTAATTTTGACTCAACCTCGTCAATCGCAGTAAAGACATGAAGCCCACTGGATTTAGCGAGAATCATTTTTTCCGGTACGTCAATTTGTGCTTCAATTTCATATTTAACACCACTACTACCATCGCGCTGTTTAATACGAACTTCAGCCGAAGCTGTCCGGCGTGCATGCCGCGGGAGGAATCTATCTAGCTTGCCTATCTTGTTTATAACGTATTTATTGGTTTTACCATCTAGTTGATATCCAATTCCTGTTACTTTAGTTGACGTAAGCATACTACCTCCTTTTTTGTTGGTCGGTACATATATTATACCACTTGCATAGCGGTTGTGCTTAGCCGAAATATCAAATTAATCAACTTATCCTTCGGGTCCTGCCGTCCGATTTACCCCTAAAATTTTTTTGGATTACCAAAAACAATTTTGGGGTGGCCCCATCGAACGTCACCCGCAGTGATAAGGCACCAAACCGGAGCTTATAATGTTGCGCGAGAACCAATATATGGTCGCAAAACCTCTGGGACAGTTAGGGTGCCGTCAGGATGTTGGTAGTGTTCAATGATTGCAACTAGCGAACGCGCAAGCGAAACGGCCGTGCCATTAAGCGTATGTAAAGTTTCAACTTTACCGTCGCTTCGACGGACGCGTATGTTTAAATTACGAGCTTGGAAATCTGTACAGTTTGAAGCGCTAGTTAGTTCCCGGTAAATTCCATCGACTGGCGACCAGTACTCAATATCATACTTCTTGCTGGCAGGTGCGCCTAAATCGCCGCTAGCGATATTAATAATATGATACGGAATGCCAATTGCTTGCCAAATCTCTTCCTCGATCGCTAGGATTTTTTCGTGCATCTCAACGCTTTGTTCAGGTGTGGTGAACAAATACATTTCAAGCTTATTGAACTGATGAACTCTAAATAAACCGCGTGAATGCTTGCCATATGTACCCGCTTCTTTGCGATACGACGGGCTGTAACCAACATACATCAACGGTAAATCAGATTCGTTAATAATTTCGTCAGCATGATATCCAGTCAGTGGCGCTTCGGCTGTACCGATTAACGACAAGTCTTCGCCCTCGATGAAGTACTCGTTACTTTCGGCACTACTGCGCGGCGAAAAACCAGCGCCTTGTGCTGTTCGACTGTTAACCATATGAGGCACCGTCATAAACGTAAAGCCTTTTTTAATGACAAAATCTAGCGCAAACTGCGTAATTGCGTTTTCTAGTAGCGCTAAATCACCTTTCAAAAAGTAGAATTTCGCCCCAGCAACCTTGGCGCCTCGTTCAAAATCCACCCAATCGCGCTTAACCGCAAAATCCAAATGATCGACTGCGCCAGTTTTTTGTTCACCCCATTTTTTAATCTCAACACTATCTTCTTCTGCCCCAATCGGAACGTCAGCTTGCATCATATTTGGAACTTGTGCGGTAAGTTCGCCGAGTGATTCATCAATCGGCTTAAGCTGTTGTTCTAGTTCGCTTATCTGATCTTTTAAGACCTTGCCTTGCTCAATAACTTCAGCACTTGGTCTACCGCCGCCCTTTAACTGTTCGTTAATGGCATTACGCTTTTCCCTCAGCTCATCGGCCTGCGCTAGTAACCCCCTGCGTTTGGCGTCCAACTCTAATAGCTTAGAAATATCAACTTCATAGCCTTTGTCCTTGGCGTTTTTAGCGACCGCTTCGGCGTTGTCGCGAATATATCGTATGTCTAACATTACCCCTATTGTAACAAACTAAATCCAATTTATAATCACATTCCCCCCATCTGTTACGGGCCAGACCTGTAACAGATTAGAAAAATGTGAATTATAGGTTGAATTGTTATTCGGTTCGCAAAGCTTCGATTGGATCTAGTTTAGCGGCTTTTCTGGCAGGTAGAATACCAGCAGCGACCGCCACCAAAACCAAACCAACAATTACACCAATAACAGTCAAGGGTTCAAATATTAGCAGGTTAATATCGCCTAGTTTCAAAGCTTTGGCGATAATTGGATTCCCAATTACACCCACCAAAATTGCTGCGCCAGCCCCAAGTGCGCCACCTAGGAACCCAATCCAGGCCGCCTCTAACTTGAATAGTCGCCCAACATCCCGCCTGCTCATACCTAACGCCTTCATTAACCCAATCTGTTGTGTACGCTCTAAAACACTTATGTACTGGGTGTTAATTATTCCAAACACCGACGTCAACACTGCTAGGGCGCCAAATCCAATTAATATTCCCTGCAAGACATTAATGAATTGGAATATAAAACTCATTAGGTCTTCGGCAGTCTGAGCTTCGTAGCCAGCTTTGCCTATATCAGCCTTGATATCGTTAACGTCTGCCACGTCTTTTGCAATAACTGTTGCTCCGACATACGTTCCATGCTGAGCAGTGCCCTCCGTTGTAAAGTCATACAACGCTTTTGTATCGTCTTTAGATAGACGTAAACTATCCGAGCCAGATACTGCCAATGCAGATTGTTCATACACGCCCACTACAGTAAAGTTGAACGGTTTTATCTCGGGTGCAACTAAACTGCTTGACCCTTTTTCGGCTGCTATTTGAACGTCCTTACCGATAGCACCTTCAGGACTCTTAAAGCCAAGTGCCTCAACATAACTATCTGGAATAATTACGCCTTTTTTATCAATTCCGTCAGCACTTCCCGCTACATAGTCGACCTTGACGCTTTCGTTATAAGTAGCGACTGAAGCCTGATATTTATCCTGGCCCTGACGTGTTACGTATTTAACTGTTACTAGATAAACTGGCGTAACTGATTCTACGTTTTTAATTTTATTTAATTTATCAATATCCGAATCCTTTAGCAGTTTAACGCTAAATCCACCGCCGTAACTCATTGTTGGATCGGTCGAATATTTTTTAGGCTTGGTCGGATCATTATTAACGTCAGGTTTTGGTTGGACATAAAGTTCTTTGACATTCGTGTTACTGCTGATTATGTCTGCTGTATAGGCGCGGCCACCAGAACCAGCAGCAAGGCTAAGTACAATCGTAAAGGCACCAACACCGATTGCTAAACTTGTTAGAATCGTTCTGGCTTTTGCCTGCCTTAGACTTCTACCAGCCCTAATTGTTATGTCGCGTATTTTCATAGCTGAACCTTCGCCTGGCGCTTCAATTTAACGCTTTTGATGGGTGCTTTGGTTCTAATTTGTTGTGACTCGGATTTATTTTTGATTGATTCAATTTTGCCGTCTTTGATATAAATTTTAATGTCACACTTACTCGCGAGGTCTGGGTCGTGAGTCACAATTATCAAAGTTATACCGTTTCGTTTGTTATAACTAAACAATAAATCCTCTACGACTTCACCCGTAACACTGTCTAGGTTGCCTGTTGGTTCATCGGCAAAAATAATTTTGGGATTGTTAACAATTGCACGCGCTACTGCCAAGCGTTGTTTTTGACCACCAGATAAATCACGGGCCCTGGATTTCTTCTTATCCAGTAATTCTACGGCCCTCAAAGCGTCTTCAATTTTTTCACGACGTTGATGAACTGGAACGCCAGCAATCTCAAGCGGTAAACTAACGTTGTCATAACAACTTTCATTCGCCTGAACGAAGAAGCTTTGGAAAATAAAGCTCATAGTAGCAGACCGAAACCTATCAACCTCTTTTTGTTTAAGCGCTAGGATATTGCGACCATCAATCACTACTTCGCCAAGTTCTGGTCTATCAAGACCGCTCATAGCGTGCATCAATGTGGACTTTCCGCTTCCCGATTTACCGATGATAGCCACGCTCGCACCATCCGGTACTACAAAACTTATATCATTTAGTGCAACAAACTTGTTGTCTTTTTTACCATAGGTCTTGGTAACTCTTTTTACTTCAATCACACTTACTTCCTATCTAACGCTTTCAATGAATCCAACTTAATCATTATAACCGATAAACTATTTAACCTGGAACTTGGCATCGACTATTAGCGATGTCGTCTACCGCGTTTATCGAATTTACGTTTAATGTGTGGTCTACGAATGCGCCGACCGAAGCGTCGTTTTTCTCCGCCAGAATGCTCGGCGATTTTTTGCATTGTCCCCTCACCTAAATGTGTATCTAATCGTGCCAGGTCGGTTAATTTACGCTTTTGGTCTGGGCTCATTTGCTCAAGCGATATCACGCCACCGTATATAGACTTAACGTCTTGTTGCAGATCTCGGAGAGATATTGACGGCAAGCGCCTAGAATAGTGTTGATTTAGGCTGCGACGTTCGCGTTCCAGCCGTTCGTAGGCCCATTTGGCAAATGACTCAACGAATAATTTCTGGTTTTCCTTGGTGTTATCGTAAATTGGCGTACTGTCACCTTCGATCACCTGCCCACCAAACCTGACAAGTTGCTTTTCGGCTAGGCCACCCATCTTAGGGTCATAGTAAACTTTTCCACGTCGTGGTGCGAACAGATCAGGCGATAACTCAAGTAACCAATCGGTATCAACCGCGGTAATGCCCTGCACTAAATGCAAAGTTTCAAGATCGCCCTTGTAAGTCGGAATCTGCAGATCAAACGGTGTGCCAGTAAAAATATGCGGATAACGAACAACCGTGCTACTTGATAATTCACGCCGTTTTCTGGTTATTAAATGTTCGGCTTCGCCTTTACTATTAACAATCCACAGCTGATGGGTCTGCCCAGCAACGATACTGCGCATCAAGGCAACTTGTTCATCCTGAGTTATTGGAGTTAGTGGTTGTTCGCCAAGACCTAAATCACTATTTAACCGCTCCATTACTTCCTGAGCCTTAATTACGTTCTTGCTAATAATTCCTAGATCTTCGTAGTCGTCTGGCAAAATGTCGGGTAATGCTAGTAGTATGTCGTACTGCGCGAGCAAGTCAGATTTAGTTTGTTTAGTGTATTTACGCCACCCGGTGTAGCGCGTACCTCCCTTTATGATTCCGCCCACTTCTTGAATTCCAATAATGGCCGCTAGTTTCACCTGGATAGTTTTGTCATATTTTTCAGATTCAACTAACATCCTAGCGTAGCTAGATTCAACCGGAAATTGCTCCATTTGCCGGCCTATCGACGTTACGTCGCCCGTTTTAGTCAGAGCGCCAAGTGAAACCAAGGTTCGCTTAGCCTGAATAATCGCCTTGTGGCTTGGGTCGTGATAAAAATCCAAGATTTCGATATCAATTCCAACATTTGCGAGTCTGAGTGCTAGCCTGTCGATATGTTTACGAAGTATTTCGGGCGTGCCGTATTCAGGTCTATCCTCAAAATCAAGACACGGCAAAACATCGTACTGAGCTAGCACATACTCACCAGGTTTTGTTCGTCCAGCCCGTCCCGCTCGCTGCAAACAGTCAGCTTGGGATGTCTGGGCGATGAATAGTCCCTCGACACCATCACGCACTTCGCTGCGTCGTTCTAGGCCACTATCAATCACTACGTCGATGTCATCTATAGTCACGCTCGTCTGGGCAATGTTAGTCGCTAGGATCACCTTGCCGCCCGGATAACTTGCGAATGCCTGCTGCTGCGCCGTCGCCTCCAACTGTGAATGCAGAGGAATAACTGGAACTCCCATATCTTCGGCTTTAATTTTAATGGCATCGGAGACCGCCTGAATCTCAGCTTTACCAGGCAAAAATACCAACATATTACTTTTTTTAGCATCTAGGCGTTTAAATATTTCATCGATTACGTCCTGCCCACGACTCCAAGTCACTTCGTGTAACCTACCGGGAACATTAATAACTGCCGTGGTATCAAAGTATTCCGCCAAACTGCCAGTTTCGATAGTGGCGCTCATAATTACAACTTTAAACCTTGGCTCTTCTTGGCAGCGTTTTTTTGCCCAGGCAATTAGAACCTCCATATTCTCATTCCATTCATGAACCTCATCTAGGACTAGAACTTGTTTGTCGCGCGTGCCAGCACCAGTAATCTCACGGACAAGTTGCAAACCGTCGGTACAGTATAAAATCTGAGTATCGGGGTTATCATCGCGTTCGTGTGCCGTTCGGTATCCGATAATGTCATCACTATCAACTAGATTTCGCGTTGCCCACTCTTCGCGGACGCGCCGACTTAAGTTGCGAGCCGCTAAAATTCGAGGCTGCGTAACGATTACTTTTGAATATCCGTGTTCTGCCAAATACTGAGGTACCTGGGTGCTTTTACCGGCACCGGTTTCTGCGGTAATAATCGTAACCTGATTAACGTCAACTGTATTTACAATTTCTTTGTGGAAATCAAAAATTGGTAAATCATCCGAAAACTCTTGTCCGCTAATTGCCTTATCTTCCACCAAAACCCCCACCCCCTCCGCCACCACCAGCGCCACCAGAAAAACCACTGCCCCCAGAACTAGGCGGTGCACTAAAGTTAGTTACGGACGCTGACATTCCACCAATTGAACTAGCAAAGGTCGCTGCGTTAAACGCAGATGCCCCAACATACCAACTGGGTACCGACCCAGCCTGTTCGTAATATACAGTCAACTGCTTTGCCCATTCTTTTTCATAACCAAGCAACACAGCATACGGCAACACACGCTCATATAATTTCACTACTCGTTTGGTATCACTAGGATCAATTGGTGTTTTGTCCGCACCTTTAGGACTTTGAAGAACTCTCAGCCGGTCGGCCTCGGCAAGTTTAATATACATCTCTAGTCCCGATACGTAATCAACCAGCTCACGACCTTTATCCGTTAGAGGACGAAGTGACCCAATCACTGTAAAGACTATAATTAAACATATAAACGCCAGCGGCACGACGAAACCATAGATTACCGTTATAGGATCAACCACATACTGAAACTCAAACAAGCTCAATATAAATGCATAAACAATCGCCAGCACACTAACTAGCAGTACAAATGGTTTTGATTTCACCGTGCGCCTGTAGCCTTCATTAACAACCAAAATTCGAGCCTCACTTTGATAATGTCTAAGCGAACTGCCAACCGTATAATCGCTAGAGTCAAAGTTATAAATTGACCCAAGCTTCATACCGTCAAAAAATACTCCCAAAAACTCTGTTTCATCAGGAGTAAGTCCGTTCGCGTTAATTAGTTCAATACTGTACGATTTCGATGAGCCAAACAGTACCTTTTTGTCTGATTCAACTACTCGAATCTTGTGGCTAACCGCCAGGCTAATTATTTGAGACGCCACAACCTTGGTCGGTTTTTTAATTAAATCAGCCACCAACCGAACTGGTTGTTCTGGAGGCAAATATTCGGGAACAATAATACCACGACCTTTTGCGTCACGGCCTCGTCCAAACCTTAATACAAATGCGAATATCAAACCAGCAATTGATACCATAGCCGACAACATAACCAAGCTACTTTGCACCATACCAGTTAAACCTGCCTGAAATGGCTCAAAACTACCAGCCTTGAACGACATCACAATCGACATGTCCTGATTTGGACCAATTGCTCCATTAGACTTATACATATAAGTCTGACTATCTACACTAGTGATTCCGCACTTATTCGTGGAGCCTGACAACCCCTCATAACAAACTGTTTGACCATTAAAGTGCCTGGCAATTGACTTGTCTAAATGAACACTAACCTGAACCGAATCAAAACTTTGGCTATGTTGCAGGCCAACCACATTCCAATACAACTCCTGGTGGTCACCCAAATCCTTTATCACATCTCGTAACGTATAGGTTAATTCGTATGTTTGCGGACCCAGTACATACGAATCGTCACCAGTCGATATCAACAAATTTTTATTCTGTTTTTCCTTGCTATAAATTGGCTCTGGCTGACCGTTTCGAGTTAGAGATTTGACGTCAACGGATACCGGGTGCCCGTCAAATACCATTGGAATTGCCCTAACTACACCTTTGTTTTGATTAAAATCAGGAAATTCGGCAGTAAAGTTTTCGACGACCCGCATAACTGATCGCCCACTATCATCTTTGGATAAATAATAGTCAGCCTTAAAGTCACTAAAGTTAAAATCGTTAACAGATGCGTTAGCAGTTTTAGGGGCTAATACAAAGCCTAGCGCTGTAATTAGCGCTAGTATACTTACCCATACCGCTACTTTTTTCATCTACCTCCAAGTATAGCAAACAGTCCGAGCAATTTTATTCTGTTTAATATTTGTGTTATTGATATTGCTTAATATGAGCCACGAATGACTTCATGTATTCCGTCAAATTCTTGCGCCAGCGCTCATCCGCCAGTTCACCCGCTTCGTTAAATACATCGTCAGCGTTTGCTATATAAACTTCGGGTTGTCCCATTAATTTCGTATTCAAAAATGCCACAATATGACGTAGGTCTGACTGGGCCACAGCTGTACCAGTCGGACCACCAGACGCTCCAACTATCCCAACGGGTTTACCGTTAAATGAATTTGTGCCCCATGGGCGACTCGCCCAGTCTATGGCATTTTTAAGTACACCAGAAATACTACGATTATACTCAGGTGTCACGAACAACACCGCATCAGATGATTCTACAATATCCTTAACTGCTTTCGCCTCTACTGGATAATTCGTTTCGAGGTCTTGGTTAAACAGTGGTAAGTTGATATCTACGTATTTAAACTTTACACCTTCTGGCGCTAACTTTTCTAGACTGTGCGCAAGCGACTTATTAAACGATTGTTCACGCAAACTTCCAACGAACACGGCAATTTTTGTCATGTATTTATACCCTTCTTTTAATTACTATATTTAGTATAGCAATCAAAATAAGGTAGTGCAAGCTACTTAGTTACAGTTTAATATCTGGATATATTTCGCGAGTAGTTGAGTCTATTTCACTGCGAAGTTGTGGGAAAGGCACACCTTCGCGGGCCGAAACACCTTCGAATATCCAAAAAACGCGTTCACTAAAGCCCCAACCGCAGGCTGGTGGCATACCGTATTCCAGCATTTCAACGAAATCTATATCTAACATCATTGCCTCGTCGTCGCCTGCTTCACGCATACCTTGCTGCTCAACAAATCGATTCAACTGATCAATTGGATCATTTAATTCCGAGAATCCATTACCCAGTTCGCTGCCAGCAATGATTGGCTGGAATCTCTCAACACTTCGCTCATCGTCGGGATTGGATTTAGACAGCGGACTAATAAATTTAGGCGTATTGATTAACCAAACTGGTCCAACCACGTCTTTACGAATATTCTTCCATAATTTATCAATGCCACGAGCGCGGTTTTCGGTTTGCTCAACTTCGAGTTTGTTTTCTACCAAAGCCTTTTTAACATCTTCGAGTGAACTTTCGTACACATCTAGCCCGTATCGGTCTTTGATGACCGTAGCGTAATCCCAGACTTCCCACTCGCCACTCATATCGACGTCTTTGCCGTCCAGCTTGAACTGCAAAGTTCCGAATGTCTTGTCCAGAATAAATTTGTACATGTCTTCCATGAACTTCATGCCGTCTTGCCAGTTGGCGTAGGCCCAGTACCATTCCATCGCCACGTGCTCCGGTAAATGTTCGTCGCTATAGTTTTCATTCCTAAAGCGTGGACCAATGTCGTAGACCTTTTCGTAGCCTGCGCCGATTAAACGTTTTAATGGCAACTCATGACTAATTCGTAGGTAAAAATCGTGGTCTAGCGCGTCCATATGTGTCACGAATGGAGTTGCATCAGCCCCACCAGTTGTGTGTTCAAGTACTGGAATATTAATCTCGATAAACCCATGTTGGTTCAAAAAGTCACGGGTCGCCTGCCAGAATTTACTGCGGCGCACAAACCTATCGCGCACATCCAAATTAACGTTCATGTCAACGTAACGTCGACGCATTCGCTCTTCTTTGTTAGTAAAACCTTCAACCTGAGTCGGCATTGGTCGTAGTGACTTAGTTAATAGACGTAAATTAGTTGTATCAACCGATATCTCTCCGGTCTTGCTTTTTATTACTTTACCGGTTGCCTCGATAAAATCACCACTGTCAAGTAATGGTAATTGGTCAATACCAAGTTGATTATTATCTACGTTCAATTTTTCCAGATTATCTGACTGTAAAAACAGCTGAATTTGACCGCTAAAATCCTTTAAAACAATAAAAGCTAGCTTGCCGAATTTACGAATACCCATAATGCGACCCGCGACCGTCACGGTTTGGCCCTCAATATTATCAAAATTACTGATAATATCGCTTGACATATGAGTTCTATGCGACGTTGCCGGGTAAGGATTTAGACCTAAATCACGTAGGTCTTGTAGTTTTCGTAGTCGCTCGTCTCGGAAGTCTTTTAGTGTCGCCATATCTGTCATAGTATAGCATATAGTCCGTCCACTCTTGTTTATTTTTGCCCGCTCAATAACCACCTTGCTCCTAAGCCAGAGACTGTGAAATCGGTTGAATAACCGATTTCAGCCGAATGCTTTAATAAAACTCCAGTGGAGCTTTATTAAAAAAGAGTGCTCTGGTGTGGAGCAAGGTGGTTATTGGGGTTTCGTGCTGACAGGACCCGCTGAGAAGAAGGTAAGCCTAGCTGATGCTGGCGATTTCGTAAGTCACGCTGCCTTTTGGTGTTGTGATGACAGCTTTGTCACCAACTTTTTTACCAAATAATGAGGCACCAATTGGAGATTCATTACTAATTTTACCACTGAGCGGATCTGCCTCAACTGGGCCAACAACGGTGTAAGAAACAAGTTTTTTGCCAGTTTTAAGCTCAACTTTACTACCCAAAGCAACCTTAGTCTTGCTACCGCTCTTGATAATGTCAGCGTTTAGTAAAATATCCTCGATTTCGGCAACACGAGTCTCAAGTAACCCCTGTTCTTCACGAGCAGAGTCATATTCGGCGTTCTCGGATAGGTCACCAAAGTCACGAGCGTTAGCAAGCTTGTCGGCAATCTCACCACGGCGACTTTTAAGTTCAACGAGCTCTTTTTCAAGCTCTTTCTTACCTGCAGTAGTTATTTGATACATTTTCTTCATAATTATTCCTTCTCATCATAAAAGGTGCTATCACCAGCACCAGGCACGCTATATATAGCGTATCTCCACAAAAACTTGTTCAGTCAGCCCAGTTTAGCAATTACTTGTTCAAGTGTCAATATGTTAGTCTGACCACTGGAGCGTAAGGTGTATTCGTACTTGTCATCAGCTATTAGCCTATCACTTACGGTAATCCGATGTGGAATTCCCATCAGTTCACTGTCGGCAAACTTTTCGCCAGGTCGTAAATCACGATCATCATACAGCACTTCGATACCCTTTGACATCAGTTTCTCGTACAAATCGTCCGCCCGTTTAATAACTTCTTCTCCACCTATACTAACTATGTAAACCTTGGCAGGTGCGACTACTTCTGGCCACACCAAGCCTTTATCGTCTGCAAAATGTTCGGCTAGTAATCCCATTATGCGACTTGGCCCGATGCCATAACTTCCCATGATTACAGGTTTTGCTATACCATCCTCGTCTGTAAAGGTAAGGTCGAGAGCATCGCTAAACCTGGTACCTAATGTAAATATATTGCCCACTTCGATAGCAGTTTCTTTGACTAATTCATCTTTGTTAATGCCAAGGTCAGCCAGCACCTCATCGGTATAGACCTCTTCATTAATAGCGATGCCGCGTTCGGCGTGCACGTACACAGTGTCCTCGCCAACTGGACTCAGAGTTTGAAATTCGTGACTATATTTAGTAAAACTACCACCACTTGCAAAAGTTTTATAAGTTTTCTCGCCAATTCCTAGTCTGTCATAAATGCACGCATAGGCTTTACTAATCTTCTCATAAAAATCATCGTGCTCCTGTTGGCTTCTACTAAAGCTATAGAGGTCTTTCATCCAGAATTCTCTACCGCGCATCAGACCACTCTTACTACGTAGCTCATTGCGGAACTTAATCTGAAATTGATAAGGATAAACCGGCAAGTCTTTGTAGCTATGGATAAAATTCTTCATGAGTTGCGTTAGCGGTTCTTCGTGAGTCGGAGCTAGACCTAGTTCGCTACCATTAGCCAGTTTAGTTTTGAACCAGACGTCCATTACGTCCTCATTCCAACGCCCCGACGCCTCCCAGACGTCTTTTTGCTGAAGTGCTGTCATGCTAATTTCATTGCCGCCGATTTGATTCATTTCTTCACGAATAATTTGCGTTATGTTATCTAAAACCCGTTTTCCGAGTGGTAAGTATGTATAAACACCCGCCATATCCTTGTAAATAAAGCCGGCTCGAATTAATAGTTGAGCATTCTTGGCTACTTCGTCAGCTGGTGCGGTTTTACTGGTCTTGGTGAATAATTCTGTGAGTCTCATATTATCCTCCTAGTGTAGTCAATAATATCGGATTAATAAAGAGAAGATAGTACGCAATCCCATTTTTTAGCATATGTAGCAGCACAGACGCCCAGATGTTACCTGTCATTTCACGCAAGATACAAAGTACTACGCTCAGCGCAAACGTATCGATTGCAACGTTCCATGCCCCGTGAATCGCTCCAAACAATATACTAGTTACAAGTATCGCTGCCCAAATCGGCACAGTTTTACGAAGCTTACCGTACAAATAACCCCTAAATAGCGTTTCCTCGGCCAACGGCGCAATGATAACTAGTGAAACAAAAGCTAGGATATACTCAAATCGTAAATTTAGCTTATCAAACCCCGTATCTTGAACCTGCTCAACGTTGAACCATGGCAATAAATGCGTTGCGGCCAAAATCAAGACTGCCGATAGTAGAAAATAAATAATCAAACCAGTTGGCGCCAACCAAATATCAGTCCATGACGGTAGCCTGGTTATACCTAATTCCTGTTTGGAGGTTTTGTATCTATGCACCCACCAAGGTAACCCGATAACCAATAATAGCGTGATGGCATAAATCAAAATAGAAAACAACGTGTTTAGCGTCGTCTGATTAATCAGTTCAAGGGATACACCGGTTAACTCCAGGACCTTAATTAACGCAATTACGATTAGCTGCGAAATAATAAACCCACCAAACACCCACGCTGGAAGTATCAATATCCCCCAATTTAATTTTGGACGCTCGTCCTCGACTGGCGCCTTATTAGAAGAATTTTGTAACATCGGTTATAGTCACCAAAATTATTAATGCCATCAATATCAAAAACCCAACAGTTTGAATTTTTTCTTCACGCTCTTTGGTTAGCTTCTTTTTTAATAGTCTAAATATCGTCATTACTGTCCACCTACCGCCATCAAGTGCTGGAATTGGTAGTGCATTCATGACTGCTAGTGTCAGTGATATAACGGCGGTCAGGAACACTAGTTGAGTCGGTCCTGCTGCGTTAGCTGCCGGGAAAATCGTACCCAAAATTCCAATTGGACCCGCTACGCTATCACCAACCTCTTTTAATTCCTGCGATCCATGTTCGCGCGTAGCGCTATCGGGACTGAGTTGGGACACCAAGCCCTGAGACAGGTTAACAACCAATCCACCTAAGCCCTGTAAAGTTGCCCACGTAAACTGTCCAGCGGTCGCCACACCAACAATTGGTGCAGACCAAGACGTTTTGATTAGTTCCCGCTGCCCAAGCCCAGCTCCTAGTATTGGACCACTGTCATCGTCTCGCAAAGTCACCTGCGTACTGTGCTCGACGCCTGCTCTGTTATAAATAACGGTCACTGTTTTGCCCATGTCCGCTTTGGTTAGTTCGATTAATCGTTCAGCAGTTGGAACTTCCTGGCCGTCAAATCTTACGATCGTATCACCAGATTTCAAACCAGCTTTCTCGGCAGGATATCCAGGCGATACAGCTGTTATCTCAACCGGCTGACGTACCATTGTTGTGTCGCTTGGGATCACAAATTGATCTGGCAACGCCTTCGGTAAACCTGTCAAAGCCAGGATTGTAAACAAAAGCGCCGCCACCAACCAGTTAATCGTGACACCAGCTAGTAAAATCCTAGTTTTTTGCCAAAAAGTAGCTGCACCGTAATCGCCTTTTCCCTCAGACGCATCGTGTTCGCCTTGAAGCTTAACAAACCCACCAAGTGGTAGCCAATTGAGCGTAAATAATATCCCGTTCTTAAGCTTTTTCTTCCAAGCTCGTGGCGGGAATCCAATCCCAAACTCTTCTACCACCACACCATTTCGCCTGGCCGAGATTGCATGTCCTAATTCGTGTACAACTACTAAAATTACAAGTATTATCAGTCCCACAGCCACACCAAGAATCAGTTCCATTTATCCCCCAAATCGACGAGTACGTTTACTATATTCATTAATTATATCGGTAACATCGTCTTTTGTCATGTCTGGCCAATACTTGTCCATAAACATCAGCTCGCTATACGGTGATCGCCATAACATAAAGTTACTAAGACGTCGCTCGCCACTAGTCCTAACTATCATATCTACCGGCGGTACTTCCGGTTGATAAAGCGCACCATTAATCGCCTCGATGGTCACGTCGGCTGTATCAATTTTTTGTTCAATTAACTGCTTTACGGCATGCACGATCTCTTGCTGACCCCCGTAATTAAAGCAAACCGCAATCGTAGCTTTCTTACCACCAGCTGACTTTTCTTGAGCGTAATCGATTGCATCGTTCATGCGTTTCGGTAATTTGTCGCGTGACCCGAGAACTAGGAGTTTCAGGTCGTTGTCGAGTAGTAGTTTCATGTCAGTTTTGAATAAACGCATCATGAGCGACATCAGATTATTAACTTCCTCTTTGGCACGTTGCCAGTTTTCGGTTGAGAAAGTATATAACGAAATATATTCAATCCCAGCATCTGCACAGGCAATAATCACATCTTTAAGTGCATTATACCCAGCTAAGTGGCCTTCATATGCCGGTAGACCGTGCTTCTTAGCCCAACGCCGATTGCCATCTACAATAAAACCTACGTGCCTGGGGGCTATGTGATTAGGCGTGCTATTCATGCAAGTATTGCTCTAACATCTCAATGTCCTTAATGTCCTTTTTATTCCCTCGTTCCCGTTTACGTTCTATGAGAAAGTGAGGATTCACGAACCTAACACCTTCAACCGTAACTCCATCTTTCCATAATGTCGCAAAGTCATTACCTACCCCCCATGTCATCCACACCTCGACCTTACCCTTTAAAAGGTATGCCTCGCCGTGTTTCTCGCCTTCGATATATTCACCAGTTGACTGGAGCTTTTTATATAATTCCGGCGTAACAACAAGATCAATGTCGTCAGCTTGGCGCAAGCCATACGCATCTAATATACCGCTACCTATAACAATGATTTGATCAAGAGGAAAACGAAGCTCTTTGATACGCTCTATAATCATCACTTAAATTGTTAAGATATCTTTTTCTTTAATCTTGAAGTATTCATCGATTTTTTGATTAGCCGTCGACATTAATCCATCAATCAACTTTTCAACCCGTTTGACATCATCCTCAGACAGTTCTTTGGCGTCTTTTTTGCGCTTCAGTTCCTTTAATGCGTCTTGACGGACGTTGCGCAGAACAATTCGAGCATCCTCAACCTTTTCACCAGTTTGTTTAACTAATAGTTTTCGACGCTCTTCAGTGAGTGGTGGCACTGGAACTCGGACTAACCTACCGTCGTCACTTGGGTTTAGGCTCAGGCTCTGATCGTTACGGATAGCAGCCGAGATTGCATGTAAATTAGCAGGGTCAAATGGCGTAATTTGTAATAGTTGCGCCTCTGGTGCAGTAATATTAGACACCTGGTTAAGTGGCATGAATTGACCATAAACTTCAACCTGCAGTCCATCTAACATTCCCGGATGCGCCCGACCAGTTCTAACTTTCTTTAATTCATCCTCAAAATGACTTAACGCTGCATCAAACTTATCTTCGTATGGTTTAGTATCAAACATATATCTCTTTTCTTTTATACATTATAGCAAAAATCGCCCGTAATAGGGGCGATTTTTAAATAACCGTATAGTTAATTTATTCGCTAACGCCAAGTTCAATTCGTTTGAACTGACGGATAACTAGATTCTCACCAGTCTTGGCAATGTTTTCTTTGACGAAATCAGCCACTGTTTGCTTTTCGTTCTTGATGTATACCTGGTTCAAAAGTACCTTGTCGGCAAAGTGCTTTTTAACCTGACCATCAACAATCTTTTCCGCCATTTCAGCAGATTTAGCCTTCAAAGCATCGCTAGCTAATGCCTCATCTCGAACTCGCTTTAGTTCAGCCGCTGGAATGTCAGCTTCGCTAATGTATTCAGGCGACATAGACGCAACCTGCAAAGCGATTTCGTGAGCAAATTCTTTGAAACCATCAGTTCGAGCTACAAAGTCGGTCTCACAGTTAACTTCGACTAGCACTCCGATACGTCCACCGTGTACATAGCCGTCAATTATACCTTCACGTGCTTCACGGTCACCTTTTTTCTCGGCCTTAGTTACACCCTTTTTACGCATTGCGGTTAGGGCTTTATCGAAATCACCCCCAGCTTCGACTAGTGCCACCTTGGCGTCGGTTAGACCAACACCAGTTAGCTCTTTGAGTTTTCTAATATCATCAATCGATACACTCACTTTACTTCTCCTCTACTGTTGCTTTAACTGCGTCAGCTGGTTTAGCTGACCCTGCACCTTCCTTGACGGCTGATGCAATATAACTAAGTAACAATTCAATACCCTTGATAGCATCGTCGTTACCTGGAATCACGTAATCAATCAGACTTGGATCGGCGTTAGTGTCAACGACTGCAACTACAGGAATACCCAAAGTTCTAGCCTCTTTGACAGCGTTAATATCGCCAATTACATCAGTTACAACGACGGCACCTGGCATACCATTCATGTTCTTGATACCACTATATTTAGTGTTTAATTCATCAATTTCTTCTTGGAATCGCTGTACTTCAAGTTTTGAATAACGTTTTTCTAGGTCACCTGAACCCATACGCTTTTCAAGATCTTTTAGTTTCTTGATTTGCTTGGTAATAGTAGCGACGTTAGTCAAAATCCCGCCCAACCATCGTTCTGTAACATACGGCTGGTTGATTGATTCAGCAGTCGATTTAACGATAGCCTTGGTGTGCTTTTTGGTTCCAACGAATAGAACTTGTTTGCCGTTGCCAGTAACTCTGGTCAAAAACGGCAAAGCTGCGTCCAAACCTTCGACTGTTTTTGTCAGGTCAATAATATGACTATCCTGACGCTTACTGTGTATATATGGCGCCATTTTAGGGTGCCAACGGCTTGTTTTGTGTCCAAAGTGAACACCAGCTTCAAGCAAAGCTTTAATATCGACATTAACTGTCATTTGTTTGTACTCCTTTCGCCGTAGCGAATCCTCACTGACGCTGTTTTATAAGGAAACTTCGCGTCAGTTGTGTCATTAATTATTGTTACTTCACCATTTTACCAGAGGTGAGAAGTGATGTCAACGTTTGCTTACAAACTCAAAACTTTACCGCGGGTGGTGTTCGGTGGGGCAACGCCCGCTTTTTAGAATTTCGAAGAAATTTAAAAAGAAGGGGTAAACCGGACGACAGGACCCGCGGTAAAGTTTTGAATTTGTACTACTATACGCATAGTTACGTCGAGAGTATACTAAACATTATCATGAAGAATATATTTCGTAGAGTCGCCAGCAAAATATCAATCTGGACAGGCAGCGCCTTCGTATTCCTGGGCGCAGCGCTCATTATCGTCGTATGGGCCCTAACAGGACCTGTATTTAATTTCTCGGACACCTGGCAGCTCGTAATTAACACTGGCACGACCATTATCACCTTTTTGATGGTGTTTTTGATCCAAAACACCCAAAACCGCGACGGCAAAGCCGTTCAGTTAAAACTGGATGAACTAATCCGCGCAACCAAAGGTGCTAGATCCCACTACGTAGGTCTTGAGGATTTAATGGATGAAGACTTGCTAGAACTAGATAAAGAATTTAAACTACTTACTCAGCAACCAGGTGCAGTCAGAGCGATTAATAAACTTCACGAAAAGATTCAGGCCGAACACAGCAGGCGCATGACGCTCACAAAAGCTGGCAGCTCGCTATTAAACATGATTCATCATGAAGAAAATACCAGCAAAATTGATTCGAAACCCCCGGCTAACCTTTGACATTTACACCAAAAACAGATACAATTATTCAGATTATGAAAAGCAGTATACACCCAACAGACTACCGTCCAGTCGTATTTAGCGACGATGTGGCGGGATTTGCCTTTTTGACTCAGTCAACAGCGCAAACAACCGATACCATTAAATGGGAAGACGGCAATGAATATCCACTAGTTAAAGTGCATATTTCTAGCGCCTCACACCCATTCTTTACTGGTGAAGAAAAGATTATTGACACCGAAGGTCGTGTTGATAGGTACAAAGCTAAATTTGCCGCAGCCGAAGCTCGTAAAAAGCAGTTGGCTTCAAAAGCTAAGAAAGCAAGCGCCACCAAGGCCAAAAAAGCTAGCGCCGACAAATAGCTAAGCAAACCAAAGAGAGGCTACGTACGCGTTTGCCTCTTTTTTGTTACAATATAACTGATAAATAGGTGCAATTATGGCAAAGATAACTCTAAACACGAATGAGCTTCAGCTCGAAAAATCCGAGCTTAGTTCGTTTTTGTCTTCGCCTGATGCTTATGCTGACCCAGAATACACCGCCAAAAGTAAACGCTTAACAGATCTAGAAGCCATTATCGAAAAGGCGGTTCTACGTGACAAATTAGAAGTCCAAATTGTCGAAGCCAAAAAATTAATTGGTGGAGGCGACGAGCTGGCGGAACTAGCCAAGCTAGAACTTAGCGAAAACGAACAAAAACTTGAAGAATTAGAAAATGATCTATTTATCATGCTTGCCCCCAGCGACCCCAACGACAGCAAGAATGTCATCATCGAGATTCGAGCCGGTGCTGGTGGCGACGAAGCTAGTTTATTTGCGTCTGAACTATATCGAATGTACCTGCGTTACTGCGAAACGCATCATTTACGCACCGAGCTAATCAGTGAAAGCGCTAATGACACCGGTGGATACAAAGAAGTAATTTTTAGCGTCAAGGGCGATTCACCGTATGCCCAGTTAAAGTTTGAATCTGGTGTTCACCGTGTTCAGCGCGTGCCATCAACCGAATCCCAAGGACGCATCCACACCAGCACGGTAACGGTAGCCGTTCTGCCCGAAGCCGAGGAAACCGATATAGAAATAAACCCAAATGACCTCAAGGTTGATGTCTATCGTGCCGGCGGACACGGAGGACAATCAGTTAACACCACTGACAGTGCCGTTCGTATCACTCACCTACCAACTGGGCTAGTCGTCACTAACCAAGACGAAAAATCTCAGATAAAAAACAAAGACAAAGCGATGTCGGTACTGCGTAGCCGCCTGTTACAGGCCAAAATTGACGAAGAACAATCTAAACTAGCGGCCGAACGACGTAGCCTAATCGGCAGTGGCGACAGATCCGAAAAAATACGCACCTACAACTTCCCCCAAGACCGCATAACTGATCATCGAATCGGATTTAGCCGCTCTAATATTCCTAGTGCACTTGGTGGTAGTATCGAAGATTTAATCGAGAACTTACAAAGCTATGAACGCGAATTATCAGCCGCCAACGTTACTGGTTAAAGATTGGCTAAAACTAGCCAGTAAACAGTTAAGTGACGCTCATATACAGTCGGCGCAACTTGATGCCGAGATAATCCTTTCACACACTCTCAATAAACCCAGAACTTACCTGCATGCACATGGCGATGACACCCTAAGCCCGCGCATGGTCGAAATCGCAAACGCCCGAATCGATTTGCGTAGCGACCGTGTTCCGATTGCCTATATTATTGGCCACAAAGAGTTTTATGGGCGTAATTTTCGGGTCAACACCTCAACTTTGGTACCAAGGCCCGAATCCGAGGATATAATTAACCTACTCAAAAAACTAATTCCGCCTACCATCTACCATCTGCCATCGACCACGATGCGCCTAGTCGACGTTGGTACCGGATGTGGTTGCCTGGGCATTACAGCCAAACTAGAATTTCCTAAACTAGAAGTTACACTATCTGATATCAGCCCCCACGCTCTCAGGGTCGCCAAACAAAATGCCGACCTATTAAACGCTGATGTTAATACTATTCAAAGTGACTTGCTGGCATCATACCCTTTCACACCAGACGTAATCCTAGCTAACCTACCATACGTCGATCCTGAATGGGAAAGATCACCCGAAACCAACCACGAACCACCGGTCGCCTTATTCGCCGCAGACGAAGGCCTAGCAATAATAAATAAACTAATATCTCAGGCTGCATCATCCCAAAAATTAGGTGGTACGTTAATAATCGAAGCCGATCCTGTGCAACACGCTCAAATAACTAGCCATGCCAAAAACACCAAATATCAATTAACCGATAAGCTCGGATATATTTTAGCGTTTAAAAAGCAATCTTAGACAACACCGGTACTAACGCTGTTAAACGCTAGGACCAGCACCGCAATGACCGAAACTGTGAATAAAAGTGGCAAAATAATATCGTTAGTTCGAATCTTTTGATTATGAAAATACGAATCATAGGCTTTATATGCAATAAACCCAACACACATGACAATTATGGCGACTTGCGGCAGCAAAATATTCTGAATAATTGGCAGTCGATACGCAATTGTCCAGTGGTACGCAAGCCATCCAATTTCGGCAATAACTAACCCCCAAACAATACTGAGGAAAATTATGTGACTTTCGTCGTAATTAGTTAGTATGTGTCTAGCTGTTGAATATCCAACCACCCACATGATAGCCACGATTAATATATCCGGCCAATCAAATGCAACCGTATAGGTTGCGGCAACACCCAAAAACAGCGCCACGGCGGACTGAGTAACTATAAACGCTCGTTTAGATCGAGGCTTAATAAACAGTAGCCAAATAACATGTACCAGAGTAATTATCACTTGCACCAGTAGTTTCTGACCGTCATCAATATTGGCAGAGTTTGCGGTCAGCAAGAATATTACCAAGCTAATACTGACGATAAAGTCAACCATGTTGGCTTGGATATTAACAAACCAATATCTTGGTCGAACTGCCAACACCCGCCATTTGCTAAGTAACACTAGTGCCAAAGCGGGCAGTAATGAGCCAGTTGATCGAACTACAAACAGCAAAGCAACAGCAAGTGCAATGTTAAGTGCCATGTAAATGACTTCGCTCATAACCGAACGACGTTTGGCGTTTTTCAAAAAATCCATATCTAGACTCAATTATATCATTGAAATAACATTAACAAACTAGACAACAGAACTATTGGTTTTGACTGGGTGCAGCACCAAATATAATGACGAATTTAATATTAGCGTTTACAGGTGTGGGTGGCGTGGTTGTTAACACTTTAACACCGAACCTAGATTCCAAAGCCGAAGTTGTTGCGTCATAACCCGTTCCAACCTTATATATTACTACGTCGGGGTAATCTGTACCGTCTGCATTGCCGACCATCGTCACGTTATAGTTATTATTAGTCAATTTGTCAGCCTCGGTTTGCGCTAATCCCGCTTGACCCGATCCATTTAGCACTGCAATCGGTGCTGCCTCGCTAATAATTGGGTTGCTACTAAGAGTCTTGTCGATAAACTGCCTAATGTCACTGTAATTATAAATTCCAGCTGCCGGCATCACCACACTCGCACCATTATAATTGCCCGAAATTACTAGTTTATTATCTTCATCGACAAAACTCAGTGTATGAACATTTTCGGGCTTAATCTGAGCCGCCAGTTGCACCAGTGTTCTAATTTCTTTGGTTTGAATATTGGTTCGAAGGTTATTACCCAAAGTATCAATTAACTTTGTTACTGCCGATAAATTCGTCAAAGTTCCAGTCGATAGTGCCTTGTCCTTTAGGGCAATCAAAATCTTTTGCTGATTAACCTCTCGGTCAAAATTGGACCTACTTAATCCATAGGTTGGTGCAACATCACCCCTGGCCTTCGCTAAATACAGCGCATGTTCGCCGTCCAGATGATGAACACCGTTTGTGTACTTAACTAGATAACATGTGTAGTTACAGCGCCAATCAAAGTTACGGTCTAGCACTCCTGGGGCTCCATTGCTACCTTCGATATCAACGTCTACTCCACCAACCGCATCAACGGCCTCCTTGATAACAGTATGATTAACGTGAATACCGTACTGAATGTCGAGTCCGAATATGTTGCCGACGAATGCTTGAGTTTTAGACAGTCGTTCTTGTTCGGCTGACTCTTTGGTATAGTCATCGTTTACACAATTGAAGTATTCATTAATCTTGCCGCTATATCCAGCGTTACAAGCCATACCAAACTCTACATACAAATCTCTTGGAACGCTAAACATATAAATATTCTTTTTTGTCTGATCAACGCTAACTACCAAAATTGAATCTGTTAAATATGCGCCGTCGTGACCCGGATCGTCCTCTGACGTTCCGAGTATCAAGAAATTACTACGACCGTTACTGTCTTCTTTTAGCGGCTGGTTCTGAATTATGTCAAATACGTTACCTTGAAAAATATTGCCACCCGCTTGCATAAACTTATATACAGCGAAGCCTGCCACGGCCAAAATTATTGCCAGAATTGTAAACACTATCCATTTGATGGTCTTGCGAATTCTATGAGTTGGTCGATTACGCTTTAGCGTTTTACGACGCTGACAACGACTTAGTTTCTTTTCAGGAGGAGTCGATTGATCAATCTCACGCAGCGACTCATCGATGTCTGAACGACCAATTCCACGACCCTTTTCAACTTGGCCCAGCACCCTGACCGAACTATCGCCACTATGAAGCGACTTATTGCTACCGATAGTACTCGATATATCTTCGGGTATATCTAGACTAGCCTTGTAGGTTTTGGTGTGGAGTTCACCAAGCTGACTACCCTTTTGGCGCGGAATAAAACCATCTATGGATGTGGGTTTCTTTTTCATAAATACTCATACTACTATACCTGACTAGCCCCACTATTTAAACATCTAAAACATAGGCATTTTGATGTAATCGTGCAGAAAAACGTGTATAGTTGGTTGTACATGGTAGTGACATTCACACAGCGACACCCTTTTGTTAAAGATGCTATAAACATCTTTATCTTTATTGTTCTGGTTTTAATTGGCACACTGTTAATCAATACTTTCGTCTTTAGAAGTTTTAGCGTCGTCGGACCCAGCATGGAGAAAACTCTCTATACCGGCGATAGATTGATAGTTAATCGTTTGCCTGTCACCTGGGCACAGCTACAAAACAAAAGCTACCAACCCGAACGCGGGCAAATAATCGTATTCAAAAACCCGCATTATGGATCAGGTGACAATGATGAGTTTATAGTTAAACGGGTAATTGCATTTGGCGGCGAGCGCGTAGTTATAGTTGACGGGCACTACATGGTCTATAACAAAGAACACCCCGAAGGTTTTAATCCTGACGACACCAATCACGGCGAACCAGGCAGTCCAACTAGCGGTACGGCTGATGTTGTAGTACCAAAAGGTGAACTATTCGTTTCGGGGGACCATAGACAGGGTAATTATTCGTATGATTCACGCAACGGGTCTAGTGGACTAGGTACAATCCCGCTTTATGACGTGGTCGGACCAGTCGGAATTCGAATTTATCCGTTTGATAAAATTAGATTATTTTAATTATTCAGATAAAAGTTTTTGGATTCGATCAAATTCTTTGTCGCTTGAAAACTTGATTATTAACTTGCCTTGACCTCTGGTATTTGTACTAATCGTAACTTCGGTCCCTAAGCGCTTTTTGATTTTATCAACCACAGGCTGGTGAATGTTTGTAACCATACTCTTTGGCGTTTTTGCGGTTGGTTTGCCCTGTTTCTTCAAATCAACCGTAAATTGTTCAATTTTGCGTGCGCTCCATTCATCACGAATAATCAGTGGCAAAATTTCACTAACGGTTTGTTTGTCAAGCCCGACTAACGGACGAGCCTGCCCTTCGGTAATCTTACCAGCGATCAATGCATCACGAGCATCATCTGGTAGCCTTAGTAGCCTCAGGGTGTTACTGACACCACTGACCGAACGATTACCTACGCGTTTGCCGATTTGCTCAAGCGTCATATTAAATTGATCGCGCAGTTTCATGTAGGCTGTGGCTGTTTCGAACGGATTCAGGTCGCTTCGCTGTAGGTTTTCAATCAATGAGACTTCTAGTTTGTGTTGCCCGCTGATGGTTCGGATAAGTGCAGGGATTTTATCAAGTCCAGCAATTTTCGCTGCCCTAAAGCGACGTTCACCAGCTACAATTTGATATCCACCCTTATAAGGAGTCACGACAATTGGTTGTAAAACACCATGTTCAACAATCGAATCGGCAAGCTCATCCAACGAATTCTGCTCGAAACTGCGCCTAGGTTGGTCTGGGTCAGCAGTAATTTGATCTAGTTTAATCTGGCGTAGTTCACTAACCTGTTCGTCCTGAGTTGCCGTAGGGTCGAATGATTCATCCAATAAATCCATTGGAATCAATGACTCAAACCCACGTCCTAAACCTTTTTTAGATACTGGCACGATCCATCACCTCCTTTGCAAATGACTTATAAGCACGTGCGCCCTTTGAAAACCTGTCATATACGCCAATCGGCAGACCGTGACTTGGCGCTTCGGCTAGGCGTATATTGCGCGGAATTACGTTACTAAATACTTTGCCTGGAAAGTGTTTTTTGATTTCTTCGTGCACCTGACCACTTAGTGTAGTACGTGAGTCAATCATCGTTGGTAGCACTCCTAACAGCTCAAGCATTGGATTCATGCCTTTACGAACTAGTTTCATAGTCTCGAGCAGCTGTCCTAAGCCCTCTAGTGCATAAAACTCAGCCTGAACCGGTAACAACACGTATTTAGCTGCAATCAGGCCGTTGACCGTCAGTAGACTTAGGCTTGGCGGACTGTCGATAATAACTACGTCGTAATTTTCTAAACTAGCATCGATTGCAGATTTTAAACGCGAAAAGCGCTTGTCTGCCTGAGCTAACTCAACCTCGACATTGGCAAGTTCAGGTGTGGCAGGCGCTAGGTACATATTCTTGTGTCCAGTTTTAATCACGATGTCGTCTAGAATTGCCTTTTCCATAACAACCTCGGCAATAGTGTCGCCCAGTTGTTGTTTATCTACACCTAAACCACTGGTCGCGTTGCCCTGGGGGTCAAAATCAACTAATAATGTCTTTTTGCCGACTTTGGCCAAATAATAGGCCAGATTAACAGCCGTTGTTGTCTTGCCCACTCCACCTTTTTGATTTGTTACCGAAATTACAGTCGCCACGTTTTGATATTCCCTCTTCTCTTTTAAGTAATTATAACATTGGCGAGCCGAGTGAAGCGAAAGCTTGCTTTCAGTTCCGAGGCGACCCAATGTTTCAATTGCCCAATAGGGCAATTATAACATGAGCAATTAAAAATCCCCGCTCGATTGCGGGGATTCTGCTTAACTATTTGATTGATGTTATTTCAATCTTGCTGTATTTTTGGCGGTGCCCGTTTTCTTTGTGAACGCGCTTTTTAGATTTGTAGCGAATCACACGGATTTTGTCACCTTTGACTAGGTCGGTTACAACCTTGGCTGTTACTTTGGCGCCTTTAACTGTTGGAGTACCGACAGAAATTTTGTCTCCATCAATAACTAGTAGCGGGTCGAGTACGAGCTCTTTTGTGCCTTCCTGGAGGAGGTCCACCAGTAGGGTCTCTTTTTCGGCAACAATAAATTGTTTTCCGCCGATTTTGACGACTGCTTTTGTCATATTATTCCTTTATACTGTATTAATCAGTTGTCCATTGTAACAGATAGAGGAGGTCGTTACAAGGGTGACTGCGTTTTACTTAGCCTTTAGCTGATTAGGTTAGAGTTTTTGGCATACTCTAAGAATGTTAGTTCACGTAGCCTTTCAAAATCTTGTCCATATTCCTTAGGATTGCCGGATTTGACCAGACAAATTGCCTCGTCAATGCCCTTTGCCCAGACAGTTTCATAGCCATGCGCCAGCTCTTGGTCGGTTCTGTGTGGATCAACTGTTGGGCCAGTTAGTTTCGTCAAAAAGCAATGGTGTTCACTCTTCATATCCCACTCATCTCTGTACTCATCAATCTGACCAACTTCGGATATAACATCTACCAAATTCGCTCCAACTTCTTCAATCAACTCCCTTTTTAAAGCTGTTTCTAGACCCTCGCCATCATCAACCCCACCTCCGGGTAACTTATAGTAGTCGTGGTTCGCTACATACATCAAAGCTATTTGCTGCGAAGATTCGTCTAACAATATAGCCCGCGCACCCAGCCTGGTATTATACGTAGACCATTTTTCAGGAGTCTCTTGCCTGTCAAAATCTTTTTCCGTAATCGATCTGATTATACTCATCTTAATTCATAATAACAGATGGCCCGTCCGTCAACTAAATAAAACCTCATCTGTTTACGAACATAGCTAAACCTGTAGCCCCGGGGTCTGGGGTATATGGAAAGACCGTATAAATAACTAATTAATATCATGGATTGTCGAGGAATACCTGAATCCTACTGTAATCAATAGGCGTAAGGGCGATCCCTCCTGAGGGTCGTTCCGCAGACAACCAAGATATTAATTAGTTATTCATTACGCGTTCTTTACATTAACCTCAGCAGTTTTGCTTCTTTTGATGACAAAAGAAGTGGAAAATTACTCCCCACAAACCACATTATTCGCGTGCAGCCAACCTTCGACACTACCACCATCCAGGTATTCGCCCATGGCCGGAACAACCTGTAGTAATCCACCGGAATGAACATAGTGATTAATCGGTTCGGTAATATAATATTCACCTCCGCCTAAGTCGGTGTTAGAATAATCAACGATTTGCTTGATAATGTCGCTATTTAGCACGTATTTACTAACGTTAATCAGAGTGCTGGGGGCGTTACCGGGTTGAGGCTTTTCGACGATGCGAACAAATTTGTTATTCGCATCCATATCGATGACTCCGTATCTGTTAACTTGCTCAATTGGCACGTTAACACCTAGCATTGAGCTGTCACCATCTGGCGTTGCAGATAACAATCTGGCGGTCTCGCTACTGCCGTCGGCATTATAAATAAAATCATCTCCCATCAGCACCACGACCGATTCACCGTCGGGTATCTGTGGGGCGACAATTGCAACTGTTATCGCAGTACCATATTTGCCAGCAGTGTCCTGAACGACATAGTGAAAGTTAACATTCGAGTTTTTGGCGACCATCGGCAGGTAATCTTGTTTACCGTTGGCCGTTAGGTACTCGTTCAGCGATGGATTGTCCTCGTAATACGCCTGTAGCTGCGTACTACCATCGCTGATTACGAAATATATGTCCGTAATCCCGGCATCAATACAATCCTGAACGACATAATCAACCAGCGGTCGGTTACCGATTGGTAACATACATTTCTCGATCGCTTTGGTAATTGGCAGACGCCTAGTTCCCCATCCCGCCACCGGAATAATCGCCTTCGTAATCTGTTTTTCACTCATCGTATTCATCTCCCCTTAATTACTGCAGTTTACTGCTATATTCCAATAGCCAACTTCCATATTCCAACCCGCGTTTCCTACTTCCCATTTCCCAATCCCTAATCCCTAATCCCTAACTTCTCACTCCTATTTCTTACTTCCTATTTCCCAATCCCCAGCCCCTAAATTTGTCCGCCGCCGTATAAAAATATCACAACAATACCAAACGCCATCAACCCAACCGCCTTGTAAATACCATGATGACGATACCACGAACGCTTGAACGATGTCGGTAATTTACGTCGAAAGGCGTGTGTGATAACCGCTACGATAGTAGCCGCTGCTAGTAGTACCAATCCACCCAAGGCCGCTGGAGTAATTGACTGAATAGCTGACCCGAATTGAGCCAAAATGTTAACAGTGCCATTTGGATCGGCTTCAATCAGTGAAGTTTGAATACCAGCCACCGCATCGCTAGCTTGCAATCCATAAAATGCCACTATCAATATCGTGTCCTCACCCTTTAAATCACCCTTTACTATCGCAAACCCGACGTCTTTGTAATCGTTTTTGAGTATATTGGCGCGGTGTTCTGGTGACGCCAACCACGCTGTCATAACAGCACCAGTCGTAGTAAAGTTCTTGGCCAAGTTCTCGCCTGCTTCGGAATACTTGTAACCCGCATCCCCGAACCACTTCCAGGGCTCTACACCAGATGGCGAGTCATGTGCCCAATATTGGTTATCGAACATGTCCTGCGCTTTCATATAGGCTGCCTTGGTCAGTTTGTCGTTCAGTTGCAGTTCGTGTTCACCATTTTTGACACGCGCATCGTTAGTCTGATTGACCAGTGACGTGATTGTAATATCTGATTGATGACCCAGTACATTACCGGTAGTCGCAACGTTGTAACCTAGCTGTACTCCGATTACCACCAGGGCAATCGCAAACAATCCGTAACCCCTAATCAGGTGCGGTTTATAGTCATTCTTTTTGTGCGGAATAACCGCCATTTTGACGCCATGATTAATCTTTTGCTTGACCGTCTTTTTCTTGGCAGAACTAACAGACCTCGTAGGCTTGCGTTTTCTTGTGGTGGCTACGGTTCGTTTTGTTGGTTTTCGGGTCGCGATCTTTTTTGTTTTTTGGCGTGTCACGATAGTCCTAATATAAAACACTTATGCAAAAAAAGCGAGCCCCTTGTCGTAAAGGGGCTCGCAAATGGGTTTGTTTTGGTTATCTATTAAACGTTTTGGTTGTCACGGCGACGAAGTGCTGCTGCAATAGCCCACCACAGTGCGATGATTGCTGCTAGAATTGCTAACCACCAGTACCATGCAAGTCCGAACAGATTCATTGGATTGCTGGTTGCATCACCCAGGATGCTAGCTGATGGGTTGGCGTGTGAATCACCAGTCTTAGCTGCGTCGTTGTTGGTTGTCTGATCACCTAGAACTTCACCAGGTGTAGTTGTTTGAGTTCCGGTTCCACCACCAGTACCAGTGTTGCCTGGACCGGCTGGAGCTTGGAGGTTGTTTACCTGTGGTTGAGCTGCTGGTGCTGCGTTAACAGCTAGGTCAGCATTTGCACTAGCAGCTGTTCCGTCGCTCACATTACCAGCTAGGTCAGAGGCTAATACTGTTATGGAGTGAGTGCCAACCCCTAGAGCAGATGTGTCAACAACTAATGACCATCCAGTATCAGATACGTCTGCAGGTTGTACAGTAATTGGCGCTGCGCCGTCGATCGAGACAGTAACAACATTGCTTGAACTATCGTTACTACCGGTAATCGTTGTTGTTGGTGTCCCGACTGTTATTGCACTTGGAGTATTAACTGTAACGGCTGGAGCGGTCGTGTCATAGTCCACAGTAAATGGTGCGCTACATACAGATTCATTTCCAGCTAGGTCAACGGCTACAACACAGAAGTGATGAACGCCCTGACCTTGATTTATCACACCAGCATAGCTAGTTGATGATGTAGACACAGGATATTCACTACCAACCTTGTATTGGTTACCTATAATATCGTTCCAGTACTTGTAGATGAATGTAACTGGTTCGGTGTTATTACTAGCCCATGATGCGGTTATGCCATTCTTGTTCGTAGATGAACCGTCTGGAATATTAACACCGCTCGAAGTAACTTTCATGCTTAGGTTGTTAGGTACGTTTGGAGCTGTTTTATCAATTGTAAATGCTTTCACTACATCATCACTACGGTTTCCAGTACTACTACCGCCTCCAGCTGAATCACGCGCTGCCAATGTGACAACATAATTACCTTCCTGAGTTAACGTAGCAAGAAGTTTATTTGTAAAGCTACTACTTAGAACGGTTGAGTTAACGATGTTTACTCCATCTTTCTTGATATTCAACCAATAGTGACGTAAGTGTGGGTCTGTAACTGAGCCCCTAACCTGCACATCGGTATTAAATAGATTTCCGGTTGGACTATCAATTGATACAACAGGTGCAGCGTTATCTACCACCACCTGTCCCCGATTGGCATTGTATCGAGCGGTGCCAAATACATCGGTTGGCCTTACGTCTAGCGTGTAGGTCCCGTCGTTCATAGTTGTCATATCGACATCTACATACCATTCATCGCCAGAGCCATGCGTAAGGTTAAGTTGCTTAGATGTTGGACCATTAAATTTCACATATGCACTGGCAACCTGTGTGTCATCAGTAATATTAAACGTAAATCGCTGTGTATTGTTCACTACTGACCCACTAATAGGGTTTACAAGCGTTGCCGATGGGCCACTGTTATCAATTAATATGTTACGGAAACTAACTGGCTTCGTTGAACCATGATTACCTAAAGTGTCATACAGGTTGAATGCCAATGTATAGTTGCCGATGTAATTCTGATTTAAAAAATTAGTTGTATCAACAGTAACTTTGTAAGTATTTCCAGATACCAGTACTGGCGTAAACTTAGCAGATTCTTTTGCCTTATGGCTAACATTAGGGCCATCGGCAAATAGTACCTTAGTCTTTGTTAAATCAATACCGGTGGCGTCGTTTAAATCAAAAGTAACTGTTACTGTTCTACCGATATTAGAATTTACTGTTGGACTGATTGATATGTTTGAAACAGTTGGTTTAGATGTATCTGGTAACTCAAAGTTATATTTAATATTGCTACTGTTCGTTGCTAGGTAAACGTTATCGATGTAATTATGTGTATTATGTTCTGAACGAACCAATAATTGACCTAGTAGACCATCTTGTATTTTTGCGTTTGGAAATGCGGTTACTATATCGTTCCACGTACGCTTAATACTCGTGCTACCGTCAGGCCATGTTAAAGATCCACCAGTTGTCATTTTGGACCACTCCCACAGACCATTTCCGCCCTGAATACCTTCGTTTTGCTGCCAAGAACCATTGCTGTTTGCAGGTATGAACGTAAGGCGGTTTTGCCAGTTATTTGAGCCGTCAAAACTCACATTGAACTGCATGTAAGTGCTAGCGTTTTGTGCTGACGTATTGTAGCTAGAGTATCCAATTGCTGTAATGTCAGTCAGTTTCGTACCTGCGTACAGATTTGTAGCAATATTTAATTTGTTTGGCGAATTGAATTCCAACGCCCCTTTATTAGAGTCAGCTGGGTCAGTAACTATATTATACTCACCTGCTACTCCTGTAGTGGCAAGTGTGTCAGTATTATCGTTCCAATAATACCATCCAGTGGTCGACAAATTTGCAGGACGGACGACTTGTGTTGTTTGTGATGCGGATACTGGAAGGTTTGGATTAAGACGATATACGTCAGTATTGCCGTAGTGGCTAACTACGTATTGATTAGTATTGTCGTTGACCGTAACGTTCTTGCTTATATCATCAACCTTAACGGGCGCAACTTCGCTTTGATTACTTGTACCGTTAATATTGAGTACAGCTGGTGAGGTGACACCAGTTCCCAAGTCGACATCAACACCACCCCAGCCATTATTTGAAGTGTGTAGATTATCAACAGTGACAACTGAGCCGTTTACGACTAATCCATTACGGTCATTGTTTTTTGTTGTAATATTATTCAAATGAACATCAGTAGATTCATAAACATTTATACCATGAAGAGTTACTCCAGATACACCGTCTATAATAAGGTCAGCGATAGTAACACCCGTAGTACCATTAATGCCAATAGCAGCGTTATTGTCAGTACCCGTTTTTGTAAAACTTGAGAATATAGTGTGACCATTTCCGTTGACTGTAAGTGGTTTGTTTATATTAATAATATGATTAAGCGTAGCGTTACCACCAAAAGATACTACGTCACTGTTATTAGCATTATCGATTGCGGTTTGTATAGAGTCTGCGTCACAACTAGTGTCGCATATTGTTATAGTACTAATAGCATTTGCGTTTTGAGACAAAAATAACGGCATGGCCGCGCTTAAGCTGCTGATCGCAAGAATAAATGACGTCACCATCAAAGTACTTCGCTGTAATAAAGTTGATACAAGACTCTTCATGATCTGAAACCTCGCCTCTCCGCACTCCACGTGCGGTATTAATACTGGTAAATCTCTCTCTGATTCGCCTTTATATTTTCCTCACTATATCACTAAACTAGCTTCTTGACAAGCAGTAAAATAATTTATGTAATCTTAATTTTTGCTGAGAAAATCAGTTACGTTTTATTGATTCTCTAGTTCGTGAATCCGGTCATGATCTAGGCCGTAATAGTGGGCAATCTCGTGCCAAAGCGTTCGTTTAACCTGTTGAAATAACTCTTCGGGACTGCTTGATACCATCATAAGTGCGTGTTTAAATAACGTAATTTTATCAGGCAGCACAAACGTATAGCCCGCTCCACGTTTAGTTAGTGGTATACCCTCATATAAACCCAGCAATAACCCACCGTGTTGCAAATTAGCCTTGGCACGTTGGTGTTCATCAGGCTCATCGGCATAAACAATCGCCACATTTTCAAGGCCGTGAATATATTCCTGAGGCAACTCATTCATGGCACGAGTAATTAATGTGTCGAATTCAGAGTCAGTCATATATTAAGTATAGCGTTTATTGATCGGAATAGTTAATTCCGCTGCCAGAATGTATATCATTCATCACATCATCCCAAAACGTGACAATCGAATCGCTGTCGACTTGTTCGTCCAGGTTAATTTCGTCAATCGCTCGGTGATTATCAGAAATATCATCTGACGTCGCGTCGATTGGTTGAAATTGCAGATATTGATATACAGATGACATGTTTATTTTTGTTGTACCTTTATACTTACATATTAGCATAAACAGTACAAATTGTCAAATGTCCTACCTCTAGACGGATTAGCTTTGCTTTTGTAACGAGACGGCTAGTTCGGCGCCGTCAACTTTGACGGATGCGCTGTATTCGTAGTCTGCGCTATCTGACAAATTGGTGGCCAGTGTTTCGTCGGTAATTACTTGTTGATGTGTTTTGATAGCATCTTTTAACTCGTTGTTGTCAGTCGTAAGAGACAACTTGATACGGTCATCGACGTTGAGTCCGGCGTCTTTGCGGGCTGCCTGAATATGTCGAATAACCTCACGCGACAAACCCTCGGACTTGAGTTCCGGCGTAATTTCTAGGTCTAGGCTGAATTCACTACCCTGCAAAACGTCTTTGACGTTCAACTCTTCGCGCAGGATTTCAGCGAAATCGACAAATTCACCCATAGTTTGAATCGTGACGCTCGCCAGTGGCTGACGAACCTTGATTCGTTCTTTGGCACGAATACTTAGACCTTGATTAACGTAATCACGCAGCTGCTCCATGTCATTAACGACTAATTCATTAACGCGACCAGCAGTTGGCCAATCTGTTAAGTGTACACTTTCGCCACCTGTTAGGTTTTGGTACAGCTCATCAGCCAAAAACGGCGTAAACGGTGCGATAACCTGACTAAGTCGTACTAGTACATAGTGTAACGTCCGGTATGCATCGTTTTTGTCGGTATCATCGCCTGATTTCCAGAATCGACGGCGACTGCGGCGGACATACCAGTTGCTGGCGTCTTCGATAAACGGCAAGATTGGTTTCATGGCGTCCGGTATATTATATGTATCCATATTCTTCTCAATTTCGGCAGTCAGTTGATGAACGCGACTAATCACCCACTGGTCTAATGGATTCGTTACGTCAGCCGACGGATCGGTCAAATCGCCATTCCACTCCCAATTATCAACTTCGGCATACATTGTAAAGAAATCGTACATGTTCCAAATCATGCTAAGTTTACGCGCCACATCACCAACTTCTTTGTCCTGCAAAGTGAAGTCTTCACCGTTTAACAGGGGTGATTGCAGCAGAAGAAATCGCAAACTGTCGGCACTATATTGATCCATCAACTCGTTCGGGTCAGTATAGTTACCTCGGCTTTTACTCATTTTACGTCCATCATTACCGGCAACGTTACCTGTTACAATCACGTTTTTGAATGCATTGTGACCAAATAGTCCAACGTTCACAGCGTGAACATAGTAAAACCAAGCGCGTACCTGACCGACGTATTCAACGATAAAGTCGCCGGGGAAATTACGTTCGAACTTATCAACGTTTTCGAACGGATAATGGAACTGCGCAAACGGCATACTACCTGATTCGAACCAACCATCCAAAACTTTGTCGATACGCTCATAGTGCACGCCGTCGATATCAAATTTGATGTCGTCTACCCATGGACGGTGATAGTCGTCGAGTTCAACTCCACTAAGTTCCTTTAGCTCAGCGTAGCTGCCAATAACTTTGATGTGCTCGTTACCGTCAGCGTCGATTCCCTTCCAAACAGGCATAGCAGTCGCCCAGAATCGATCGCGTGACAGATTCCAGTCGGGCGCTGACTGAATTGTTTTTTCGAAACGACCGTGTTTGATATGATCCGGGAACCAATTAATATTGTCAGAGTTTTGCTCTAGCATTTCAGTTCGCTGACCGTCGATATCCATGAACCAACCTGGATGAGCGCGGTACATCAAACGATTACCAGTCCGCGGGTTGTGTGGATATTCGTGACGAATATAATCAATTTTCCAAACAACGCCACGTTCTAGTAGCGTCTTGGCGATAGTTTTGTTGATTTCCCAAACATCCTCGCCTAGCCACTCGCCTTCGCTATATTTGCCGTAGTCATCTAGAACGTGAACCACCGGAATACCGACTTCGCGAGCTAAATCAAAGTCTTCTTCGCCGTATGCAGGCGCCAAGTGTACGATACCCGTGCCTGATTCGGTTGTTACATAATCAGCTGCCCAAATTTGGTGGGCGTTGTCACCACGATGTTCAAAAATTGGTTCGTATGATTTACCGACCAGTTCTTTGCCCTTAAATGAGCGGATGACCTGATAGTCCAAAACATTATGTTTTTCATCTGTTAACTCTAGTTCTAGCGTGTCTTTGGCTAGGATTAGGTGTTCGTCGCCGAGCTTCACTTCAACGTAATCAACACCCGGATTCACTGCAACGGCCGTGTTACCAGGTAGTGTCCATGGCGTTGTCGTCCAGGCCAGTAAGTATGGGGTTTTGCCGTCAACATTCTCCCACTCGTCGTCAACCAGTTTGAATTTTACATAAACACTAGGGTCAGTAACCTCAATGTAGGCACCGGCGTCCATTGTGACTTCGGCCTTGGACAGCGGCGTTGCCCATTTGGTGTCATACATTAGGACGCGTTCGCCCTCGTAGATTTTGCCTTTTTTGTACAGCTCGCTAAAAGCCCACCAAATAGATTCCATGTAATCTTTGTCCATGGTTTTGTAGGCGCCCTTGAAGTCTACCCAGCGACCAATTCGATCGACTGTGTCCTCCCATAATGCGGCGTTAGACACCATGCTTTCGCGGGCGGTAATAATGTAATCTTCCAGACTTATCTTTTCGCCGACTTCGTGGCGGCTGACAATACCCAATTTTTTCTCGACAAAGTTCTCGGCTGGCAGTCCATGGCTATCCCATCCCCAAACACGCTCAACTCGCTTGCCTTTCATAGTTTGGTATCTAGGCACGGCATCTTTGATGACGCTCGACAGCAACGTTCCGTGATGCGGCACACCAGTGATAAACGGTGGACCATCATAAAAAACGTATGAGTTATCGATCGGCCGCATTTCAACCGACTTTTCGAATGTTTTGTTCGTCTTCCACTGCTGAACTAAATCTTTTTCGTATTCAGCCGCCCGACGTCTGGTGTTTGCTTTAAATTTCACTCTTGTACCTTTCTTTAATACAAAAAATCCCTATTTAGTTACTGGAATCCGCAGGTGCGGACGGTGCCATCCAGTTTCTAAAAAGAGATTCTTCTTAGCGCTTATTTGTTCGATCTAACGTGTCGATTGCCGTTCGGGTCTAGTTTCTTTGCAGATTTCTTCCGAAGGACTTCGCGATTGATAGTCGCTCACCTAATAAAGGGCGTCCTATACGTTATTATACATCAGATGAGTCTAGATGCTAAGGCTAAATTACCAAAGCCAAGGATTCTTTTTGACAATCGGAATCGCTAACCACTGATTAACTAAACTAACCCTTCGTGGGCTAAGTGCGAACACAATCATAATTAAAGCGTAAATAATGTGATCATCGATAAATGGATTAGATTTAACCGGTAATAATGCTGCCCACATCATTACTACAAGCGCGGTGCCTGCAACTGCAGCGACACGCAAACCAATACCCAAGATTAAGGCTAGCCCTACACCTAGTAGCGCGCCCATAAACAACCAGTCAACCCATGGCTGACCAGCTATGATGCTGAATAGGCCCGCAAAAGGACCCGAACCTTCACCTGCCGCTGTCAAAAATCCAGCCGTTGGCGAAACCCCTGCCACACACGACCCTGCCGGTGGCGTAGATATCCCTAGTCCAAACATTTTGTCCATAAACGCCCACAAGAATACAAAGCCTAATCCAATTCTGGTAATTGCTAGTGCAAACCAAGCGTTCGAATAATTTACTTTTTTGTTTTTCTCTGCCATCTAGACTCCTTTATGCGAATAATGATTCGCCGAATTTAATGACCACCAAACCAATCATAGCCACAATCCATGCGGCGACGATCAGTTGCAAATAACCTTTTTGAAGAAATTTTTGGACCCGGGCATTAATCGACTTTGATAAGCCAAAATTATTCTCGTGCAAGTTGTAATAAGTTATCGCGGCAAATAACATCGTAGAACTAAACGTCACTGTTAAGCACCATGGACAAAGCGTACCAATTGTATAAACGCTGCTAAAAAACAGCCAGTATGCAAAAACTGCGCAAACCGCCAGGCCCAAGTTGGCTGCGTTATAAAACCACCTGAGTTTAACGCCACTCAGTCCAATAACACCAACGGTCATAATCACAGGAAAGGCCATCAGGCCAATAAACATATTAGGGAATCCCAGTAGGCTCGCCTGCCAGGTTTGCATGACGGTTGAACAGTTCAAGACGATATTAAACGAACAACTCAAAACCGCATCTGGATTCTTTAATACGTTGATCTCATCGATGGACAAAACCAAACTGGCCAGTGTTCCAACAGCACCAAACGCTAATATCAATCCAAACGTCCAGGTATCAGCCCGACTGAGTTTTTTAGGACGTTTAAGGAATTTAAGCATAATAACTAAGCTCCTTTATGGTTGGTAATGGTAGTCCCCGCCACATATTTTGTAAAATTCCATTATCGCTAAGTGCCAAAATGGTTGGATACTCAACTACGTCATAAACTCGACAAAATTGCGCTCCATCAGGGGTTTCAGGGTCCATGGTTTCAAGTTTGCGGCCGGTTTGACGTTCAAAATCACGCAAATAATCGATTACGGTTCGGGCGTAATCTGTTTGCTCTTTGTAAATCACCACCGCCTTCATGTTTTGCCTACGACTTTACTCGTTTTTTACGGCGCTGCTCCAAAATCGCTACGAAATCATCGAGTGTTTTGAACTCATGGTAAACACTGGCAAAACGCACATAAGCCACTTCATTCCGCATCGCCAGCTCATCCAGTACCTTGTCGCCAATTTGCTTGGATGTAATCTCATTTTCGCCAATTGCGTACAAGGCGTCTTCGATTTCACTAATCATCTCTTCGACTTCGACTTCTGAGGCAAAAAACTTGCCGACAGAACGCTTGATTGCATTTGATAATTTGTCACGGTCGAATAATTCACGCACGCCGTCCTTTTTGACGACCGCGAGGTTAGGCTTTTCTACACGCTCATAGGTTGTAAATCGTTTGCCGTCAGGTGATTCACGTCGACGACGAATTGTTACGCCGTCACTAACTTCACGCGATTCAATTACTTTACTGTCGCCGATATTGTAACTAGCCATGGCTATTATTTATCCTGGTCTTCTTCTTTTTTGTCGTCAGAATTTTTGCGATGTTTCTTGCGTCGTCTTAGGAAAGCCGGCGTGTCGGACTCATCTTCGTTTTCGGTAGGTTGATTCCAAATATTATCCTGATTTTCTTCGGCAAACACAGCTGCAGATTCAGAATGATCTAGGTTCATATCGATATCTTTGACTGCGTCATCTGCATCATAGGTGTCGGTTAAAACTGCTTTTTCCTCAGTTGCCTCAGGCTCTGAATGGAAGTATGCCGAATCAAATCCAGTTGCGATAACTGTAATAATCAACTCGTCTTCTAGGTCAGGTTTCAAAGTAGCACCAAAGATAATATTAGCGTCAGGTGAAACAGCGCTAGTTATAATCTCGGCTGCTTCTTGGATTTCACTCATACTCATGTCGTAACCGCCAGTAACGTTGAATAGGACGCCTTTGGCACCATCAATCGAAACTTCGATTAGCGGTGACTCAATCGCCTGTTGCGCAGCCTGAGCAGCACGGTTGTCGCCACTTGCACGACCAATTCCCATTAATGCTGAGCCGGCGTTACTCATAATGGCTTTGACATCAGCAAAGTCGAGGTTAATTAGTCCGTGTTCGGTAATTAACTCAGAAATACCCTGAACACCCTGACGTAAAACGTCATCAGCAATCTTGAAAGTTTCAAGCAGTGGCGTTCGACGATCGATGGTTTGTAACAATCTGTCGTTTGGAATTGTAATTAGCGTATCGACTTGGCGGCCTAGTTGAGCGATTGCCCATTCAGCATTTTGACGACGTTTTTCACCTTCAAAACTAAATGGTTTAGTGGCAACACCAACAACCAGAATTCCAAGGTCACGTGCAACTTCGGCTACGATATAGCCTGCGCCACTTCCGGTTCCACCACCAGCACCAATGGTTACAAACACCATGTCAGCGCCAGTAAGAGCTTCGCGAATTTCGTCGCGTGATTCATTAGCAGCAGCTTCTCCAGTTGATGGATCAGCACCAGCACCTAAACCGCCAGTTGTGGCGCGTCCTAGATGTAGTTTGATGTCAGCTTTGCTATTATGTAACGCTTGCGCGTCTGTGTTCATCGCAATAAATTGAACGCCAGTTAAACCAGCATCTTTCATGCGGTTAATGGCCGACCCACCGGCACCACCAACACCTACAACTTTGATGCTGGCAAACGTTTGTATGTCGCTTGGTTTTACTTCAGGCATGTATCTGTGATCTCCCAATATTCGTATTCATAGTCTAGTATAACACTAGCCAAGCGAAAAATGCTATGACTTGAATCGGTCCATAAATCGGCCAATTGCACCTGCGCCCGATTTAAGCGCACCTTTACCAGATTTCTTTGAGGTTCGTTTATCAACAACCGAAGCAGTGTCAGAATCCATCAACATTAAACCAATAACAGTTGCAAATTGTGGCTTTTCGATATCATCAGCCACACCGCCATAGCCTGACGATTTGCCAACTCTGGCAGCAAGGCCTAGTGATTGTTTGGCGTACTCAGCGATGCCCTTTAGGTTAGCGGTGCCACCGGTCAAGACTACCCCGCTTGGTAATTTACTGGCACGGCCCGCTTTTTTGAGTTCGTTATTAATTGCGTCGAACATCTCTTCCAAACGCGCCTCGACAATTTCGTCGATTTCGTCAGTCTGAAATGTCAAAATATTGCCGTCATGTTTGAGACTGACACCCGATGCATCACTACGAGCAATTGCGTTAGCGTGTTCTAGTTTAAGTTTCTCGGCGATTTCTGGATCTGTTTTAAGCCCAATTGCCAGGTCATTAGTGATATTAATTCCACCGACTGGGATAACGGCCGCATACTGCAGGTCGCCCTCTTCGTAAATCGCAACCCCAGTAGTTGCCCCGCCAATATCAATTAACGCAACTCCGTTTTCAATTTGAGATTCCGTTAAAACCGCTCGGGCTGCAGCGACACTAGCGACAATAATCGATTTAGGCTCAACTTTGGCGGTTTCGGTCGCTTTTTGCAGGTTCACTAGATGTGGCACAAGCGCCGAAACAACGTGTGCATCAACCTCTAGCCGAGTACCTGTCATTCCGATTGGATCTTTGATATTATCCTGTCCGTCCAATTTATAGACGTGAGGGACAACATCCAAAATTTCGCGATTAGCTGGCACTTTACCGAGCGTCGCCACCTCTTCAATTCGCAGTAAATCATCTTGATTAATCTCGTGATCAGCTGCCCCGACCGCAATCATACCGTCAGCGTGAGTGCTAAGAATATGCGCACCGTTAATACTAATTGTCGCCATATCTACCTGGTAACCGCTCATACGCTCGGCTTCGCCTAGCGCATCGTCGATAGCCTGGGCTGGACCAGCTAAATTGACGACATTACCTTTGCGCATACCGCTGTTAGCGGCACTTCCGACACCAACAATTGTTGGCGCACCCGTAGTAGCATCAATATGACCAACTACGCATCTAACTGTTGTTGTACCGATATCAATTCCGACAGCGTAACGTGAGGTTTCTTGCATAGTATGAGTATATCGCTTATGGACAAAGTTGCAAAGTGTAAAGACTTAAAAAATAATTAATTTAAAATTGTGTTAAAACTTCCACGCCGTCTTCGGTGACCAAAACGGTGTGTTCAAAGTGTGCCGATAAACTACCGTCGCGCGTTCGAATCGTCCAATTGTCTTCGTCGGTTTTGATTCGTTCACCACCAAGTGTTGCCATTGGCTCAATCGCAATCGTATCGCCAGGTACTAACAAAACACCTGTGCCACTGTGGCCATAATTAGGAACTTCGGGAGCTTGATGCATTTCATGGCCTACGCCATGACCAACAAGTTCCCTGATAATACCTAACTTGCCTTCGTTTAATACTTTTTCGATCGCTGCGCCAATATCACCCGTGTGGGTTGGGCCCTTTATGGCATCGATTCCAGCCAGCAAACTCCGTTCGGTGAAGTTTAGTAAGTGCTTTTTAACGCCAGTTGGTTCATCGCCGATAACCATTGTAAAGGCACTGTCGGTTTTCATATTTTTGTACGTAATAACTAGGTCAAAACTAACTACATCGCCGCGTTCAAATACGTAGTCGGTCGGTACGCCATGAACAATCTCGTCGTTTGTTGAGATGCAAATAACACCGGGGAAATTAACTTCGCTTGTTTTGTAGGTAGCGATCGCGCCGAATTTATTAATTTCATTTTCTACCCAAGTATTAACTTCACGTTCGGAAATTCCGACTTTAACGATTTGTTTTAGACCGTTAAAAATAGTGGCAAGTATCTTGCCGCCTTCGCGCATAGCGTCGATTTCAGCAGGCGTCTTTATACGAGCTTGCATGCCTGTAGCTCTTCGACAATTCGGTCGTGAATTTGCCCAACCGTACCGGTACCATCAACGTGAACAATATTAATATTTTGTTCTGTTAAGTAACTTAGGATTGGATAAACTTCTTGACGATAGACACTGAGTCGCTCTTCGATTGCGTCAATGTTATCATCTGCTCGTCCACGTACTTCTAGGCGCTTCATTAATTCATTTTTTGGAACTTCTAGAACAATTACTAAATCGATGGCTTTGCCGTGATCTGGTTGGCTAGCAACTAACCATTTAGCTTGAGCAAGCGCACGAGGCCAACCATCCAGAATTACCTGCGAAACATTCGTGGCACGTTTCAGGGCATCACCCATAATATTGTTAACGATACTATCGTCGATTAACACACCCTCCTTCATTTGTCGCATCAAGTCCATATCGCCAGTCTCACGCAGCAATTGACCTGCGCTTAACCAACGCCAACCCTGACGGGCAGCAAGTATTTGACCTTGTACACTCTTGCCAGATCCAGCCGGACCAAAGAATATAATCATTTTAACGCTCCTTTGTTTTAGTTTAGCGCGTTTTTAACAAGTTTAGCTACGATTGCACCATCAGCAGAACTACCAAGTTCTTTTTTAACAGCACCAATAACCTGACCCATAGCGCTAGCATCCGAGACACCTAGGCTGACGATAACTTTATTTACAACCGCTTCAATATCGGCTTCTGATAGTTGTGCTGGTAGGTAGGCGCTGATAACTTTTAATTCTTTACGTTCGTTTTCGGCTAGTTCTGGTCGTCCAGCGTCGTCATAAATTAGCGCACTTTCGTTACGCTTTTTTACCTCTCGGGCAATCAGCTGCTCAATAACAGCGTCGTCTAAACCTTCGTCACGCTTGCCTTTGGCAACCTCTTCGTTCAAAATTACAGCTTTTAGCCCGCGCAAAACCTCGCCCTTAAAACGATCGCCGCCCAGAAGAGCGGCTTTTAAATCATCGTTAATTTGATCTTTTAGAGCCACGATTTAACGTAGTCCTAAACGAGCTTTGTTTAGTTTGTCTGCTTTGCGCTCTTTGCGAATAATCGCTTTAGCGCGACGCTCAGGTTTACTAAGTGGCTTTGCAAATCGCATCGAAGCTTTGGCCTCTGCGAGCACGCCACTTTGCAAAACTTTGCGGTTGAAACGACGAATAATATTTTCGTTCGCTTCGCGTTCATCTTTTCGGGTTACTTGTACCATATCTGTCACATTGTAACAGAGAGGAGTAACCTATGCAAGATTAATTATGTTCAATATGTATTAATCGACCCTCTACAGACCTGCTGCCGTTCCACTCATTAATACCGGGATGGTACCAAACACTAACGGACTTACCCGGCTCGACAAAAAATTCTGGTGGCGCGCTGAAAGCCAAGAATTGCATCGTTTTGCCGGCTTGATCCTTCAGTTCAAGTTTAACGTGTTGAGCATCAGCACCCATCTTACGAACATTTAATACTAATAAATTAGAACTTTTCAAAATCGGTTGTGGATTGCCGTTGCCAAATGGCTCGAGTGTAGCTATCTGATCCACCAATTTCTCTGTTAACTCGTTAAGTTCGGCGTCTGCATCAGCTTTAGGTAACAACAAATCAGCTTGATTTTTTAGTTTTAGGCTGTCATAAAATTCATTTACTTTAATGCGGAACGCATCGATGTTTTCGGTCGGCATCGTGACGCCAGCTGCTAACTTGTGCCCGCCGCCCTTTGTAACCAATCCTTTTGCGGCTTTGATTGCATCGGCCGCACTAAAATCACCGTAGCTTCGCGCTGACCCCTTTGAATCATCGCCCATTTCCTGCAATACGAAAGCTGGTTTCTTGTATTTCTCTAACAGTTTCGCGGCTACAATCCCGACAATACCGTGATTCCAATTAGCGCCGCTAACTACTAATACTGGATCGCTGTCTAATTTATCCGCCTGCAGGCATGCCTCTTTAAATATTATGCCCTGATCGGTTCGACGCGAAATATTTAGTTCCTCTAGCTGGTTAGCCTTTTCAAACGCCGATTTAACTTCGTCCGCCAACAACATCTCTAGTGCATACGTTGCAGTTTCTAGTCGCCCAGCTGCATTCATGCGCGGACCCAAACCAAAACCTAATGACCTGGCAGTAATAGCGCCAGGCTCAACCCTAGCTACCGACATCAAAGCCCGTAACCCCGGCCGCCTAGTCTGCGACAAAACCTGCAGGCCAAAATAAACAAAAGATCGGTTCTCATCAACCAAAGTCACAACGTCACAAACCGTCCCAAGCGCCACTAAATCAAGCAGCCACTTCTCCTGGCCAAGCGGCAGACCATCAAGTCGCGTTTGCAAAGCCTGAACTAGCTTAAAAGCAACGCCGACACCTGAAATGTCTAGGAAAGGATAGGGGTTGGTAGATGGTAGGTGGTAGATGGTAGATGGTAGGTCGGAACTAACTGTTGCTTCGGCACGTCCCTTGTTAAGCCCGGATGATTTTGATGCAAGCTCCTTGCTCGTCGAGGACTGTTTGACCCGTGCCTCACGAGGCACGGGGAGTTCCGCAGACGACAAAGAGTTTGTAGCTAAATCTCCCGAGCGCGCGACAACAGGACGTGCCGAAGCTACAGTTAGTTCGGGCCTCAACTTAAAACCATCATAGGCGTCAGGATGATCTGCTAGTAACCTCTTGGGGTTTATGACAGCAACGGCTGGTGGCTGTTTTTCGGCCACATTGTGATGATCGGTTACGATGACATCCATACCTAGTTCATTGCTGCGTTCTATTTCGGCGTGACTTAGACTGCCGCAATCAACAGTAATCAAAAGCTTCGTCCCATCAGCCGCAATTTTTTCAATCGCATCAATCGTCAACCCATAACCCTCAACAAAACGATTAGGAATAAAGGTTTCTACATGACCAAACCCAAAAGACTTAAATGCATCGACAAGCACCGTTGTAGCAGTTATACCGTCGATATCATAATCACCATAAATCGTTATCTTATCCTGACTACCATGTGCCTTTATTAGACGCTCAACTGCGTATTCCATGTCTGGTAACAAAAACGGGTCATGTAGCTTCGAGTAGCTAGGGTTTAAGAACTCTACAACAGAATCAGCATCAAACCCGCGAGAGGCAAGAATTTTATCAAATAAAGACATACTAGAATTCAGTCGATGAACGCTTAGGGCGTCCGGCGTGCTGTTGTGACTTGATGACGATACCCTGCAGCTCTTTAAAGATTGGGAATTGCTTGTTAGTCGAGTAGATCTTGGTGTTACCTTGTTTCTCACTATTTAAAAAGCCGACTTTTTCTAAACGCTTAAGTTCGCGTTGAATGTTGCCTGGATCTTCTTTGATCAGCTTAGCAAGCCCCCGGACATGTGTTCGGAAATCAGGATATTTGGCGTATACCACCACAATCTTGCGTCGCACCCTGGATGTAATAAAAACGTCTAGCATGTTTCCCTTTTCTTATTCCGCGTCACTCACTTCGTTGCTTTTTATTCTACACTTTTTTACCCGTCCGGGTCAACGCCAATTCAAAACAATCTGGTTTATTTTTGCAATTGTATCTTCATGCGACGGAATATCGTTCTGATTATAGTAATGGTCTACGCCAAGATAATTATCTTTTACAGATAGAATGTGTAGTTCGTCGGCTAACATGTGTAGCTTATCGACCGACTGAACGGTTGCGACCGGACTCGCCACAACTAATCGTTTGATCCGAACTGGCTTCAGAAAGTCGACTGCAACGTCAAGCGACGCACCGCTATCAAGTCCATCAGACACCAGTATTACAACCCTGTCTCTTAGCATATCGTTATTAATTAGACCACCATCACCAAGAAGCCTATTCAGCTTTTGAAACGAAATCCGCTTTTGTTCTTCCAGGTATCCGTGGAATTCACTTGTGTACTGCTCTATCTCACCAGCTGAAAACATTCCGTTATAGGTAAACGCACCGTTCTGAGATACACCCCCAAAACTCATACCTTCACCAGGTATTTCTATATTCTCTATCAAAAGCATCGTCAGAATAGAGTGCAAGGCTGTTGCGATTTGCTCGCCAACAATAACAGCGCCGTCAGTCAGTGCGACCACCGCACAATCCTCATAGCGGTACTTCTCTAATAGTTCGGCGGCTAAGATTTGGCCAGCCTGAGCACGATTCTCAAAATACATATGCTTAGTTTAGCAGTATACTAATAGATATGCACTACTATGAGGTGGCCCCAAATCAAATTATTCGAGCTGGAAGTTCGGTTTTTACATATTCCAGTGATAAGCCTGTGAAAATTGGCGCTCTAGTTACTGTCGAGGTTGGCAAAAAAGAGATGACGGGTGTCGTCGTGAGCGAAACCAAAAAACCTAATTATGCTACTAAACAGATTATAAAGACTATCTACGACAACCCCCTGCCTGCTCCATTAGTTGAATTAAGTTTATGGATTGCGAAGTATTACACCACTCCTCTCGCCACAGTACTGCAAACCATATTACCTAGTGGAATCACCAAAAACCGAAGGTCGCAAAGTGACACGTCAGAGGTATATAAACGAGAGCGAACAAATATTGTGTTCAACAAAGAACAGAGTGAGGCGCTTAAGATACTCCACGAATCTAAACCTGGAACGATCCTTCTTCAGGGAATTACAGGTTCGGGTAAAACAGAGGTTTACATTGAAACTGCCAAGCGAACAATCGACTCAGGTAGATCAGTTATCGTTCTAGTGCCAGAAATAGCCCTGACAAGTCAAATCATCTCCGAGTTTTCTAATCACTTCGATGACATTATCGTTACCCATTCAAAAATGAGTGAAGCAAAAAGACACATAACCTGGCAAAAAGTACTAGAGTCGACTAAACCTATGGTCGTAATTGGACCTCGTTCTGCTTTATTTCTACCTCTAAGGGATGTAGGTGTGATTATCGTTGATGAAGCACACGAGCCTAGTTTCAAGCAAGAACAATCGCCCCGCTATTCGGCGCTACGAGCTGCGACGATACTGGGTCGGCTCCATAAGTCACTAGTTATATTTGGAAGCGCAACACCATCGATTGCGGATCGATATCTAGCAGATCAATCCAAACGGCCTGTTCTACTATTAACCAAACCAGCGAGGAAAAATACCATTCCTCCGTCCGTTAATCTGATTGACATGACGAAGCGTGATAATTTTTCTAACTATCGGTTTCTTTCAAAACAACTCGAAGCGCAGATTACTGAAACATTAAGGTCTGGTAAACAAAGCCTGCTGTTCCACAACCGTCGCGGTAGCGCCAGCACTACGCTTTGTAAAGATTGTGGTTGGACCGCGGATTGCCCTAATTGCTTTTTGCCGTTGACCCTACACGCTGACAAATATAACTTAACTTGTCATATTTGTGGTTTTAAGGATAAAATTCCAACGTCGTGTCCGGTATGCGGTTCAGCTGACATCATACATAAAGGCATCGGTACAAAGTTAATCGAATCTGAACTGCGCAAAATTTTCCCGAAAGCCAACATAGCTCGTTTTGACGCCGACAACACAGAGAATGAAAACGTTAACGCCCGCTACAAAGAATTGTATGAAGGAGATATCGATATAGCAATCGGTACGCAAGTCATCGGAAAGGGTCTAGATTTACCGCATCTACGAACTGTCGGGGTTATCCAGGCCGATGCCGGTCTGTCGCTGCCCGACTATGCATCAAGCGAACGAACTTTCCAACTACTAGCTCAGGTCGTAGGACGCGTCGGACGAAACGAACACCCCACAAATGTCATTGTTCAGACATATCAACCAACCAACCCGGCAATAAAGTACGGCCTAACCCAGGACTACGCATCATTTTATGAATTCGCCATTAACGAAAGAAAAAAGGGGCTATATCCACCATTCACTTTCCTGCTAAAGCTAACTTGTGTATACAAAACTGAATCAGCTAGTATAAAAAACTCTAAAGCACTGGCAGACGAATTGAGGTCAAAACTCAATAAGTCAGTGAGGGTTCTTGGGCCTACGCCTGCATTTTATGAAAGGCAACACGGAACATATAGGTGGCAAATCATTTTGAAAAGTCCAAAACGTGAACTATTAATTGACGCAATGAAGCTAGTACCGGCTACTAACTGGCAGTCCGAACTCGACCCTAACAGTTTACTGTAATCTTAGCTAACTACAAGGGTTAAAGTCTGGTATAATATCATAAATGACCAAAGAAGATATAATCACTCTGCCAAACCCAAGCCTACGACAGAAATCTAGCAAAATACGTATCGTTGAAACGGACACGCTTCGATTAATTGACAGTATGGTTCAAGCTGCTACTGATTGGGAGGATTCTCGGCCACATGAAATTAGCGCTGCCTTAGCTGCTGTTCAAATCGACACCCTGAGCCGTGTAGTTATTGTCCGCAGTGACTTTGACGATAAGTCCGTACGAGAGTTCACTGCTCTTATTAACCCTGAGATTGTTAAATTCGAAGGCGAAATAATAAAGGATTACGAAGGCTGCTTGAGTGTAAGCGGTGTATACGGAACCGTACCTAGACACAGCAAAATCAGAGTCAAAGCACTCGATACGGACGGTAACGAAGTCCGCTTTAAGGCCGACGGTTTTTTGGCACGAGTAATTCAACACGAGATTGACCACACCAATGGGATAGTTTTTATAGATCACATTCGCGATAATCAAGATGCGTTCTACACACTAGATGACAAAGGCGAATTACAGCCATTAGACTACGACGAGCACATCAAAGAAAACAAAGTCTTATGGTCATAACGCCCCAAACAACCTCCGAAACCAAGCAGCCGATTGTATTTTTTGGAACCGAAGACTTTAGCCTCGAATCCCTAAAAGGCATGATCAACGCAGGCTACAACATAGCTGCGGTAGTCACTAAGCCCGACAGCAAAAAGGGTCGTGGGCAAACCATGAGCCAACCCGTCGTCAAAAAACTAGCTACTAAACATAAGATTCCAGTCTGGCAGCCGAATAAATTAACGGAAATAGCTGAAGACATCAAAAAATTCGACTCCCCCGCTGGAGTTTTAGTAAGTTTTGGAAAAATTATTCCAGAATCGATTATTGAACTATTTAAACCTGGTATTATTAATGTTCACCCATCACTACTTCCTGCTTATCGTGGACCATCGCCGATTGAGTCTGCCATCAAAGATGGACTAACAAAAACCGGCGTCACCATAATGCAACTTGCCGCTAAAATGGATGCGGGGCCTATATATGGCCAACTAACCTATAATCTGGACGGCCAAGAAACAAAGCCTGAACTATACGAAACTATGGCAAAGGCCGGTACTGCTACTTTACTGTCACTACTTCCATCAATTCTAGATGGTACATTACGGCCAAAGCCACAAGACGAAAGCTTAGCAACCTATTGTGGCCTCCTAGACAAACAAGATGCCTGGTTAAAACCCGACGAAATGTCTGCTGAGTCAGCCGAGCGTCAAATTAGGGCCCATCTTGGTTTTCCTAAATCTAAAATCAACATAGACGGCCAAGATATTATTATTACAAGTGCTCATATAACGGATTCAAAAACGACACCCTTAGATGTCGAGTTTAATGAAGGAAGTATCCTATCCATTGATTCACTATACGTGCCAGGTGGCAGTGAAATGACCGCCAAAGCTTATCTAAACGGTCTTAGGAAGCCTTAGTTAGTTTTATCGAGTAACTTGTCACGATTAGCAGAAACTTCGCGCTTAATCTCTTCTAGGACCGAAGCAACTACGTCACGATAGTCTGGGCGATTAACCTCTAGCCACTTAGTGGCAGCGTATTCTGCCTTTAGGGCTATATCATTAACATCTAGGCCTGAAGCTTGTTGGATTTTTTGGAATGACTGGTCATTGCCGTAATCGGGTGCGTATCGCTCTAACCAAGAAGTGATTACGTCACTTTTACGGTCGATAATTGCTTCAAATTCTTCTAACTGAGCATCGCTCATACCATCAGACAACTTGGTACCAACTCGCAGCTCTAACTCATCGTATATGTGCTGTAAGAAAAGTTTCTTCTGATCCTCAGGTAATGCATCGAGCCCAATATCTGCTAAAAACTTATCGTCTAATTGAAACATAACTTATATCCTTTGTTAACTATTATAGCAGACGACGTCAGGCTGCTAAATGGTTATTTGAAACTCATCCGCCTTACGTTGTTCAATGTAGTCTCGAAGTGCTGCCTCATATATCTCGCTAACATCGACACCTGCAATGTCACTTTTGAGCCAATCCCAGATAGCCTGGTCGTCGCCCCTATCCTGTAATTCAGCGAAGGTTTTTTCTTGCTCTTCGGTCATCAGCTCGCCAATAATACCGACGGCTCGTAATTCGACTATCGTGCGAACATTTTCGACTACTCGATCTTTCATTTCTTGATCGGCATTTGTAAAACCTAGTTCTTCAATTATTTGTTCGTTTGTCATGATTATTTTACTACCCCATTACCGTTTTTGCTGCTTCATTCAATGCATTCGACATCGTGCTTGACAACCAACCTTCGTGGCTCCAGCCATAACTACCGCCTGGTAATTGTATTATATCAGGCATCGAAGGGCCGCCGACACTCGTATGATCAAGTGGGCCTGTGCCAAACTTATTAAATACCTCGTTCCAAATAGACCTAGCCTGATCCTCACTGGCGCCATAAAGCCTCTGTATAGCCTGCGTGCCACCTTCGTTGTTTAAAATAGATATGCCATCATGCTGAGGAATTTCTACAGTTGGAGGAGCGTCTGGCACGGTCTCTGGTTTAGTGTCAGCTGGAAGTTTATCTTTAGGAACTTCCTGCTTGGTTACTTCTTGTGACGTACCGGATCCACTCTCAATACTTGATCTGATAGCCGAGCCAATAGATGCTCCAACCGTACCACCAAGAGCCCCTGCTCCTGCGGCTGACTTAACTCGACGTCGGTTTCCGACCTTTTCGTTACCTGTTCTGTCCTCTGTCATAGACACGAGATCAGCTACACTAGTGAAACCATCTTCGGATTCCATTTGCCCTCTTGCGTATGCTGATTTACGTTGAATATCTTCTTGGCCCTGCACCTGAGCAAGCGTTTCCGATCCGCCCTTGGTGGTGATTGCGCTAGCGCGCTTCTTAGTAGCATACAGTCCGACTCCAGCGCCCATTCCAGCTCCAAAGGCCGTACCAGCAATAATCGGAGCTCCCGCTAGCCCTAGGATAGCGCCAGCTGTAAGTCCTGCACCGACTATAATTCCGGCTTTCATGAATTTACCGCCTAGCCCGTTCTGACGAACCCACCAATTCATAAATTTATTTGTGGTACCGCTTCGCTCCATACGTAAAGCTGCGATTTTCATTTCTAGCTGAACTTCTGACTGAATAGCGGCATCGCTGGCCTGCATTCGAATTGAATCAATCGCTTCGGGACCATCACCAAACTCAACAAGGACTCTATCCTTAATTTCATTCTGAATTGCAAGAAGGGCTTTCTTATATTCGGTACGCGCAGGTCCCAAAAGAATACTATCTTGCGCTTCATTTAACTTATCGGCGGCACCCTTTAATAACTTGCCAATAAGGGGAATTTTTGCGATAAATCTGGAATTATGCAATAGATGCCCCATGAATCCATTACGATGCTTAGCAGTTGCTTCCGCGTATTTATCCTGTGCTTCCTGTAGTGTATCGTTAAGCTCTTTTAAAATTTCTGCCGAATCATCAACAGATTCCTTTTCACTTCCGTCATCTTTTTTAGCTTCAATTGCCATCCTGGATTCATATTCCTCCAAAGATTCACCTTCAAGTGCTTCACCCTCTGACCCAGGTTCGCCAGCTATAACCTCGCCATTTTCTTTAACAAGCTCCGCATAGCTAACATACTGGATAGTACCGTCCTCTGTTTCGACACCAAATATTTTATAGTTTTCGTTATCTAGGTCTATATCGGCAACTATATTTCCTTCAATAGTATTACCTTCTCTATCCCTATATGTGACTCTATCGCCAATATTTAGCTCAAGTTCGGCTTCGGTTTCGGCTGAATCGCTGTCTTTTTCAGCAGTTTCTTCGCTCTGTTCTTGGTCGTCGTCAGCCTTATCAGAATCACCCTGATTGCTAGTATTCTCAGCGTTAACACTATCTGCGTTGTTTTTTTGATCTCGAAGTTCAAGCATTTTGTCTATGCCTGAGTCAAACGCAGCTAGCTCGGCATTAAACTGTTCGTCAGTCCTGTCAACGCCAGCATAACGCAACTTTTCAATCTCAGCCTCTTCTTCTGTCATTCCTGCGCCTATCTCGCGCGTAAACTCTTCCATAAGGTTTTGTTCAAATGCAGCCCGTATATCTTCGAGCTCAGCCCTGTCGCCAAGAACTTTAGCATCGGCTGCAAGTTTAATAAGTTCTGTACGAGATTTCGTACTATAGTCCACTTCGGCCTGCTCTCCAGGATTTTTGAGCATATCCAAAATTTCATTTTTGGGTGCTGTTTGATCAAAATAGGACTCTTGCGACGAAAATTGACCTGTTTTAACATCACGATAATCTTCACCGTCTCTAATGGTGCCGTCGTCTGGCCGACTTTCTAGATACTCTTGATAGTTAACCTCGCCCTCATTCGAAACAACGCCACTATCAAATGCGCCCATATCTTCTAGCGACTTAACCTCAATTTGTTTCTTAGCCAATTTCGCCTCTAATTTAGCCAGTTCATCTCTTTCGTCTGGTGGTGTTGGTCTCATGTTTGGTTGCGATTCAGTCTCTATTGACATATTAGTGCGCCTTTTTATGTTTTTTTTGATATCACTTCTAAATCAGATGATAACATAAGCAAGTTAAATCAACAATGATTTTATAGCTTGCGTTTAACTAGTTCACGCGTAAAGAATTCTAGCTTGTCACCCTCTTGCATGAGTAGTTTTTTGCTTATCTTTAGATTAAGACCACACATCTCGCCTTCGAATACTTCTTTGGCCTCTTGTTGCTGACGCTGAACGCCGACTACCTCTACTTCGGCTAGTTGTTCTTTACCTTCGGTAGTTTTACGTATAACTCGAGCCAGTAACCCTTTAGTGACTTTTCCGCTTGTTACCTCGCCACCAGCAATAATTTCGTCTTTGAGTGTCCTAAATATTCCCTTGACGGTGAGTTTACCAACTTCAGTTTCAACAACTTCTGGCACCAACATTGCCTCCATCGTTGCCCTAGCGTCGTCTAACAGCTCATAGATAACTTGATATTTACGCACCACGACTTTATCCCGTGCGGCTAGCTGTTTAACAGCTGGCGGCAAGGCAACATTAAACCCGTAAACGATTGTACCTTCGTCGGCCGCCAAACGAATATCGTTTTCTGAAATATTGCCAACACCACTACCAATAATTCTAATTGTAATCTCGCCACCAGTCTCGATTAGGCGCAGGCTATCAACAACAGAAGTCAGGGACCCCTGAACGTCGGCTTTTACAATCACGTTAAAGTCCTGGGACTCGTGTTGCTGGTTCATCATCTTTAACATATCCGCACCGGTAACATTAGTGCTGGCAGCATTCTTTTCGTGCTCAATTTTGGCAGTCGCAACCATTTGCCGAGCGTCTTTTTCGTTTTTAACGATTGTAAATGTATCACCGAATTGCGGCAACTCTTTAAATCCTGTAATCGTAACAGGTGTAGATGGTCCGGCTTCTTTTAGGGTTTTGCCCGCAAAATCTAGAAGTGTTCGAACTTTTCCATAAGCCGTTCCGGCAACCAAGAAGTGTCCAGGTTTTAGTACACCTTGCTCAACGAGCAGACCTACAACTGATCCGCGCCCTGTTTCCATGTGTGATTCAATTACCAAGCCTTCGGCTGGAGTATCGATATCTGCCTTCAAATCCTCAAGATCGGCAACAAGTAGCACCATATCGAGTAGCTTGTCGACGCCATCGCCGGTTTTTGCACTAACTTCAACCATGACTGTGTCGCCGCCCCATTCCTCTGGGTTAAGGTTGTGTTCGCTAGCAAGTTGAGCTTTTACTCGGGCAGAATCAGCAGATTCTTTGTCCATTTTGTTGATTGCAACTACGATTTTTGCATTAGCCGACTTTGCGAACCTAATAGCTTCAATAGTTTGGGGTTTCACTCCATCATCAGCGGCCACTACGATAACAACAACGTCAGTTAAGGTTGCGCCGTGTTGACGAAGAGCTGCAAAGGCTTCATGTCCTGGCGTATCAAGCAAGGTAATTTTACGACCATTTCGCTCTGTTTGATATGCGCTAATGTGTTGAGTAATGCCACCAGCTTCACCATCGGCAGCCTTGGTTTTCAAGATAGCATCCAGTAGACTGGTCTTACCGTGGTCGACGTGACCCATTACTGCAACGATCGGTGCACGTGATACAGCATGGTCGGACAGCTCATGAACCTTACGCTCGACTGTATCGGAACTTGCTTTCTTTTCTAGTTCTACGTCTAGACCAAGCTCTTCTACGATAATTGAAGCTGTTTCAAAATCGAGTCGTTGGTTAATTGTCGCAACTACGCCGTTTTTGAAAAGCTCTCCAATCAAGTTTGTAACGGGAAGATTAAGCTTTTCGGCTAGCTCTCCTACGGTAATTGAGTTACTGACAACAATAACTTTCTCAGACATATAGCAAGCTCCTTTCTGCCCGTTAAAATACGGTGTTTATTATCAGGGTGTTAATTTATTTCTTGGTTTTTCCAGCCAGGCTAAGAGAAATTTTACGATTTTCCTTCTCAATCTCTAGAACTACAAAATCTTTGCGTTCGTTAAGAGTAAATACCTTCTCTGGGTCCGCGTCATCGCCATCGCCAAGCTCACTAACGTGAACCAAAGCTTCAACGGCTGGACTAATTTGAACAAAAGCGCCAAATGGAGTGATCCGTGTGACAGTTCCTTCAACTTTGTCGCCGGGCTTGAACTTATCAACTTCTGTCATCCAAGGATCTTCAGATAGTTGTTTAATGCTAAGACTTAGGCGGTCTTTATCAATTGCAATGATTTTAGCGTCGATAGTTTCGCCCACCTTAACGTAGTCAGACGGATTGTTAACTCGCTCCCAACTAATTTCGCTAATATGAACAAGGCCTTCAATTCCATCAACGTTTACGAACACCCCGAAGTCTACGACGCCGGTCACGATACCCTTAACGCTGTCGCCAACGGCAAGTTTTTCGAACCTAGCAGCTAGTCCGTCTTTAACAGCTTCTTTTTCGCTAAAGATTAGCTTGTTCGCCTTACGGTCACAGTCTAGAATCCGAACAGTCAACGCCTTACCAATTAGTATGTTCAAGCGTTGCAAAATTTCGTCTTTGTCGCTACTACCTACACGTGGGTAATGTTCAGCTGAAAGCTGCGAAACGGGCAGGAATCCACGAACGCCGTCGAATTCAACTAGCAGTCCACCGCGGTTAGCGTCATATGGAGTAACTTCGATAATATCTCCGGCCTCCATTTTGGCCATAACTTCGTCCCAACCACGATCTTTAGCGGCTTTGCGAAGTGATAAGAGCGAATAACCGTTATCAAGCTCAGTATCAACCACGCTCGCAGTTACTTCATCTCCAATACTTAGGTTACGAGAGAAACCGACTTCACGTCGAGGCACTAGGCCAATCCCCTGTGCACCTAGATCAATCAAAATTTCATGTTTACGAATCGTTAAGACTGTTCCTACGATTACTTCTCCCTGTGTAATTTGCTTAGCACTATCATTCTCGATAGCGAGCAATTCATCCATTGTTATTGTGGCTTTTGCCATAAGTCTAAGTTAGACTCCTTCCTTAAATTATATATTTCGGGGCGCACATTAAGAATGGCAGCCTCCAAACTGTTCTCTATTGTACCTCAGATAGCGCCAAAGGTCAAAGAGAGTGAGCTAGCTGACGACGCGAGTTAATATAACTAAATACCGCCAAGCTAATCAATCCAACCGCAACAAGTTGAACGGCGTTTTGAGCAGGGCCAGTTTGGGGAAGTTCGTTAGATGATACTGGAGTGTTCGTGGCCGTGTCTTGTGATTTCTCGGACTTATTAGTAGCCACTTTATCACCTTCAGACTCGTTGGCTGAGGGTTTGGTAGTTTTCGAATCCTGAGAATTGTTAGTTTGTTCGTTAATGGTTGCGATAGCGATGTCTTTTCTGGCTTGTTCGCCCCGTTTGGTAACCACATAAGCCACGCTAGCGACCGCCAAAACCAAAATTACGCTAATTATTACGAAATTTACGACCGAACCACCCTGATTTGTCCGATGTAATTTAACCATTACTTCACCTCTTTTAGATATATAGTTATTATGCATCTATTTTACCCTCAATGCAACCCCTGTGACTTTATGGTACACTATTAATCATGTTAGTAGCAGTCGATACGGGTGGAACAAAAACGCTGGTTGCAAGCTTTTCAGAAGATGGGACTTTAGGCGAACAGACTAAGTTCGCGACCCCTCCAAAACAAGCTGATTATGTCGAAAAACTACGTGAATTAATCACTGAAAAGTACTCTGATCAAGAGGTGGAGGCAATAATAATTGCCATGCCGGGCATTGTAAAAGAAGGTGTGGCTGTTTGGTGTAATAATCTTCGCTGGAAAGACTTCGATGTTAAATCGGCTATGGAAGGTGTTCTCGGCGACACCCCAATATTAGTAGAAAATGATGCCAACTTAGCTGGTTTATCTGAAACACGAATCCTCAAGGCCATGCCTAGGCAGTCACTATACGTAACCATTAGCACTGGAATCGGCACAGGTATCATTACCGACGGCCACATTAACCCTGCCCTGCGCTTGAGCGAGGGTGGCCGATCACTAGTCGAATTCGACGGTGTTGTACGCGAATGGGAGTCATTTGCATCTGGACAAGCAATCCACAAGGCTTATGGTAAATATGCCCGTGACATCACCAGTAAACAAACCTGGTATCAGATTTCGGATCGAATTAGTCGTGGCTTTTTGGCGATTATACCGCTGTTGCAGCCCGATATCATAATTATTGGTGGCAGTATTGGAACATACTTTGACAGGTTTAGTAGTGATTTGCAGGGAATTCTACGCGAAAACCTGCCACCTCACATACATTGCCCAACTTTCGTACAAGCTAAATACCCCGAGGAGGCCGTAATTTACGGATGTTATTACTATGCACTCGACAGTCTCGATAATATCTCGATTTAAACTAGACTTTCCGAGTCTTTCATTCAAAAACGGTAATAGTTTTGCCTGGTCTCCATCTGAGAAAACGGTTTATTATGACGAATACGGCAAAGATGCAACTTGCCTGGTGCTTCACGAGACAGCCCATGGCCTACTTGGTCACACAAACTACAGCAAGGACATAGAATTAATTGGCATGGAGCGCCAAGCTTGGGAAAAAGCGGCTGAAATTGCCAAAAAATACGACGTCACTATTGACGAGGAAACGGTTCAATCTAATCTAGATAGTTACCGCGACTGGCTACATGCTCGTAGCACCTGTCCAAACTGTACTGCCACGGGTGTCCAAGAGACCAAAAACACCTACACCTGCCTAGCCTGCGGTCATAAATGGCGAGTTAATGAAGCTAGAGTTTGCGGATTAAAACGCTACAAAATATAAAATACACCCTGATGTAGGGCGTATTTTACTTAAATAACCTATTATTTAGGCTTCTTTGGTTGTTGCCTTGCGGCGACGGCTGATTCGGCCACCCTTGGCACCTGCAATACGTGCAAGTTCAGGGTTAGCGGCGAAACCACCAGTGTTACCGGCTTTGCCGCCTTTGGCACCAATCTTTGCGTAAAACAAAGGATCGCGTGCTAGATTCTTTTTTGCGGCTTTTTGTCCGCCTGCTTTTGTTCCTGCCATGAGATTAATTCTCCTCTTTCGCTTTCCAGCGAATTAAAAAGATTTCCACGTTAAATAACCGTGAAAACCCCCGTTTTTACCTCACACATGATATGTGTATGTTTTCATATTACCATAGCATAGGCAGTTTGTCAATATGTACATAAGCACTTTTTTATTATATTTATACTGTTGCATATATGCGCCCGGTGCGATATCATTACTTAGCACCTGTTTGAATCCGAAATTTTGATTCAAACAAAAACGACCACATCTGCGAGATTGGTCGTTTTTTTATATTTCACATACGATCGTTGAAGTAGTGTGCGTTTGTCTGAATTTCTTCCATATTTAACTCATAAAATTGAATTGCTGCTTGCATTGCTTTGGCTGCTAACCTGCGTTGAGCTTCGAGGATTAGCAGAGGACCACCAGGTTCCTCTTCGCTTACGCCGAGTTGCTTATAAAATCTTTCATAGAAGTCGTCTGGCCTTACGCCGTCAAGCTCATCAAATGAATCAACTAGTAAATCATACTCCTCTGCTCTGCCAACTGCGTAACTTAGTAAAAGCCTATGAACCATCTCGACTTTATTAAAGGGTGGAATGAATACGGGAATTTTTTCTGCCATGTGGCTTTATTGTAGCCCTTTTGGCAGCAGTGCTCAAACACAAGCGGATATACGCGGAATAGACAATACCCCTGGTATTACCGGAAGTATTATCTTATTATATTTGGTCGACAACTTCGAATGATTGAAGTGAACGTTCTACTACTTATCTTCGGAGTTTGGTTCAGCCCAACTCCCTCTACTGTCTAGTATTTCTTGGTCCGATAGAGGTTCGAACTTGTTCGTTGAAACACTAGGAGTGGCTTGCTCCACTTTACTTTGGACGCCTAAATCCGTACCGTTTTGCGCTACTTCGGCCTCTCTTAGATCAGATTCAAGCTGCAACCTCTTCTTTGACCTAATAACACTTATGCTTTTTTCTCCGTTTATGACATTGTTAACAACACGCATTACACCATCACCAAATGTTTTACTTTGCTGTTCAATTTCTGATCGAATTTCTTCGGGTGATTTTTTTTGCGACGCAGGTTCATTGTCTACCCTGACACTTGTTTCAGTTGTGTCATATTCTACAGGAATATTCGTTGTGGATTCGGGGCTTTTCATTTACTTTGTTCCTTTTTTTGTTTTTATTGGATACTGGTATAATATTAACACTTATGGTTATAAAAGTCAATAGTGAGTTCGACACCAACACCTTGAAAAATAAAAACCCTCCTATTCGGAGGGTTATTTATATAATTCGGCACCGTGCTAGTTTCCCACTTGTGGCAGTATAATCGCCGCTGCTGGGCTTGACTTCTGTGTTCGGAATGAGAACAGGTATTTCCCCAGCGCCATGGGCACCGAAGAAAGGTTTAAGGGACTTTGCGCTGATATATATAGATCAGTGGCCCTAAACCTTGCTTCGATGTCCAGTAAACTTGTCAGATGATACTCCAAACCCCTCTCTAATCCCCTATCTATCAAGACGAGGGAGAGGGAGGTATTGAGTATCACCCAACTTGGACACGGTTTTGGATGTAAGTTTTCAAAAATTGACGTTTAGTGTGATTAGCACCAAATACTAGTTAAGTCTACCTCACCACCTCGGCTAATGCAAGCATTAACTTTCAGTGATAAGGACATAAAAAGGCGATGGGACTATTAGTATGCTTTAGCTACACGTGTTGCCACGCTTCCACCTTGCACCTATCAAACTGATATTCTTTCAGTGTCCTCATAGGGAAATCTTATCTTGAAGTTAGTTTCGCGCTTAATATGCTTTCAGCGCTTATCTATTCCAAACGTAGCTACTCGACAATGCAGCAGGTGGCCACAATCGATACACCAGAGGTTTGTCCGCCCCGGTCCTCTCGTACTAGGGGTAGATCTCCTCAAATTTCCTATCGTCCGTACCGGATATAAACCGAACTGTCTCACGACGTTCTGAACCCAGCTCGCGTACCACTTTAATCGGCGAACAGCCGAACCCTTGGAAGGTGCTCCCCCTCCAGGATGTGATGAGCCGACATCGAGGTGCCAAACAGCGCCGTCTATGTGAACTATTGGGCGCTATAAGCCTGTTATCCCCAGGGTAACTTTTATCCGTGTGCGCTGTCGATCCCACGTTCATGTACATAAATGTACGTACAGCGGGTCACTTGCTCCGACTTTCGTCTCTGATTGGGATGTACCCCTCACAGTCAAGCTGGCTTGTGCGCATACACTATCACAACGATTTCCATACGTTGCTAGCCAACCTTTGAACGCCTCCGCTACTCTTTAGGAGGCAACCGCCCCAGTTAAACTACCCACCATACACGGTCCCGTTACCAGATAATGGTAACGGTGAGATCAAAGTCACAACAAGGGTGGTATTTCATATTTCGCCTCCACAAATACTAGCGTATCTGTTTCATTGGCTCCCACCTATGCTACACATGTTGTAACCCAGATCAATGTAAAGCTGTAGTAAAGCTCCATGGGGTCTTTTCGTCCTGGTACGGACAGACGGCATCTTTACCGCCAATGCACTTTCACCGAGTCCTTCGCTGAGACAGTGCCCACATGATTACTCCATTCGTGCGGGTCAGAACTTACCTGACAAGGAATTTCGCTACCTTAGGACGGTTATAGTTACCGCCGCCATTGACTAGGGCTTCAGTTCGCACCGTAAAGCGCTCCCCTTAACCTTCCAGCATTGGGCAGGAGTCAGCCCCTATACATCTTCTTTCGAATTAGCAGAGACCTGTGTTTTTGGTAAACAGTTCCGTGGGCTCTTTTGCTGCGGCCCCCACATCATTAGATATGAGAGGTCGTGCTCAAGAATCATTATCATGATTTGTCTATCTCAGTAAAAATTTTAGTAATTAAAAGGTTTTGACACACTATATATTTCTATATAATGCGTACTCATTATTCATTCTAACCACCTCTACTAAGTTAGTTGAACACGGCTCACATCGAATGATGTGGGGGCAGACCTTATCCCGAAGTTACGGTCGCTGTATTGCCGAGTTCCTTAGCGAAGGTTCTCTCGTAAGCCTGAGTCTACTCGACTCGAGCACCTGTGTTGGTTTGCGGTACGGGCGGCTATAATCACGCGTACATCTGCTTTTCTAGCCAGTGCTTTGATCAAAATCGTCATCCCGAAGGATAACTTTCACTCCCTTTGCGTTCCCGCTAGGTTGGACGGATACATACCATGAATCCGCTTCGACTACTTCACCGTGAACAGTGTACAAATTATAACCGGTTCAGGAATATTAACCTGATGTCCATCGCCTACGCTATGCGCCTCGGCTTAGGCCCGACTAACCCTGAGATGATTACCATGGCTCAGGAAACCTTGCTCTTACGGCCGACGGGATTCTCACCCGTCTTATGGTTACTCATTCCAGCATTCTCACTTCCTGCCGCTCCACCCAACTTTCCAGTTGAACTTCACTGCTGACAGGAACGCTCCTCTACCACGTATGTGCCTCACTAAAGTGATGCACGGGTGTGAGGATTGGAAAATGGGTATTGGGGGAAGAAAAACAAATCGTCTTTTCCCTATTCCCTATTTCCTAATCCCTAATCCCGTGCTCTCACCTTGGTGAGGCACACACATCCATGTCTTCGGTAATACACTTGAGCCCCGTTACATTTTCCACGCAAGATCTCTTGACTAGTGAGCTGTTACGCACTCTTTAAATGAATGGCTGCTTCTAAGCCAACATCCTAGCTGTTTAAGAAATCTCACCTTGTTTCCCACTGAGTGTATATTTAGGGACCTTAGACGATGGTCTGGGCTGTTTCCCTTTCGAGCGCCGAGCTTAGCCCCGACGTTCTAACTGCCAATGTACCACAGACGGTATTCGTAGTTTGTTAAGGGTGGGTATCCTTGCGGACCCCAGTCCTTGACAGAGCTCTACCCCCGTCTGCTAATTAATTGACGCTAGCCCTAAAGCTATTTCGAGGAGAACCAGCTATCTCCGAGTTCGATTGGCATTTCACCTCTAACCACAGGTCATCCGAGCACTTTGCTGCGTACGACGGTTCGGTCCTTCACTACCTATTACAGTAGCTTCAACCTGCCCATGGTTAGGTCACCCGGTTTCGGGTCTAATTCCTGATACTATATCGCCCTATTCAGGCTCGCTTTCACTGTGGCTCCGTCACTTGACTTAACCTTGCATCAGAAATTAACTCGCTGGATCGTTCTACAAAAAGCACGCCGTCACGGAATAAATCCGCTCCGACTCCTTGTAAGCACACAATTTCAGGATCTATTTCACTCCCCTCCCGGGGTTCTTTTCACCTTTCCCTCGCGGTACTAGTTCACTATCGATCGTACATTATATTTAGCCTTGGCAGGTGGTCCTGCCGGATTCAAACAGGGTTTCTCGTGCCCCGTCCTACTCGATAAAACACGTATAAGGTCAGCGTCGTTTTCGCTTACGCGACTTTCACGTCCTTTGGTTAGTCATTCAAACTATTCAGCTAACCACGCCGTTTTCTTACCTTACTAGCAAATGATAGTCTGCTATCGCAAACCAGACTCCTGAAGTTAGACTACTTCGCGCTGGACAAAATGCGCCTGTGAGCACAGATCGCTAGATTTTGGCTTTGTGAAAATCATGAAACGTATCGGAAATACGTTGAATAATTTTCACTTTGCCAAAATCAGCGCTATGCGTTCACAGTGTATTTTGCTCAGTGCGAAGTAGTCTTCACTTCAGTACTCTGGCTTGGTCTCGTGTTATATCACAACCCCTTATATGCATTAGCCTATCAGCCATACACGTGCCTCACTAAAGTGAGTCACGGGAACTGGGGGTCGGGAAATGGGAACTAGGATTAAATCCCTATTTCCTACTTCCTAACCCCTAATCCCTGCGCTCTCACCTTGGTGAGACACATGAACATGTAAGGTTTGGGCTGATCCAGTTTCGCTCGCCACTACTCCCGGAATCATTATTTATTTTCTCTTCCTCAACCTACTAAGATGTTTCAGTTCAGTTGGTTCCCTCTATCTACCCTATATATTCAGGCAGAAGTAACTAGACATGACTCTAGCTGGGTTTCCCCATTCGGATATTCCCGGATCAAAGCTTGTTGACAGCTCCCCGAGACTTTTCGCAGTCTTCCACGTCCTTCATCGGTAATGTACGTCTAGGCATCCATTGTGTGCTCTTGAGTACCTTTTTATGCATTGACTTAACTAGTAATTGGTAATAACCATTTATTACTTCTTACTGCCGTCAATCTTTAAAAAATTTTCTTACATCCAAATTGTTAAACAACTTGTGGTCTCTCCGCCGTACGGCGGGACTTGAGGTCACATTTCTACACATCCATTTGATGTATACCGTCTGAACTCAAGTCTGTTGATTGTAACACGTCGTCTCGCAGAAGATAAGAGGTTACTGATGTATTTTTTGCAATAAAGAGAACCTCTTACGATTCACTTTTATGCGTATCGCCAGAGGTTCATAAAGAACATTCGCTTAACTCCAACCAACTATACCCGACAGAAGCCTATTTTGCAAGTAGTTTCTAGTTAATGATTTATTGATTCTACGTCAGCTGTAGGTCCATTGACGAACTCTAGTAATTTAGCACCAATTAATCGCTTGGTTTGTTCGAATTCTATAGCAGCATCCGCCAACAACTCAATATCTGTGTCCTCGGCATCGTCACTGTTCAAGTAGTCTTCGCCTTTTTCCGTCAAAATAACATTAAAGCCACTGCTATAGTCGACCATTCCCCGGCTCTTTAGTTCATATATAACCCAGCGCACATACTCGAATGAAGCAGTACTCCCTAGGGTGCTAGTAACTAAGTTAGTGATAGTGGTGGGGCTCTCCATACCTTTTGTGAGTGCGGTAATGATGATTTTTTCAACAATTTCGCGACGCTTTTGTACTTCTTGCCCTCTTTGGTCGAGCGGCATATCAACAATATCGGCTTTTTCTATCATAATATCCTCTGTCATACACAAAAGTGTACCACAAATAAAAGTACCCTACGAATGGTGGGCGACGAGGGACTTGGTCACGTTCCGCGACCCCGTCATTATATAGCGCCTTTTAGGCGCGTATATCGACCTGATTATTTATTTATATCTGTGGTGGGCGATGAGGGACTTGAACCTCCGACCTCGTCATTATCAGTGACGCGCTCTAACCAGCTGAGCTAATCGCCCACAGATAGAAATAAATAAATTGTTAACTTGCCTCGATTTTCTCGGCCGGCGCTAGCAGTGACGCGCTCCCATGTCATCCGGCATGGCCGTATCGAATGATACGGTAACCAGCTGAGCTAGTCGCCCCCAATTCGTAGGGTATTTAATTGTAAATGAGTTCTTGGTGGAGTAGTCTAGACTTTCGCCTAGTCTACCCCATATGGTGTGAGAGGACATCGCTCCGTTTCACTTCGCTCCTCCGCTCTCTCACAAGAAAATGTAAACACTTTCTCGTTTCGTTCGCTTTGCCGAACCCCCTTTTGTTTCACAAAAGATCGGGGTTCTCGTGTTCTGGTATTCCACCAGAGTGAAATGCTAATTAATTAGCAACTCACTCTGGTGGAGCGTCGGGGACTCGAACCCCGGACCCCCTGCTTGCAAAGCAGGTGCTCTAGCCAACTGAGCTAACGCCCCATAAATTGAATGTACAGTTCATAACAACCTGTATGGAAACTGCAACGTATTATACGCTAGAGCACCGTGCTACATATTATCTTCCGGCGCTATGCGCCTTGGCAACTGAGCTAACGCCCCATATTTCAAGCCATGAACTCTGATTATTCTAGCGTAAAAGCCCCTGTTTCGCAAGACGAGTTGTTTGCACTAGCTACCTAGCAGGATTATAATGAAGCTACTATCAACTAAACTCGATAAAGAGTTAAGGAGAAATGGTATGCGGTATGTTTTAACAAAAGTAATCTATGGAGTTTTTGGCCTGGCAGAGTTATTCCTGGGTCTAAGATTCATCCTAAAACTATTTGGGGCAAATGCAGGCAACGACTTTGTGAACTGGGTCTACGAAACCAGTGGCGCAGTCCTTGATCCGTTCCGTGGTATCTTCCCTACTGAGGTGTTCAAAGGTTCGTTCGTAATAGAATTCTCGACCCTTTTTGCGATTATTGTCTATGCAATCATTGCAATGTTACTCGTTTACATCATCGAGCTAATCACTCACCCAGTTGTTACTAAAAAGAAGTAATTCGGACCAACAATAGAAAGAACCTCTAGCTTTCGCTAGAGGTTCCTCTATTTAACAACTTAGTTGTGCAATCATCGTATCGGCAAGCCGATATAATACTTCACAGACTCAGAAATAAAAGTAAACTTTTATTTCATTCGCTTGTTCGTATTATCAAGTCTACGTCGAGATTTTTTCGAACTTAGTCTTGTTCTTGGTAAACCAAGAACTGCGTTATTATGTAAGCTCAACACAATAACAAGACCGACCTAGCTTCTAGTAGTAGATCACTCGTACTACTAGGCATAACATCTCCCTAGAAAGGAGGTAATCCATCCGCAGCTTCCGCTACGGATACCTTGTTACGACTTAACCCCAATCATCCCCCCCACCTTAGGCCGACGAATCGGACTTCGGGTGTTGGTGACTTTCATGGTTTGACGGGCGGTGTGTACAAGACCCGGGAACGTATTCACCGCAGCATGCTGATCT
>ENA-UOUJ01000024-UOUJ01000024.1-activated-sludge-metagenome-genome-assembly--contig:-NODE-24-length-165643-cov-7.994178_pt1 | contig 165643 bp, 137 predicted proteins | sample MGYA00249839_ERZ747224 | MGnify/ENA primary metagenome ERZ747224 (study PRJEB28782, sample SAMN03220277) | activated sludge metagenome | biome: wastewater; feature: sewage sludge; material... | reverse complement strand
AATCTCGCCGCGGTTGACGGTGGCGCCAACTGTGCCGACGCCCTGCAGGCGGCCCGCCGGAGCGGCGCCGCCGGGATCTGGCTCGGCGTCAACCAGGAGAACGCCCGGGCCCAGCGGTTCTACGCCAGGAGCGGGTACTCACGCTCCGGCGTCCGCACCTTCCGGATGGGACGCCGCACCGAACAGGACTTCATCCTGGAGCGACCCCTCTGAACGTCCAGGACGGCCGTCGCCACCGCCGGTGGCCGCCGTCCACTCCCGAGCGGGGCAGCCCGCGGGTCAGGCCGGGGCGCCCGGAACGGTCATGAGCGGTTCGCCCACGAAGGGGTCCACCGCGAGGGCCACGAAGACCAGCGTGAGGTACGTGATGGACAGGTGGAAGACCTTCATGGCCTTCTTGTCGTTGTAGTCCGGCTTCTGCGACTGCCCGTAGAGCACGTGGCACTCGTAGATGAACCAGCCGCCGGTGACCAGGGCGACCGCCGTGTAGACGATGCCGGCCCAGCCCAGCGGGACCAGCAGCAGGGAGCAGGCGACCGTGGCCCAGGCGTAGAGCACGACCTGGCTGGACACCACGCGGGCCGAGGCCACGGCACCGAGCATGGGGACCTCCGCGTCCTGGTAGTCCTTCTTGTACTTCAGGGACAGCGGCCAGTAGTGCGGCGGGGTCCACAGGAAGATGATCAGGAACAGCACGATGGCGGGCCACTCGATGGTCCCGCGCACCGCGGCCCAGGCGATGAGCACCGGGAAGCACCCCGCGATCCCGCCCCAGACGATGTTCTGCTCGGTGCGCCGCTTGAGGACGAGGCTGTAGACGACCACGTAGAAGAAGATCGCGGCGACCCCGAGGGCGGCGGCCAGCAGGTTGGTCCCCAGGGCCAGGATGAGGATCGACACCACGCCGATCACCCAGGAGAAGACGAGCGCCTCGCGCGGGGTGAGCTCGCCCGTGACGAGGGGACGGTTCTCGGTCCGCTTCATGATCTTGTCGATGTCACGGTCGATGTAGCAGTTGAACGCGGCGGAGGAACCGGCGGCCAGCGCCCCGCCGACCATCGTGGCGACCATGGTCAGCACATCCGGGAAACCGCGCTGGGCGAAGATCATGGTCGGCAGCGTGGTGACCAGCAGCAGCTCCATGACGCGCGGCTTGGTCAGCGCCACGTAGGCGGCGGCCTTCCGGCCGAACCCCAGCTTCCGGGTCTCGGAACGGACGCCGGACGACGTCTGCGTCCCGGCGGACTGGGCATCAAGGGTGCTGGGCATCTACTTCTCACGGTGCAGGAGGACGGGGACGGTGTTCACGCAAGAGGTCCATTGCCCGCCCTGACATCGGACGGCCGACCCGGGGAACACCCCCTCCAGTGTACCCGTCGCGCCGACGCCGTCAGACCCGGGTGACGTTCCCGTGGGTCGCAGTGACCCACCTGACACGGGCGGGGGCGGTTCTCCGCGGCGCGACCCCGTCGCCACCGGTTTCCCAGGGGCTCATTCGGGATAAGCTGGCCCGAGGTCGGTACCGGCCGCAGAATCATCCCGTCAGGAGCAGCTTTCGTGACTTCAGTCCCGGCACAGCCCACCGGAACCGCGACCCGGGGGACGTCCCCCCTGCAGCGTCAGGCACCCGCCCGTGAGTACACCTACTCGGACCTGGACCGGAAGGCCGTGGACACGCTCCGCGTCCTGGCCGCCGACGCCGTGGAGAAGGTCGGCAACGGACACCCCGGCACCGCGATCTCCCTCGCCCCGGTGGCCTGGCAGCTGTTCCAGAACGTCATGCACCATGACCCGGCGGACGCCACCTGGGCCGGCCGTGACCGGTTCATCCTCTCGGCCGGGCACACCTCGCTCACCCTGTACCTGCAGCTGTTCGCCGCCGGCGCCGGGCTCGAGCTGGAGGACCTGCAGTCCCTGCGCACCTGGGGGTCCAGGACGCCCGGGCACCCCGAGTACGGCCACACCGACGGCGTGGAGATCACCACCGGCCCACTGGGCCAGGGCCTGGCCTCCTCGGTGGGCTTCGCCTACGCCCAGCGCCGGCTGCGCGGGCTGCTCGACCCGGACGCCCCGGCCGGGACGAGCCCCTTCGACCACCACGTCTTCGTCATCGCCTCGGACGGTGACATGCAGGAGGGCGTCACCTCGGAGGCCTCCTCGCTGGCCGGCCACCAGGAGCTCGGCAACCTCGTGGTGATCTACGACGACAACAAGATCTCCATCGAGGACGACACCGACGTCGCGTTCAGCGAGGACGTCTCCGCGCGGTACGAGGCCTATGGCTGGCACGTCCAGACCGTGGACTGGCTGGCCACGGGTGACTACGTGGAGGACACCCGGGCGCTGTACGAGGCGATCGCCGCGGCCAAGGCCGAGACCGGCCGCCCCTCGCTGATCAACCTGCGCACGGTCATCGGCTGGCCCTCGCCCGGCAAGCAGGACACCGGTGCCGTCCACGGTTCCAAGCTCGGTGGCGAGGAGCTGAAGGCGCTCAAGGAGGTGCTCGGTTTCGATCCGGAGCAGTCCTTCGCGGTCGAGGACGACGTCCTGGCCCATGCGCGCGGCGTCCGGGACCGCTCCGCGGCCTTCCGGAGCGACTGGGAGGCGTCCTACCGCGCCTGGCGCGAGGCCCACCCGGAACGCGCCGCACTGTATGACCGGCTCTCCGCCGGCGAGCTGCCCGCAGGCTTCGTCGAGGCCTTCCCGACCTTCACGGCGGACTTCGACCCGACCTTCTCCGGGCAGGCCAAGGGCCTGGCCACCCGGGCGGCCTCCGGCACGGTGCTCTCCGCCCTGGGCCCGGTCATGCCCGAGCTCTGGGGCGGGTCGGCGGACCTGGCCGGTTCCAACAACACCACGATGGACGGGGCCGAGTCGTTCATCCCCACGTCCCGCCAGACCAGCACGTGGTCGGGCGGGCCCTACGGACGGACCCTGCACTTCGGGGTGCGGGAGCACGCCGCCGGGGCGATCGTCAACGGCATCTCCCTGGGCTCGCTGCTGCGGGCCTACTCGGGGACGTTCCTGATCTTCTCCGACTACCAGCGGCCCGCCATCCGCATCGGGGCCCTGATGGGCACCCCCGCGATCTACGTGTGGACCCACGACTCGATCGGGCTCGGCGAGGACGGTCCCACGCACCAGCCCGTGGAGCAGCTGGCCAGCCTTCGGGCCATCCCGGGCCTGTCCGTCGTGCGGCCCGGCGATGCCAATGAGGTGTCCTGGGCCTGGCGGACCATCCTGGAACGCACCGACGGGCCGGCCGGGATCGTGCTGTCCCGCCAGAACCTGCCCGTGTTCCCCCGCGGTGAGCAGGGCTTCGCGGGCGCCGAGGGCACCGCGCGGGGCGCCTACGTCCTGCTGGAGGCCACCGACGCCTCGGGCCAGGACGTGGAGCCCCAGGTGATCCTCCTCGGCACCGGTTCCGAGGTGCAGCTGGCCGTGGAGGCCCGCCAGGCACTGCAGTCCGAGGGCATCCCCACGCGCGTGGTCTCCGCACCCTGCCTGGAGTGGTTCGACGCCCAGGACGAGTCCTACCGCGCCCAGGTCCTGCCGGACAACGGGGCCGTCCGCGTCTCCGTCGAGGCCGGAATCGCCCAGGGCTGGGCGAAGTACACCGGTGCCCGCGGTGCCCAGGTCTCCCTGGAGCACTTCGGCGCCTCGGCCGACTACCAGACGCTGTACCGCGAGTTCGAGATCACGGCCGGGGCCGTGGCGGCCGCGGCACGCACCCTGCTGGCCGACTGACCCCCTCAGCACACCGACCCGAGCACACCGACCCGAAGGACACGGGAGCCCACGCGATGACCGAACAGAACCCGAACACGCGAGCACTGGCCGATGCCGGCGTCTCCATCTGGCTCGACGACCTCTCCCGGGAGCGGATCGTCACCGGCAACCTGCAGGAGCTGATCGACACCCGGAACGTCACCGGGGTGACCACCAACCCGTCGATCTTCGCCAGCGCGCTGAAGAACGGCGGACCGTACGCCGAGCAGCTGGCCCAGCTGGCGGCCGAGGGGGCGGACGTGGACCGCGCGGTCTTCGAGCTGACCACGCGGGACGTCCAGCAGGCCTGTGACATCCTCGCCCCGGTCCACGCGGTCACCGACGGGGTGGACGGGCGGGTCTCCATCGAGGTGGACCCCCGGTCCGCCCGGAACGCGGAGAGCACGGTCGCCGAGGCCAAGGAGTTGGCCGCCGCCGTGGCCCGGCCCAACGTCCTGGTGAAGATCCCCGCCACCGAGGAGGGACTGCCGGCGATCACGGCCACCCTCGCCGAGGGCATCAGCGTCAACGTGACCCTGATCTTCTCGCTCACCCGCTACCGGGAGGTCCTCAACGCCTGGCTGCTCGGGCTGGAGCAGGCCCACGCGGCGGGCAGGGACCTGTCCACCCTGCACTCGGTGGCCAGCTTCTTCGTCTCCCGCGTGGACACCGAGGTCGACCGGCGGTTGCGCGAGTCCGGCACCGAGGGCGTGGAGGAACTCACCGGCCAGGCCGGCCTGGCCAACGCGCGGCTGGCCCACCGGATCTTCACGGAGACCCTGGACACCGAGCGCTGGCGCGTCCTGGAGGCGGCGGGCGCCCGGCCGCAGCGACCCCTGTGGGCCTCCACCGGCACCAAGGACCCGGCGCTGCCGGACACCCTGTACGTCACCGGGCTGGTGGCACCCGGAACCGTGAACACCATGCCGGAGAAGACCCTGGCGGCCCTCGCCGACCACGGTGAGGTCACCGGCGACACGGTGACCGGTTCCGGCGAGGACTCGGACCGCGTGCTGGACGCCATCGGCCACGCCGGCGTGGACTACAACGACGTGGTGTCCGTGCTGGAGGAGGAGGGCCTGGAGAAGTTCGTCACCAGCTGGAACGAACTGCTCGAGACCGTGGGCACGGCGCTCCGCGAGGCCTCGGCCCAGGACGCCGCGGCGCGCTAGCCGGGCACCGCCCCTCCCACCAGGCAACGACACCAAGGAGAATCCCCCATGAGCTCGCTCGGACTGCAGGCCACCGGCGCCGCACTCGAGGCCATCGACCGCCACGTGCCCGCCCTGGTGCAGGACCGCTTCGCCAGCCGCCTGTCCGAGCGCGACGCCACCCTGTGGGGTCCGGCCGCCGAGGACGAGGCCTCGAGGCGACTGGGCTGGATGACGCTGTTCGAGGACTCCCGCGCGCTGGTGCCCCAGGTCGAGCAGCTCCGCGAGGAACTCGCCGCGGAGGGCATCACCCGCGTGGTCCTGGCCGGGATGGGCGGGTCCTCCCTGGCCCCGGAGGTCATCGCGGCCACCGTGGGCGCGCCGCTGACGACCCTGGACTCCACCGATCCGGAGATGGTGGGCAACGTGCTGGCCGCCGGCGTGAAGGACACGGTCCTGGTGGTCTCCTCCAAGTCGGGGTCCACGGTGGAGACCGACTCCCAGCGCCGGGTCTTCGAGCAGGCCTTCGCCGACGCCGGCGTGGACCCGAGGGCCCACGTGGTCGTCGTCACGGACCCGGGGTCCCCGCTCGAGCAGTCCGCCCGGGAGGCCGGGTACCGCCGGGTCTTCACGGCGGACCCGACCGTCGGCGGACGCTACTCCGCCCTGACGGCCTTCGGGCTGGTGCCGACCGGCCTGGCCGGGGTGGACATCGCGCGGTTGCTGGACGAGGCCGAGGAGACCCTCGAGGTGCTCGTCACGGACGAGCCGGACAACCCGGGCCTGCAGCTCGGTGCGGCGATGGCCGGCACGGATCCCCTGCGGGACAAGCTGGTGTTCTCGGACGAGGGGTCCGGCCTGGTCGGCTTCGCGGACTGGGCCGAGCAGCTCATCGCCGAGTCCACCGGCAAGGACGGTACGGGCCTGCTCCCGGTCGTCGTGGACGCCGGGGATCCCGAGACCACCGGGGACGCCGGTGACCTGCTCCAGGTCCGGCTCGTCGCCGACCCGGACGATCGCGAGGAACGGGTCGGCACCGACCCGGCCACCCGCTCCGAGGACGCCGTGGAGGTGTTCGGCTCCCTGGGCTCCCAGTTGCTCCTGTGGATGTTCGCGACGGCGGCCGCCGGCCGGATCCTGGGCATCAACCCCTTCGACCAGCCCGACGTCGAGGCCGCCAAGACCGCCGCCCGCGGCCTGCTGGACGCCACGCCCGCGCCGGGCACGCCCGACGCCGTGATCGGTGCCGTCGAGCTCACCGGCCCGGCCGACGTCGTGGGAGCCCCGGACGTGGCCTCGGTGCTCGGCGCCGTCGCCCGCCTGGTGCCCGAGGGGGGCTACCTGGCCGTGCAGGCCTACCTGGACCGCCTGGGCTACCCCGAGCTGGAGACCCTGCGCGCCGTCCTGGCCCGGGAGTCCGGCCGGCCGGTCACCTTCGGCTGGGGCCCGCGCTTCCTGCACTCCACCGGCCAGTACCACAAGGGCGGACCGGCCGGGGGCGTGTTCCTGCAGATCACGGCGGACTCCGACGTCGACCTGGCCATCCCCGGCCGGCCCTTCACCTTCGGCCAGCTGATCACCGCGCAGGCGGACGGTGACGCCACCGTGCTGCGCGAGCACGGCCTGACGGTGGTCCGGGTGCACCTGACCGACCGCGGTCAGGGCATCGCCCAGCTGCTCAACGGTTTCCGCGGTGCCTGAGACGGCCCAGGACCGCGGGACGAGGAACCCGCTCCGGGACCCCCGTGACCGGCGACTGACCCGGATCGCCGGACCCTCCGCGCTGGTGCTGTTCGGCGTCACCGGCGACCTGGCCCGCAAGAAGCTGCTGCCGGCCATCTACGACCTGGCCAACCGCGGACTGCTGCCCCCGGGGTTCTCCCTGGTCGGGTACGGGCGGCGCGACTGGGACGACGCGGCCTTCACCGACTACGTGCGCGCCTCCGTGCAGGCCTCGGCCCGGACCGAGTGGAACGACGCCGTCTGGGACCAGCTGCGCGGCGGCTTCCGGTTCATCTCGGGCGCCTTCGACGACTCCGCGGCCTACGAGCGGCTCAGCGACACCCTGGCCGTCCTGGAGTCCTCCCGGGGGACCGGAGGGAACACCGCGTTCTACCTGTCCATCCCCCCGGACTGGTTCGAGGAGGTCTGCCAGCAGCTCGCCGACCACGGCCTGGCCGGACGGCACCACGACTCCGGCACCCGGCCCTCCCCGGCGCGCACCGGGTCCACGGGCCGGCCGTGGCGCCGCGTGGTGATCGAGAAGCCCTTCGGCCACGACCTGGCCAGCGCGCGGGAGCTCAACGACGTCATCGAGCAGGTGTTCGTGCCGGACGCGGTGTTCCGGATCGACCACTACCTGGGCAAGGAGACCGTCCAGAACATCCTCGCGCTGCGCTTCGCGAACCGGCTGTTCGAGCCGCTGTGGAATGCCAATCACGTCGACCACGTCCAGATCACCATGGCCGAGGACATCGGCATCGGGGGACGGGCCGGGTACTACGACGGCGTCGGAGCGGCGCGGGACGTCATCCAGAACCACCTGCTGCAGTTGCTCGCCCTGACCGCGATGGAGGAGCCGATCTCCTTCGACGCGGACCACCTGCGCGCCGAGAAGGAGAAGGTGCTGGCCGCCGTCGAGGTCCCCGCGGACCTCGGGGCCGCCTCGGCCCGGGGCCAGTACACCGGCGGCTGGCAGGGCGGGGAGAAGGTCACCGGCTTCCTCGACGAGGAGGGCTTCAACCCGGCGTCCACCACGGAGACCTACGCGGCGCTGCGGCTGGGCATCCGGACCCGGCGCTGGGACGGGGTGCCGTTCTACCTGCGCGCCGGCAAGCGCCTGGGCCGACGCGTCACGGAGATCGCGGTCGTGTTCAAGCGCGCCCCCAACCTGCTCTTCCCGGGCCACCGGGAGGACGAGTTCGGCCAGAACACCATCGTGGTGCGGGTCCAGCCGGACGAGGGCGTGACCATCCGCTTCGCCTCGAAGGTGCCCGGCACCCAGCAGGAGGTCCGGGACGTGACCATGGACTTCGGCTACGGTCACGCGTTCACCGAGGACAGCCCGGAGGCCTACGAGCGGCTCATCCTGGACGTGCTGCTCGGCGAGCCGCCGCTGTTCCCGCGCCAGGCCGAGGTGGAGCTCTCCTGGGCCATCCTGGACCCGTTCGAGCAGTACTGGGCCTCGCTGCCCGGACAGCCCGAGCCCTACGCCCCGGGCAGCTGGGGTCCCGTCACGGCCGATGAGCTGATGGCCCGCGACGGCCGTGTCTGGAGGAGGCCCTGATGATCATCGACGTCAAGGACACCACCACCTCCCGGGTGGCCAAGGAGATGAACCGGCTGCGCCAGGCCGGCGGCGTGGTCACCCTGGGACGCGTCCTCACCCTCATCATCGCCACCTCCGACGATCACGTGGAGTCCTCGATCCGGGCGGCCAACCTGGCCAGCCGGGAGCACCCCTGCCGGATCATCGTGATCGCCGTCGGCGACCCCGAGGCGGAGACCGCCCTGGACGCCCAGATCCGGGTCGGCGGGGACGCGGGCGCCTCGGACGTCGTGGTGCTGCGCGGTTCCGGATCCAACGCGGTGGAGTCGGAGTCGCTCATCGGCGCCCTGCTGCTGCCGGACGCCCCGATCGTCGTCTGGTGGCCGCACCGGCCACCGGAGGTCCCGGCCGAGTCCCCGCTGGGCCGCATCGCGCACCGCCGGATCACGGACACGGCCACGGCGGCTTCCGCCCGGGAGGCGTTGATGCACCTGCGGACGACCTACCGGGCCGGGGACACCGACCTCGCCTGGACCCGGCTGACGGGCTGGCGCATCCAGCTGGCGGCCATCCTCGACGGGCTGGATCCGGCGGAGATCCGCTCCGTCACCGTGGACGGGGCCGAGGACTCCCCCTCCACCATGCTGCTGGCGGCCTGGCTCACGCGCCGCCTGAACGTCCCCGTGACGATGGCCCACTCCAAGGCCGGCCACGGCATGCGCTCCGTCCGGCTCCGCAGGGACGACGGTGACATCGTGCTCTCCCGCCCCGTGGGCGACGTCGCCTCCCTCTACCAACAGGGCCGGCCGGTCCAGCGCATCTCCCTGCCCAAGCGCAGCGACCAGGAGTGCCTCGCCGAGGAGCTGCGGCGGCTGGACCCCGACGAGGTGTTCGGCGACGTGGTGGTCCACGGGCTGCCCCTGACCGACCTGAAGGCGGTACTTCCCAGTGAACGATGACCACGTGACCATCACCACCGATCCCAGCGGGGACTGCGTCCGCGTCTACGGGGACCGGGACGCCCTGTGCCGGGCCGCCGCCCGGGAACTGCTCCGTGTCCTCGCCGAGGCCGTCAGCGGCCGGGGCAGCGCCTCGGCGGTCCTCACGGGAGGCGGGACCGGTACCGGCATCCTCGCCGCCCTGGCCCGCCTGCTCGGGGAGGAACCGGCGCTGGACTGGTCGCGCGTGCACCTGTGGTGGGGCGACGAACGCCACCTGGCCGCCGGCGACCCTGACCGCAATGAGGTCCAGGCCGCGGCGGCGCTGGTGGACACGCTCGTGGACGGCCACGGGATGCCGGCCGGCAACGTGCACCCCGTGCCGGCCGCCGACGGCTCCGGCCCGGACGCCGCCGCCGCACGCTACGCCGCCGAGCTGGCCCGGCACGCCCAGGCCGACCCCGGTCCGGACCCGCGGCTGCCCGTGTTCGACGTGGTGATGCTGGGTGTGGGCCCCGACGCCCACGTGGCCAGCCTGTTCCCCGGCCTGCCGGGCCCGCAGGCCCGGGACGCGACGGTGATCGGGGTGGAGGACTCCCCCAAGCCGCCGCCGCTGCGCGTCTCGCTGACCCTCGAGGCCCTGAACACCGCCCGGCGGCTGTGGTTCGTGGTCGCGGGTCTGGACAAGCAGGAGGCCGTCACGGCCGTGCGTGGGGCCAGGAACGCCAAGACCACCGACGCGGCCCGCTGGCCGGCATCGGTGGTCTCGGGTGCGATGTCCACCACCTGGTGGCTGGACGGTGCGGCCGCCCGCTGAGGCACGGGCGGGGCAGCGCCGGCGGCTCTCGCCGGCGGTCCCGGGTGCCCGAAGGGCTCAGAAGTCCTGGGAGAACCGCATGATCAGGCCCAGGGCCACGACGATCGCACCCCAGGTGATGCCGAGCGTCACCGTGAGGCGGTTCAGGTTCTTCTCGGCGACGCCGGAGGCGCCCAGGGATGAGGTCACGCCCCCGCCGAACATGTCCGACATGCCACCGCCACGGCCCTTGTGCAGCAGGATCAGCAGCACCAGCAGGACGCTGATGAGCGCCAGGGTGATCTGCAGGATGAGGGTCAGGACGTCCACGTCACTCTTTCCATTGGGGGTGCGCCGGTCAGTCGGTCAGCAGGTGGTGCTCGAACCTGACAATGCTAGCAAACTCGGACTCGTCCAGGCTGGCGCCGCCCACCAGGACGCCGTCCACGTCGCGCTCCCGCAGGATCGCCGCCACGTTCCCGGACTTCACCGAGCCGCCGTAGAGCAGGCGGACGCCCCGGGCGGTGGCGTCGTCGTAGAGGCCGGCCAGCTCGGCGCGCAGGGCGGCGCACATCTCCTGGGCGTCCGCCGGCCCGGCCACCTCACCGGTGCCGATGGCCCACACCGGCTCGTAGGCGACCACGAGCCCGGAGACGGCCTCGGCGGACAGTCCGGACAGGCCGTTCCGCACCTGGGCCAGGGTGTGCTCCACGTGCCCGCCGGCCCGGCGGACCTCCAGGCCCTCGCCGACGCAGAACACCGGGGTCAGCCCGTGGCGCAGGGCCGCCTGCAGCTTCCGGTTCAGCAGCGCGTCGTCCTCGCCGTGCAGGGTGCGCCGCTCGGAGTGCCCCACGAGCACGTAACGGCAGCCGAGACGGTCCAGGAACTGACCCGAGATCTCCCCGGTGAACGCACCGGAGTCCTCGGCGGAGAGGTCCTGGGCCCCGTAGGCCAGCGGCAACCGGTCCCCGGCGACCAGGGTCTGCACGCTGCGCAGGTCGGTGAACGGCGGGAAGACCGCCACCTCGACCCGCTCGAAGTCGTGGTCGGCGTCGGCCAGGGTCCAGGACAGCTTCTGGACGAGGGTGACGGCCTGGAGGTGGTCCAGGTTCATCTTCCAGTTCCCCGCGATCAGCGGGGTGCGGTCATAGACGCCGTTGGTCTGGGAGGTCATGCCCCGGCACCTGCCTGGCCGGCCGCCGGGGCGGTCTCCAGGGCAGACACGCCCGGCAGGGTCTTGCCCTCGAGGTACTCGAGGGAGGCGCCGCCCCCGGTGGAGATGTGGCCGAACTGGGAGTCCTCGAAGCCCAGGGTCCGCACCGCGGCCGCGGAGTCCCCGCCGCCGACGACCGTGAGCCCCTGGGACTCCGTGAGTGCCTCGGCCACCGTGCGGGTGCCGTGGGCGAAGGCCTCGAACTCGAACACGCCCATGGGCCCGTTCCAGAACACGGTGTGCGCGCCGCGGATCTCCTCACCGAACGCGGCCCGGGTCTCGGGTCCGATGTCCAGGCCGATGGCCTTCTCCCCGTGTGCGCCCGCGGTGAGGCGGTTCACCGGCAGCACCTCGTGGTCGGCGTCCGCGGCGAAGCCGGAGGCCATCACGATGTCCGTGGGGAGCACGATCCGGCAGCCGCCGTCCTGGGCGCGCCGGAGGTACTCGGTGACGACCGGGACCTGGTCCTCCTCGAGCAGCGAGGCGCCCACCTCGTGGCCCTGCGCCTTGAGGAAGGTGAAGAGCATGCCGCCGCCGATCAGCAGGGTGTCGGCACGCTCCATGAGGTTGTCGATCACGGCGAGCTTGTCCGAGACCTTGGACCCCCCGAGCACCACCACGTACGGGCGGTCGGGGTCTCCCGTGAGGCGGGACAGCACGTCCAGTTCCCGGGCCACCAGGGCGCCCTGGTAGGACGGCAGCCGCCCGGCGATGTCGTAGACCGAGGCGTGCCGGCGGTGCACGGCGCCGAAGGCATCGTCCACGTAGGCGCCGTGCTCCCCCGTGAGGGCCGCCATCTCGGCCGCCAGTGTCTCGCGGTCGGCGTCGGCCTTGGAGGTCTCCCGCGGGTCGAAGCGGACGTTCTCGAGCAGCAGGATGTCCCCGTCGGACATCGCGGCCGCCTGCTCACGGGCCGAGTCCCCGGTGACGTCGTCGGCCAGGCGCACGTCGCGACCGGACAGCTCCGCCATCCGGTCGGCGGCCGGCCGCAGGGAGTACTTCGGGTCCGCCTGGCCCTGGGGACGGCCCAGGTGGGCCATGACGATCACCCGGGCGCCGGCGTCGGCCAGCGCGGTGATGACCGGCAGCGAGGCGCGGATGCGGCCGTCGTCGGTCACCGTCCCGTCGTCCAGCGGGACGTTCAGGTCCGAGCGGACCAGGACGTGACGTCCGGCGACGCCCTCCTGCAGCAGGTCGTCAAGGGTCTTGGCGGTCATGCGAAAGTGCCTCTCTGAAGGAATTGCGGCTCGATGCGGTGCGATGGCGTGGTCAGAGCCTGGACGCGACCAGGGAGGTCAGGTCCACGAGCTGGGAGGTGTAACCCCACTCATTGTCATACCAGCCGAGGATCTTCACCGTCTTGCCGATCGACTTGGTCAGCGGCGCGTCGAAGGTGCAGGCCGCCGGGGCGCCGATGATGTCGGTCGAGGTGATCGGGTCCTCGGAGTAGACCAGGCGTCCGCCTGAGAGCGGACCGGACTCGGCGGCGGCCCGGAAGGCGGCGTTGACCTCGTCCACGGAGGCCTCCCGTTCCAGCTCGACGGTCAGGTCCGTGGCCGATCCGGTGATGACCGGCACGCGCAGGGCGAAGCCGTCCAGCTTGCCCTTCAGCTCGGGGATCACCTCGCCGATGGCCTTGGCCGCGCCGGTGGACGTGGGGACGATGTTCTGGGCGGCGGCCCGGGCGCGCCGTCGGTCCTTGGCGTGGGGGGCGTCGTGCAGGTTCTGGTCGCCGGTGTAGGCGTGGACCGTGGTCATGATGCCGTCGATGATCCCGAAGGACTCGTGCAGCACCTGGACCATCGGGGCCAGGCAGTTGGTGGTGCAGGAGGCGCTGGAGACGATGTCCATGGTCCCGGGGTCGTAGTCCCCGTCGTTGATGCCCATCACGAACGTGCCGTCGATGCCCTTGCCGGGGGCCGACAGGACGACCTTCCTCGCCCCGGCCTCGAGGTGCTTGCGGGCCTGCTCACCCTTCGTGAAGTGCCCGGTGCACTCGATGACGATGTCCACGCCGAGCTCGCCCCAGGGCAGGTCGGCCGGGTCCTTCTCGGAGAAGACCCGGATGGTCCGGCCGTTCGCCACGAGGTTGCCGTCCACGAGGTCGATGTCGTGACCGTACCGGCCCATGACGGAGTCGTACTTCGTCAGGTACAGCAGGTCCTCGGCACCGGTGAGGTCGTTGACGGCCACGAGCTCCAGGTCATGGCCGTCCTGCTCGAGGACACGGAGGATGCTCCGGCCGATGCGGCCGAATCCATTGATGGCGATCTTGGTCACGGTCATGCCTTTCAGTCGTGCTGGGAGGGTGGACGACGAGGGACTGCGGGGAGACGGCATGGGCGGGGCCGGCCGGGCTGTGACAGGCCGGCCGGCCCCGGGCACTTCATCGGATCAGGGGGTGATCAGCTTCGGGGCGCCGGTGCGGGCGGCCTCGAAGCGGGCGGCGACGTCCGCCCAGTTGACGATGTTCCAGACGGCCTTGACGTAGTCGGCCTTGACGTTCTGGTAGTCCAGGTAGAAGGCGTGCTCCCACATGTCCAGCTGGAACAGCGGGATGGTGGCGACCGGCACGCCGTTCTGCTGGTCGTAGAACTGCTCGATGACCAGGTTGCCGCCGATCGGCTCGTAGGCCAGCACGGCCCAGCCGGAGCCCTGGATGCCCAGCGCGGCGGCGGTGAAGTGGGCCTGGAACTTGTCGAACGAGCCGAAGAACTCGTCGATCGCGGCGGCGAGCTCGCCCTCGGGCCTGTCGCCACCGTTCGGGGAGAGGTTCTTCCAGAAGATGGAGTGGTTGGTGTGGCCACCGAGGTTGAAGGCCAGGTCCTTGGAGAACTGGTTCACGGAGCCGAAGTCACCGGCCTCGCGGGCCGCGGCGAGCTTCTCCAGGGCGGTGTTGGCGCCCTTGACGTAGGTGGCGTGGTGCTTGGAGTGGTGCAGCTCCATGATCTTCGCCGAGATGTGCGGCTCGAGAGCGGCGTAGTCGTAATCCAGCTCCGGCAGGGTGAATTCAGCCATTATTCCTCCTTGGTGGACGTGTGGCCGGGACCTGTGCGACAGGCCCCGCGGTTCGTGGCCCCGAGAAGGAGCCATCTGTCTCATCCTATGCATGGGCGGGGCCCGTCTGGTCAATGATTCCGCTGTCAGCCACAATGTCCGGCCGGTGTCCCGCCCGGTCACCGGCACGCCGAGGGCAACCCCGGGGCATCCCGCCGCGCCCGCGTCGTTGCCAGGGACGCCGCGGGGATGATGACAATGAGGGGTCCTCAGCATGCCGATCCAGGGGGTGGACCGATGTCGAGCGCAACGACCGGTGCCGGTGGTGAGGCCGGCCCCGGTGTGGAGCAGCGGTCCGGGGCCCGCGGGGGCCGGCGCGCGGTCGCCTCGGGGTTCCTCTTCGGTTGTGGCATCGCGGCGTCGATGATCGACCTGTTCGTCTTCCACCTGGGCCTGCAGTGGCATCACTTCTACGACCTCTCCACCCCGGAGGTGGCCCTGGCCGCCGACGGGGTCTTCCACGCCCTCGGGTGGTTCATCACGGTCTGGGGGCTGTTCCTGCTCGCGGACGTGCGCCGGCGCGGCGACGTGCCCTGGCGCCGGTGGATGGGGGCCGTGATCGCCGGGGTCGGGGCCTTCCAGCTCTTCGACGGGGTCATCAACCACAAGGTGCTCGGGATCCACCAGATCCGCTACCACGTGGACCTGCTGCCGTATGACCTGGCCTGGATCGGCTCGGCCGCGCTGCTCCTGCTCCTCGGGTCCGCCATCCTGTGGTGGACGCGGCCGGCACCGGCCGCCGGATGATCGCGGCCCGCATGGACCACGGGCACGGAGGGAGACCCGCCCCCGGCGGTTCCGGAGGTGCCGACGCCCTGGGTTGGTTCCTGGCCGACGTCGCCGTCGTGCTGCTGCTGACGGTGGCCGCGCTGGGCTATGCGCTGGGCCTGTGGGCGTCCCGGGGCCGCTCCCCGTGGCCGGTCCGGCGGGCCCTGTGCTGGTACGCGGGGCTGGGGTGCGTGGGGGCGGCGCTGCTCGGGCCCCTCGCCCGGGCCGCCCGCGAGGGCTTCACCGCCCACATGAGCGCACACCTGCTGCTGGGCATGATCGCTCCCCTGCTGCTGGTGCTGGCCGCCCCGGTGACCCTGGCCCTGCGGGCGCTGCCCGTGCGCGCGGCACGGTCCCTGGCGCGCCTGTTGCGTCGACGGTTCGTGCGGGTCATCACCCACCCGGTGGTCGCGGCGGTGCTCTCTGCCGGCGGGCTGTGGGTCCTGTACACGACGGCGCTGTACCCCCTGATGCACGCCTCACCCCTGGTGCACGCGCTGGTGCACGCCCACGTGCTGCTGGCCGGCTGTCTGCTCACCGCCGCGCTCGTGGGTCCGGACCCGGATCCGCACCGGGCCTCGATGGTCCTGCGCTCGGCGGTGCTGGTCGCCTTCATCGCCGCCCACTCGGTCCTGGCCAAGTGGCTCTACGCGCAGCCGCCGGACAGGGTGGACCGGACGGACGGCGAGGCCGGCGCCCAGCTGATGTACTACGGCGGGGACGCCGTGGACGTGGTCCTGATCGTGCTCCTGTTCAGCGGCTGGTACGCCGCCACCCGGCCCCGGGAGCGTGTGCGTTCCGGGAGCGGGGCCGGAGCCTAGTCCCCGTCCGCGGCGGACGGCGCCTCGGCGTGCAGGGCGGCGTCGGTGCTGGGCAGGCCCTCCTCCGCGGCGCGCTTGTCCGCCATGGCCAGCAGGCGCCGGATGCGCCCGGCGATCGCGTCCTTCGTCATGGGCGGATCGGCCAGCCGGCCCAGTTCGTCCAGCGAGGCCTGCTTGTGCTGGACCCGGAGCTGTCCGGCGTACTTCAGGTGGTCCGGGACCTCCTCGCCGAGGATCTCCAGTGCGCGCTCCACCCGGGCGCCGGCGGCGACGGCCGCCTGGGCCGAGCGGCGCAGGTTGGCGTCGTCGAAGTTGGCCAGTCGGTTCGCGGTGGCCCGGACCTCCTTGCGGGTACGGCGTTCCTCCCACACCAGCACGGTGTCATGGGCACCCATCCGGGTCAGCAGCGCCGAGATGGCGTCCCCGTCGCGGATGACCACGCGGTCCACGCCGCGCACCTCCCGGGCCTTGGCGGTGATGCCCAGGCGCCGGGCCGCACCGACCAGGGCCAGGGCCGCCTCGGGACCGGGGCAGGTGACCTCCAGGGCGGAGGACCGGCCCGGTTCGGTCAGCGACCCGTGGGCGAGGAAGGCCCCGCGCCACACGGCCTCGGAATCGGCGACGGAGCCGTTGACGATGGCCGGCGGCAGACCGCGCACGGGGCGACCCCGCACGTCCAGCAGGCCGGTCTGCCGGGCCAGGGACTCGCCGTCGCGCACCACCCGGATCACGTAGCGGTTGCCCTTGCGCAGGTTGCCGCCGGAGACCACGATGATCTCGCTGCCGTGCCCGTAGACCTCGGCGATCGCGGTCCGCAGGCGCCGGGCCGCCGCCGCGTTGTCCAGTTCGGCCTCGATGACGATGCGCCCCGAGATGATGTGCAGCCCGCCGGCGAAGCGCAGGATCGCCGACACCTCGGCCTTGCGCTCAGAGGAACTCCTGACCGCGTGGTGGGTCAGCTCCTCTTTCACCGCAGCAGTCAGGGCCATGGGTCGCCTCACATCTTTCACTTGAACTCGTGGTGGCCCGGCACCGGCCGGGTGGGTACGCGCAGGGGGTCAGGATCTCGCGAAGGCCTCCTGGAAGGCCAGGGCCAGGCGCAACGGATCGTGCACCGGCGTCCCGGAACCGGCCCCTACCTTACTAAACTGCACGGCCGCACCGAGACGGGAGGCGGCCTTCTCGAAGCCGGCCCGGTCCTGGACCGCGTCGGGATCGGCCAGCACGACGTCGATCCGCAGGTCCGGCGCGTGATGGTGCACCGCCTCGAGGTGGTCGGCGGCGCTCATGCCGGAGGTCTCGGCGGTGTCCACGGCGAGGTTCATCACCAAGGCCCGGCGGGCGGTGGTCCCCTCGAGGGCCTCCCGCAGCTCCGGCAGCAGCAGGTGCGGCAGGACCGAGGTGTACCAGGACCCCGGGCCGAGGACCACCCAGTCGGAGAGCTCGATGGCCTCCAGGGACTCCCGGCAGGCCGGGGCGTCGTCCGGCTGGAGCTGGATCTGCGAGACCCGGGTGTTCCGGCCGGCGGCGGCGAGCGAGGCCTGGCCGGAGACGGTGCGCCGGATGAGCTCGCCATTGCGGCCCTCGGCGAGGACCGAACCGGAGATCGTCAGGGGGATGGTGGACATCGGCAGGACCTGGCCGCGCGCGCCCAGCAGCGCCCCGGCCCAGCGGAGCCCGCTCACCGGGTCGCCGAGGAGCTCCCACAGGGCCACGATCAGCAGGTTGCCCAGGGCGTGGTTGTCCAGGGTGCCGTCCACGCCCTCCTTGGAGTGGAAGCGGTGCTGCATGACGTCACGCCAGGTCCGGCCCCAGTCGGTGTCGTCGCACAACGCGGCGAGCGCCATCCTCAGGTCACCGGGGGGCAGCACGTCCATCTCCTGCCGGATGCGCCCGGAGGACCCGCCGTCGTCCGCCACCGTGACCACGGCCGTGATCTCCCCGGCGATCAGGCGCAGGGCCCGCAGCGTCGCGGAGAGCCCGTGCCCGCCACCCAGCGCGGTGACGCGCAGGGTGGGGTCGTACGTGCCCCCGGCGATCGACTGGGAGACCGGGACCAGGGGCAACTGGCCGGTGAAGTGCGTGCTCATTCCCGCCCCAGGTCCCGGTGCTGCACGTTCACGGTGACCCGTGGCTGCTGGCGGAGCCGGCGGGCCAGCTCCTCGGCGACGGCGACGGAACGGTGCTTGCCGCCGGTGCAGCCGACGGCGAAGGTGCCGTAGTGCTTGTTCTCCCGGCGGTACCCCTCCAGGACCGGCAGCAGCGCCTGGACGTAGCGGTCCACGAACTCCGCCGCCCCGTTCTGGCCCAGGACGAAGTCCGAGACGGCCGCGTCCTTGCCGGTGAAGGGGCGCAGTTCCGGCACCCAGTGCGGGTTGGGCAGGAACCGGACGTCGGCCACGAAGTTGGCGTCCTGGGGCAGCCCGTACTTGAAGCCGAAGCTCATCACGTTCAGGCGCAGCACGATCGGCCCGGACTCGGTGAACAGCTCCGTGATGGTGGTGGCCAGGGAATGGACGTTCATGGAGGTGGTGTCCACCACGATCTCGGCCTGCTCCTTGAGGTCCTTCAGCAGCAGTCGCTCGGCGGCGATGCCGTCCGGGATCCGGCCGGAGCCCTGGAGGGGGTGGGGCCGGCGGGCGGACTCGAACCGGCGGACGAGCAGGTCGTCCGCGGCGTCCAGGAACAGCACGCGGTAGTCGACGCCCTGGGCGCGCAATTGCTCGAGGGCCTCCTGGATGTCCGTGAACAGGTCCTTGGACCGGACGTCGACCACGAGCGCCATCCGCGGGATGGCCTCGGGCGAGCGGCCCACGAGGTCCGTCAGGGTGCCGAACAGCTGCGGGGGGATGTTCTCCACCACGTACCAGCCGTGGTCCTCGAGGGCGTGTGCGGCGGTGGTGCGTCCTGCCCCGGACATGCCGGTGACGATGAGTACCTCGGAAGTGGCCGGTTTCACCGGGATCAGGCCGTCGCTCATGCGTCCAGCCTACCCAGTGTCAGTCCAGGATCTCCCCGGTGGTCAGGTTGATCCCGTACTGGTCCGCCACCTGGTCCACGGCCTGCTCCCCCGCCTGTCCCGGGGCCCCGTCGGCCGCCTGGCCCGGATGCAGGGAGGCGTGGACGGCGGCGGCCAGGGCGGCACCGATGCCCGGGGCCTGACGGAGCTCGTCCAGTCCGGCCGCCCGGATCCGCTTCACCGAGCCGAAGTGCTTGAGCAGCGCCTTCTGCTTGGTGGGGCCGAGCCCGGGGATCCCGTCCAGGACTGAGGAGACCATCGACTTGGCACGCTTCTGCCGGTGGAAGGTGATGGCGAAGCGGTGGGACTCGTCGCGCAGCCGCTGCAGCATGTAGAGCCCCTGCGAGGCCCGGGGCAACACGACCGGGAATTCCTCCCCCGGCAGCCACAGCTCCTCGAGGCGCTTGGCCAGTCCGACCACCGGCAGGTCGGTGATCCCGAGGTCCGCGAGGGCCTGTGCGGCGGAGGCCACCTGGGCGGGGCCGCCGTCGACCACCACGAGGGAGGGCGGGTAGGCGAACCGCCGGGCGCCCGCCTCGGCCGGGGCGGCGCCCTCCGGTCCGTCGGGGCCGGCGTCGGGGATCTCACCGGTGGTGAAGGACCCGTTGCGTTCCTGGTCCTCCAGGTAGTGCCGGAAGCGGCGGGTCAGGACGTTGTGCATGGCGGCGGTGTCGTCCCGGGCCGCCTCCCCGGTGACGGCGAACTTGCGGTAGTCGGACTTCTTGGGCAGCCCGTCCTCGACGACCACCATGGACCCGACGACGTTCGTGCCGGACACGTGCGAGATGTCGTAGCACTCGATCCGCAGCAGCGGTTCGTCCAGCTCCAGGGCCTCCTGCAGTTCGCGCAGCGCGGCCGAGCGGGTGGTCAGGTCCCCGGAGCGGCGGGTCTTGTGCAGTCGCAGCGCCATCAGGGCGTTCTCCTGCACCGTCTCCATCAGGGCGCGCTTGTCCCCCCGCCGGGGCACCCGCAGGCTGACCTGGGCACCGCGCAGTCCGGTCAGCAGCGTGGCGACCTGTTCCGCGTCCTCCGGCAGCTCGGGGACCAGCACCTCACGCGGGATGCGGCTGGAGTCCTCGAGGGACCCGTAGACCTGCTCGAGCAGCTGCTCGACCATCTTCGGCCCGGAGACGTCCTCCACCTTCTCGACCACCCAGCCACGCTGGCCGCGGATCCGGCCCTCGCGCACGTGGAAGACCTGGACGGCCGCCTCCAGCTCGTCCTCGGCGAAGGCGAAGATGTCCGCCTCGGTGGACTCGGACAGCACCACGGCGTTGCGCTCGAAGACCCGCTTCAGCGCGGCGATGTCGTCCCGACGCCGGGCGGCGTCCTCGTAGCGCAGCTCGGCCACGGCCTCCTTCATCTGCTCCTCGAGCCGGCGGATGTACCGGTGGGCGTCCCCGGCCATGAAGTCGCAGAAGTCCTGGGCGAGCTGGCGGTGGTCCTCGGCACTGACGCGGCCCACGCAGGGCGCGGCGCACTTGTCGATGTAGCCCATCAGGCAGGGCCGGCCGGAGAGCTCCGCGCGCCGGAAGACGCCGGCGGAGCAGGTGCGCACGGGGAACACCCGCAGCATCAGGTCCACGGTCTCGCGGATCGCCTTGGCGGGGTGGAACGGCCCGAAGTACTTCACGCCCTTGCGCCGGTCCCCGCGCATGACCTGGACGCGGGGGTACTTCTCGTTCATGGTCACGGCCAGGTACGGATAGGACTTGTCGTCCCGGTACATGATGTTGAACCGCGGGGTGTACTGCTTGATCCAGGTGTACTCGAGCTGCAGGGCCTCCAGCTCCGAGCCGACGACCGTCCACTCGACCGAGGAGGCGGTGAACACCATGGCGCGGGTCTTCGGATGCAGCCCGGCGGGGTCCTGGAAGTAGGACGCCAGGCGGGAGCGCAGGTTCTTGGCCTTGCCCACGTAGACGACCCGGCCGTCCGGGTCGCGGAAACGGTACACCCCCGGGGAGGTGGGAACCTCACCGGGCCTCGGCCGGTAGCTGGCCGGATCAGCCATGGCGCATCAGTCCCGCATCAGTCCCGGGGCCCGCCGACCGGGGCGTTGTACTGCTCCACCCGCTCCTGGCCGGTGAGCGCGGCGATCGCCTCCATGACCTGGGCGGTGGCCTGCTTGCGCGGCGGCAGCGGGTGCTTGCGACCGAGGTGCTCGAACTGGAGGGGTTCGCCCACGGTCAGGCTGAAGTGGTGCGGGGTGACGCGGTTCGTGCCCGGCGGCTGGAGCCGGTCCGTGCCCCGCAACCCCACGGGGACCACCGGCATGCCGGTGGCCAGCGCGAGCCAGCCGACGCCGGTGCGGCCCTTGTAGAGCCGCCCGTCCCGGCTGCGCGTTCCCTCCGGGTAGATCCCCACGCCGGACCCGGCCTCCACGAGTTCCACCAGCTGGTCGAGCGCGGCCACGGAGGCGGCCTGCTGGTCGCGCTGGACGGGGATCGACCCGACGGACTCGAAGAAGCCCTTCATCACCCGGCCCTTGAGGCCCGGCTGCGTGAAGTACTCGGACTTGGCGAAGAAGTGGACCATCCGCGGCATGAGCGCCTGCAGGATCACCGAGTCCAGGAAGGACAGGTGATTGCTGGCCACGATGAACCCGCCGGTCCGCGGGACGTTCTCGAGCCCGGTGACGGTGGGGCGGCAGGAGACCTTCAGGGCGGCACGGAACCCCCAGCGCACGGCCTCGTTGGTCGCCATGTCCATCCTCTCGCTGCGTGGGTACGTGCTGGTCCGCACCGGTTCCGTTGAGGACCGGCGGACCGGTCCATCATAGTGTGCTCAGTGCTGGATGGCCCGCTCGCCCAGCAGGCACCGGCACAGCGCGGGCAGTTCCGCCGGGCTGTCGCACAGGGCCTCGGCCCCGGCGGCGGTCAGCTCGTCCCGCTCGCCGAAGCCCCACAGCACCCCGATGCCGGGCAGGCCGTGGTGCGCGGCACCGTCGAGGTCGAAGTGCCGGTCGCCCACCATCACGGCACGCGGCTTCCCGCCCCCGTCCATCCCGACGGCGGCCAGGGCCTCGGCCATCGCCTGCACCTTGGTGCCCCCGGGCGGGACGGGCGCGGTCTCGTCGTCGCTGGAGCCGCAGATGGCCACGAAGTGGTGGTCCAGGCCGTGGATGCCCAGCAGCCGGCGTGCACTCGAGACCGGCTTCGAGGTCGCCACCACCAGGTCGTGGTCCCGGCCCAGGTCCTCCAGCGCCTCGCGGATGCCCGGGTAGACCACGCTCGCGGCCATCCCGTGGTCCCGGTAGCCGGCGCGGTACTCGCGGATCAGGACCAGCAGGTTGTCCTCGGTCACCCCGTCCAGGCTCCGCAGTCCCTCCCGCAACGGGGGGCCGACCAGTGCGCGCAGCCGCTCCGGTCCCGGCACGGGCAGCCCGTGGCGGGCCAGGGTCGCCGCGATGCCCCCGGTGATGGCCCCCGCGGGGTCCACGAGGGTGCCGTCCAGGTCCAGCAGGACGGCCGGACGGGGGCTGCCGGTGGCGGGCGTCGCCGCCGTCACAGGACCTCGGCGAGGAACCGGCCGGTGTGGCTCGCCGGGTTCTTCGCCACCTGCTCCGGGGTGCCCGTCGCCACGATGGTGCCACCGCCGGAACCGCCCTCGGGACCGAGGTCGATCAGGTGGTCGGCCGACTTGATGACGTCCAGGTTGTGCTCGATGGTGATGACGGTGTTGCCCTTCTCCACCAGGGACTGCAGCACGCCGAGCAGCTTGCGGATGTCCTCGAAGTGCAGGCCGGTGGTCGGCTCGTCCAGCACGTAGATCGAGCGGCCGTTCGAGCGCTTCTGCAGCTCGGCGGAGAGCTTGACGCGCTGGGCCTCGCCGCCGGAGAGCGTGGTGGCCGGCTGGCCGAGCCTGACGTAGCCCAGGCCGACGTCCACCATCGTGTTGAGGTACCGCGAGATCTTGGAGTAGGCGGAGAAGAACTCGGCGGCCTCCTCGATCGGCATGTCCAGCACCTCGGCGATGTTCTTGCCCTTGTAGTGCACCTCGAGGGTCTCGCGGTTGTACCGGGCGCCGTGGCAGACCTCGCAGGGCACGTAGACGTCCGGCAGGAAGTTCATCTCGATCTTCAGGGTGCCGTCCCCGGAGCAGGACTCGCAGCGGCCGCCCTTGATGTTGAACGAGAACCTGCCGGGCTGGTAGCCGCGGACCTTGGCCTCCTGGGTGTCCGCGAACAGCTTGCGGATGGTGTCGAACACGCCCGTGTAGGTCGCCGCGTTGGACCGCGGCGTGCGCCCGATCGGACTCTGGTCCACGTGCACGACCTTGTCGAGGTGCTCGAGGCCGTTCACGCGCTTGTGCCGGCCGGGAACGTGGCGGGCGTTGTTGAGCTGGTTCGCCAGCACCTTGTAGAGGATCTCGTTGACCAGGGTGGACTTGCCCGAGCCGGAGACGCCCGTGACCGCGGTGAGCACCCCGAGGGGGAAGTCCACGGTGACGTCCTGCAGGTTGTTCTCCCGCGCCCCGACCACGGTGAGCTTGCGGTCCTTGTCCACGGGGCGGCGCTCGGCCGGCAGCGTGATGGCGCGGCGGCCGGAGAGGTAGTCCCCGGTGATCGAGCGCTCGTTGGCCTTCAGGTCCTCGAGGGACCCGGAGTGGACCACCTCGCCGCCGTGCTCGCCGGCCCGGGGACCGATGTCCACGATCCAGTCGGCCTCGGCGATGGTGTCCTCGTCGTGCTCCACCACGATCAGGGTGTTGCCCAGGTCGCGGAGCCGGTTGAGGGTCTCGATCAGCCGGCGGTTGTCCCGCTGGTGCAGCCCGATGGACGGCTCGTCCAGGACGTAGAGGACGCCCACCAGTCCGGAGCCGATCTGGGTGGCCAGCCGGATGCGCTGGGCCTCGCCGCCGGAGAGCGTTCCCGCCGGGCGCTCCAGGTTCAGGTAGTCGAGGCCGACGTCGAGCATGAAGTGCAGCCGGGCCAGGATCTCCTTGAGGACCTGGTCGGCGATCTGCCGGTCGCGGGCGGACAGCTCCAGTGCCTCGAGGAAGGTGATGGCGTCCCGCATGGGCAGGACCGAGGCCTCGGCGATGGACTTCCCGCCGACCAGCACGGAGAGCGACGTCGGGTTCAGCCGCGTGCCGTTGCAGGCGGCGCAGGGGATCTCGCGCATGTAGGACTCGTAGCGGTCCCGCGCGTTGTCCGACTCGGTCTCCAGGTGCTTGCGGTGGATGTAGTCGATCACGCCCTCGAAGCCGGTAGTGTACCGGCGTTCGCGGCCGAAGCGGTTGCGGTACTGGACCACGACCTTGAAGTCCTTGCCGTGCAGTACGGCCTTGCGGGCCGCGGCGGGCAGCTTCTTCCACGGCGTGTCCATGGAGAACCCGACCTCGTCGGCGAGGCCGGACAGCAGGCGCTTCCAGTACTCGGACGTGGACTTGCCCATGGACCAGGGCGCGATGGCGCCCTCGGCGAGGGAGAGGTCGGGGTCGGGGACCACCAGGTCCTCGTCCACCTCGAGCCGGGTGCCGATGCCGGTGCAGACCGAGCAGGCCCCGAACGGGTTGTTGAAGGAGAACGACCGCGGCTCGATCTCGTCGATGGACAGCTGGTGGCCGTTGGGGCAGGACAGCTTCTCCGAGAAGGAGCGGTACTTGCGGTTCCCCTCAGCGTCCACGGCGTCCCACTCACCGGCGTTGGCCTTCTCCGGATCCACCCCGGCGTCCACGTCCACGAAGTCCACCACCACGAGGCCGTCGGCGAGCTTCAGCGCCGTCTCCACGGAGTCGGTGAGCCGCTGGCGGATCCCGTCCTTCATCGCCAGCCGGTCCACGACCACGGCGATGGTGTGCTTGACCTGCTTCTTCAGCTTGGGCGGGTCGGAGAGCTGGATGAGCTCGCCGTCGACGATGGCGCGCGAGAAGCCCTGGGTGGCCAGGGAGGAGAAGACGTCCACGAACTCGCCCTTGCGGCCCCGGGCCACGGGGGCCAGCACCTGGAAGCGGGTCTTCCCCGGCAGTTCGGACAACTGGTCGACGATCTGCTGGGGTGACTGCCTGGAGGCCGGCTCCCCGCACTCGGGGCAGTGCGGCACGCCGATCCGCGCCCACAGCAGGCGCATGTAGTCGTAGACCTCGGTGATCGTGCCGACGGTGGACCGCGGGTTCCGGTTCGTCGACTTCTGGTCGATCGACACCGCCGGGGACAGGCCCTCGATGAAGTCGACCGAGGGCTTGTCCACCCGGCCCAGGAACATGCGCGCGTAGGAGGACAGGGACTCCACGTACCGGCGCTGGCCCTCCGCGAAGATCGTGTCGAAGGCCAGGGAGGACTTCCCGGACCCGGACAGCCCGGTGAAGACCACGAGCGAGTCCCGGGGGATGTCCAGGTCGACGTTCTTCAGGTTGTGTTCCCGGGCTCCCTTGACCACGATCCGGTCCGGGTCGTGGCGATGGCCACCGCTGTCCGGGCCCGAGGCCAGGCCGCGGGCGGTGGTGGGTGGAATGGTCTGGTCAGTGATCGTCAGAGGGGTATCGGGCACGCCGTCCAGTCTATTGGAGGACGCCTTCGAAGACATCTTCGAAACGTCGGCCGAGAGCGTAACCGGCCCCGGGCGCGCCTGCGGCACCGCCGCCCGTGCTCAGGACGGCGGGTAGACGGCCTCGAGCTGCCGGACCGCCTGGCGCCGCGTGAACCCGAGGGCCTGCGCGGCCTCCGCGTAGGCGGTGGCCGCCGCGGCCAGCCGGTCCTCGGCGTCGTCGCCGCCGCGGGCCACCACGGTGCCCAGCCGGGGCCGGGCCGTGACGACGCCGGCCTGCTCCAGTTCCTTGTAGGCGCGCGCCACGGTGTTGGCGGCGACCCCCAGGGCGGCCGCGAGACCGCGCACGGTCGGCAGCTTGGTGCCGACCGGCAACCGGTTGCGGTGGATGAGGTCGAGCAGTCCGGTGCGGACCTGCTCGAACGGCGGGACGGTGGAGGAGGTGTTGATGGCCAGGGCCTTGACGAGCCAGGCCGGCACCGATCCCTGCTGCGGCGCCCGCGCCGCGCTCTCGTCCTCCACCAGCACTCCCCCGTCTGCCGTGCACCCGCTGATGGCCCCACCCTAGCGAACGGCGCGGACCGGGTCTTGACCTCCCCGGCGGCCTTGCCCTTCGGAGCGTCAACGTCCCTAGACTGGGTCGCATGCCTTCTTCCACCTCACCGATCCGGCTGCTGCACGACCTGCCCCAAGTGACGGTCCGACAACGCTCGGTCTCCGAGATGGCGAACAACGTCTACGTCCTGACCTCGAAGACCTCCGGGACCCAGGTGCTGATCGATGCCGCGGACGACGCGGAGGCGGTCCGGGAACTGCTGGAGTCGGCGCGCGAGGACACCCCCTGCGAGCTCAAGCTCGCGGTGATCATCACCACCCACCAGCACTGGGACCACGTCCGGGCGCTGGCCGCGGTGGCGGAGTCCACGGGCGTGCCCACGGCCGCGGGGACCGCGGACGCCGCCGCGATCGAGGAGGCCACCGGCGTGGCCGCCAAGGTCCTGCTGAACCACGGGGACACCGCGGCCTTCAACGGGATCTCGCTGGCCGTCGTCGGGCTCCGCGGCCACACCCCCGGCTCGGTGGCCCTGGTCTACGAGCCCGAGGACGGGCCGCCGCTGTGCTTCAGCGGCGATTCGCTGTTCCCCGGGGGCGTGGGCAACACGCAGCAGGACCCGCAGCGGTTCGAGTCCCTGTTCGCCGACGTGGTGGGCAGGCTGTTCGACGTGTACCCGGACGACATGATCGTGCATCCCGGCCACGGGGACCCGACCACGCTCGGCGCGGAGCGACCGCACCTGGCGCAGTGGCGCGAGCGCGGCTGGTGAACGGCCCGGCTCAGATGCTGGGCGCCAGGTCGCTCTTGACCCCGACCACGAAGATGCGGCGGAACGGGTAGTCGGTCAGCCGCACCCCGTCCGGGGTGAGGTAGGTCGGGTAGGAGGCGCGCATGATGCGCTTGTACTCCTCCACGTACCGTTCCACCAGGTTCGTGCCGTCGCGCCGGTCAGCCTCCTCCAGCCGCTGCAGCGACGGACGCAGCGCCGCCCCGCGGACCCAGTCATAGACGGGATCGGACCCGGTGAGCGGCTGGGAGTAGGTGGTCTCCCAGACGTCGGCCTCATAGCCGGCCGCGATCAGGGTCTCCAGGTACTCCTCGGTGGTGTAGACGGACTCGCGTTCCATCACGCCCTCCAGCGCCGCCGCGTACTCCGGGCGGCGGGACAGCTCGGCCATGGTGGCGTGGGAGGGTGCCTCGAAGTTCCCGGGCACCTGGACGGCGAACCAGGCCCCCGGCCGGAGGGCGGCCAGCCAGCCGGCGACCAGGTCGCGGTGGTCCGGGATCCACTGGAGCATGGCGTTGGAGACCACCACGTCGACGTCGGCGCCCGGTTGCCAGCGCTGGGCGTCCACCTGCTCGAAGGACAGGTTGGCCGGCGCCCCCGGCTCGGCGGCCAGCCGGCGGGCGGTGTCCACCATGTCCGCCGAGGAGTCCAGTCCGGTCACGTGCGCGTCGGGCCAGCGCTCGGCGAGGGTGGCCGTCATGTTGCCGGGGCCGCAGCCGAGGTCCACGACCACTCGGGGATCGGCGATACGGATCCGGGCCGTCAGGTCGCGGTAGGGCCGGGCCCGGCGGTCGGCGAAGACGCTGTACTGCTCCGGATCCCAGGTGAAGTCGCGCATGGTTCCACGCTAGCGCCCGCCGGCCCGGACCGTACCCGTGGGATGACGCGGGAGGACACGAACCCACCCCGGAACGCCAACTAGGCTGGCAGGGATGCTGCTCTCCGACCTGATCCCCGCCCCGGACGCTCCCCGGCTGTCCCCCGATGCCGTCTATGAGTCCTTCCTGGACTGGACGCGGTCCCGGGGGATCACCCTCTATCCCGCCCAGGACGAGGCGGTCATGGAACTGGTGCAGGACAACAACGTCGTCCTGGCCACGCCCACCGGGTCCGGGAAGTCCCTCGTGGCCCTGGCCGCGCACTTCCACGCCCTCGCCCGCGGGCAGCGGACCTACTACACCGCGCCCATCAAGGCCCTGGTGTCCGAGAAGTTCTTCGCCCTCGTGGACGTCTTCGGGGCGGAGAACGTCGGGATGGTCACCGGCGACTCCTCCGTCAACGGTGACGCCCCCATCATCTGCTGCACCGCGGAGATCCTGGCCAACCAGGCCCTGCGGGAGGGATCCGGACTGGACGTCGGCCCGGTGGTGATGGACGAGTTCCACTTCTACGCCGACCCCCAGCGCGGCTGGGCGTGGCAGGTGCCCCTCCTGGAGCTGCCCCAGGCGCAGTTCCTGCTGATGAGCGCCACGCTGGGGGACACGAGCCGCTTCGAGGAGGACCTCACGGAACGGACCGGCCGGCCCACCACCACGGTGGCCCACGCCGAGCGCCCCATCCCGCTGACCTACGAGTGGTCCGAGGACCACGTCCAGGACAAGGTCGCCGAGCTCGTGGAGACCCGGCAGGCTCCGGTGTACGTGGTGCACTTCTCCCAGCTGGACGCCGTGGAGCGGGCGCAGTCCCTGTCCTCGGTGTCCGTGGCCACCCGCTCCGAGAAGGACGCGATCGCGGAGCGGATCGCCGGTTTCGCGTTCTCCGCGGGGTTCGGCAAGACGCTCAACCGGCTCATCCGGTCCGGGATCGGCGTCCACCACGCCGGGATGCTGCCCAAGTACCGGCGCCTGGTCGAACGCCTCGCCCAGGAGGGCCTGCTCAAGGTCATCTGCGGGACGGACACACTCGGGGTGGGCATCAACGTGCCGATCCGCACCGTGCTCATCACGGCGCTGAGCAAGTACGACGGCGAACGCACCCGGATCCTCAACGCCCGGGAGTTCCACCAGATCGCCGGCCGGGCCGGTCGCGCCGGGTTCGACACCTCCGGGCTGGTGGTCGTCCAGGCCCCCGAGCACGTGATCGAGAACGCCCGGAACCAGGAGAAGCTGGCGGCCAAGTTCGCCGGCGTCAAGGACGAGTCCGAACGGTCCAAGCGGATGAAGCAGTCCGCGAAGTCCTCGCCGAAGAAGACCCCGCCGAAGGGGTTCGTGTCCTGGGGCAAGGCGACCTTCGAGCGCCTCGTGGAGGCCGAGCCGGAGGCCATGTCCAGCCACCTGCGGATCAGCCACGCGATGCTGCTGAACATCCTGGACCGGCCCGGTGACCCGGTGATCGCCGTGCGACGGCTGATCCGCAACAGCCACGAGACACCGGCCCGGCAGGCCGCCCTGATGCGCCGCGCCCTGGGGATCTTCCGCGAGCTGCTGGCGACCGGCGTCGTGGAGAAGCTGCAGGAGCCGGACGCCGAGGGCCGCACGGTGGACCTGACGGTGGACCTGCAGCCGAACTTCGCCCTCAACCAGCCGCTCTCCCCCTTCGCCCTGGCCGCCTTCGAGCTGCTGGACCCCGCGGAGCCGGGGTACGCCCTGGACATGGTCTCGATCGTGGAGGCCACGCTGGAACCGCCCCGGCAGGTGCTCTCCGCCCAGGTGAAGAAGGCGCGCGGCGAGGCGGTGGCCGCCATGAAGGCCGAGGGCATGGACTACACGGACCGGATGAACGCGCTGGACGAGGTCACCCACCCGCAACCCCTGGCGGAGCTGCTGGAGCAGTCCTTCGAGACCTACCGCGCCTCCGCCCCGTGGCTCAACGACTTCGAGCTGACGCCGAAGTCCGTGGTGCGGGACATGTACGAACGGGCCATGGGCTTCACCGACTACGTGAACTTCTACGGACTGGCCCGGTCCGAGGGCGTGTTGCTGCGCTACCTCACGGACGCGGTCAAGGCGCTGCGCCAGACCATCCCGCAGGACGTCCGGGACGATGAGCTGGACGTGCTGATGGCCTGGCTGGACGAGATCGTCAAGCAGACCGACTCCTCGCTCATCGAGGAGTGGGAGGACCTGCTGGCCGGGGACATCGAGGAGCTCAAGAAGGACCACGAGCAGCTCGCCCCGCCCGAGCCGCCGCGGCTGACGGCCAACCGGACCGTCTTCACCGTGATGGTCCGCAACGCGATGTTCCGCCGCGTGCGGTTGTTCGGGGACGAGCAGGACCGCGCCCTGGGCGAGCTCGGCGCCTCCGCCGGGGACTCGTTCACCACGCACGACTGGGCCGAGGCCCTGGACGGGTACTTCGGGGACTACGAGGACATCGACGACGGCGCCGCCGCCCGGGGTCCCCAGTACTTCCGGGTGGACACGTCCCCGGCGGCCGGGCCCGGCGGCGGCGCGCCGGCCGGAGTGTCCGGCTCCCGGTGGTGGGCCGTCCGGCAGGTCCTCGTGGACCCCGAGCAGAACCTGGACTGGGGCATCAACGCCGTCGTGGACCTGGACGCCTCGGACGAGCTGGGCCACCCCGTGATCCTGGTGGTCTCGGTGGGCCCGCCCGAGCCCGGCTGGGCCGTGTGATGACGGGACGGGACAGGACGGACAGGACAGAGAGGAAGGACAGGACGATGGAGACAGCGACCATGACGAACGGCATCCGGCCGGCCCGCCCCACGGACGTTCCGGACATCCTGCGGCTGATCCGCGACCTGGCGACCTACGAACGGGAGCCCGACGCGGTCCGGAACACCGAGGAGGAACTGCACCGGCACCTGTTCGGTGAGCATCCGGCCGTGTTCTGCCACGTCGTGGAGGACGTGGCGGACGACGCGTCCGACGCCGCGCCCCGGGTGGTCGGCCTGGCCCTGTGGTTCCTGAACTACTCGACCTGGGAGGGCACGCACGGCATCTGGCTCGAGGACCTCTACGTGGATCCCGCGGTCCGCGGGCGCGGGCACGGCCGGCGGCTGCTGGAGCACCTGGCCGGGATCTGCTCCCGGCGCGGTTACGCCCGGCTGGAGTGGACGGTCCTGGACTGGAACGAGCCGTCCATCGGGTTCTACCGCTCCCTCGGGGCCGAGCCGATGGACGAGTGGACGACCTTCCGGCTCGCCGGTGGCGCCCTGCAGCGGGCCGGCGAGGCCGCGGGGGCCGGCGTCGGGCACGCCGCCCGGCCGACGACCGGGATGGCGGGCGCACGGGGGTGAGTGCCCTCGTCGCCGGTGACCCCCGCACCTTCGCTCCCCCGCGTCCCGCCGCGCACCGGGCCGGTCCCCGGGCCACGTTGCTGGACGGCACGCGGATCGCCGACCACTGGTTCGAGGTCCCCCTGGACCACGCGGCGCCGCACGGCCGGACCATCACCGTCTTCGCCCGCGAGTACGTGGCCGCCGCCCACCGTGGGAGGCGGCAGGAGCTGCCCTGGCTGGTATTCCTGCAGGGCGGGCCCGGGGGCAAGGGCATGCGCCAGGCCAGGCTCGGTGGCTGGATGAAGCAGGCGGCCGCCGACTTCCGGATCCTCATGCTGGACCAGCGCGGTACCGGGCTCTCCTCCCCCGTCACCCGTCATACCCTGCCGGCCGAGGGGACCGCCCGGCAGCAGGCGGAGTACCTCGTGCACTTCCGGGCGCCGTCGATCGTGCAGGACGCCGAGGCGATCCGGCTCGCCCTCGGCTCCGGGCCGTGGACCGTCTTCGGGCAGAGCTTCGGCGGCTTCTGCGCCCTCAGTTACCTCTCCTGGCACCCGGAGGGCGTGGAACGGGCCCTGATCACCGGCGGACTGGCCCCCCTGGACGGCCACGCCGAGCAGGTCTACCGCGCCACCTACCGGCGGATGCGGCACCGCAATGAGGAGTACTTCTCCCGCTTCCCGCAGGACCGGGACGTGCTGGCCCGCGTCTACGAGGTGGCCCGGGGCGGTGCCGCGCGCCTGCCCGACGGTTCGCCCGTGACCGTCGGCCGGGTCCAGGCGCTGGGGATGCTCTTGGGGGGCAACACCCGCGTGGACCAGCTGCACTACCTCCTGCAGGAGGCCTTCGCCGGCCCCGGATGCCCCGAGCTCTCCGACACCTTCCTGCACGGGCTCTACCAGCAGGTCTCACGGGCCACCAACCCGCTCTACCTGGTGATGCACGAGTCGATCTACGCGCAGCCGGCCAGCACCGGTGCCGTGCGTTCGGACACGGGCGGGACGGACACCGGCTGGGCCGCGCAGCGGCTGCTCACCGGGTCGGCGGACCTGGCCGACTTCGACCCGGACCGCACGGCGGTGCCGTTGCTGACCGGGGAGATGGTCTTCGACTGGTACGCGGACCTCGACCCGGCGCTGCGGCCGCTGCGCGCGGTGGCCGAGGCGCTGGCGGGCCGCACCGACTGGGGACCGCTCTACGACCCGGACACGCTCGCCGCCAACTCGGTGCCGACGGCCGCCGCGGTCTACACGCACGACGTGTACGTGGACCGGGACCTCTCCCTGCAGACGGCCGGACGGGTCCGGTGCCTCACCGTGTGGGAGACCGACGCATTCCACCACGACGGCATCGGCGACGACGGCCCGGCCATCCTGAAGCGGCTGCTGGAGATGACGGGCTGAGGCGGACGCCGCTCAGCGCAGCAGCCAGTCGTTCGGGCTGAACAGCTCGAAGTGGACCTCCACGGGGAACAGGGTGGTCTTGTGCTCCTCGATCTGGTCGCGGATGTCCTGCAGGAACGCGTTGCCGCCGCACAGGTACCACTGCGCGCCCGCCGGCAGGGTGCCGTCCTCGGACAGGGCCTTCAGGTCCAGTCGCTGGCCCTGGTCCCGGAAGGCGGTCACGAGCGGCGCGTGCAGGCGGGACGTCACCGACTGGGCCAGCTCCCCGAAGGCGTAGTCGGCCTCGGAGGAGTCGGCGTGCAGCACGGTGATCGGGTGCTCCGGAGCGGACTGCGCCCCCTGCTCAGTGTCCAGCCGCCGGATCAGCGCCATCAGTATCCCGGCCATCGGGGTGGAGCCGATGCCCTGGCTGACCGTCACGATCGGCGAGGTGAACTGGTGCAGCACCAGGTGTCCGGCGGGCAGGGTGGCCTCGATCGTGTCCCCCTCCCGCACGTGGTCCTGCAGGTGGGAGCTGACCTCGCCGTCCCGCTGGACGGCCACGGAGAAGCCCCGGTCGTCCCATTCCACGAGGGAGTACTGGCGCAGCTGCCGGGCACCGTCCGGCAGGCTCACGCCCAGGGAGGTGTACTGGCCGGGCTGGGTCTGGGAGAAGCCCTCGGCCTCGAAGGAGTACCTCATCACGGATCCCGTCAGCTGCTCGCGCCGGGCCAGCCGCGCGGGCACGAAGACGTCTCCGGGCGGCACCCCCGCGGAGTCGTAGAGGCCCTTCTCGAAGCTGACCAGGACGTCCGCCATGATCCAGTAGACGCGGTCCCAGGCCTCGGCGACCTCAGGGGTGACCGCGTCGCCCAGGACCTCCACGATCGCGTGGAACAGGTTGTCGTGGACGATCTGGTACTGGTCCTCGGTGATGCCCAGCGAGACGTGCTTGTGGCCGATCCGCGTCAGCAGCTCGACGGGACTCGGTGCCGAGGAGTCCACCAGCATGGCGGCGAAGGTGGCGACCGAGGCCGCCAGCGCCTTCTGCTGCTCACCGCTGCGCTGGTTGCCCCGGTTGAAGGTGTTGGCGAGCAGCTCGGGGTGTTTCGAGAACATCGTGCGGTAGAAGAGCCGGGTGATCTCCTGGATGTTCGCGCCCACCGCCGGCAAGGACGCCCGGATGGTCTCCGCGTGCTCCGGGCTCAGGGCATGACGGTCTGCCTGGGGTGCTGTCTCCGTGTACATGGGGCCACCATAGACCCCGGTCCCCGGGGTGGTGTCCAGCCCTGGACGACGGGGGCCCGGCCTGGCGACTGCCAGACCGGGCCCCCGTGCGGTGGGTCGGGATCAGGTCGTGGGACCCTCGTTGTCCACGATGGTCTGCGAGATGGCCGGCACGTCCCGGCCCTCCGCCTGGGCGGAGGCCAGACGGGTCTCGTGGGCCGTGCGGATGATCTGCGAGTAGCTGTCCTTGTGGTCCAGCAGCTCGTCGCGGTAGTGCGGGGAGACCCGTTCGGCCGCGTGCGTCCACTTGTCCATGAGCGCCTCGGCCTTGCGGCGGTCCTCCTCGGTCGCCGTCTCGTCCAGCTTGGTGTACCGGTAGGAGAACTTCTCCGCGTTCTGCAGGGCCACCAGGGCGCGCCCCTTGGGGCTGGTCAGCGAGGCCACGACCGTGATGATGAGGATGCCGACGATGAGCATCAGTGACACCGTCGTCTCGATCTCGATCACCGGGACGTTCTCGCCGCCGTTGATGAACGGCAGGTTGTTCTCGTGCAGCGCGTGCAGGATCAGCTTGATGCCGATCAGGCCGAGGATCGCGGCCAGGCCGTAGGACAGGTACACGAGGCGGTCCAGCAGGCCGTCGATGAGGAAGAACAGCTGGCGCAGGCCCATCAGCGAGAACGCCGTGGCCGTGAACACGATGTACGGATCCTGGGTGAGCCCGTAGATGGCCGGGATGGAGTCGAAGGCGAACAGGACGTCGGTGAGCCCGATGCTGACCATGACGAGCAGCATGGGCGTCATGACCTTCTTGCCGTTCTCCCACGTGAACAGCCGGTCGCCGTCGTAGCGCTCGGAGGCGGGGAGCCACTTCTTGGCCAGGCGGACCAGGAAGTTGTCCGCCTCGTCCTTGTTCTCCTCGTCCCCGGTGAGCTCGCCCTTGAGCTGGCCGCCCGCGATCAGCAGCAGCGCCAGACCGAAGAGGTAGAACACGTCCGACCAGGCGGAGATCAGCGCCGCACCGAGGAGGATGAACACGGTCCGGGAGATCAGCGCGAAGGTGATGCCGAACAGCAGCACCTTCTGCTGGTACTCGCGCGGCACCTTGAAGGAGGCCATGATGACCAGGAAGACGAAGAGGTTGTCGACGCTGAGCGCCTTCTCCGTGATGTAGCCGGCGTAGTACTCGATCGCGTGCTGGGTGTCGCCGAAGGCGAAGAAGACCAGGCCGAACACGAGGGCGATGCCGACGTAGATGGCGGACCAGATGGCCGCCTCCCGGATGGTCGGCGTGTGGGCCTTGCGCACGTGGAAGATGTAGTCGAAGAGCAGCAGCGCGATGATCACCGCGATGGTGATGATCCAGGTCAGCGCATTGATTTCCATGCAGTCACTTTCCGTGGTGGTTCCGGTGACCACGGCCGGACCGTCGCACGAGGGACGGCCGGCACGGGACACCGCTGGGTGTGTGCCGCAAGTCTCTCCGCCTGCCGTGCGGCAGGCCGCTGCGTACGGCTGGTCAGACCAGCGTGCTGACGTCCGCAGTGTTCGGGATACTCCCCTACGCCGTGGCCCAGTGTACCCTGCCCACGGTCAGGTCTCAGGCGTGGCCCGCCCGCTGCATCTGCCGCAGTTCCTTCTTGAGCTCGGAGACCTCGTCCCGGATCCGGGCCGCGAGCTCGAACTGGAGGTCCACGGCGGCCTGGTGCATCTGCGCGCTCATCTGGTCGATCAGGTCGGACAGGTCCTTGGCGGGCAGCTTCGCGAAGTCCGGGGCGCCGCCGTCGTGCTCCACCAGGTCCGCGTCCCCGCCGGCGACGGTGTGGGCGGCCGCCGCGCGCTGCTCGTCGCTGATGGTCGCGGTGTAGCCGCGCTTGCCCTTGCCGAACTCGAAACCGGACTTGATGCCGCCCATCCCCGCCAGGAAGTCCGCCGAGTCCGCGTCCTCGCGGGCCAGCTGGTCGGTGATGTCCGCGATCCGCTTGCGCAACGGCGTCGGGTCGATGCCGTGCTCCCGGTTGTACGCCTGCTGCACCTCGCGTCGGCGGTTCGTCTCGTCGATCGCGTAGCGCATCGAGTCGGTGATGCGGTCCGCGTACATGTGCACCTGGCCGGAGACGTTGCGGGCGGCACGGCCGATGGTCTGGATGAGCGAGGTGGACGAGCGCAGGAAGCCCTCCTTGTCCGCGTCCAGGATGGACACGAGGGACACCTCGGGCAGGTCCAGGCCCTCGCGCAGCAGGTTGATGCCCACGAGCACGTCGAAGGTGCCCTTGCGCAGCTCGCGCAGCAGCTCCACGCGGCGCAGCGTGTCCACGTCCGAGTGCAGGTACTCGACCTTGACCCCGTGCTCGAGCAGGTACTCCGTGAGGTCCTCGGCCATGCGCTTGGTCAGGGTCGTCACCAGCACGCGCTCGTCGCGCTCGGTGCGCACCCGGATCTCCTCGAGCAGGTCGTCGATCTGCCCCTGGGTGGGCTTGACCACCAGTTCGGGGTCCACCAGGCCGGTGGGCCGGATGATCTGCTCCACCACGCCGTCGGCCTGGGACAGCTCGTACTTGCCGGGCGTCGCGGAGAGGTAGACGGTCTGGCCGATCCGCTCGAGGAACTCGTCCCACTTCAGCGGGCGGTTGTCCATGGCCGAGGGCAGCCGGAAACCGTGCTCCACGAGGGTGCGCTTGCGGGACATGTCGCCCTCGTACATCGCCCCGATCTGCGGGATCGTCACGTGGGACTCGTCGACGACGAGCAGGAAGTCGTCCGGGAAGTAGTCCAGGAGGCAGTGCGGGGCCGAGCCGGCCGGCCGGCCGTCGATGTGCCGCGAGTAGTTCTCGATGCCGTTGCAGTACCCCATCTGCTGCATCATCTCGAGGTCATAGGTGGTGCGCATCCGCAGCCGCTGGGCCTCGAGCAGCTTGTTCTGCGACTCGAACTCCTGGAGGCGCTCCCGCAGCTCGTCCTCGATGGAGCCGATCGCCTTGTGCATGCGCTCGTCGCCGGCCACGTAGTGCGAGGCCGGGAAGATGTACATCTCCTCCTCCTCGCGGACCACGTGGCCCGTGAGCGGGTGCAGGGTCTGGATGGTCTCGATCTCGTCCCCGAAGAACTCGATGCGGATCGCCAGCTCCTCGTACATCGGGATGATCTCCACGGTGTCCCCGCGCACGCGGAAGGTCCCGCGGTGGAAGTCCTGGTCGTTGCGGACGTACTGCATCTGCACGAACTGGCGCAGCAGCGCGTCGCGGTCCATCTCCTGCCCGCGGCGCAGCGTCACCATCTGCTGGATGTACTCCTCGGGCGTGCCCAGGCCGTAGATGCAGGACACGGTGGCGACCACGATGACGTCCCGGCGCGTCAGCAGGGCGTTGGTGGCGGAGTGCCGCAGCCGCTCGACCTCCTCGTTGATGGAGGAGTCCTTCTCGATGAAGGTGTCCGACTGCGGGACGTAGGCCTCGGGCTGGTAGTAGTCGTAGTAGGAGACGAAGTACTCGACGGCGTTGTTCGGCAGCAGCTCACGGAACTCGTTCGCCAGCTGCGCGGCCAGGGTCTTGTTCTGGACCATCACCAGCGTGGGCCGCTGGACCTTCTCGATCAGCCAGGCCGTCGTCGCGGACTTGCCGGTGCCGGTGGCACCCAGCAGGACCATGTCCTTCTCCCCCGCCTGGACGCGCTCGGCCAGTTCGGCGATCGCCTTGGGCTGGTCGCCCGAGGGCGTGAACTCCGAGATCACCTCGAAGGGGGCCACCTGCCGTTTGATCTTCTGCGCCAGACTCATGCCGTTAACCGTACTGCTGTTCGAGTCACCTCGGCAGTACGGTTCACCACCGGCGGAGACCGGTGGTCCCGGTGGTGGTCCCGGACGGCGCCCCGCCGGGGACGCTCAGCCCCCGGCGCCGTCCAGCACCGGCGCCACGTACTCCTCCCAGAAGCGGCGGGTGGCCCGGCGCAGGTCCTCGAGGCCGGCGTCGTTGACGATGACGACGTCGGCCGCGGCCCGGCGCTGTTCGTCGGTGGCCTGCGTGGCGATCCGGGCCCGGGCGGCCTCCTCGGTCATCCCCCGGTCCCGGACCATCCGCGCCACCCGCTCGTCCAGGTCGGCCTGGACGACCAGGACCAGGTCGTAGGCGCCGGCCTGCCCGGTCTCGACAAGCAGCGGCACGTCCTGGACCACGACGGCGTCGGGCCCGGCCTCGCGGACCAGGCGCCGTCCCTCGGAGCGCACCAGGGGGTGGATGATCCCGTTGAGCCGCTCCCGGGCGTCGGCGTCGTTGAAGACGAGGGCCGCGACCGCGGCCCGGTCCATCGTCCCGTCCGCGGCGATCGCCGCGGGACCGAAGGCCTCGCGGACCAGGGCCAGCCCCTCGGAACCGGGGGCGACGACCGCGCGGGCCAGGGCGTCCGCGTCGACGACGACGGCCCCCAGGTCCGCGAGCTCGGCGGCCACGGTGGACTTGCCCGAGGCGATGCCCCCGGTCAGGCCGATGTGCAGCCGGGGCCGCTGGGCCGGTGTCTCAGTCATCGCGGTCTCCTGTCGCCGGGGCCCCGTCCAGGACGGGCTGGACGTGGTCCTCCCAGAACCGCACGGTCGCCTCGGACAGGTCGGAGACACTGCCGTCGTTGACGATCACCGCATCCGCCACGTCCCGCCGCTCGGCGTCCGTGGCCTGGGCGTCGACCCGCTCCCACGCCTCCTGCACGGTCAGGTGCCGCTCGCGCACCAGGCGGTTGACCCGGGTCTCGGCGGGGGCCTCCACGGTGAGGACCACGTCGAAGTCCCGCACGGAGTCGGTCTCGAGCAGCAGGGGCAGGTCCACCACCACGACCGCGTCCGGCCCGGCCTCACGCGCCAACCGGGCCACCTCGTCGCGGACCCGCGGGTGCATGATCTCGTTCAGCCGTTCCCTCGCGCTGGTGTTGCCGAACACGATCCGGGCCAGGGCCGGCCGGTCCAGCTCTCCGGTGCCCGTGATGACGTCCGCCCCGAAGACCTCACGGATCTCCGCCAGGGCCTCCGAGCCCGGGGCCACGGCCTGGCGGGAGAGCGCATCGGCATCGATCACCAGGGCGCCGAGGGACTCCAGTTCGCGGGCGACGATGGACTTGCCCGAGGCGATCCCCCCGGTCAGCCCGACGTGGAGCAGGGCCCGCTCGCCCTGGGCCTGCTGCCAGTGCCAGGTCCTCGGCTGGTGCGTGTCGTGCTCGGGCTCGGTGCCCACCTCGTACTCGGGACGGATCACGTAGTCCTCGATGTCGTGCCCCTCGTCCTGGGCCCGGCGGTGGTACTCCTCGATGGGCAGCACCTTCTTCCACTGGCGCGTGCGGATCGGCTTCACCGAACCGGCGTCCTCGCGCAACGCCTGGAGCAGCATGGCCGACTGCAGCAGCATGACGACCATCACCGGCAGGCCGATGACGATGATGACCTCCTGCAGGGCGTTCAGCCCGTTCTCGCCCGAGGTGGTCAGGATGGCCGTGCAGACCAGGCCGACGGCCAGGGTCCAGAACACGCGCTGACGCCGGGGGGCCTCGTCCTCGTGCCCGTTGGCCATGGAGTCCATGACCAGCGCACCGGAGTCGATGGAGGTGACGAAGAAGACCGTGATGATGACCAGGGCGAAGATCGCCACGGGCAGGTACAGGGGGAAGGACTGCAGCAGCTGGAACAGCGCGGCCTCGACCTGCTGGTCCACGACGATCGTCTGCGTCAGGCTCCCCGCGTTCTCCCCGTCCCGGTCGATGCGGAACGCGTTCAGTCCGTAGGTGCCCATCCAGATGACGACGAAGGCCGTCGGCAGCCCGAGGCAGGCCACGACGAACTCCCGGATCGTGCGCCCGCGGGAGATCCGCGCCACGAAGAGCCCGACGAACGGCGACCACGTGACGGTCCACGCCCAGTAGAACACCGTCCAGTCGCCGGACCACTCCCCGCTGCCGAAGGTGTCGTTGAAGAAGGACAGGGCCGGCAGGTTGGAGAGGTACGCGCCGGCCGACTCCACGATCCCGCGCACGGTGTCCATCGTGGCGCCCCACATCAGCACGTAGAGCATCAGCGCCACCGCCATGATGATGTTGGCGTAGGACAGCCGCTTGACGCCCTTGTCCATGCCGGCCAGCACGGAGGCCAGCCCGGCGGCGGTGATCACGGCGATGATCACCGCCTGGATCCAGCCGGCCATCGGCACCCCGAGCACGTAGTTCATCCCCGAGTTGATCTGCAGGGCGCCGAGCCCGACGGAGACGGCGAGTCCGAACACCGTGGACACGATCGAGATGATGTCGATCGCCTTGCCCCACGGACCGTGGATGCCGTCCCCCAGCAGCGGCTGGAACGCCGAGGACACCCGCGGCGGCAGCTTGCGCTTGTACGTGAAGTAGCCGAACGCCAGCCCGGGCACGATGAGGATGGCCCACATGTGCAGCCCGAAGTGGAAGTTGGAGATGGACAGGGCCTGCATGGCCGCGGTGTCCGAGGCCGGCTCCGTGCCGTACAGCGGGGGGTTCGCGTAGTGGTTCATCGGCTCGGCGACGCCCCAGAACATCAGGACGGCGCCCACGCCGGCGGCGAAGATCATCCCGAACCAGGCCAGGCCGGAGTACTCGGGCTCGGCGTCGTCGTCGCCGATCCGCACCCGCCCGTACCGGCTGGCCGCCAGCAGCACGGCGAAGACCAGCATCAGGGACGCCCCGAAGGTGTAGAACCAGCCCGCGTCGTAGCGCAGGAACCCGGCCACCACCCCGAAGGCCCCCTGCACCTGGAGGGGGAACAGCGCCATGGCCGCGGTGAACAGGATGATCACCAGGGCCGAGATGAAGAAGATGTGCGGCCCGGTCCGCAGACCGAGCCTGTCGTGCAGTCGCGTGAGCATCACGGGCGCTTCCATGTGGGCCTCGCCCCGGTGGGCCGGGACGTGTGCGCGGGGGGCACGGACATTCAAGGTACCAAAGGACTCCCCCGTAGACTGGGGTGCATGCCCGAGGAGTCCCGCGCCACCCGGTTCACGGTGCTCCCCGGATCCGCCCGGGCCCGGCCCGTGGTCCACGAACTGGAGATCAGGCGCTCGCGCTTCATCGGGTGCCTGGCCCGGGTCGAGACCGAACAGCAGGCCCGCGAGTTCATCGCCGGGTTGCGCCGGCAGCACCACGAGGCCCGGCATGTGTGCAGCGCCTTCATCCTCGGCCCCGACCGGGACGTGATGCGGTCCTCCGACGACGGTGAGCCGGCCGGGACCGCGGGCATCCCCATGCTGGAGGCCCTGTCCCTGAGGGACACCGGAGGCGCACGCGACCTCTCGGACGTCTGCGCGGTCGTCGTGCGCTACTTCGGCGGGGTGAAGCTGGGTGCCGGCGGACTGGTCCGCGCCTACTCGGACGCCGTGTCCGCCGTCCTGGACACCGCCCCCCTGCTCGCGCGGCAGCGGATGGTGCTCGCCGGGGTCGAGGCCCCGCACGCGGAGGCCGGCCGCTGGGAGAACGAGTTGCGCGCGGCGGGGTTCGCGGTGCAGGACACCGACTACGGGGCCTCCTCCGCCACGGTGACGGTGGCCCTGCCCGACGACGGCCGCTCGACAGAGGCGTTCGCCGCCCGCCTGGCGTCCATCACGGCCGGGGCCGGGACGTTCCGCACGCTCGGCAGCGAGTGGGTGGACCTGCCGTGAACGCCACCGTCCCGTTCGGCCAGACTCCCCCGGTCGACCGCTCGGCCCTGACGGAGGGCTTCGCGTTCGTTGCGCTGTCCCGCTGGCCCTACCCCGAGGCGCCCGGACTGCAGGCCCACGACGCCGCGGACCTGCTGCTGCTGGACACCCTGCAGTCCTGGCTGGACACCGGGCACGCCGGTGCGGGGAGCGGGGCGCGGGACGCCGTCGTGGTGCTGGAGGACCGGCACGGTGCACTCACGCTCCCCCTGCTGGCGGCCGGTCACGACGTCCGGGTGGGGCAGGACGCCCTGGCCCACGAGCGGTCCCTGGAGGCCAACCTCGGCCGGTGGGCCACGCCGCTGCCGGGGACCCTGCACCGCGGAGCGGTGGACCCCGCCCTGGTGGCCGGGGCGCGCACCGTCCTGCTGGTCCTGCCCCGCTCGCTCGACGCCCTGGAGCAGTGGGCGCACCTCGTGGCCGAGCACGCCGCCCAGGACGTCCTCCTGCTGGCCGCGGGCCGGGACAAGCACATGACCCCGCGGCAGAACACCGTGCTGAACCGCTACTTTGACTCCGTGGTCCCCGGGCGCGGCCGCTCCAAGTCCCGCGTCCTCACCGCGCGCGGCCCGGCCCGCGGACGGCCCGCCCCCTTCCCCCGCACGGCGGTGCACACCCTGCCCGACGTCGGCACCGTCACCCTCGCGGCCCACGGTTCCACCTTCGGGGGCACCGCCGTGGACCCGGGAACGCGGTTCCTGCTCGAGAACATCGGGGGGATCGGAGACGTGGGGCGGGCCGTAGACGTCGGCTGCGGCAACGGCACGATCGCGGTCCACCTCGCGTTGCGGGCCCGCAGCGGGGGCCGGGAGGCCACGGTGGTCGCCACCGACCAGTCCGCCGACGCCTGCGCCTCCACGGTCCTGTCGGCCGGGCTCAACGGCGTCGCGGCCCAGGTGGAGGTCCGCCGGGACGATGCCCTGGCCTCCTTCCCGGACGCCAGCGAGGACCTGCTGGTGCTCAACCCCCCGTTCCACGCCGGCAACACGGTGGACACCCGGGTGGCGTTGCGGCTGTTCGACGCCGGCGCGCGCGTGCTGCGCCCCGGCGGCGAGCTGTGGTGCGTGTGGAACTCGCACCTGATGTACCGGCCCGAACTGGAGCGACGGGTGGGCCCCACCCGGCAGGTGGCCCGTGACCGCACGTTCACGGTCACGGTCAGCACCCGGCACTGAGCCCGGCGTGTCCGAGCCCGGGGCGGACCGCGTCGCGGGTCAGGTGCCTGCCGCACTCCGGACGCAGGAAGGCCCCGCACCGTGGTGGTGCGGGGCCTTCCTGTCATGCTGTCCGGATGGTCAGCGGCTCAGCCGATCAGTTGCCGGTGAGCTTCTCGCGCAGGGCGGCGAGGGCCTCGTCGGAGGCCAGGGTGCCCTGGTCCGCCTCGCCGCGGTCCTCGGAGGAGTAGGAGGCGGCGCCGGACTCGGCGGCAGCCGCACCCTCGACGTCCTCGTTGAGGTGGCGGGCCACCTGCTCCTTGTGGGCCTCCCAGCGGGCCTGGGCGTCGGCGTACTGCTGCTCCCACGCGGCGCGCTGGGTCTCGAAGCCCTCGAGCCACTCGTTGGACTCCGGGTCGAAGCCCTCGGGGTACTTGTAGTTGCCCTCGTCGTCGTACTCGGCAGCCATGCCGTAGAGCGCCGGGTCGAACTCGGTGCCCTCCGGGTCCACGCCCTCATTGGCCTGCTTGAGGGACAGCGAGATGCGGCGGCGCTCCAGGTCGATGTCGATGACCTTGACGAACAGCTCGTCGTTGACGGACACGACCTGCTCGGCGGTGTCGATGTGGCGCGAGGCCAGCTCGGAGATGTGCACCAGGCCCTCGATGCCGTCCTCGACGCGCACGAACGCACCGAACGGAACCAGCTTGGTGACCTTGCCCGGCACGACCTGGCCCAGGGCGTGGGTGCGGGCGAACAGCTGCCACGGGTCTTCCTGGGTGGCCTTCAGCGACAGGGAGACGCGCTCGCGGTCCATGTCCACCTCGAGCACCTCGACGGTGACCTCCTGGCCCACCTCGACGACCTCGGACGGGTGGTCGATGTGCTTCCAGGACAGCTCGGAGACGTGCACCAGGCCGTCCACGCCGCCCAGGTCCACGAAGGCACCGAAGTTGACGATGGAGGAGACGGTGCCGGTGCGGACCTGGCCCTTCTCCAGCTTGTGCAGGAAGTTCGAGCGGACCTCGGACTGGGTCTGCTCGAGCCAGGCGCGGCGGGACAGGACCACGTTGTTGCGGTTCTTGTCCAGCTCGATGATCTTGGCTTCCAGCTCCTGGCCGATGTACGGGGCCAGGTCGCGGACGCGGCGCATCTCGACGAGGGAGGCGGGCAGGAAGCCGCGCAGGCCGATGTCGACGATGAGGCCGCCCTTGACGACCTCGATGACGGTGCCGGTGACGACGCCGTCCTCTTCCTTGATCTTCTCGATGGAGCCCCAGGCACGCTCGTACTGAGCGCGCTTCTTGGACAGGATCAGGCGGCCTTCCTTGTCCTCCTTGGTGAGGACCAGGGCCTCCACGTTATCGCCCACGGCGACGACCTCATCCGGGTCCACGTCATGCTTGATGGAGAGTTCCCGGGACGGGATGACGCCTTCAGTCTTGTAGCCGATGTCGAGGAGCACTTCGTCGCGGTCGACCTTGACGACGGTGCCTTCGACCAGGTCGCCGTCATTGAAGTACTTGATCGTCTCATCAATGGCGGCGAGGAAGTCCTCAGCAGTGCCAATGTCATTGATGGCGACCTGCGGGGCGGTGGAGGTAATGGTCATGTAGTAGGGGCTCCGATGTGGATTGTTCACTCGGCCGGGCCAGGCGGACACACGTGACGACCGCGACACCCGGATAGTGGGTTGATTTGGATTATTGGGTATGCACAGAAAGTGCTCGGCCAGTCTAGCCGCCGTCCCAAGTCGCGGTCAAAGCGGGGCGTGCTCCCGGGGGCGGCCCTCCGGGACCACCGTCCGTCAGAACCCGGTCATGCAGTGGACGGGCCGGTCCTGCGCCAGCATCCCGGCCAGGGCGGCGGCGGCCCCGATCCGGTGCTCGGTGATCCTCCCGGCCTGGCGGAGCACCTCGGCGGACACCCCGCCCAGGTAGGCCCCGGACAGGTCCGCGACGTCCAGCTCCAGGTCCGGGTCCGCGCCCAGCGGCACGACGTCGGCCTCGCCGCCGGCCACGGTCAGGCGCCAGTCGCCCGCGGTGTGCCCGAGGCGGTCGTGCACCCGCAGGGTCAGCTCACCGTCGCGGGCCCAGGACCGGCCGCGCAGGGCCGCCGGGAGGTCCAGCAAGCGCAGCCACAGGTGGTCCTCTCTACCGGTGGTGCGCACCCGGCGGTGGTCCGCGAACAGGTGCTCCAGCAGGCCGTCGTCCGGCGCGCCGCGCCAGCTGACCCGCTCGATGAGGTCCAGGTTCGCCAGGAAGGACCACAGGGCCCGGGTGCTCTCCGCCGTGGTGGCGGACAGCAGCGAGACCCGGATGGTGGCCGGGTCCGAGTCCCAGCCGGCGAACCGGTAGGTGACGTACCCGCGGGGCGCCCCGCCGTCGTCGTAGTGGACCGCGGCGAACAGCCCCTGGTCCTTCCCGTGACGGCCCGACTCGATGGTGTCCGTCTCGTGGCCGCCGTAGGAGGCCATCCGCTGCACGGAACCGGGCGTCTGCAGGTAGGCCTGCCCGAACAGCCGCGGGCCCAGCCCGGCCAGGTCCCCCGGCTCCACCAGCTCGACGCGGCCGGTCACCGGTCCCGCCAGGGCGGCGTCCCCCCGGACGTCCACCTCGACGGAGCGCTGGGCGGTGGCCGCGCCGAAGCCGAAGCGGCGGTAGATGGTGGCCTCGGAGGCGGTCAGCGCCGCCAGCGGCAGGCCCCGCTCGGCGGCGATCGCCAGTTCCGACTCCATCAGGGCGCGCAGGATCCCGCGGCGGCGATGGCTCGGGGAGACGGTGACCTCGGAGATCAGGCGGGCGTCGACCTCCCGGCGCCGGCCGGTGTGCAGGCGCTTGTCGAAACCGGAGAAGGTGCCGACCGGGCGGTCGGCGGCCGGGTCGGCACCGGCCGCGTAGACGCCGGTGTAGGTGCGCCCGTCCGCGTGGGCGTAGCCGAGCAGCTGGTCCAGTGCGGTGCCCGTCGGCTCCGGCTCGTAGAAGCCGCGCTCGACGGTCCGCAGGAACAGGGCCGCGGCGGGGTCCTCCGCGGCCGGGCGGCCGGTGACCTCGAAGCGATGCAGCCGGAGTCCCTCGGGCAGGACGGGATCAGTGCGCGGCATCGTGCCAGCTCCGCCCGACGCCGACGTGCACGTCCAGCGGGACGGACAGTTCCGCGGCCGCTCCCATCCGCTCCTGGAGCAGGGTGGTGGCCGCGTCGAGTTCCTCGTCCGGGACCTCGAGGACCAGTTCGTCGTGGACCTGCAGCAGCAGCCGGGAGCGCAGTCCCTGCTCCACCAGTCCGGACTGGACGTCCAGCATGGCCTGCTTGATGATGTCCGCCGCCGAGCCCTGGATGGGGGCGTTGAGCGCGGCGCGCTCGGCCATGTCCCGCAACTGGCGGTTGTCGCTGTTCAGGTCCGGCAGGTAGCGGCGCCGGCCCAGGATGGTCGCGGTGAAACCGTCCTGGCGGGCCTTGGCCACGACCTCCTTGAGGTAGTCGCGCACCGCGCCGAAGCGGTCGAAGTAGCCCTTCATGAGGGACCGTGCCTCGTCGACGGGGATCTGGAGCTGCTTGGAGAGGCCGAAGGAGCTCAGCCCGTAGGCCAGGCCGTAGCTCATGGCCTTGACCTTGGCGCGCATCTCCGAGGAGACGTCCTGGGGCTCCACGCCGAACACCTGGGCGCCGACGAAGCGGTGCAGGTCCTCACCCTCCCGGAACGCCTGGATCAGGGCCTCGTCCTCGGACAGGTGCGCCATGATGCGCATCTCGATCTGGGAGTAGTCGGCCGTGAGCAGGGTGCCGTAGCCCTCCCCCACGACGAACACCTCGCGGATCTTCCGGCCCGCCTCGGTCCGGACCGGGATGTTCTGCAGGTTCGGGTGCAGGCTGGACAGCCGCCCGGTGGCGGCGGCGGTCTGCGAGTAGGTGGTGTGGATGCGCCCGTCCCCGGCCACCGTGTCCAGCAGTCCCTCCACGGTCTGGCGCAGCTTGGTGGCGTCCCGGTGGAGCATGAGGTTCTCGAGGAAGGGGTGCTGGGTCTGGGCCAGCAGGTCGGTGAGCGAGTCCACGTCCGTGGAGTACCCGGTCTTGGTCTTGCGCGTGCGCGGCATGTCGAGCTTCTCGAACAGCAGCGCCTGCAGCTGCTTGGGCGAGCCGAGGTTGACCTTCTCCCCGCCGGTGGCCTCCGCCACGGAGGCCCACGCCGATTCCTGGGCGGACTGCATCCGCGTGGTGAACTCCTCGAAGAGCCCGTCCAGCACGGGCCGGTCCACGGCGATGCCGGCCAGCTCCATGTCCACGAGCACCAGGGCCAGCGGGATCTCGAGGTCCCGCAGCAGCTGCTGGGCCCCGCGCTCGAGCAGCTGGGGCACGAACACCTCGGACAACCGGCGCACCATCCAGGCTGCGCGGACGGTGGCGGCGGCCCGGGCCTGGAGCAGCGCAGCCCCGGCGTCGGCCCCCTCGGCCTCGGCCGCCCCGAGGTCCAGTTCCAGCTGGTCCCCGGCCTGGGTCGGGTCGTCCTCCATCTCGAGGGTGGACTGCAGGTACGCCTGGACGAGGGCGTCCAGGCCGTAGCCCCGGCGGTCCGGGGAGATCAGGTAGGCCGAGAGCAGCACGTCGTCCACGACGCCGGCCAGCGCCACGGCGCGCCCCAGTGCGGTCCGGGCACCCGAGGCCTTGAGGGCCTTGCCGGCCGCCTTCAGGTCGTACACCGCCTTCTGCGCACCGGACTGGGACAGATAGTCGGCCAGCACCGGGCCGGCGCCGGCGTCGGGCGTGTCCAGGGGGACGTAGACGGCGGCGCCCTCCGCCACGAGCGCCGCCCCGAGCGGGACCCCGTAGTCCCCGGGGGCCGGGATCTTGCGCTTGGGCAGGATGGCGGGCCCGTCCAGGACCACGTGCACGCCCACCAGGTTGGCCCCGTGTGCGGTGATGAACGCCTCCAGCTCCTCGGCGGTGGTGGCGACCGCGAAGTCCGGGGTCTGCTCGGCCGGGGCGGCCTCGGGCTCGCCGCCCAGCCGTTCGGCGAGGGTGTCGAACAGGCGCTGGCGCACGGCGTTGAACTGCAGGGCGTCGAAGAGGTCCTCGATCTGCTCGTGGTCCGGGTGCTCGAGCTCGGTGGCCTCCAGCGCCACGGGCAGGTCCATGTCCGTCACCAGCGCGTTGAGCCTGCGGTTGCGGCGGACGGACTCGGCGTGGTCCCGCAGGGACTGGCCCGCCTTGCCCTTGATCTCCTCGGCGTGCTCCAGGACCTGTTCGACCGTGCCGTACAGCCCGATCCACTTCGCGGCGGTCTTCGGGCCCACGCCCGGCACGCCCGGCAGGTTGTCGGCGCTCTCCCCCACCAGGGCCGCCAGGTCCGGGTAGCGCTGCGGGGGCACGCCGTACTTCGCCTCGATCGCGGCGGCGTCCATCGGCGGGATGTCCGAGACGCCCTTCTTCGGGTACAGCACCAGGGTCCGGTCGGTGATGAGCTGGAACGCGTCCCGGTCGCCCGAGACCACCCGGGTCTGCCAGCCGGCCGCCTCGGCCTGGGCCGCCATCGTCGCCACGATGTCGTCCGCCTCGAAGCCGTCCACCGTGATGGTGGGGATGTTCATGGCCTCCATGACCTTCTGGATCAGCTCGACCTGCCCGTGGAACTCCTCCGGGGTCTTGGACCGGCCCGCCTTGTACTCCTCATACTGCTCGGAGCGGAAGGTGGGGGTGTCCAGGTCGAAGGCGACCGCGACGTGCGTGGGCTTCTGCTGGCGGATCATGGTCAGCAGCATGGTGGTGAAGCCGTAGACGGCGTTGGTGTGCTGACCGGTGTCCGTGACGAAGTTGTCCACCGGCAGGGCGTAGAAGGCCCGGAAGGCCATCGAGTGGCCGTCGATGACCAGCAGTCGCTGGGCGGTGTCAGGTGCGGAATTGCTCGAATCAGTCACGGGTGCCAGCCTAATGCTCATGGACTCAGCCCAGACACGCGCCCCCGCCGCGGCCCCCTACGCCTTCGTCCCCGGGGTCACGCCGGACCCCTCGCCCGAGGAGCTGCGGCGGCTCATGCTGGACTCGGGGATCCCGGAGGAGATCCACGGCAGGCTGGGCCGGCTGGGGATCAGTCCGCTGACCGCCAAGATGGGCATCGTGTTCCAGGAGATGACCGTGGAGCGCATGGTCGCCACCATGCCGGTGGCCGGCAACGAGCAGAACGCCGGGCTGCTGCACGGCGGGGCCCACCTGGTGCTGGCCGAGACCCTGGGGTCCATCGCCGCGGTCCTGCACGCCGGCAAGCCGGTGGTCGGGATCGAGATCGGGGCCACGCATCACCGGGGGATCCAGCGGGGCACCGTGACGGGGACCTGCACACCGATCCACCTGGGCGGGACGCTGACCACGCACGAGATCGTCATGACCGACGAGCAGGGACGGCGGCTGTCCAGCGCGAGGATCACCAATATGATCCTCGACCCGGAGCGCCGGAAGGACTAACGGCCGCGGGCGGTCGCACCGCCCCGCCGCCAGTGCCCCAAGTGGGACTCGAACCCACACATCTCTCGATACCGCATTTTGAGTGCGGCGCGTCTGCCAGTTCCGCCATTGGGGCCCGCCGGGATCCGGCGAGGCAACTCCACAAGGATACACGCGCGACCGCCGGGACCCGGCCTCGGGATACGCTGAACCGTGAGTCCCGTGAACCGTCCCCACCTGCGAGGAGCCACCATGCCGACCGAGAGCACCGCCCCGAGCACCGATGAGCCGTTGCGCGTCGTCGTCGCCGAGGACGAGACGCTGATCCGCCTCGACATCGTGGAGATCCTCTCGTCCCAGGGCTATGCGGTGGTCGGCGAGGCGGACAACGGCCAGCGGGCGGTGGAGCTGGCCACGGAGCTGCAGCCGGACGTGGTGCTGATGGACGTGAAGATGCCCATCATGGACGGCATCACCGCCGCCGAGCAGATCGCCCGGGACCGGGTGGCGCCCGTGGTGCTGCTGACCGCCTTCAGCCAGCGAGAGCTGGTGGAACGGGCCCGCCAGGCCGGGGCGATGGCCTACGTGGTCAAGCCCTTCAGCGAGAACGACCTGGTGCCGGCGATCGAGTTGGCGGTGGCCCGGTTCGAGGAGCTGCGCGCCCTGGAGGCCGAGGTCTCCGACCTCACCGAGCAGTTCGCCACCCGCAAGCTGGTGGACCGGGCGAAGTCCGTGCTGACGACCACCCTGGACCTGTCCGAGCCCGAGGCCTTCCGGTGGATCCAGAAGACCTCCATGGACCGTCGCCTGACGATGCGGGAGGTGGCCCAGACGGTCATCGACCAGATGGGCTGACTCCGCCGGCGGGGTCCGCTGAGCCCGCACCCTCCTCGAAGCGGTGATAGCGGTGATAGCGGTGATGCAGCCTCCGGACCTGCTCCGCGAGCTCCTCGTCCGGGCCGTCGACCGGCACCCCGGGGGCGACCTGCCGGATGGACAGCGCCGCGACCGGTCCGGGCGGGACTCCCAGCCCGCGGAACCACCGGCCCAGCTGGGCACTCGAACTGGCGTAGACGATCCGTCCCAGTCCCACCCAGGCATGCGCGGCGGAGCACATGGCGCAGTGCTCACCGGAGGTGTAGACCACGGACGTGGACCGCTGGTCCGGGCTCAGGTGCCCGGCGGCCCACCGGGCGATCGCGAACTCCGGGTGACGCGTGGCGTCCCCGCCGCCCACCCGGTTGTGGTCCTCGAGGAGCACGGCGCCGTCCGCGGAGACCAGCACGGAGCCGAAGGGCTCGTTCCCGCTCCCCAGGGCCGCCTCGGCCAGTTCCACGCATCGCCGCAGGTGGCCGCGGTCCGTGTCCGTGATCATCTCAGAGCGGGGACCGCGCCGGCCACACGCCCACCCGTTCCCGCGCCGGACGCTGGTAGCCCTGCAGCAGTCCGCCGGAGTCCGCGAGGTCGCCGATCCGGTGCACCTTGACCGTGTTCGTGGAACCCGCCTGGCCGGGAGGCGAACCGGCCGCGATGACCACGAGGTCGTTGACCCCGGCGATGCCCTCCTTGAGCAGCGAACGGTCCACCTGGGCCGTCATCTCGTCGGTGGAGTCGGCGAACGGCACCATCTTCGGCAACACCCCCCAGGACAGGCACAGGATGTTGTGGGTGTGCTCCACGTGGGTGAACGCGTAGACCATCTGGTGCGGCCGCAACCGGGACAACCGCCGGGCCGAGTCGCCGGACTGCGTGAAGGTGGCCAGGTAGCGCACGTCGAGCTGGTTGGCGATGTCCACGGCGGCCCGGGTGATGGCCCCGCCGCGGGTCTTCGGCCGCGACCCCAGCGGCAGGATCCGGTCCAGGCCGTGGGTCTCGGTGGACTCGATGATCCGGGCCATCGTCTCCACGGTGACCACCGGGTACTTGCCCACCGAGGTCTCGCCCGAGAGCATCACGGCGTCGGCGCCGTCGAGCACCGCGTTGGCGCAGTCCGAGGCCTCGGCGCGGGTCGGCCGGGGGTTGTCGATCATCGACTCGAGCACCTGCGTGGCCACGATGACCGGCTTGGCCCAGCGCCGGGCCAGCTCGATGGCCCGCTTCTGCACCACCGGGACGTCCTCGAGCGGCAGTTCCACGCCCAGGTCGCCGCGGGCCACCATGATCGCGTCGAACGCGTCCACGATCCCGTGCAGGGCCTCCACCGCCTGCGGCTTCTCGATCTTGGCGATGACCGGGACCTTCCGGCCCTGCTCCGCCATGATCTCGTGCACGCGTTGCACGTCCTGGGCCGAGCGGACGAAGGACAGCGCCACCATGTCCACGCCGAGGTCCAGCGCCCAGCGCAGGTCCTCCTCGTCCTTCTCCGACAGTGCCGGGACGTTGACCGCCACGCCCGGCAGGTTGATGCCCTTGTTGTTGGACACGGTGCCCGCCACGGTGACCTCGGTGACCACGTCCGTGTCCGTGACCTCCACGGCCCGCAGCGCGACCTTGCCGTCGTCGATCAGCAGGGTGTCCCCGGTGCGGACGTCCTGCGGCAGCCCCTTGAAGGTGGTGCCGCACCGCTCGGCGGTGCCCTCCACCTCCTGGGTGGTGATCGTGAACCGGTCCCCCACGGCCAGCGCGTGCGGCCCGTCGGCGAACCGGCCCAGCCGGATCTTCGGGCCCTGCAGGTCGGCGAAGACCGCCACCGGGCGGTCCAGGTCCGTGGCGGCCCGGCGGATGTCCGCGTAGGTCCGCTCGTGCACCTCGTACGTGCCGTGGCTCATGTTCATCCGCGCGACGTCCACGCCCGCGGCGATCAGCGCCCTGGTGTTCTCGTATCCCTCCGTGGCCGGACCGAACGTGGCAACGATCTTCGCGTGTCTCATGGTTCCACCCTAACGAGCGGAAGGTCCCTTCCGGGACTGACGCGGGACGACGTGCGGGTGAACGACCGGATCATCCGCGCACCCGGGCCTCGGCCGCCTCGGAGGCGTACTCACGCCGCCGCGGCCGCAGGGCACCGTCGTCGGCGCGCACCGCGATCGGCCGGTCCGTGGGCTCCACCGGGGAGGGCAAGCGGGTCCAGCTCTCCAGCGACTCGTCCACGGCCCGGGCACAGGCCCGGCCCTCGGCGATCGCCCACACCACCAGCGAGGCCCCGCGCCCTGCGTCGCCGGCCACGAACACCCCCGGGGTGTCCGTCTCGTACCGCCGGTCCCGGCGGACCAGGCCGCCCTCGAGCACGACGCCGGCGCCGTCCGGTCCCTGGGTCAGCCCGGTGTCCTCCACCCCCGTGAACCCGAGGGCCAGCAGCACGAGGTCGGCCGGGATCTCCCGTTCGGTGCCCGGCCGGGGCACCCGCCGCCCGTCCGGCAGGTACTCGGTCTCCGCCACCCGCAGGGCGCGGACGTGGCCGTTGCCGTCGTCGAGGAACTCCACGGTCGAGGCCAGGTACTCGCGGGTGCCGCCCTCGGCGTCGGCGCTGGTCACCTCGAAGACCTTCGGCATGGTGGGCCAGGGCTGGTCCTCCGGCCGCTCGGTGGGCAGTTCCCGGCCGATCGCCAGCGTGGTGACGGAGGCCGCGCCATGGCGGTGCGCGGTGCCGATGCAGTCCGCGCCGGTGTCCCCGCCGCCGAGCACGATCACGTGCTTGCCGTCGGCCCGGATCTGGTCCGGGACCTGCTGGCCGGCCACCACCCGGTTGGACTGCACGAGGTAGTCCATGGCGGGGTGGATCCCGGCCAGGTGCCGGCCGGTGACGGGCAGGTCGCGCGGCACGGGCGCACCGGTGGCGATGATGACGGCGTCGTAGCGCTCACGCAGTTCGGACCACGTGATGTCCTCGCCGATGGACACGGAGGTGCGGAACCGGGTGCCCTCGGCGACCATCTGCTCGATGCGCCGGTCCAGGATGTCCTTCTCCATCTTGAAGTCCGGGATGCCGTAGCGCAGCAGTCCGCCGACCTTCTCGTCCCGCTCGAAGACGGCCACCGTGAACCCGGCCCGCGTGAGCTGCTGGGCCGCGGCCAGCCCCGCCGGGCCGGAGCCGACGACGGCCACCGTGTGCCCGTTGAGCCGCTGCGGGATGACCGGATCGAGCCAGTCGTTGTCGAAGGCGGCGTCCGCGATCGACACCTCGGTCTGCTTGATGGTCACCGCCGGCTGGTTGATGCCCAGCACGCAGGAGGACTCGCAGGGCGCCGGGCAGATGCGCCCGGTGACCTCGGGGAAGTTGTTGGTGGCGTGCAGCCGTGCCGCCGCCTCCTCCATCCGGCCCTGGCGGACCAGGTCGTTCCACTCGGGGATGAGGTTGCCCAGCGGGCAGCCCTGGTGGCAGAACGGCACGCCGCAGTCCATGCAGCGCCCGGCCTGCTGGCGCACCACGGCCGGGTCCTGCCGGGCGTAGACGTCCTTGAAGTCCATGATGCGCACGGGCACCGGACGGGACGGACGGTCCCGGCGTTCGCGGTTGGTCAGGAATCCACGGGGATCAGCCATTGGTTGCCTCCAGAATCCGACCCCAGGCGTCGACGCCGTCCGGGTCCAGTCCTTCATCGATGACGGCCGCGCGGGCCTTGAGCACGGCGTCGTAGGTGGCCGGCAGCACGGTGGTGAACCGGGGCAGGGCCTCGTCCAGCGTGGCCAGCAGGTGGGCCGCCACCGGCGACCCGGTCTCGGCGTGGTGCCGGGCCAGCAGTTCGGCGATCGCCTCCCGGTCCTCGGGCCGGGGTTCCAGCAGCAGCAGGTCCCCGTTCGCCATCGCCAGCGGGTTCATCACGGTGCGGTCCAGGTCCAGGACCCAGGCCACACCGCCGGACATGCCGGCCCCGAAGTTGCGCCCGGTGCGGCCCAGGATCAGGGCCCGGCCACCGGTCATGTACTCGCAGCCGTGGTCCCCGATGCCCTCCACGACGGCGCTGGCCCCCGAGTTGCGCACCAGGAACCGCTCGCCCACGCGACCGCGAAGGTACAGCTCGCCGGACGTGGCCCCGTAGCCGATGACGTTGCCCGCCACGACGTTGTCCTCGGCGGCGAACCCGGCCCGCTCGTCCGGGCGCACGACGATCCGTCCGCCGGACAGGCCCTTGCCCACGTAGTCGTTGGCGTCGCCCTCGAGCCGCAGGGTGATGCCCGCGGGCACGAACGCCCCGAGGGACTGTCCGGCCTCGCCCGTGAGCCGCACGGTGATGGTGTCGTCCGCCAGCTCGTCCAGCAGCCGGGCCCGGGTCACGTGGTAGCCCAGCATGGTCCCGGCGGCACGGTCGGTGTTGACGATCGCCTTGGACACCTCGAGCGGCTGCCCGGTGGCGATCGCCGGCTCGGCGGCGGTGATGAGGTCGTTGTCGAAGTGCCGGTCCAGCTCGTGGTTCTGCCCCGTGTGGCTGAGCAGCTGCCGCGCCTTCTCGGGGTCGGCCGGATCGTAGCCGGACAGGATGCCGGACAGGTCCAGCCCACCGGTCTTCCAGTGGTCCAGGGACTCGTCCCGGTCGAGGACCTCGATGTGGCCGATCGCCTCCTCGAGGGACCGGAAGCCCAGCTCGGCGAGGTACTCCCGCACCTCCTCGGCGATGTACTCGAAGAAGGTGACCACGAACTCCGGGGTCCCGGTGAAGCGGGAGCGCAGCTCGGGGTTCTGGGTGGCCACGCCCACGGGGCAGGTGTCCAGGTGGCACACCCGCATCATGATGCAGCCGGAGACCACGAGCGGCGCGGTGGCGAAGCCGTACTCCTCGGCGCCCAGCAGGGCGGCGATCACGACGTCCCGGCCGGTCTTCAGCTGCCCGTCGACCTGGACCACCACGCGGTCGCGCAGCCCGTTGAGCATCAGCGTCTGCTGGGCCTCGGCCAGGCCCAGCTCCCAGGGGGCGCCGGCGTGCTTGAGCGAGTTCAGCGGCGAGGCGCCGGTGCCGCCGTCGTGGCCGGAGATGAGCACGACGTCGGCCTTGGCCTTGGTCACGCCGGCCGCCACGGTGCCCACCCCGGACTCGGAGACGAGCTTGACGTGCACGCGGGCGGCCGGGTTGGCGCGCTTGAGGTCGTGGATCAGCTCGGCGAGGTCCTCGATCGAGTAGATGTCGTGGTGCGGCGGCGGGGACACCAGGGACACCCCGGGCGTGGAGTGCCGCGTGGACGCCACCCAGGGGTAGACCTTGGTGCCCATCAGCTGGCCGCCCTCGCCGGGCTTGGCGCCCTGGGCCATCTTGATCTGCAGGTCGTCCGCGGTGGCCAGGTACAGGCTGGTCACGCCGAAGCGGCCGGAGGCGATCTGCTTGATCGCCGATCGGCGCTCCGGGTCGAGCAGCCGCTCGGGGTCCTCTCCGCCCTCACCGGTGTTGGACTTGCCGCCCAGCCGGTTCATGGCGATGGCCAGCGTCTCGTGCGCCTCCCGGGAGATGGAGCCGTAGCTCATCGCCCCGGTGGAGAAGCGCCTCACGATCGAGGAGACCGGCTCCACCTCGTCCAGCGGGACCGGCTCGCGCACCCCCGTCTTCAGGCGCAGCAGTCCGCGCAGGGTCATCAGGTCCTGGGACTGCTCGTCCACCCGGCGGGTGTAGTCCTTGAAGACGTCGTACTGGCGGGTCCGGGTGGAGTGCTGCAGCCGGAACACCGTCTCCGGGTTGAACAGGTGCGGCGGCCCGTCCCGGCGCCACTGGTACTCCCCGCCCGTCTCCAGCTCGCGGTACGGGTCGATGTCGTTGCCGTCCGGCGGGTACGCCGCCCAGTGCCGCTGCTGGTTCTCCGCGGCGATGACCTCCAGCCCCACCCCGCCCATGGGGGTGTGGGTGCCGGCGAAGTACCGGTCCACGAGGGACCGGGACAGGCCGATGGCCTCGAAGGTCTGGGCGCCGCAGTAGGAGGCGACCGTGGAGATGCCCATCTTGGACATGATCTTCTGCACGCCCTTGCCCAGGGCCTTGATCAGGTTGGCCACGGCCTGCTCCGCGGTGACGCCGGTGATGGCGCCGGTGCGCACGAGCGCCTCGGCGGACTCCATGGCCAGGTACGGGTTGACGGCCGAGGCGCCGTAGCCGATCAGCACCGCCACGTGGTGGACCTCGCGGACGTCCCCGGCCTCCACGAGCAGCGAGGCCCGCGTCCGGTTGGCGGAGGACAGCAGGTGGTGGTGCACGGCCGAGAGCAGCAGCAGCGAGGGGATCGGCGCCCACTGGGCGTTGGAGTCGCGGTCGGAGAGCACGATGAACTGCACCCCGCGGTTCACCGCGGTGGAGACCTGCTCGCAGATCTCGGTGAGCCGGGCGCGCAGGCCGGCCGCGCCGGCGTCGACCCGGTACAGGCCGCGCACCTTCAGGGCGACCTTGGCGCCGCGGCGCGAGGGTCCGCCCTCGGAGGGCTGCTCGCGCAGGTTGGCGATCTTGGCCAGCTGGTCGTTGTCGATCACGGGGAACTCGAGGTTGACGTGCCGGGTGCGCACCTGCTCCGTGGACAGCAGGTTGCCGTCCGGGCCGATCGAGGTGCGCATCGAGGTGACCAGTTCCTCGCGGATCGCGTCCAGCGGCGGGTTGGTGACCTGCGCGAAGGACTGCGTGAAGTAGTCGAACAGCAGCCGCGGCCGCTTCGAGAGCACAGCGATCGGGGTGTCCGTGCCCATGGCGCCGAGGGGCTCTGCACCCGTGGCGGCCATGGGCCCGATGAGCACGCGCAGCTCCTCGGTGGTGTAGCCGAAGGTCCGCTGGCGGTGGGCCACGGACTGGGCCGAGTAGCGCACGTGCTCGCGCTCGGGCAGGTCCGCGAGGTCCACCAGGTTCTCGGCCACCCAGCGGCGCCACGGGTTGGCGGCGGCGACCTCGGCCTTGACCTCGTCGTCCTCGATGATCCGGCCGGCCACGGCGTCCACGAGGAACATCCGGCCCGGGGCCACGCGGCCCTTTCGGACGACGCGCGCGGGGGCCAGGGGCAGCACGCCGACCTCGGAGGCCAGCACCACCAGACCGTCGTCGGTGACCCAGTAGCGGGCCGGGCGCAGGCCGTTGCGGTCCAGCACGGCGCCGACCTGGCGACCGTCCGTGAAGGCGACGGCGGCGGGCCCGTCCCACGGCTCCATGAGCATGGAGTGGTACTGGTAGAACGCGCGCCGGTCCGGGTCCATGGAGCCGTGGTTCTCCCAGGCCTCCGGGATCATCATCATGACCGCGTGGCTCAGCGGCCGCCCGCCCAGCATCAGCAGCTCGGCCACCTCGTCGAAGGACTGGGAGTCCGAGGCCCCCGGCGTGCAGATGGGGTAGAGCTTCTCCGGGTCCTCGCCGAGCACGGGAGAGTCCAGCAGGGACTGCCGGGCGCGCATCCAGTTGCGGTTGCCCTTGACGGTGTTGATCTCGCCGTTGTGGGCGATGGTGCGGAACGGCTGGGCCAGCGGCCAGGACGGGAAGGTGTTGGTGGAGAACCGGGAGTGCACGATCCCCAGCGAGGTCTTGAACCGGGGATCGGACAGGTCCGGGTAGAACGGCTGCAGCTGCCCCGTGGACAGCATGCCCTTGTAGACGATGGTCTGCGGGGACAGCGACGGGAAGTACACGCCGAAGCGGTTCTGGGCCCGCTTGCGCAACCGCCAGGCGCGCACGTCCAGGGAGTCCTCGGCGGTGATGAACAGCTGCTCGAAACGCGGCATCACCGATCGCGCGGAGGCACCGATGACGGTCTCGTCGACCGGGACCGGGCGCCAGCCCAGCACGGTCAGCCCCTCGTCGGCGGCCAGTCGCTCGATCCCCGCCACGGCCTCGTCGTACTCGGCCTGGGGCTGGGGCAGGAAGGCGGTGCCGACGGCGTAGTCCCCGGCGGCGGGCAGCTCGAAGCCCACGACGGCGCGCAGGAACTCGTCCGGCACCTGCATCAGCAGGCCGGCGCCGTCGCCGGTGCCGTCGTCGCCGCCGACGCCGCCGCGGTGCTCCAGGTTGCGCAGGGCCACCAGGGCGTGCTCGACGATGTCGTGGCCGGGCGTGCCGCGCAGGGTCGCGATCACGGCCAGGCCGCAGTTCTCGGTCTCCGTGTCCGGACGGTACAGGCCCTGCTCGGGCGGGATGGCGGAGAAGCGGTTGAACGGGTTCTTCGGGTCCCGTGCCATGGCCTCGGCGGCGCTGTCGTCGGGCAGCGCCGCGTCATCGTCTCGGGGGGCGTTCTCCGCAGCTGGGCGTGACGTCATGGAGGTCCTTCCGGTGTGCCGAGCGAACTCGGGCGGTGGAAGGGGACGTCGTTGGCCCCGGTGACGGCTCAGGCACGCTGGAGATCATCCGCGTCACCCGTGGCCGGTGCAGTGGAGTAAATACTAGCGACCGGTGGGGGGCTCACGCGTCGTTTCGACGCGAAAAACCCTCATTCTGTGTTTCGTCCGCGTTAACTTTGTGACCATCAGGCGTCGGTTCCGTTTCCGGCGTGGTCCCGGCCGGGGCGGGGGCGGCGGCGTCCGGGCCCTCCTCCACGGCGGACGGCTCGCGGCCCGGCCTCCAGACGGAGTCGGCGGCGGCCCGCGCCTCGGCGGTCCTGGGCCGGGTGGCCCAGAGCCCGATGAGGAAGCCCACGGCGATCAGGAACAGCAATAGGGAGGTCCACACGTTGAGCCGCTGGGTGACGCCGAAGAGGGTGATCATCTCGGCATCGTCGATGCGCATCATCTCGATCCAGGTGCGCCCGGCCGTGTACCAGGCCACGTAGGCCCAGACCATCATCCCGCGGCGCAGGCGCAGTCGCCGGTCGATGAGCAGCAGGAGCCCGACGCCGGCCAGGTTCCACAGCATCTCGTAGAGGAACGTGGGGTGGAACAGCGTGCCCTCCAGGGTCCCGGCGGGCCAGTTGGGGCTCTCGGGGCTGACCTGCAGGCCCCACGGCAGGGTGGTGGGTCCACCGAAGAGTTCCTGGTTGAAGTAGTTGCCCAGCCGGCCGATGCCCTGGGCCAGCAGCACGCCGGGGGCCACGACGTCGGCATAGGCGGAGAGCTTGAACCCGTACCGCCGGCAGGCGATCAGGGCGCCGACCGCACCCAGGGCCACGGCGCCCCAGATCCCCAGGCCGCCCTCCCAGACCCGCCAGATCCTCGTCAGGTCCCCGGTGCCGTCGAACCCCGGGCCGAAGTAGGCGTCCGGCGAGGAGAACACGTGGTAGAGCCGGGCGCCGACGAGCCCGAACAGGATCGCCCAGATGGAGACGTCGATGATGCCGCCCTCGGGGCCGCCGCGGGCCTTCCAGCGGGCGGTACCGAGCCACAGGCCGGCGATGATCCCGGCGATGATGCACAGCGCGTAGGCGTGGACCGTCACCGGTCCGAGGTGGAATCCGTCCCAGCCGGGGGCGGGGATGGCTCCGGTGACCAGCACCGCGTTCACGCGTCGGCCCCGTCCCTCACCGCTCCGGACGCCAGCTCGGCGGTCAGCGTCCCGACGGCGGCCGGGCCGCCGTCGCGCAGGGCGCTCACCAGGGCGGTGCCCACGATCGCGCCGTCGGCGTACCGCCCGATCTCGCGGATGTGCTCGGGCCGGGAGATCCCCAGCCCGACCGCCACGCGCGGGGCACCGGCCGCATGGGCACGGGCCACCACCTGCTCGGCGGCCGAGGAGACCTCGGTGCGGGCGCCGGTGACGCCCATGACGGAGACGCCGTAGACGAAGCCGCGGCTGGACCCGACGACGAGCTTGATCCGCTCGTCGGTGGAGCTGGGGGCGGTGAGGAAGACCCGGTCCAGCCCGTACCGGTCCGAGGCCTCGAACCAGTCACCGGCCTCCTCGGGGACGAGGTCCGGGGTGATGATGCCCGCTCCCCCGGCCTCGGACAGCCGGCGGGCGAAGGTGTCCACGCCCATCCGGTCCACGATGTTCCAGTAGGTCATCACGAGCACGACCGCGTCGGTCCGTGCCGAGACGGCCTTGACGATGTCGAACACGGAGTCGATCCGGAAGCCGTCGGCCAGGACCTGGCTGGTGGCCGCCTGGATGACCGGGCCGTCCATGACCGGGTCCGAGTAGGGGATGCCGATCTCGATGACGTCCGCCCCGTTGTTGCCCAGGGCCACGGCCGCCTCGATGGAGTCCTCGACGGTGGGGTACCCGGCGGGCAGGTAGCCGATCAGGGCGGTGCGCCCGGCCGCGCGGGCGGCCTCGATCGCCTCGGCGGTGCGCGAGTGCACGGTGTTGACGGTCTCGGACATCAGCTCTGGGCTCCTTCCGGCCGGGCCGCCACGGCCTCGGCGTCCCCGCCGGCGGGGGTCTCGGCGTCCGGCAGCATCCCGAAGTACTTCGCGGCGGTGGCCACGTCCTTGTCGCCGCGTCCGGAGAGGTTCACGACGATGATCTTCTGCTCGTCCTCGGGCGTGTCCGGGCCGATGAGACCCTCGTCCGCCCAGCGGCGGGCCAGTCGCAGGGCGCCGGCCAGGGCGTGGGAGGACTCGATCGCCGGCACGATCCCCTCGGTCCGGCACAGCCGCTGGAAGGCGTCCATGCACTCGGTGTCGGTGACCGGCTCGTACGTGGCCCGGCCGGTGTCGTGCAGCCAGGCGTGCTCGGGACCGACGGCCGGGTAGTCGAGGCCGGCGGAGATGGAGTGCGAGTCGACGGTCTGTCCGTCCTCGTCCTGCATGAGGTAGGTGCGCGCTCCGTGCAGCACGCCCGTGCGGCCCAGGTTGATGGAGGCGGCGTGGCGGCCGGTGTCCATGCCCTCCCCGCCGGCCTCCAGGCCGTAGAGCTCGACGCCCGGGTCGTCCAGGAAACCGTGGAAGATGCCCATGGCATTGGATCCGCCGCCCACGCAGGCGCACACGGCGTCCGGCAGGCGTCCGGTCTGGGCCAGGACCTGCTCGCGGGCCTCCTCGCCGATGACGGAGTGGAAGTAGCGGACCATGGCGGGGAACGGCGCCGGTCCGGTGACCGTGCCCAGCAGGTAGTGGGTGGTGTCCACGGAGGCGACCCAGTCCCGCAACGCGTCGTTGATGGCGTCCTTGAGGGTGCGGGCACCGGTCGTGACAGCCACGACCTCGGCACCGAGCATCTCCATGCGGGCCACGTTGAGGGCCTGGCGCTGGGTGTCCACCTCGCCCATGTAGACGGTGCACTCCATGCCGAACAGGGCGGCCGCCGTGGCGGTGGCCACGCCGTGCTGACCGGCCCCGGTCTCGGCGATGAGGCGGGTCTTGCCCATCCGCTGCGCCAACAGTGCCTGGCCGATGACGTTGTTGATCTTGTGCGAACCGGTGTGGTTGAGGTCCTCGCGCTTGAGGAAGACCCGCACGCCCGGGGTGTCGGCGGCGAACCGGGGCACCTCGGTGAGCAGGGACGGCCGGTTCACGTAATTCGTGAACAGGTCCTGCAGTCGCGCGATGAACTCCGGGTCCTCACGGGCCTCGGTGAAGGTGCGCTCGACCTCCTCGAGGGCGGCGATCAGGGATTCGGGCATCCAGCGGCCGCCGTACGGGCCGAAGTACGGCCCGGGCTGGTTCTGGTAGCTGCCGGTGTGCTCAATCATGTCTCGGTCCAGTCTGTTCAGTGCCTGTGCTGTGGTGCCGGATGTCAGCGGGCCCGGGCCGTCACCGAGGCCGCGCGGAAGTCCCGGATCGCCTGGGACGGGTCGCCGTGCTTCACCAGGGCCTCGCCGACCAGGACGGCGTCGGCACCGTCCTGCGCGTAGCCGGCGACCTGCTCGGGTCCCTCCACCCCGGACTCCGCCACCCGGACCACGCCCTCGGGAAGGTGCGGGGCGAGGTTGCGGTAGTTGTGCGGGTCGACGTCGAGGGTCTTGAGGTTGCGCACGTTCACGCCCACGATGCGCGCGTCCACGGCGACGGCCCGCTCGATCTCCTCGGGGGTGTGCGCCTCCACGAGGGCGTTCATGCCGAGATCGTGGGTGAGCTGCAGCAGTCCGGCCAGTTCTGCGTCGTCCAGGGCCGCGACGATCAGCAGCACCAGGTCGGCACCGTGGGCGCGGGCCTCGTAGACCATGTACTCGTCGACGGTGAAGTCCTTGCGCAGCACCGGGATGCCCACGGCGGCGCGCACGGCGTCGAGGTCGGCCAGCGACCCGCCGAAGCGGTGCTGTTCGGTGAGCACGGAGATCGCGGCGGCGCCCCCGGCCTCGTACTGCCGCGCCAGGTCGGCCGGCGAGGAGATCTCGGCCAGCGCGCCCTTCGACGGGCTGGACCGCTTGACCTCGGAGATGATCCGGATGCCGCCGGCATCCTCGCGGCCACCGGCGAGGGCGGCGTGGGCGTCCCGTGCCGGGCGGGTCCGCACGGCCTCCTCGGCCCGCTCCCGCATGGCGGCCAGGGGGACCTCGCGGCGCCGGGCCTCGAGGTCCTGGCGGACCCCGACGATGATCTCGTCGAGAACCGTCGCCATCAGTGGCGCGCGGCCTTGGCGTGGCCCTTGGTGCCCATGCCGGCCTTGCCCATGACGAAGCCCGCGATCACTCCGGCCACCGCGGCGACGATGCCGGCGATGGTGAGGAACATCAGGTCCGCGAGCATGCCGATGGACACCAGGACCGCACCGAGCAGGAGCAGCAGGACGAGGGTCCAGGCGGCCGGCGAGTTGCCGTGGCCCAGCGGCTCGGCGTGCGTCGGGTCGTTCAGGACGAGGTCGTCGTCGGAGGTGGGGCGCGTGGTGGTCATGGACCGTACCTTTCCTGCGGAAGCTGATCGGTTCTGCCGTTCATTCTGCCACGGAACCGCCCCGGCCCTGCGTAGATCACGGCAGATCACGGCCGGGGCGCCACGGTCAGGTCGGGTCCTCACCACGGGTCAGCTCGTCCCAGGCGTCGATCTCGTCGACGGGCCCGGTGGCCCCCGGCCCCGTGCCGTCGCCGGCACCGGTCCCGGCGGCCGTCGCGGCGGTGGCCCGGGTGTCGTAGCGGCGGTTCTCGCGCCAGCCGCGGCTGGCCACCAGCACGGCGATCCCGCAGGCCGCCAGCAGCACGCCCGCCGCCAGGGTGACCCAGGGCCAGAAGGTCAGGGCGTAGGCGGCGGCGTCGGCCGTGGTGCCGGTGGCCGCGGAGACCTGGGCCCGGGCGGCGTCCGCCGGCCGGAGCGTGGCGTTCACCGCGGACCATCCGGTGGCCACCCCGGCCAGGACCAGGAGCACCGAGGTCACCACCCGGCCGATGCGCCGGGCCATCGAGAGGGCGACGCCCGAGGCCATCCCCACCAGGGCCATCGCGGGCACGACGGCGGCGGCCTGGTTCCCGGTGGTCGTCACCGTGGCATCCGGGACCCCGGCCAGCCCGCTGGCCTGGATCCACGTCTGGGCGCCCGACCCGAGGATCACGGCCCCGGCGGCGATGGCCCACAGCACGGCGGTGCGTCGCGTCAGGCTCACTGCGCGTCCTCGTCCCCGGCGTCCGGCACCTGCAGGGTCCGCAACCGGCCGGCGGCCAGCACGGCGCGCATCGGCGCGCTGGACTTGGTGACCGTCTCGGCCGCCTCCGCCTCGGGGACGGAGTCCGCGACGATCCCGGCACCGGCCTGGACGTACGCGGTGCCGTCCACCAGCAGGGCCGAGCGGATGTTGATCGCCATGTCCATGTTCCCGGCGAGGTCGAAGTAGCCCACCACGCCCCCGTACGGTCCGCGTTCCTGGGGCTCCCACTCGTCCAGCAGTTGCAGGGCCCGGGGCTTCGGGGCGCCGGACAGGGTGCCGGCCGGGAAGGCGGCGGCCAGCACGTCCAGCGCCCGGCTGCCCGGGGCCAGCCGCCCCTCCACGTGGGAGACCAGGTGCATGATGTGGCTGAAGCGCTCGACCTCCATGAACTGGGTGACCGACACGGACCCCGGGACGCAGACCTTGGACAGGTCGTTGCGGGACAGGTCGACCAGCATCAGGTGCTCGGCACGCTCCTTCTGGTCGTTGACGAGGTCCTTCTCGTGCAGGTGGTCCTCGGCCACCGTCGCCCCGCGGGGCCGGGACCCGGCGATCGGGTGCGTGATCACGGAGCCGTCGTTCACCGTGACCAGGGCCTCGGGCGAGGACCCGACGATCTGGTACCGGCCGCCGTCGGGCCGCTCGAAGGTGAACAGGTACATGTAGGGGCTCGGGTTCATGGCCCGCAGCACGCGGTAGACGTCCAGTCCGCCGGCGTCGGTCGCCGCGGAGAAGCGCCGCGACACCACGATCTGGAACACCTCGCCGTCGGTGATGGCCTGCTGGGCCTTGGCCACGGCGTCGAGGAAGCCCTCCTGCGTCCAGGAGTCCCGCACGTGGGTCGCCAGCTCACCGGGGGCGAGGTCCGGCCAGCCCGGCGGGGCCGTGGAGACCGGGTCGTGGGTGGGTGCCGTGAGCCGGCGGACCATCGACTCGAGGCGGGCGACGGCGTCGGCGTGGGCCGCCTCCACCCCGGAGTCCAGCCCGTCGCGGTTGATGGCGTTGGCCACGAGGGTCACGGTGCCGTCGACGTTGTCGTGCACGGCCAGGTCGGTGATCAGGTTCAGGGCCAGCTCGGGCAGGCCGAGGTCGTCCGGCGGCGGGGAGGGCAGCCTCTCCCAGCGCCGCACCGTGGGCCAGCCGAGGAAGCCGGCCATCCCGGACAGCAGGTTCGGCCGGTCCGACCCCGGGCCGTCCCAGGCATCCGTGGCCAGGTGGTCCAGGGTGGCGCGGAGCACCTCCAGCGGGTCACCCTCGGTCGGCACCCCGGCCGGCGGGGTGCCGAGCCACTGGGCGCTGACACCGACCTGTCCGTCCCCGCCCTCGACGCGGCGCGTGGTCAGCGTCGCGGAGCTGCCGGCTCCGATGAATGAGTACCGGGACCACACCCCGCCCTGCGCCGCGGACTCCATGAGGAACGTGCCGGGCACGTCGGCGGCCAGCCGGCGGTAGATCCCCACCGGGGTGAGGCCGTCCGCCAGCAGGGTCATGGTCACCGGGATGACCCGGTGCTGGCGGGCCAGGACGGAGAACTCCCCGGCCGAGGGGGTGATGCCGCCGAGTTCACGCATGGGGGTGCCCCGCGATCGGGAAGGTCGTGGGTCCCGGCGCCGGGGCGGTCGACGTCGGCAGGCGCCGGCCGTCGAAGCAGGTCCGCGTCCCGGTGTGACACGCCGGGCCGGTCTGGTCCACGTGCACCAGCAGGGCGTCGCCGTCGCAGTCCAGGGACACCGAGACGACGGCCTGCGTGTTCCCGGAGGTGTCCCCCTTGCGCCAGTACTCCTGGCGGGACCGGGAGTAGTACGTCGCCCGGCCGGAGGTCAGCGTCCGGCGCAGCGCCTCCTCGTCCATCCAGCCGAGCATCAGCACCTCACCAGTGTCGTGCTGCTGGGCGATGGCCGCCACGAGTCCGTCGGGGTTCTTCTTGAGCAGGCGGGAGATGGCGGGATCGAGCGTGGCGGGTTGTTCCATGGTGGTCCAGTCTATGCGCCGTGTAGCGTGGGGCGTGTTATGCCGAACGACACTGACAGGGCCCCGTCGAGGGACTTCACCGCCGCGTCCCGCGACGCACTCGTGGAGGCGTTGCTGTCGGCCGGCCCCGGCCAGCCGACACTCTGTGAGGGCTGGCAGACCCAGCACCTGGCCGCGCACATAGTTCTCCGCGAGGGGTCGCCGCTGGTGGCCGGGCTCGTGGTGAAGCCCCTCCAGTCCCGGCTGGAGCGCCGGACCATGGACCTCGGGGACTCGGCGGCGACCCCGGAGGCCTACCAGGACCTCGTGGCGCGGATCAGCGCGGGCCCCTCGGCGGGGCGCCGGCTCGCCGAGCGGCTGCAGCACCTGCCGGCCGTGCGACGGGCCGCGCAGGCGACCAACCTGCTGGAGTTCTACGTCCATACCGAGGACGTGCGGCGCGCCCAGCACCGCTGGGCCCCGCGGCACCTCGCCGAGGAGTACGCCGACGCCCTGTTCACCGAGCTGGCCCGCTCGGCCCGGCTGCGCTATCGCTCCGAGGACACCGGGATCGTGCTGGCCCGCAGCACCGGCCAGCGGGTCGTCGCGCGCAGGCCCGGTCCGGGAGAGCCCTCCCGGACCATCTCGGGGCCGGCCGGCGAGCTCGTCATGCACGCCTTCGGGCGGCGGGACAACGCCCTGGTCGTCGTCGACTGACCTGCGCTCAGGCGGGCCGGGTCAGGTACCGGTACCGCGCCGCCGTCGTGAAGCCCAGGTCCTCGGCCAGCGCCAGCGCCTTCTCCGAGCGTTCCTCCACCTGCATCCAGATCCCCTCCAGGCCCATCCGGACGGCGTGGTGGAAGATCGCGTCGATGATCGGGCCGACCATCCCCCGGCCGCGCAGGTCCTTGCGCACCTTCACGGCGTACACGCCCCCGAAGGACCGTTCCGGCGTCTCGTGCACGATGGAGAGCTTGGCGATCGCGGCCAGCGTCCCGTCCTCGTCCGGGTAGTCGAAGAACCGGCTGCTGCCGCCGGCCAGGAGGCGGCGGTAGACCATGCGGCTGGCGGGGTCGATCGCGTCGGCCGAGGTGCCCATGTGGGCGTCCAGCCAGGCGTCGGAGAGGGTCTCGGCGATCCCCACGCGCGGGTCCCAGGCCGTGTGCTGCGGGATGTCCTCACGGCCCAGCCACAGCACCCGCGTCGGGGCGACGCTCTCGTAACCCCGCCGCTCGAGCAGGTCGGCCAGTCGCTGCTGCCCCTCGAGGAAGTCGTCGTCCTCGCCGGCCGTGCCGTCCGGTCCGGGCACGGCCGCGGAACCGGGCCACGTCCCCGACGCCGGCTGCCAGACCTGGAAGGTCGGGGCCAGCCAGCGCTCGGCGGCGCGCCGTTCCACCTCGTCGACGGCCGCGGAGATCTCGGCGGGGTCCCGCGGCATCGAGGTGGACAGCACGCTGTTCGCGCGCCGGGTGATGCCGGAGGAGAACCGCACGGACCAGCCCTCGACCTGCTGGACCTCGATCGCGGGCCAACCCAGTGCCGTCAGCCGCTGCAGGACGAGGGGGGTGACCTGGGTGGCCCGACCGGTCCGGGGATCCTCAGCGGACAGGGTGACCAGCCTCCCGGATGGCCTGCTTCACCCGCGCGATCATGTCCACGGGACCGAAGTGGAAGATGGAGGCGGCCAGCACGGCGTCCGCGCCGGCGTCGATGGCCGGCGGGAAGTCCTCCGGGGAGCCGGCGCCGCCGGAGGCGATGAGCGGGACGGTGGTGACCGCGCGAACCGCGCGGATCATCTCGAGGTCGAAGCCCTCCTGGGTGCCGTCCGCGTCGATGGAGTTCAGCAGGATCTCCCCGACCCCCCGCTCGGCGGCCTCCCGGCACCACGCCACCGCGTCGATGCCGGTGCCCTGCCGGCCGCCGTGGGTGGTGACCTCGAAGCCGGAGGCCACGGAGGGGTCGTCGGTGCGGCGGGCGTCCAGGGACAGGGTGAGCACCTGGGAGCCGAAGCGCCGGGTGATCTCGTCGATGACCTCGGGCCGGGCGACCGCGGCGGTGTTGATGGAGACCTTGTCCGCACCCGAGCGCAGCAGCTTGTCCACGTCCTCCACGGACCGCACCCCGCCCCCGACGGTCAACGGGATGAAGACCTCCTCGGCGGTCTGGGCGACCACGTCATAGGTGGTGGAGCGGTCGGCCGTGGACGCGGTCACGTCCAGGAACGTCAGCTCGTCCGCGCCGGCCTCGTTGTACCGGCGGGCCAGCTCGACCGGGTCACCGGCGTCCCGCAGGTCCTCGAACCTCACGCCCTTGACGACCCGGCCGGCATCGACGTCCAGGCAGGGGATGACACGTACGGCAACGGTCACGGGGGCTCCTCTCAGATCCGGATCGCGTGGATGGCGGAGACCAGGATGGCGCGGGCCCCCATGTCGTAGAGCTCGTCCATCACCTTGTTGGTGTCCTCCTTGCGCACCATCGAGCGCACGGCCACCCAGCCCTCGTCCTGCAGCGGCGAGATCGTCGGTGATTCCAGCCCCGGGGTGACGGCGGAGGCCCGTTCCAGGTTCTCCCGGCTGACGTCGTAGTCGATCATCACGTAGCGGCGGGCCACCAGCACGCCCTGGAGGCGGCGCAGCAGCACGTCCAGGCCCTCGGGACGCTTGCCGGACTGGCCGATGATGATGGCCTCGGAGCGCATGATGGGCTCGCCGAAGGTCTCCATGCCGGCGGCCCGCAACGTGGAACCGGTCTCCACGACGTCCGCGATGGCGTCGGCGACGCCCAGGTTCACGGAGGACTCCACGGCACCGTCCAGGTGCACGATCATCTCCGGCTTGACCGACTGGGTGGACAGGTAGTCCTCCAGCAGCCCGTCGTAGCTCGTGGCGATGCGCTTGCCCTCGAGGTCCGCCAGGGACGAGAACCGGCCCACCGGCGCGGCGAAGCGGAACGTGGACTTGCCGAAGCCCAGGGCCATGATCTCCTCGGCGGAGCCGTTCACCTGGGCGTCCTGGAACAGGTCCCGGCCGGTCAGGCCGATGTCCAGGGTGCCCTGGCCGACGTAGACGGCGATGTCCCGGGGGCGCAGGTAGAAGAACTCCACCTGGTTCTCCGGATCCATCATGACCAGTTCCTTGGAGTCGCGGCGCTGGAGGTAGCCGGCTTCCTGGAGCATGTCGCGGGCGGCCTCGGACAGGGCGCCCTTGTTGGGGACGGCGATGCGCAGCATGGGTGCTGGTTCTCCTGGGGTGGTGACGAGTGGGTGGACGGGGGCGATCCCGGGTGCGGGAACCGGCACGGGTCAGAGGTGCCGGTAGACGTCCTGCAGGGTCAGGCCCTTGGCGATCATCAGGACCTGCAGGTGGTACAGCAGCTGGGAGATCTCCTCCGCGGCCTCGTCGTCGGATTCGTACTCGGCGGCCATCCAGACCTCGGCCGCCTCCTCGACGATCTTCTTGCCGATCCCATGGACCCCGGAGTCGAGCTCGGCGACGGTGCCGGAGCCCTCCGGCCGTGTCTCGGCCTTGTGGCGCAGCTCGGCGAAGAGTTCATCGAAGGTTTTCACCCCTTTAGCGTACCGACCGCGCGGCCCCGCCCCGGACCGTCGCCGTCGTATGTGAAGAACGTGGGGCGTCAGCGCAGGGCCAGCTCCGTCAGGACGGCGGCCTGGAAGGCCTCGTAGCCCTTGTCCTCGCTGGAACCGGGAAGCCCGGCGCGGTCCAGCGCCTGCTCCTCGGTGTCGCACGTGAGCACCCCGAAGCCGACCGGGGTCCCGGTGCGCACGGAGACGTCCACGAGTCCGTCCGTCGCCCCGGAGCAGACGTACTCGAAGTGCGGGGTGCCGCCGCGGATCACGACGCCCAGGGCCACCAGGGCGTCGAACCGCGGCGCCAGCCGGGCGGCCGCGACCGGCAGCTCGAACGTGCCCGGGTCCCGCACCTCGACCGCCTCGATCCCGGCCTCGGCGGCCGCGCGGCGGGCGCCGGCCAGCAGCCCGTCCATCACCTCGTCATGCCATTGCGCGGCGATGACGGCGACGCGCAGCGACTCCGCGCGCGCTTTGGTCATGTCCAGTCCCTGGGGTGCTCCGTGTCCGCTCATGCCTGTCCTCCTGTGGTCGTGGGTGTCGTGAGGGGTGTCATCGTGGGGGTCCCCCTCGGGGGTGTGGTGCTGCTGCGATCCGGCACCAGGTCCCCGGCCAGCCGGTGGGCCATCCGGTCCCGCTTGGTCGCGAGGTAGTCGCGGTTGTGCTCGGTCACCGGTGCCGGGCTGGGCACGATCTGCTCGACGTGGATGCCCGCGCGCGTCAGCTGCTCCGCCTTGTCCGGGTTGTTCGTGACCAGCCGGATGCGGAACAGTCCCATCCGCCGCAGGATGGCCGCGGCCGAGCGGTAGCTGCGCGCGTCCGCCGGCAGGCCCAGGTGCTCGTTGGCGGCCACGGTGTCCATGCCCGCGTCCTGCAGGGCGTAGGTCATGATCTTGTTGGCCAGGCCGATCCCCCGGCCCTCGTGGCCGCGCAGGTAGATCACCGTCCCGCCCTCGGCGGCGCTCTGGCGCAGCGCGTGCTCCAGCTGGGCGCCGCAGTCGCAGCGCTCGGAGCCGAAGACGTCACCCGTGAGGCACTCCGAGTGCAGGCGGACCAGCGGGGGCCGGCCGGAGGCGTCCATCATGTCCGGCACGGGGGCGCGCAGCACCATGTGCTCGGCACCCGTCTCGTGGTCCGGGTGCACGGAGACCTGGAAGGTGCCGTACCGGGTCGGCAGGCTGACCGTGGGCACGGCCATGGACCCGGGCCCCTCGAGCGCGGGGTCCACCCCGGTCTCGAGGTAGGCCACGAGGTCCTCGATCGACACGAGCGGCATGCCGTGGCGGTCGGCGAACCGGCGCAGCTCGGGCAGGCGCATCATGGTGCCGTCGTCGTTGACCAGTTCGGCGATGGCACCCACCGGGGCGCGCCCGGCCAGGCGGGAGAGCTCCACCGCGGCCTCGGTGTGGCCGCGGCGCTGCAGGACCCCGCCCTGGGCCGCGACCAGCGGGAAGAGGTGGCCGGGCCGGCTGACCAGGTCCGCCGTGGACGACGGGTCGGCCAGGACCTTGAGCGTGATGGCGCGGTCGGCGGCGGAGATCCCCGTGGTGGTGCCGGCGATGGCGTCGCAGCTGACGGTGTAGGCCGTGCCCTTGGGGTCCTCGTTGCGGTCCGTCATGGGCGGCAGCTCGAGGCGGCGGGCGACGTCCGGGGGCATCGGCGCGCACAGGACACCGGAGGTGTACCGCACGGTCAGGGCGACGAGCTCGGGGGTCGCGGCATCGGCGGCGAAGACGATGTCCCCCTCGTTCTCCCGGTCCTCGTCGTCGACCACGACGACGGCCCGTCCCGCCGCGATGGCCGCCACGGCGGCTCCGATCGGGTCCAGGTGGATCGCGCTCATGCCGTCACCTCCTCGGTCTCGAGGGCCCGGTCGTAGTCGTGGAGGCGGGCGGCGTACTTCGCCAGGACGTCGACCTCGAGGTTCACCCGGTCCCCCACCACACGGGTGCCGAGGGTCGTGGCGGTCAGGGTGGCCGGGATGACGCCGACCTCGAACCAGTCCTGCCCCGGGGCCGGGGCGCTGACCGCGCTCACGGTCAGGGAGACGCCGTCGACGGCGATCGAGCCCTTCTCGGCCACGTAGCGGCCCAGGCCGGCCGGCAGGGCGATGCGCACCTGCCGCCAGTCGCCGTGCACCTCGATCCGGGCGACGGTGCCGGTGCCGTCGACGTGGCCCTGCACGACGTGGCCGTCCAGGCGTCCGTTCGCCGGGACGCAGCGTTCGAGGTTCACGCGGTCCCCGGGGGCCAGGGTGCCCACGGTGGTGCGGCGCAGGGTCTCGCCCATGACGTCGACGGTGACGGTGCCCGCGGCGGCCCGGATGTCCGTGGCCGTGAGGCAGGTCCCGTTGACGGCGATCGAGCCGCCGTCCTCCAGGCCCACGAGGGACTGCGGGGCATGCAGGGTCAGCCGGGCGGCGTCCTGCTCCGGCAGGGACTCCAGCGCGGAGACCGTGCCCAGTTCGGTGATGATTCCGGTGAACATGTTTCTTCCTTCGGGGTGATCAGGCGGAGAGATGGATCAGGACGTCCTGGCCGAGGCGGCTGAGTCCACCCGTCTCGGCGTCGTCCAGGGTGAGGGGGCGGGACTGGCCCAGGGTGGTGTTCTCCGGCCAGTGCAGCCCGGAGGGGCCGTGCCCGATGACCAGCGGTGCCTGGTAGACGAACAGCTCGTCCACCAGGTCCGCCGCGAGCCAGGCCGAGAGCACGGTGGGGCCGCCCTCGATGAGCAGGTGGCCGGGGGTGGCGCCGCCGTGGGGCCAGGGACCGCCCCGCCCCTCGAGTGCGGCCAGCACCTCGGCGGGGTCGTGGCTGCGCACGTGCAGCCAGTCACGGGGGACGTCGCGCAGGCCCTGCACCACCGGCACGGGCTGGACGGGATGCTCCGTGCCGTCGTCGCGGCGGGCGGTCAGCCGGGGATCGTCCGCCAGGACGGTGCCCGTGCCGACCACGATCGCGTCGACCCGAGAGCGGACCTCGTGGGCGTGGCGGCGAGACTGCTCGCCGGTGATCCACTGGCTCGTCCCGTCCGCGGCGGCCACCCGTCCGTCGAGGGACTGCGCCAGGTGCCCGGTGACGAAGGGCCGTCCGGCGTCCCGGGCGGCGAGCCAGCGGCGGTTCAGCGAGAGTGCTGTCCCCGCGGCGGTGTCGGGGACCCGGGCGACGTCCACACCGGCCGCGCGCAGGCGGGCCGCTCCACCGCCACCGGTCCCCGTGGGGTCGGCGACGGCGTAGCGCACCGACCGGATGCCGGAGGCCAGGATGGCCTCGGTGCACGGACCCGTGGAACCGGTGTGGTCGCAGGGCTCGAGCGTGACCCACAGGGTGGCACCGGCCGCATCGTGGCCTCCGCCCCGGAACTGCCGCAGCGCGTCCACCTCGGCGTGGTCCGTGCCCCGGCCGCGGTGATGACCGGTGGCCACCACCTCGTCCCCGACGGTGATCACGGCGCCGACCAGCGGGTTCGCGCCCCGGGGTCCGCGCAGCGCCGCCTGCACGGCCAGTTCGAGGGTGGCCTCCACGGCCACGGTGCCTGTCCCGCTCATGGCGTGTGGACCGGGGTCGGGACGGGGTCCTGCGCGGCCGGCCGGACCGTCGGGTCCGGGATGAGGGTCTCGACCTCCGGCTTCTCGTGTGCCTTGGCGCGCACCCAGACGAAGAACCCGACCAGGGTGAACACGCCGTAGAACAGGTACATGAAGGCACTGGCGTAGTAACCGGCGCTGAACAGCAGCGGGACGCCCACGACGTCGACGGCCACCCAGACCAGCCAGAACTCCACCCAGCCCCGGGCCATCCCGTAGGTCGCGATCAGTGAGCCGACGAAGGTCCAGGCGTCCGCCCACACGGGCTCGTAGGATCCCAGGGCGCTGAACAGCGGCGTGAGCGCCACGGTGCCGATGACCATGGCGGCCACGATCCCGATGCGGGCCCTCCAGCCGGCCCACTGCGGCGAGATGGCCGTGTTGTCGGCGATACCGTGCCGGCCGTGGCGCTCGGCCCTGGCCCGGCGCCACTGCCGCCAGCCGTAGACGGACACGGCGATGAACATGAGCTGGCGACCGGCCTGACCCAGCAGGTTCGCGGTGTCCGCCCCGCCGAACAGGCCGGAGAGGAACACGGTGAGCAGGATCAGGTTGCCGATGATGCCGACCGGCCACGCCCAGACCTTGCGGCGCATGCCGCCCAGGGCCGAGGCCAGTCCGAAGATGTTGCCGACCACTTCCCGCACCAGCAGCCCCCCGCCGGCGACGGGGATGTACCAGGTGAACAGGTCGACGAGCCACCGCATGATGTCCATGATTCTCCCTTCGGAACGCGGCGGCTCCGGGGAATCATGCTGCGAGTCCGCCCTTCGGAGTGGGTGCGGACCATGACGGTTCCGACTCCACGCCGAACGGCGGGGCTGCACGTGCTTCTCCCATCCAGACTTTAACTGTCGGTACCGGAATTCCACCGGTTCAACCGTCCATCGGCACTGCGGATGCAGGCCGACTCGCGGGTCGCGGACTTTGACCGCCGGTTCGGATTCTCACCGACCCCGGAGCACGTTGGACCCCATTGTGCCACGTCTGGGCGCGCATCCCGTGCAGGCGACGTGTTCCATGTCTCACTGCGTCATGGGGGCCCGCCGGCCCCGCGGTGGTCAGCCCAGGGCCGCGCGCCGCAACGCCTCGATGGCGCCCGCCGGGTCCTCGGCGCCGTACACGGCCGAGCCGGCCACGAAGACGTCTGCCCCCGCCTCGGCGGCGCGCAGGATGGTGTCCTCGGTGATGCCCCCGTCGACCTGGAGCGCCACCGGGACGCCGGAACCGTCCAGGGCCTCGCGGGCGCGCCGGATCTTCGGCAGGACCTCATCGAGGAAGGACTGACCGCCGAAGCCCGGTTCCACGGTCATCAGCAGGAGCATGTCCAGGTCCGCGAGCATGTCCAGGTAGGGCTCGACGGCGGTCTGGGGCTTGATCGCCATCCCCGCCCGGGCGCCGTGCCGGCGCAATTCACGGGCCAGGTGGATCGGTGCCACGGAGGCCTCGGCGTGGAAGGTCACGGACTCCGCCCCGGCCTCCGCGTAGCCCGGAGCCCACCGGTCGGCGTCCTCGATCATGAGGTGGACGTCCAGGGGCAGGTCGGTCGCGGAGCGGATGGCCTGCACCACCGGCAGCCCGAACGTCAGGTTCGGCACGAAGTGGTTGTCCATGACGTCCACGTGCACCGCGTCCGCTCCGCCGATCCGCTGCAGTTCCTCGGCGAGCCGGGCGAAGTCGGCGGACAGGATCGACGGGTGGATGTGGATCCCCCGGGTGTGCTCGGCGCGGTGCGGCATGGCGTGGGTCATCACGAGGCTCCCTTGCGGAACAGGGCCATGAACATGGCGTCGGTGGAGTGCAGGTGGGGCCAGAGCTGGGCGGTGCCCGGTGCGCCGGCGGTCCCCGCACCGGAGACGTCGCCGGTGGCCACCGCGTCGAGGGCGCCCACGGTGTCCAGCAGTTCCAGCTCCGGGTGCCGCTTGAGCACGTCCTGGACCTGGAACACGGTCTCGGCCGGGTGCGGCGAACAGGTCACGTAGCCGAGGACGCCGCCGGGGGCCAGTGCGGTGACGGCGGAGTCGAGCAGCTGGCGCTGGAGTTCGGTGAGCGGTCCCAGGTCGGAGGGCTGGCGCCGCCATCGCGACTCCGGCCTGCGGCGCAGGGATCCCAGTCCGGTGCAGGGCGCGTCGACCAGGACGCGGTCGAACGGCTGACGCTGACCGGACCGGACCTCGCCGCCCACGTCCCGTCCGTCGCCGCAGCGGACCGACCACGCCGTCCGCGGCACCGCGGCCAGGGCCTGCTCGACGAGCGTCGCGCGGTGTCCGGCGACCTCATTGGCCAGCAGGGTGGCCCCCCGCTGATGGGCCAGGGCGGCCAGCAGGGCCGCCTTGCCCCCGGGGCCCGCGCAGAGGTCGAGCCAGCGCTCACCCGTGGCCTCCCCCGGCTCCACCCCGGCCAGGGCGCGAGCGGTCAGTTGCGAACCGACGTCCTGCACGCGGACCGTGCCCTCCCGCACCCCGGGCAACCGGCCGGCGTCGCCGCCCCGGTAGAGCGCCGATTCCGGGGCGAGGGCGCCGGGCTCGGCACCGGCCTCGAGGACCGGCGTCAGGTCGCCGAGCCCGGGAAGCGCCACCAGGTTCACGACGGGGGCGGCGTTGTCCGCCTCGAGGAGGGCGTCCAGCTCGTTCGTGGGACGGCCGTGGTTGGCCAGCGACTGGCGCAGCGCCCGGACGATCCACCGCGGGTGTGAGTGGCGGATCGCCAGGGCGTCGTCGTCGCCCGGGGCCGGTGCCAGCTGCTCCAGCCAGGCCTCGCGGTCCTGGGCGCTGACCTTGCGCAGCACGGCGTTGACCAGGCCCGAGGGCCCCGCGCCGACCTGGTCCCGGACGAGGGCCACGGTGGCGTCCAGGGCGGCATGGGCGGGTACCCGCATGCCGAGCAACTGGTGGGCCCCGAGCCGCAGCGCGTCGAGCACGGGGCGGTCGAGCTGGTCCAGGGACCGGTCGACGCAGGTGGCCAGGACGGCGTCGTAGAACCCCTGGCCCCGCAGGGCCCCGTAGGCCAGCTCGGTGGCGAACCCGGCATCCCGGCGGTCGAGGCGGTGTGCCGCGATCCGGGACGGCAGGACGAGGTTGGCGTAGGCGTCGTCGCGGCTGACCGCGGTGAGTGTCTCGAAGGCCGCCAGCCGGGACGGGTCCGCCGAGCGACGACGCTGGGAGGGTGCCGTGGCGGAGTACTTCCGTGGCCCGCCCGAGGTGCCACGGTTGCGCGTCCGGCCGCGGTCGTCGCGACGTTCATCGCCCCGCTCGCCGCCACCCCGGCCGGGCCGTCCCCGGTTGTTCCGCTCACTCACCGTGCCTCCTCCGCCCCGGTCAGGAACCGGGCCCCCTCGGGTAGTCCGCGGGCCCAGTCGGCCGCGGCCATGACCTTCTTCCCGGCCGGCTGGACCCTCTCCAGGCGGATGGTGCCGTCGGCGCACTGGAGGTGGACGGCCTTCCGGCCCACCACGAGCTCCCCGGGCCGGCGCGGGCCCGCCGGGGCGTTCCCCTCCGGGGTGGGCACCGCCTCGGGCCGTGCACCGACGAGCTTGATCCGTACCGGGCCGTCGGCCGGCGCCGGGCCGGCCAGGAGGGCCCACGCACCCGGTTCCGGCGTGGTGCCGTTGATGCGGGCCGCCACCGCAGCAGCGGCCTGGGCGGCGTCGACGTGACCGTCCTGCTGCCCGAGCTTCGGCGCCAGGGTCGGCTCCCCGGACTGGGGCTCGGCCCGGGCGGTTCCGTCCTGGATCCCTGCGAGGGTCTCTGACAGCAGCGCGGCGCCGCTGACGGCGAGGTCGGCCAGCACCTCGCCGGCGGTCTCCCCCGGCTCGAGGTCCCGTGTCAGTCGCGAGAAGACCGGGCCGGTGTCCAGGCCGTCCTCCAGCTGGAACACGCAGGCGCCGGTCACGGCCTCCTGCGCGAGGATGGCGTGCTGCACCGGCGCCGCGCCCCGGTAGGCGGGCAACAGCGAGAAGTGCAGGTTCACCCAGCCGTGACGCGGCAGGGACAGTCCCGCCGCTGGCACGAGGGCCCCGTAGGCCACGACGGCGGCCGCGTCCAGGTCCAGTGCGGCGATCCGGTCCAGGGTGTCCCGGCCGGGCTCCCCGCTGAGCCGGGAGGCGTGCAGGACCGGGATCCCGAGCTCGGCGGCCCGCGCCGCGACCGGCGACGGCGTCAGCGTCCGCTTGCGGCCCACGGGGGCGTCCGGGCGGGTGAGCACGGCCACCACCGAGAACCCGGCCTGGACCAGGGCCTCCAGGGAGGGCACGGCCGTCTGCGGGGTCCCCGCGAACAGGACGCGGAAGTCCGCGCGGGCGGCGCTCACCGGGCACCCCCGAAGCTCGAGTTCACGGACTTGGCGCGGTCAGCCTGCGTGGTCCCCGACACCTGGCCGTAGGCGCGGTCACGCAGTCTGCGCCGTGAGTCCTTCCGGTCCTCCCCCGTCAGCCGGTCGATGTAGAGCCGGCCCTCCAGGTGGTCGACCTCGTGCTGGAAGCACCGGGCGAGCAGGCCCTGCCCCCGGTACTCCACGGGCTGGCCGTCCGCATCGACGCCGGTGACGACGGCCTCCGAGTACCGCTCCGGGTTGTAGTGCAGTCCCGGCACGGACAGGCAGCCCTCGCCGGGCTCGGTGACCAGCTCCCCGGAGGTCCACAGGACCGGGTCGATCACGTGTCCGCGCCGGCCCTCCACGTCGAAGGTGAAGACGCGCAGCTCCACGCCGACCTGCGGGGCGGCCAGGCCGACGCCGCCGACGTCGTCCATGGTCTCGAACATGTCCTGCACCAGTCGGTGCAGGTCGGTCCGGTCCGGCCCGGCGGCGGCCGCAGGCGTGCGCAGGACAGGGTCGGGGAAGGTGCGGATGGGAAGGACGCTCACGCGCCCACCTTAGTCGCGTCCGTCCCGTGGCCGGCGGCAGGGGCCTGTCCGGGGGCCTGGGCCGGAGGGGGTCCGATGGGCCGCAGTGCCGGGCCGGCGCTGTCGGCGATCTGGGAGTAGCCCCAGACCTGGCGCAGGGCCCAGAACTTCCGCCAGTGGGCCGGGAGCACCTCGGGGTTGGCCTGGTGGGCGACGACCTCGGTCTGGCCCAAGGCGACGCCGAGCAGGACCGGCGCGTCCCCGTAGCGCCAGGGCTCCCACGTGCCGGTCGCCGGATCGACGAGGGACTCCTCGGCGCGCAGCCCGGCCACCAGCTGCATGACGACCTTGGCGTCCAGCGGCTTCACCCGGCCGTCGCGCGTGGTGCCCTTGGTCTTGTAGTCGATGATGCAGGTCCGTCCGCCGATGGTGGCGACGAGGTCCAGGGTCCCGGCGTAGCCCACGGTCGCGTTCCAGACGGTCAGCTCGGTGGCCAGGGGCCGGACGTCGTAGAGGTCCCACCACTCGTCGAAGCGGTCCGCGTAGGCGCCCTCCCCGTGGTCGGCCAGCACTGCACGGACCTCGGCCGTGCGGTGGGGCCGGCCCAGCGCCCGCAGCCCGACCTGTTCGGCGTAGTCGTGGACGCGGTCCCCTCGTGCGGCCGCCTCGTCCCGGTACCGTTCGGCCGCGCTGGAGGCCTGCCGTGCCACCGACTTCAGCTGCGGCCGGGAACCGACGACCTGGGGCAGGCGCGGGTCCTCGATGACGGCAGTGGCGGCCATGTGGCCCGCCCAGCCGCTCAGGTCGGCCGCCTGCTGACCGATCACCGTGGTGATGGAGGGGACCTCCGGCACGCCGTCCAGGCTGCGGGCGTACATGCGGCCGTATTCGGTCTGGTGGGCGAGTCGGGGCTGCGTCATGGTCATCCATTCTCCCATCCGTCCGGACACGGTAAGGGCCGCGTCCGGACAGGGTGAACACGCGGGCCGTGGGGCCGATTGGACGATCGGCCCGAACGTGCAGTAGAGTCATCTCTCGTTGGAAATCACGGTGACTGGTTCTTCCGGTCACCAGTTTTCTGTGCGGATGTAGCTCAGTTGGCTAGAGCGCCACCTTGCCAAGGTGGAGGTCGCGAGTTCGAATCTCGTCATCCGCTCGCAAGTCTCCCAACCCTGGTGGGGTGGCCGAGAGGCGAGGCAACGGCCTGCAAAGCCGTGTACGCGGGTTCGAATCCCGTCCCCACCTCGCATCGGTCGCCATCCGCTAGGATGGGGACCTGCAGCTGAAGGATTCCGGGTCACCGGAAACCCCCAGCGCGATTAGCGCAGCGGTAGCGCGCTTCCCTGACACGGAAGAGGTCACTGGTTCGATCCCAGTATCGCGCACGGACGGAACGCCCCCCGGGGCAGACCGGCCACGCGGATGTAGCTCAGTTGGCTAGAGCGCCACCTTGCCAAGGTGGAGGTCGCGAGTTCGAATCTCGTCATCCGCTCCCTCGAGAAAGGCCCTCCCGACCGGGAGGGCCTTTCTGCTGTCCCCACTGTCCCCGCTGTCCTTGGTGTCCCGCGAGGCGGGTGCGGTCGCCGCGGGCCCAGCCGGCGGACCGGCCGGGCCCGGGGGCGTTACAGGCCCGTCTCGCCCATCTGCCCCTCACGGACCAGTGCGGTCATGCGGGACACCGTGCGGAAGTACTTCTTCAGGTAACCGCCGTTCATCATCTCCTCCGTGAACAACCGGTCGAACGGCACCCCGGAGGCGATGACGGGCACGTCCTTGTCGTAGAGGCGGTCTGCCAGCACGACGAAGCGCAGAGCCATCGCCTGTTCCGTGATGGTCTCCACCCCGTGCAGCACCATCACGTCGATGTCCTCCACCAGCGCGCGATACCGGCTCGGGTGCACCCGGGACAGGTTCGCGGTGAGGGCGGAGAAGTCGTCCTGGGACACGACCCCGGCCTGGGGGAACCGCTCCCCGACGATCTCCATCAGCGCGTCGTCGGCCAGCGGCTCGGGCGCCGCGGCCAGCCCGCGGTGGCGGTAGTCCTCGCCGTCGATGCGGATCACGTCGAACTGCTCGGCGAGCACCTGGATCTCGCGCTTGAAGTCCTGCGCGGCGAAGCGGCCCTCCCCCAGCGACCCGGGCAGCGTGTTGGAGGTCGCCACGAGCCGCACGCCCGCGTCGGCGAGTTCCCGCATCAGCCGGGACATCAGGACGGTGTCGCCCGGGTCGTCGAGCTCGAACTCGTCGATGCAGACCAGGGTGTACTCCTTGAGCACGTCCACGGTCTTGCGGAAGGACAGGGCGCCCACGAGGTTGGTGTACTCGACGAACGTGCCGAACGCCTTCCGCCCCGGGGCCGCGTGCCACAGCGAGGCCAGCAGGTGGGTCTTGCCGACCCCGAAGCCGCCGTCGAGGTAGATGCCGGTGGCCGACGCGCCGTTGCCCCCGCGCCCGCCGCGGCCGTTCCCCGAGCGCTTGTCCCGCCCCTTGAACAGGCCCAGGAACCCACCGCCCCCGGACTCGGCGCCACCGCCCCGGCCGTTGATGGAAGCCGCGAAGTCCCGCAGCCGATGCACGGCCTCGGCCTGCGAGGGGTGCGTCGGGTCGGGGATGTAGGTGTCGAAGGAGACCTCGCCGAAGCGGTAGGACGGGTGGAATCCGGCCAGTAGGTCCTCTGCGGACACCTGCGGGGTGCGGTCGGCGAGGTGAACGATCTCGGCCACGAGCGGCTCCGTCCTGGCGGTGTAGAGAGGCGTGAGGGGGGTGAGGACAGGGCAACTCTACCGGTGCGCGCCCGCTGCCCCGGGCCACGCGCGCGGGCTCGGAGCACCTGCCGGCACCCTGTCCAATTACCACGCGATATTGTGGCGTAATGTGAACACCGATGGCCGTCCACCGGCGACCGGCGTCCCCCACCGATAGGGTGGACACGGCCCGTGACGGTCACCGCCCCGCAGCACCTTCCCGCGGGGACCCGCGAAGCGAAAGGCACTGCCGAGGATGACGACCACCGCAGACACCGCAGGCGTTGACGAGTTCAGCGGATACGCGCACCCGGACAAGCTCGTGTCCACCCAGTGGGTCGCCGATCACCTCCAGGACGAGAACGTCGTGGTCCTGGAGTCCAACGAGGACACGCTGCTCTACAGCACGGGACACATCCCCGGTGCCCTGAAGATCGACTGGCACACCGAGCTCAACGACCCGGTGACGCGCGACTTCATCGGCCCGGAGGAGTTCGCCCGCGTGGTCGGGTCCAAGGGGATCACCCGGGACACCACCGTGGTCTTCTACGGGGACAAGTCCAACTGGTGGGCGGCCTACGCCCTGTGGGTGTTCACCCTCTACGGCCACCCGGACACCCGCCTGATGAACGGCGGCCGGGACAAGTGGATCGCCGAGGGCCGCGAGACCACCCGGGACGTCCCGCAGGTCTCGCCGGCCGAGTACCCGGTCACCGAGCGCGACGACACCACCGAGCGGGCCTCGCGCGAGGACGTCCTGGGCCACTTCGGCAAGCCCCTGATCGACGTCCGCTCCCCGCTGGAGTACACCGGTGAGACCACCCACATGGAGGGCTACCCGCAGGAGGGGACCCTGCGCGGCGGGCACATCCCCACCGCGGCCTCCGTGCCGTGGGCGAGGGCCGCCAACGAGGACGGGACCTTCAAGTCCCGCGAGGAGCTGGAGCAGATCTACGCGCAGGACGCCGGCCTCGGCGAGTCCGACGACGTGGTGGCGTACTGCCGCATCGGCGAGCGGTCCTCGCACACCTGGTTCGTGCTGCGCCACCTGCTCGGCTACGAGAAGGTCCGCAACTACGACGGCTCGTGGACCGAGTGGGGCAACTCCGTACGCCTGCCCATCGCGGTCGGCGAGGACCGCGGCGAGCTGCCGCGATGACCACCACGGCGCTCCCCGAGACGCTCCGGGGGATCATCGAGGACTTCCAGTCGGTGCCGGACCCGGAGAAGCTGGAGCTGCTGCTCGAGTTCTCCGATGAGCTCCCCGCGCTGCCGGAGCGCTACGCCGGGCACGAGGACGAGATGGAACAGGTCATCGAGTGCCAGTCCCCCCTCTTCCTCGCCGTCGAGCTCCAGGACACGCAGGACCGGGAGGCGCAGTCCCCCGGTGCCGGCTCGGCGTCGCCGGACTCGATCGTCCGCCTGTTCATCTCCGCACCACCGGAGGCGCCGACCTCGCGCGGCTTCGCCTCGGTGCTCGCCCAGGGACTCGATGGCCTGACCGCCGCGACCGTCCTGGCCATCCCGGAGGACCTCTCCTCCCGGCTGGGCCTGCAGAAGGCCCTGACCCCGCTGCGGTTGCGCGGCATGTCCGCCATGCTGGGCCGGATCAAGCGCAACATCGCCGACCAGCTCGCCGGCCAGTCGGCGGGGTGAGCGGACGGCCGTCCCGGTCGGCGGCGACGCCGGCCCTGCGCGTCCTGGAGCGGGCCGGCGTCGACCACGAGGTGATGGGCTTCGAGTCCGCGGTGTCGCCGCGGTCAGGGTACGGAGCCGAGGCCGCCGCGGCGCTGGGGCTCGAGCCTGCGGAGGTGTTCAAGACCCTGATGGTCCAGCTCCCGGACGGCTCGCTCGCGGCCGCCGTCGTTCCCGTCTCCGGTTCCCTGGACCTGCGCGCCGTCGCCCTCGCGCTGGGGGTCAAGAAGGTGGCCCTGGCCGATCCGGCCCTCGCGGAGCGCCGCACCGGCTACGTGGTGGGCGGCATCTCCCCGGTGGGCCAGAGGAACCCGGTCCCGACCGTCGTCGACTCCTCCGCCCTCGACCTGCCCCGGATGCACGTCTCCGCCGGGCAGCGGGGCCTGGAGGTGAGGCTCGTGCCACGGGACCTGGTGGCGGTGACGTCAGCGGTGGTGGCGAGGATCGCGGCGCCGCGCTGAGGCCGCGCGCAGGACCGTCAATCCAGGGCGGAGGCACCGCCCGTGGTCGCCGTGAGCGCCTCGGCGATCGCGTTCTCGGTGGCCTGGAGCACCTCGGACACGGAATTCGTGGTGCCGGGGCTGCCCACCGGCGTGAGGGCGGCGGCCCGGATGTGTTCCTTGTCCGAGTCGGGGAACAGCCGGTGCAGCAGGCGCGTGCTGCGCATCAGGGAGATCAGCGGCCAGGTGACGTCGTCGGCGGGCTGTGTCCCGCGCAGGACGGACCGGAGGGTGTTCTTGAGCTCCTTCTCGAAGTGGTGGTCCTTCTCCACGTAGCGGGTGCGGTGGAACACCCAGAGCACGATGCTCTCGTCCTCCTCCAGGATCCCGCGCTTGACCAGCGAGGCGGCCACGGCGTCCCGCAGGGACTGGCGGGAGAAGCGGTTGATCCACTGCTCGGCATCACGGTGCCGGGTGAAGGCCCGGATGATGTCCCAGACCTGCTCGAGGGGCCACTCCAGGTCCGTGGTGTGCGCCCAGGCCGGAGGGTTGGGGTCGCCGGTGAAGACCTGTTCCGGCCGGTCGATGCTCTGCACGGTCGTCTGGGTGACCTTCAGGCGGCCGCGGCGGGCCAGGTCGGCCAGCGCGGCGCCGGCCAGTCCGAGGCCGACGGTCGGGCCGTCCAGCAGCAGCCGGCCCTTCTCGTCATCGAGGCACAGCAGCAGGAAGTACTCGGGGAGGTTCAGGGGACGCTCGGTGAGAGGTTCGTTGGTGTCCTTGATGGCCTCATTCATGCCCCCATTGTGCCGCACGGTCCGAGGCGCCACGCCCCCCTGCCTGGCGGTAGACCGCGGCCACCCGCTGCCCGACCGTGACGGCCGAGGCCGCGGCGAGCAGGACGAGAGCCCCGGTCAGGACCCAGGGCTCCAGGTCGAGGCCCGTCAGCCCCGCGAAGACCAGGGTGACCACGAGGCGCTCGGCGCGTTCGGCGATCCCCGTGTTCGCGTCGAACCCCAGCGACTCGGCCTTGGCCCGGACGTAGGAGACCAGCTGGCCGAGGATCAGGCACGCCGCCGCGGCGGTGCCGGCCGGCGCGAGGTCGCCCGGTCCGAAGAACCAGAGCATCAGGCCCAGGAACACCGCGGCGTCCTGCACGCGGTCCAGCGTCGAGTCGAGGAAGCTCCCCCAGGCCCCCGGGCTTCCGGCCAGCCGGGCCATCACGCCGTCCAGGACGTCCGAGAAGATGAACAGGGTGATCACGACCGTGCCCCAGAACAGCTCCCCGGCCGGGTACAGCACCAGGGCACCGAGGACCACGCCCAGGGTGCCGGCGATCGTGACGGCGTCCGCCGTGACCCCGCGGTCCAGCAGGAACCTCGCCAGCGGCGTGAGGATCCGCGTGAACAGCGTCCTGGCGTGGCGGTTCAGCATCAGGTACCGGACCCGCCGGCGGTCGCCGCCTGCCGCGCGTCGAAGGCGGCCTCGGCCTCCGCCCAGGCCTCGGCCACGACGGTCCGCACGGTGTCCAGGGTGATGGTGATGTTCTTAGTCTGGGCGATGATCGGCAGGAAATTCCCGTCACCGCCCCACCGGGGCACCACGTGCTGGTGCAGGTGCGCGGCGATGCCCGCGCCACCGGCCTTGCCCTGGTTCATGCCCAGGTTGAACCCGGTGGCACCCGAGGTCTCCCGCAGGGCGGTCATGGCGATCTGCGCCAGCCGGGCCAGCTCCGCCGTCTCCTCCACCGTCAGGTCGGTGTAGTCCGGCACGTGGCGGTAGGGACAGATCAGCAGGTGCCCGGCGTTGTACGGGTACAGGTTGCACAACACGTAGGCCGTGGTCCCGCGCGCGACGATGAGGGACTCCTCGTCCGACCGCGTCGGCGCCGCGCAGAACGGACACGTCGACTCGTCGCGGACCTGGTCCTGTCCCCCGCGGACGTAGGCCAGGCGGTGGGGGTTCCACAGTCGCTGGAAGCCGTCCGGCGTCCCGGCGAGCTGGAAGTCGTCGGTGCGCGGGCCGCCGTCGGGCCCGGCCTCCCGCTCCGGCACCGGCTCTCCCTGCTGCCCCGGCTGGGACGTCACTGGATCTCCCGGTTCCTCACGGCGCTCACGATGCGCTCGACGGCCTCGGCCACGGGCACGCCGTTGTCCTGGCTGCCGTCCCGGAAGCGGAAGGACACGGCCCCGGCCTCCGCGTCCTCGCCGCCGGCGATGAGCACGAAGGGCACCTTCTCCTTGGAGGCGGTGCGGATCTTCTTCGGGAACCGGTCCGAGCCGTCGTCGAGGTGGGCGCGGATGCCCTGGGCCCTGAGCGTGGCGACGACCTCCGCGAGGTAGTCGTTGAAGGCCTCGGCCACGGGGATGGCCACGACCTGCTCCGGGGCCAGCCACGCCGGGAAGGCACCGGCGTAGTGCTCGGTGAGCACGCCGAGGAAGCGCTCGATGGAGCCGAACAGCGCGCGGTGGATCATCACCGGGCGCTGGCGGGTACCGTCGGCGGCCTGGTACTCGAGGTCGAAACGCTCGGGCAGGTTGAAGTCGAGCTGGATCGTGGACATCTGCCAGGTGCGCCCGATCGCGTCCTTGGCCTGGACCGAGATCTTCGGGCCGTAGAAGGCGGCGCCACCCGGATCCGGAACGAGGTCCAGCCCGGAGGCGGTGGCGACCTCCTCGAGGGTGCGGGTGGCCTCCTCCCACGCCTCGTCGTCACCGACGAACTTCTCCGGGTCCTTGGTGGACAGTTCCAGGTAGAAGTCGTTCAGGCCGTAGTCCTTGAGCAGGTCCAGCACGAAGGTGAGCGTGGTGGCCAGCTCCTCCTTCATCTGCTCCCGGGTGCAGTAGATGTGGGCGTCGTCCTGGGTCATGCCGCGCACGCGGGTCAGGCCGTGCACCACTCCGGACTTCTCGTACCGGTAGACCGCGCCGAACTCGAACATCCGCAGGGGCAGCTCACGGTAGGACCGGCCGCGCGAGGCGAAGATCAGGTTGTGCATCGGGCAGTTCATCGGCTTGAGGTAGTAGTTCTGCCCCTGCTTGCTGATCTCGCCGGTGACCGGGTCACGCTGCTCGTCGATGTGCATGGGCGGGAACATGCCGTCCGCGTACCAGTCCAGGTGCCCGGAGACCTCGTAGAGGTGCTGCTTGGTGATGTGCGGGGTGTAGACGAACTCGTAACCGGCCTCCGTGTGCCGGCGGCGGGAGTAGTCCTCCATCTCCTTGCGGATGATGCCGCCGCGGGGGTGGAAGACGGGCAGACCGGAGCCGAGCTCGTCCGGGAACGAGAACAGGTCCATCTCGGCGCCCAGCTTGCGGTGGTCACGCCGCTCGGCCTCCGCGAGGCGCTCCTGGTAGGCCTTGAGGTCGTCCTTGGTGGGCCAGGCGGTGCCGTAGATCCGCTGCAGCTGCTTGTTCTTCTCGTTGCCGAGCCAGTAGGCCGCGGCAGAACGGGTCAGGGCGAAGGCATTGGAGATCAGCTTGGTGTTGGGCAGGTGCGGGCCACGGCAGAGGTCGCACCACACGGTCTCGCCGGACTTGCGGTCCACGTTGTCGTAGATGGTGATCTCGCCGGCGCCGACCTCGATGTTGGCCCCCTCGCCGACGGCGTCCGCTTGGTCCTGCTTGCCGAGCAGTTCCAGCTTGTAGGGTTCCGCGGCCATGGCCTCGCGGGCCTCGTCCTCGTTCACGACGCGGCGGGCGAAGGACTGGTTCGAGTTGATGATCTTCTGCATCAGCTTCTCGATGGCCTTGAGGTCCTCGGGGGTGAACGGGTCCTCGACGTCGAAGTCGAAGTAGAAGCCGTCCGTGATGTACGGCCCGATGCCCAGCTTGGCGCCCGGACGCAGCTGCTGCACGGCCTGGGCCATCACGTGGGCGGCGGAGTGGCGCAGGACGTTCAGGCCGTCCTGTTCGGAGATGTCGACGCCGACGACGTCGGCCCCGGCCGGGATCTGGCGGCTCAGGTCCTGCAGCTCACCGTTCACCCGCATCACGACGGTGGTCTTCTCGTCGGCGAACAGCTCCGTGCCGGTGGATCCCAGGGCCACCTCCCGCTGTTCGGCGTTGACGGTGATGGTTATCTGCTCGCTCTGCAGCGCCTCGGACACGGGCCATTCCTCCTTGGTTGGGGCTTCACAGCTGGTGGCATACGGGGGCCACCGCCAGCCACGGGCCATTCTAGGGCAGGGCCGCAGGTCGGGCGGCCAGTCCGCGGCACCCGCCTGATCGTCCGCGAGCGCCTGATCCCCTGTTCTCGCCTCATCCCCATCCGGGCCACCCGGGGCAATCACCTCGGAGTCCCCCTCCGGGAGTGGTCCCCTCAACAGTTGTCCTCGGCCAGTCCAGACGCATCATGGATCTCCTGGTGGCGGAGTGCCGTCCAGCATGCCAGGCCTCGACGTCAGGTTCGGATCCCGAGCAGATCCTCGGCAGCCGCCTCGGGGCGCCAGTAGGTGTTGCGGCGGGGGCGCTGGGAAGGATCCCGGTATGCGGCGGGAATTAACCAGGGAACGCCATGGCGCATCGAGATCGTCCATGCTCCCGCGTGCACCGCGTGATGATGGTGCGAGCACAACAGCACACCGTTGTCCACGGAGGTTGGCCCGCCGTGTTCCCAGTGCTCGACGTGGTGGGCCTCGCACCACGGCGCCGGAATGGTGCAGCCCGGCGCGGTACAGCCACCGTCCCGGGCCGTGATCGCACGGCGCAGCTTCCTGGTGAACAGTCTCCGGGACCGGCCCAGGTCGAGGACCTCACCCTCACCTCCCAGGACGACGGGGATCAGTTCAGCGTCACACGCCCAAGCGCGAATGGTGGTGGGGCTGATCTCGCCGACGTAGGCCGCCGAACTGAACCGGCTCCCACGCTCTCCCGATCCATCGTCCCTGAACGAGGCATTGGCGCTTTCCGGACTCATGCCACTCCGGGGCTCCGCTTCCAGACTGGAGTCGCAGCAGGGCTCCGGGCAGGCCTCTGGAGCGGACCCGCTCGATGATCGTCGAGCCGGGAGCTCCGACGGCGGCCGGAAGGTGTGGTCCAACAACGTCTGGTAGTCGATCGTCACGAGTACTTGTGGCCGGGCTCCCCCACCACCGTCGGGAGCGTCGGTTCCGGCGGTGAGGGCGAGGGCACCCGTCAGTGCGCTGATCATTCCGTCCAGTTCTTGTTGGCTCCGGGTCCGTTCGTCCAGGTCATCGGGGTCACTGACCGGAGTGTTCCAACCCGCGGGCTCGCCGGCCGCCGCGGCGGCGTACCGTGCGGCGCGCTCTGTCTCTGCCTGGGCCTCGAGCTCCCTTGCCGCCCGTAGCTGCTGCGCCCACAGGATGCCGGGGTCCGAGAACACGTCGGCCCCGTCCATGCCATCAGGATCACGGACGCCGCCGGTTACACGGTCACCATCGAGCGTTGCCTCCAGGTCGGCCTCGATGTCGACGTCGACGACCGTATCGACACCGCTGTTCGCACTGGAACTTTTGCCTGCACGAGAGGTGTTCGTGGGTCCCGTGGTGCAGGCCTGCCGAGCCGGACTCGCGGACTCCGCCGTTGGAATGGAGTCGCCGGCGGGAGTGGAAGCGGCGGTTGGTATGGAGTCAGTCGGGGTGGAAGCGGCACCGGCGGGGTTGGACGGCGCGGAACTCTGCGCTCGGGTGTTCGAGGCGGCTGAGACGAGGGTCTTGAGGACTTCGTGCTGGCCATCGGTGGCCACTAAGGACCAGCGATGCAAACCCGTCCGCCGGCCCCGGTAGAACAGCCCCTGCTCAGCCCGCCGCCGGCTCTCGGTGGGCTCGGCCCCGTCCGGGTTCACGAGCGCGTCGAAACGGATCCGCCAGTGCGCGCAGACCGTGCCCAGTGCGTCCGGGTCGAGGACTCGGGCAGAGCTCACCAGAGACCGTTCCCCCTCGACGAGCAGCTGGTCCACGTCCGCAGGGGCCACCTTCGCGTCCGTCGACTCCGCCCGGGCGCCAGCCAGGGTGGATGCGATCACGTCCACGGCGGCCGGGTCCAGGTCTGCTTCCGAGGCGGCTCGCGACAGGATCGGCAACCGGGGAGGCATTGCCTGAGTGCGATCGAGGGTCGGGGTGGACAGGACGTACCGGGATCGCTCGATCCGGGACCTGGCGTGCCGACGGGAGATGCGCAGGTGCTCCCTCAGGTAGTCCACGGCATCGCGATAGGCGGACTTGCCTTCGGGAATGCCGAGGATCTCCTTCCGGCTCGCGTGCTCGTCGAACAGCCTGTCCGTGTGACCGGCCAGCGCGGTCCGCGCCGAATCGACGACCCGGCCCAGCTCTTCCACGGACGTGTGGAGTTCGGGGAACGTTCCCCGGGGCGGCGGGACCTCGACCGGAGTCTGCGCCATGGCGTCCTCGAAGCTGATGTCCTCCACGACATCCGCATGCAGTCCCCACTCATCGGCCGGATGCAGTCGGTCGTTGGAGGGGAAGTGCGGTAAGCGCTCCACGAGCATCGGGTCGCCGATTCTGCCGGCCAGCTCGCCCACCAAGGCCCGGGCTGCATCGAGGAGATCGGGAAGACTCCAGTCCGACAATTCGTCCGGGATCCGCCCGCCCATGGTCTCCTCCTTCCCGTTCATCGTTACCGCTGATCCTTCACGGCCGTTGCTCCCCTTCACGGTCGCTGCTCCGAGGCCAGCCGATGATCCTTGTCCGGGCGGCAGCCTGGCTCCGGCCCGTATGGCGTCCTCTAGTACATACATTCGACTATGCATCGCGGACGCGGTAAGAGCCTGTCGGTCATGTGTGGATGAGCGGGGCTGACGCGTCGGGTGTGGAGTACGGACGGCCTGCTCCTGAGGCACCGCACCCGGCGCCTAGCCGCACGGTAGCGCCTTCCCTACGCTGGGTGGCCACTGGCGCAACCGCCCGGTAGACCGCGGTACCGAGCCCCACCTCCCCTTCCCACCCCGATTCCGGAGGACACCGTCATGTCCAGCACACGCCATCCACGGCCGCCCCGCGTCCGCGTGCAGAACTTCGCGGTCTCCCGCGAGGGCATCGCGGCCGGGTTCAACCAGACCCTGGAGCGCCCTTTCGGTGACCTTGACCCGGCTCCGCTCATGAGCTGGGCCGGGGCCACCGACAGCTGGCCCAACCGCACGGATCCGGGCGGCAGCCGCGGCCTGGACGACCACATCGTGCGCGACTTCACGCACAACATCGGCGCGGAGATCATGGGGCGCAACAAGTTCGGCCCGATCCGGGGCCCCTGGCCGGACGAGGAGTGGCGGGGCTGGTGGGGTGATGATCCGCCGTTCCGCACCCCGGTCTTCGTCCTGACCCACCATCCCCGGTCGTCGTTCTCGCTCAGCGACACGACGTTCCACTTCCTCGATGCGAGCCCTGAAGAGGCAGTGAAGGTCGCCCTGCAGGCGGCCGGGGGCCAGGACGTCCGGATCGGGGGTGGCGTCACCACCGTCCTGCAGTTCCTGGAGGCGGGCCTCATCGACGACCTGCACGTCGCCGTCGCGCCCGTCGAGTTCGGCGACGGACTGCGCCTGTGGTCCAGCCCCGTGGAGCTGGAGGACCGGTTCCACCACGAGAGCGTCCCGAGCCCCAGCGGCGTGGAACACTACTTCTTCTGGCGCTGACGGAGGACGGTTCACTCCTCCGGCGTCGGCAGCAGCTCCCAGGTCTCCGGGTGCGGGACCGGCACGGGCCGGTGGATGTCCAGCTCGCGCACCCCGGCGCCCTGGATGCCCCTCCCCCGGCGGTCACCGCCGGTCGCCGAGCTCTCCGGCGGGAGCCCGACGGCGCCGCGCACCCTGACCGGCCAGTCGCCGGTGTCGTGGTGGGGGATGTCCCGGGGCGCACCGGCGTCCGGAGCGGACCCGGCACCGGCCGCGACGAGCCGGCGCCGGGCCCCGGGACCCCAGGGGACCGGTTCCCGGGCGCCACCGGACCGGGCGGCGGACCGGTCCCGGCGCAGCCAGGCCCGCCATTGCTCGCGCGTGCTGTCCAGGTAGTCCGGGTCCGGCAGCGCCTCGGGCCGGTGCAGGTCCCAGGCGCGGATGGCCTGCAGGCTGATCGCCTTGGGCCCGGTCCGCCGGGTGGTGCCCTCGATCAGCAGCAACCGGGCCGAGAACAGCATCTCCCCGGTCTCGTGCTGGGCCTCCGTGAAGAACGAGGCGTCCACGCAGCCGGTCCCGTCGTCCACGGAGATGAAGACCACGCGCTTGCCGCTGCGCATCGGCGGGGTCTGGGTGGCCACGCGCACCCCGGCCACCAGCACGCGGGACTGCGAGCGCAGGCTCAGCAGGTCCTCCGCCGCCGTGACCCCGAGGGCGTCCAGGTAGGGCCGGTGCGAGTCCATCAGGTGCGCGGTGGTGTCCATGGCGGTCAGGTCGAGTTCGGTGCGCACCATCTGGTCGCGGCTCGGGGCGGGGAACATCGGCACGATCGCCTCCGTCTCGGTGTCCGGCAGGTCCAGGGACAATTGCCCGTCCACCTGGCGGGGTCCCGCCGTCCGCTTCCGCCCGGTGGGGGCCTCGCCGAGCATGCCCGCCGATCCCCCGGCGTGCTGCAGCTCCAGGTGGTGTACCAGGTCGGTGCGCGAGGCCCCGCCGGGGGGCAGCAGGCAGTCCAGCGCCCCCAGCTGGGCCAGTCGCTCGAGGTTGCGCCGGGTGGGCCGGGCGCGGTCGCGCACGTCGGCCAGCGAGGCGTACGGCTGTCCGGCCACGATCCGCCGGACCTCGCGCTCGCTCAGCCCGGACATTGAGGTGAGCGCCAGGCGGATGCCCCACCGGCTGCCGTCGGGATGCCGGGAATGCCCGGGACGTGCAGGACCACCGGGCAGTTCCGGGTGGGCCGGCACCCACTCCATCCGGAACCTCTCCGTGGAGGCGTTGATGTCCACCGGGAGCACGGGGATGCCCATGCGGCGGGCCTCGGCGATCATCAGCCGGCGCGGGTACATGCCCGGGTCGTGCTCGAAGATCCCGGCCAGGAACGCCTCGGGGTGGTGGGTCTTGAGCCAGGCCGAGTGGTAGGTGGGCACGGCGAAGGCCGCCCCGTGGGCCTTGCAGAACCCGAAGGAGCCGAAGGCGTGCAGGGTGCCCCAGACCTCGTCGATGACGTCCAGGGGATAGCCCTTCTCCAGCGCCGCGGCCCGGAAGTAGGCCTCCACGACCTCCTCCTGCGGTCCACCGATCTGTCGGCGGAACTCGTCGGCCTTCGCCAGTCCGCAGCCGGTCATGGTGTCCAGGGTCCGCAGCACCTGCTCGTGGAAGACGGTCACCCCGTGGGTCTCGGATAGCACCGGTTCCAGGTCCGGGTGCGGGTACCTCGCCGCCGCGAAGCCGTGGCGCTGCTCGAGGAACGGGCGCACCATGTCCGACTGCATGGGACCGGGGCGGAACAGGGAGATGTCGATGATCAGGTCGTTGAACTCGACCGGGGCCAGCTTCCCGATCAGCTCCCGCTGGCCCGGTGACTCGATCTGGAAGATCCCCAGGGTGTGGGTGGTGCGGATCATCCCGAACGTGGCCTCGTCGTCCAGCGGCACCCGTTCCAGGTCGACCCGCTCCCCCGTGGTCCGCTCGATCTCCTCCAGCGTGTAGGCGATCGTGGACTGCATGCGCACCCCGAGCACATCCAGCTTGAGCATGCCCATGGGGTCCATGTCGTGCTTGTCGAACTGGCTCATGGGCAGCTCGATGCCCGAGGGCTGCACCGGGGTCCGGTCCAGCAGTGTCCGGTCCCCCAGGATCACCCCGCACGGGTGCATGGCGATGTGCCGCGGCAACCGGTCCAACCGCTCGGTGAGGTCCACCAGCAGGTCCAGTTGCTGCTGTCCCGCGGCCCGCCCGGACTCGACCTGCTCGGCGAACCCGCGCAGCTCGGGCATCCGGCCCATCGCCTCGCGGAAGCTCGAGGCGGAGAACCGCCACAGTTGCTTGGCGATCGTGTCCACCTGTTCGGCGTCCATCCCGAGCGCCATGCCGGCGTCCCGGACCGCCCCGCGGGCCCGGTAGCCGTTCTGCATGCTCATCAGCGTGGTGCGCTCGTTCCCGAACCGGGTGAAGATCGCCGCGTAGACGTCGTGCCGGCGGGCAGACTCCACGTCCACGTCGATGTCCGGCAGGGTGGAGCGGTCATGGGACAGGAAGCGCTCGAAGATCAGCTCGTGCCGCATCGGGTCCACGTTCGAGATCCGTAACAAGTGGTTGACCAGCGAGGACGCCCCGGAGCCCCGGGCCGAGACCCGGACCCCCAGGTCCTCGATCATCCGGACCACCTCGGCCACGGTGAGGAAGTAACTGGCGAAGCCGAGCCGGGTGATGATCCCCAGTTCGTGTTCCAGCCGGTCCTCCAGGTCCCGGCCGGCCCGCGACGACGAGAACCGGCTGCCGCTGTACAGCTGCGGGAAGCGGGCGTGGGCCCCGGTCAGGGTGCGCTGGCGCAGGGCGGTGACCGGGTCGCCGTCGATCCCGATCACCGAGGCCTCCGGTACCGTGGGCCGCCCCCAGCCCAGGTCCGGTCCGGGGTCCATCCGGCAGGCGTCGGCCAGGGCATGGGTGGCCTCCAGCAACGCGCCGGCGCCCTCTGCCCCGGCGGCGCGGCAGACCTCGCGGGCCACCTGGTGCATGGATCCGGCCGGCTTCAGCCAGCCCTGCCCGTTGGGCTGGAGGTCGGCCAGGGCCTCCAGGGAGCTCAGTGCCCGGGCGGCATCGAGGACGTCGGCGGTGGCGGCACCGTCCGGGGTGGCGTACCGTACCGCGTTGGTCAGCACCGCCGGGACCCGGGCGTCCCGGGCCGCGCGGAGCATCTTCACGGCGTGCGCGGCCGAGAGCTTCTCCCCGGGCGGGGACAGGTGGCAGACCACCTCCACCCGCAGCGACCCGGCCGGCAGGGCGGCCTTCCAGCGGCGCAGCAGCGCCCGGCCGGCGGTGTACCTGCGCGCGGCCATCAGCTGCCCGACGTCGGATCCCGGTCCCAGCAGCACGAACAGTTCCGGTGGGGCGCCGTGGTGGGGGCCGGCGGCCCAGCCGGCCAGCTCGTCCATCGTCACGTACGGCGTGCCCCCGGCGGACCCGCCCGTGGTGTGGGCGTGGGCCGCCGAGACCAGCCGGACCAGGGCACGGTAGCCGCTGCCCCCGGTCCCCCCACGGGCCAGCACGACCACCCGGCCGGCGCTGTCCAGCACCCCCGTGCCGGTGTGGTCGGATCCCCGGTGCACCGCCAGGTCCACGCCGATGACCGGGTCCAGGCCGTGTTCCCGGCAGGCCCCGACGTGCTTGGCGGTGCCGTACAGGCCGTCCCGGTCGGTGCAGGCCAGGAGATCGGCGCCGTCCGCGGCGGCCGCCGCGGCCAGCTCACCGGGCCAGGACACCCCGTAATGGGCGCTGAAGGCGCTGGCTACGTGCAGATGGGGGAACCCGGGGGTACCGCCCATCAGGCGCTCTCCCTCAGGCGCACGGCGGCGCCGTCATGGATGCGGACCAGCCGCCACCGGCCCGAGTCCAGGTGGTGGGAGATGTCCAGGGTGAGCAGCGGTGAGTTGCGGGCCCGTTCCAGGCGCACCTGCACCCGCCAGACCTCGTGGTCCACCAGCCCCGCGCCGCGGCCTCGCTCGGCCCGGTGTTCCTCGGTCCACCAGCGCCGTCGTTCGTACCAGCGCACCGGTTCGGCGGCCAGTACGTAGTCGCGGCCGTTCCACCCCAGGTGCAGCGGCACCCCCGCGGTCGTGCAGGCGACCGTGACCGATTGCGTGAAGATTCCCATGGGACCTGATACCCGTCCTTCTCGTCGTGCCTTCTCAGTGCCGTCGGTGCCGGGGTCCACGGTGGCTCCGGTCCGGCCGTCTGGGAAGGAACGGCGAACCGGAACCGGGGATGACCCGGCCTGGCGGTGGGAGGTAGCGGTCCGAGGGGAAGGTCCGGCCGTACTCCCACCATGGTATTAGAACGCATGTTCGAACACCACACGTCAGGCTAGGGAGGACGCCGGACACGATAAGCGCGCAGGTCACGGGCGCGCGCGGCGCCCCTCAGGCCCGGAACAGGCGCGGAGCAGGCACGGCGGGACTAGGGGGCAGGCCTCGGCGACGGAACGAGGAGGACAACGGGCTCACCACCGCCGCAGGATCACCGCGGCGGCGGGATCACCAGGACGGCGGGGTCACCAGGACGGCAGCGCCGGAAGCGGGCCGTCGGCCTCGACGTTCTCACCGTCACCACGGGCCAGCCAGGCCAGCAGGCCCTCGCGGTCGGACTCGACCCTCAGGGCACCGTCGCCCACGACCCACTCGTCGCGCTCCTCGGTCACCAGGGTCATGCCGGGGGCGCCCTTCGCGCGCATGGTCCGCACCGCGGCCTCGACGGCGTTGAGCAGGGAGTCCGGGTCGGCCTCCTCGATGGTCCACGCCGTGTCCAGGTCGTGGTGGTGCACGACGACCTCGGAGATGCGCAGCGCGACGATCGAGGTCACCGGGATCTCCTTGCCGTGCAGGTCCACGGACTCGACGGCCAGTTCGCCACTGAGCCGCTCGGACTGCTCCGCGAAGAACGCGGACGACTCGCGAAGGCGGCGGAGCAGCTCCTCGCGGGGCAGGGCGGCCAGCTCGTCGATCTCCCGGTCCCGCGCCTCACGGGAGGGGTAGAGCTGCTGCTCCTCACCGGTGGTGGCCCAGTCGATGAGCCGCACGAGTGCCCGGCCGTTGGAGGCGAGGTGGGCCAGCACGTGGGCCCTGGTCCATCCCTCGCACAGCGACGGGGCACGCAGCTCCTCCTCGGACAGGGAGGCGGCGGTGGCCTCGAACATGGCGGTCTCCCGGCCGAGGCGGGACAGGTCGGAGTGCAGGCGCGCTGGATTGATCATGAAGGCCACCCTATCCACGCGCCGGGGGGCGTTCCACCGTCCGGACGGGTCCATCCAGACGGGTCCGGACGGCATCAGGAGGTTGCGGATCTCAACGGCCCGCCGGTGCCGCACCCCCCGGCGGAGGACTGGGTAAACCCCTCATATGATGCAGGTCACTCCTCTGGGACTCTGGAACGCAGCCCGGGGACCGGCAGCCGGCCGGCCCACCACGAACCGATCCGAGAGGACCGACAGCCCATGTCACACCCTCCCACCCCCGTCGCCCACGATCCGCGCCAGGAGGCACGCACGGCCAACTGGGTCGCGGCGATCGTCTGCTGCGCCCTCGTCTTCGACGGCTTCGACCTGACCATCTACGGCACCGTGCTGTCCACCCTGCTCGATGACCCGAGCCAGATCGGCCAGCTGGACGGCGCCGCGGCCGGCGCCCTGGGCTCCTACGCCCTGATCGGGGTCCTCGTCGGCTCCCTCACCTGCGGATTCCTGGGCGACCACTTCGGCCGCCGCCGGCTCATCCTCGGCGGCATCGCCTGGTTCTCCATCGGGATGTTCATCACCGCGCTGACCACCTCGGTGGCGGCGTTCGGCGTGATGCGCCTGCTCACCGGACTGGGGCTCGGGGTGATCCTGGCCACGGCCGGGGCCACGATCGCCGAGTTCGCCCCGGCGGGCAAGCGCAACTTCTACAACGCCCTCGTGTACTCCGGGATCCCCGCCGGCGGCGTCCTGGCCGCGCTGCTGGGCATCGTCCTGCTCGAACCGCTGGGCTGGCGCGGACTGTTCATGATCGGCGCCACGCCGATCCTGTTCCTGCTGCCGCTGGCCTGGTTCAAGCTCCCCGAGTCACCCCGCTGGCTGCACGCCCGCGGCCGCATCGAGGAGGCCCGTGCCGCCTCCGCGCGGACCGGGGTGCCCCTCCTGGAGGAGATCGTGGTCCAGCAGGCCGGCGCGGCGCCGGCCAAGCGGGGATTCGCAGCGGCCTTCTCCCGTCAGTTCTTCCTGCCGACCGTCCTGCTGGGCTTCATGTCCTTCTCCGGCCTGTTGCTCACCTACGGCCTGAACACGTGGCTGCCGCGCATCATGGAGGGTTACGGCTTCGACAAGGGTTACTCCCTGTCCTTCCTGCTGATCCTCAACAGCGGGGCCGTGCTGGGCGGGATCGTCGCCTCGCTGGCCGCCGACCGGCTCGGTGCGCAACGGATCGTGGCCACCACCTTCGTCCTGGCCGGGATCACCCTGGCGCTGATGACCTTCCAGTTCCCGGCGCCGGTCCTGTTCCTCTACATCGCCGTGGCCGGGGTCGGCACCCTGGGCACCCAGGTGCTGATCTACGGGTTCAGCTCGAACTACTACACGACCAATGCCCGCGCCGCCGGGGTCTCCTGGGTCGCCGGCTTCGGGCGCATCGGTGGCGTGCTCGGGCCCCTCATCGGGGGCTGGCTCACCGCGGCCGGCGTGGGCGGCAGCACCGCCTTCTACATCTTCGGCGGCGTGGCCCTCTTCGGGGCTCTGGTCACCCTGGCCGTTCCGCGGCAGTCGCGGCTGGAACGGGCCACGGACACCGCGGCCACGGCGGACGTCCCCGGCGTCGCCGGCGCCACCGGGCACCATGGCGCCGAGGCCGGCGAGCCGGCGAGCGCGGTCCCGGCGTCGCGAGCCTGAACGCCTCCGTGCGGCCCGCCGCCGTCCCTCAGTCCTCGGGACGGTAGCGGGCCGCCAGCTCGCTGCGGGACCGGACGCCGAGCTTCCGGTAGATGCGCGTCAGGTGGTACTGGACCGTCTTCTCCGCCAGGAACAGCGAGCGCGCCGTCTCCTTGTTGGTGGCCCCGTGCGCCACGAGCTCCACCACGGCCTGTTCCTGCGCCGTGAGGTCGACGTCGGCCCGGCCCGCGGCCACGAGCACGGGGTCCGCGGGGGCGTCGACGGGGCCGACGTCCATCCCGGTGGCCTTGAGCTCGCGGTCACAGCGCTCGACGTAGGTCACGGCGCCCAGGGAGTCGTAGAGGTCCTTCGCCACCTGGAGCACCGAGGAGGCCAGCCGGCGCTTCCCCGCCCGGCGCATGCTCTGGCCGAAGGCGAAGCTGATCCTGGCCTGCAGGTAGGGCCGGTGCAGTCCCCGCAGCTGCCCCAGCGCGGACTCGAAGTGGTCGCGTGCGGCGTCCGGGTCGCCCTGCGCGGCGAGCAGCCGGCCCCGGGACCAGGACATCCGGGCCTGGTCGGAGGGGATCGCCCGTTCCCGGCACAGTCCCTCGAACGCGGTGAGGAACTCCTCGGCGCGCTCCAGCCGGTTCGTCATCACCAGGGCGTTGACATAGGTGTCCTGCCACGGCCAGAAGGAGACGCGACCGGCCGTCCAGGGGTCGATCTCCGTCAACGGCTCGAGCGCCTCCAGGGCGCTCTCGTAGTCGGACCGGGCCTCGTGGAACCGTGCCCTGGCCAGGTGTGCGGGCACTAGCATGGCCCGGTAGGTGCCCGGGTGGACGGCGGCCCTGGAGACGTAGTGACGCGCCCGTTCCCAGTCCCCCCGCATGGACCACAGCTCGGCGGCCGTCCAGTACAGCAGGGGCCCGATCAGGGGCATCCGGGCCGATTCCAGCCGGACCGAGGCCCGGGACACCGTGGCCGCGGCGGCGTCCCAGTCCCCCAGCACCAGTTGGGTCCGCGCCAGCCAGGCCTCCGCCCACAGGGAGATGCGCAGCGAACCGCCGCGATGTTCCGTGGGGGTGGCCGCCTCGAAGCCCACCAGCGCCGACTCGACCTGGTCGGCCCGCAGGGCCAGCCAGGCGGCACCCATCTGGATCCGCTGCTTCTGGGCGTTCTCCCCGGCGCGGGCGGTGGCCCGCTCGTAGGCGGCCTCGGCCTCCTGCAGGCGCCCGCGGGCATACAGGCCGAGCCCGTAGATGGCCTCCGACTCGATGTGTGCCGGGCTGCCCGCCTCGGTCAGGGACATCGCCGTCTCGCCCCACTCGGTCATCAGCGGCCCGTCCCACGACGCCAGGCCGTGCAGGACGAAACGCTGGGCCGCCTGGGCGGCCGCCGCCGGGTCCCGGTCGGCGTCACTGGTCCGCCACGCCTCCTCGAGATGGTGCCGGGCGCTGCGGCTCTGGCCCGAGACGGTCGAGAGGTAGCCCAGGACCGAGGAGCGCAGGGAGGAGGACGGCATGGCCTCCACGGCCGAGGTCCAGGTCTGGGCCCGGGCGATGTCCCCGGCGCCGACCGAGGCGTCCACCGCCCGCAGCAACCGGTCGTCGTGGCGTTGCGGGTCCGTGGTGAGACGGGCCGCGGAGAACAGGGCGGACGAGACGTCCTGCCACGCGCCCCGTTCGCCCTGCCGGGCGGCGAAGTCCTCGAGCTCGGCGGCCAGGGCCGCGTCCGGTCCGGCCGCGGCGGCCACCCGGTGGGCCAGCCGGTCGGCCTCCAGGGGCACGACGGCGGCCGCGCGCCGGTGCCGGGCCAGTCGCCTGCTCGGCAGGGCCTGTTCGTAGATCGCCTCGGCGGCCCCCGGCTCGACGAAGGAGACCGCCGAGCCGTCGTGGTCCACGGTCCACCGCAGCAGTCCGGTGCGATGGCCCTCGTCCAGGGCCTCGATCACGGCCTCCGGCCCGCTGAGACCGCTGACCTCCTGGATCTCGGCGAGCCCGGCCGGGGAGCCCAGCACGGCCAGGGCCTCGGCGACCTCGATCAGTCCCGGCGTGGCATCGGCCATCAGGCCCCGCACCCGGGACTGCATCCGGGCACTCGCCGGCAGCGACGGGAACCAGCTCTGCCAGGTCTCCGGCGGCATCTCCTGCAGCAGTTCCAGGACCGGTCGCGGCAGCCCCCGGGTGTGCCGGACGAGGCCCTGCGCCGCCGTGTCCCCCAGGTCCAGGCCGAAGCGGGACCGGGCGAGCCGGCGGACATCCTCGGCGTCCAGGGGATCCAGGCGCAGTTGGCGGACCCGGTACTGGCCGAGGAGGTCGCGCAGGCCGGGGGGCAGGGCGTGGGAGCGGGAGGGGTCGAGGGTGAACAGGAAGAGCACCTTCGAGGACTTCAGCCGCCGCATCACGAACACCAGGATGCGCACGCTGGCCTCGTCGAGATGGTGGACGTCGTCCACGGCGACCACCACGGGCCCCCGCAGCTGCAGTGTCTCCAGGTGGGTGGTCAGGGTGGCGGCGTAGTTCGCCGCCTGGGCGACGCTCAGTTCGGGCACCGGCATGGCCGGTGGCATGGGCGTGGCGTCGTAGCCCTTGGCCGACCGCAACGGTGCGGTGTCCATGAGCTGGGAGTACCCGGCCAGGGCCAGTTGGGACTCCCAGGCGTCCCCCACGGCGTTCAGGACCCTGACGCCGCGACCGGCAGAACGGCAGTGCTCGAGGAAGGACTCGAGCACCGCCGTCCGGCCCGATCCGGAGGGGCCGCTGAGCACCACGGTGCCCACCGTCCCGCGACGTGCCTGGCGCAGGGCCTCGTCCAGCTCGGCCAGGACCCCCGCGCGGCCGACCAGCACCCGGTCCGGTGCTGTCTCGCCGTCGGGCACCGTGTACTGCATGCGGACGAGACTAGCCGACGTGGGGGTGGCGCCCGTCACGGGGCGGACGCCACCGGCAGCCGCGCTCAGCCCAGGTCCCCCCCGGCGACCGGCAGCACGCTCCCGGTCAGGTACGAGGCCTCGGCGGAGGCGAGGAACACGATGGGCGCCGCCTGCTCGTCCAGCGTCCCGTAGCGCTTCATGAACGAGGACTCCACCGTCTGGTCGACGATGGCCTGGTACCACTGCCTCTCCTGCTCGGACTCCGCCTCGGGCCCCCGCTTCACCTTCCGCGGCGGCGCCTCCGTGCCGCCGGGAGCGGTGGCGACGACCCGGATCCCCCGTCCGGCGACCTCCATGGCCAGGGACTGGGTGAGCGCGTTGACACCACCCTTGGCCGCCGCGTAGGGCACCCGGTTCATGCCGCGCGTGGCGACCGAGGAGACGTTGACGATCACGCCCGAACCCTGCGACAGCATCGTGGGCAGCACGGCGCGGCAGCTCCACAGCGTGGGGAACAGGGACCGGCGGATCTCGCGCTCGATCCGCTCCTCGTCGTACTCCTCGTAGGGCCGGGCCCAGATGGTGCCGCCGACGTTGTTCACCAGCACGTCCACGCGGCCGTGGGCCGCCACCGCGGCCTCCACGGCCTCGGCGGCGCCCGCGAACGTCTCCAGGTCCGCCGTGACCGAGGTGGCCGAACCGCCGGAACCGGTGCGGCCGGCGTCGTCGTTGATCCCCCGGGCCACCTCGTGGACGAGGTCGGCACGGTCCACGAGCACGACAGCGCCGCCCTCGGCCGCGATGCGCTCGGCCACCTTCTGACCGATCCCCTGGGCGGAGCCGGTCACGACGGCGACCTGGTCCGCGAACCGCCCCGGGGTCAGGAACTGGCCGGCATGGCTCCGCCCCATCAGGCCCCGGCCACCTTCGCGTCGATCGCGGTGTCCATGGTGCCCTTGGCGTCGCGGGCGTGGTTCATGATGACCTCCCGTGCCCGCTCCCGGTCCTGCGCCTCGAAGGCCGAGACGACGTCGAGGTGGTCCTGGGCCACGCGCGAGAAGATCTCCGTGCCCTTCTCGAAGGTCGCGGCCATCTGGGCGTGGATGTCCAGGCGACGGTAGGACTCCAGCAGGGTGGGGTTGCCGGAGATGGTGAAGAGGTACTCGTGGAACTCCTCGTTGGTCCGGACGTACTCCTCCGGGTCGCCCACCCGGTCGCCGTCGACGAAGTCGACCGTGGCCTCGGCCAGGCGGCGGAACTGGGCCATCTGCTCCTCGCTGAGCCGGCCCATCATGAGCTCGGTGATCGCCAGCTCCAGGCCCATGCGGGCGTCGAGGTGGGCGAAGCTGTCCTCCTTGCGGAAGTCCAGCCGGCCGGTCTCCAGCGAGGAGATCGCCTCGGCGGCGGTGAGGGTGTCACCCTCGGCGGCCACCTGCTCGGGCGGGACGGGGGCACCGGTCTCGGCGTCGCCGCCCGTGGTCTCCTTCGGGGCGAAGCGCTCGAAGTAGAGGTTGGCCGGCTCGATGCCCTCGGAGTCCAGCCACTTCGAGACGGCGTTGACCATGGGCGGCGGGCCGCACAGGTAGATGTCCACGTCGCCCTCGTTGACATGGGTGGGTTCGATGACCTGGGTGACGTAACCGGTGTGCGGGGCGGAGGTGCCCGGCTCGGAGGCGATGTAGTCCCAGGTGAAGTTCGGCAGTCGCTCCTCGTAGGCGCGCAGCCAGTCCAGGCCCACGATGTCGGCCTCGCGGGTGACGCCGTAGACGAGGTGGACGGGGTACTGCGTGGGGCCCTCGCACAGCTTCTCCAGGATGGACAGCAGCGGGGCCAGGCCGGTGCCGCCGGCCAGCAGCAGCAGCGGCCGCTTGGGCTCGCGCAGGAAGAACGAGCCGTAGGGCCCGGTGAACTCCACGGTGTCCCCGACCTGGGCGCGGTCGCGCAGGTACTCGGACATGGCCCCCTGCGGGGAGATGCGCACCATGAAGGAGGTCTCGTCCACCTCGGGACCGGTGCTGAAGGAGTAGGACCGCTCGGCGTCGGTGCCCGGCACCTTGATGTTGACGTACTGGCCCGGCAGGAAGGCGAGGTCCCCGCGGTTCTCCGGGGTCAGCGTGAAGGAGATGGTGGACTCGGAGTGCTTGTCCAGCTGGGTCAGCGTGGAGGTGAACGCGGCCGCCGAGGTCTTGGCCGACTCGGCGGTGGCCGGCACCTGGATGCTCATGTCCGACTCGGGCACGGCCTGGCAGGTGAGCAGGTAGCCCTTCTCCAGCTCCTCCTCGGTCAGCGCGTCGTCGATGAAGTCGCCCGGGTCGAACGAGCCGGAGTCGCAGAACGACTTGCACGTGCCACAGGCACCGTCGCGGCAGTCGGCCGGGATGTTGATGCGCGCCTTGTAGGCGGCGTCCATGATGGTCTCGAAGTCGCCGACCTTGACGACCTTCGTCACGCCGTCCTCGAAGCTCAGGGCTACCTTGTGTCCCATGGGTCCTCCTTGGTCCGGGCCGCATCCCGCGGCCCGCTGAATCGTGGGTGGTGGCCGGCCGCGCGCGTCGGCGGCCGGAAGGTCCCGGGGGACCTCAGATCATGTAGATGTCCACCACGTGGTGGATGTAGTCGTTCTTCAGGACGACCTTCTTGCTGCGGATGACCGGCTCGGCCCCCGAGAGGTCGATCGTGTAGAAGCTGGTGCCGAAGTACGTGTCCGTGGACTGGTACCGGTAGTACAGGGTGAACCAGTTGAAACGGACCTTGACCTGGTCGCCGTCGCGCTCGAGCACCTCGACGTCGGTGATGTTGTGCCCGGTGCGCGGGTCCGGCAGGGAGGTCGCGGAGGACCGGTCGGTCTTGATGCGGAAGACGCGGTCCTCGATCCCGCCCCGGTTGTCGTAGTAGATCAGGGAGATCTCGGACTGCGGGTCCTCGGTCAGCTCGTCGTTGTCGTCCCACGCCGGCATCCAGAACTCGGAGTCCGGGTGGTAGCACTCGAGCCACTCGTCGAAGTCGCGGTCGTCGAGCAGTCGGGCCTCCTTGTACAGGAAGGCGCGGACGGTCTCGAGGGTCAGGATGTCCTCGGTGGTCTTGACGGTGGGCACCGCGGTGGCAGTGGTGGTCATGGGAGCAGCTCCTCGCAGTTCGTGTCGGTCTCGGTCAGGCCAGGGCCGGCTCGGCGGCGGATTCCTCGGCGGCGACCGCCTGTTCCATGACCTCGTGCCAGTACATGTGCTGGATCGGGTACAGGCCCTCGTCCTCGGTGCGCGCACCGGAGGCGATGACGCCGTTCATGCCCAGGGCGGCGGCCTGCTCGTCCGGGCCGTCGACCTGGTGGGCGGAACCGCGGGACATGTCGTTCCACTGGGCGGTCTTGGCCCAGTAGGTCTTGTTGCAGGAGCGGAACTCCTCCAGGTCGTCCGGGGTGGCCATGCCGGTGGCGTTGAAGAAGTCCTCGTACTGGCGGATGCGCTTGGCGCGGTTCTCGGCCGACTCGCCCTTGGGGGCGATGCAGTAGATGGTCACCTCGGTCTGGTCCGCGGAGATCGGCCGGAAGTGGCGGATCTGCGAGGAGAACTGGTCCATGATGTAGACGTTCGGGTAGAGACACAGGTTGCGCGAGATGTTGATCATGAAGTTGGCCATCTCCTCCCCGTACTTCAACACCAGTTCGTCGCGGCGGTCCCACAGCGGGCGGTCCTGGGGGTTGGTCCACTCCTGCCACAGCAGCAGGTGGCCGTGCGGGTACGAGTAGAACCCGCCCTTGACCTTGCCCCACTTGCCGGCGTCCATGGCCTTGGTGGTGTTGGCGGAGTCGCCGGCGGTCCGGCGGGCGGTGGTGGCCGCGTAGTTCCAGTGCACCGAGGTGACGTGGTAGCCGTCGGCGCCGTTCTCGGCCTGGACCTTCCAGTTGCCGTCGTACGTGTAGGTGGAGGCGCCGCGCAGGACCTCGAGGCCCTCCGGGGACTGGTCCACGATCGAGTCGATGACCTTGGTGGCGTCCCCCAGGTGCTCCTCGAGCGGCAGCACGTCCGCGTTGAGGGAGCCGAAGAGGAAACCGCGGTAGGAGTCGAAGCGGGCGACCTTGGTCAGGTCGTGGGAGCCGTTGGTGTTGAAGCCCTCGGGGTAGCCGCCGTTGCGGCCGTCCTTGACCTTGAGCAGCTCACCGGAGTTCTTGAACGTCCAGCCGTGGAACGGGCAGGTGAAGGTGGTGCGGTTGTCGGTCTTGCGACGGCACAGCATCGCGCCGCGGTGGGAGCACGCGTTGACGATGCAGTTGAGCTTCTCCTCCTTGTCCCGGGTGATGACCACCGGGGTGCGGCCGATGTGGGTGGTGAAGTAGTCCCCGACGTTGGGGATCTGGGACTCGTGCGCCAGGTAGACCCAGTTGCCCTCGAAGATGTGCTTCATCTCGAGCTCGAAGATCTCCTCGTCGGTGAAGATCTCCCGCTTGGCCCGGATGATGCCCTTCTCACGGTCGTCGACCACGGCGTCGGTGAGGACTTCCCGGACATGGGACAGGTTCTCGGTCATGGCGTTCTCCTTCTGGCAGTGACACCGCGCTTCCAGGCCGGCAGGCCCGTTTCCGGCGCGATGGCGGAAAGTACGCCTGCCAGTCTGCCGAACGGTGACTGCGCTCACATCAGGGGAACCCCTAGGGCTGACCAAGGGGGTGATCCATATGCTCCTGCTACCCAATCCGTGGCGACAGGCTCTTGGATATCCGCAGGCCACGGGGCCTATGCTGGCCCGCGGGACCGGGAGTCGTTGCCCTCGTCACACCCTGATGCGGCCGGGCCGGGGGCCCGCCCCCCGGGTTCTGCCGAGGGCCGCCCGGTCCGTCAGTCCGCACCAGCGCCTGGCGCGCACCCCCAGGACGGAGGCGCCGATGCCCGAGCAGCGCCGCACCGCGCCGACGTGCCCTGCCCGCCCCCGGCCCGGCTCATGCCCGGGCCGCCGGGACCGCGTCGGGGGCGTCGGGCCCGGCCTCCGCCCCTGCCCGCAGTGCGGCGTGGTCCCCGCGTTCGAGCAGCCGGGAGACCGCGAAGCCGATCACGATGCCCCAGAACGCCGAGTGGAGGGTGAACAGGTCCAGTCCGGAGATCGTCACCACGAAGGTCACGAGGGCACCCATCGTGAACGTGGTCGAGAAGGCGGTGACGAACGCCTGGAGCAGCGCCCGCAGCATGGCGATCCCGCCGAGGGCGAGCACGAACGCCTCCGGCGTGGCCAGCATGAACCGCACCAGTCCGGGGGCGAGCAGGGCACAGGCCAGGGAGAGCACCGCGTAGACGAGGGCGGCGGTGTACTGGCGGTGCCGCTGCCCGGAGGCGGTCAGCAGGGCGTTCGTGGGACCGGTGACGCAGGCGGACACCGCCCCGAAGACCGCGTTGACGAGCGAGAACACCCCCGAGGCGACCGCGAACGAGGTGATCGGCGGACGGTGCCCGGCGGCCCGCAGGACGGCGATGCCCTGGCCGTTCTGCACGAACAGCACCGTGATGGCCAGCGGCACCACGAGCTCGAGCTGGGCGGCCCACGTGAACTCCGGGACGGTGATCACCGGGGCGGCCAGCACGGGGCCGTCGCCCCGCAGGTCGAACTGGCCGCTGAGCACCACGGCCGCCACACCCACGAGGAGCGTGCCCAGGACCGGCGGCAGGACCCGCCCGAGCACCGGCACCGCGGCCAGGACGAGGTACGCGATGACCATGGGCGCGGCCACGGCCGCGTTGTCCCGCGTGGCGTCCACGATGTCCGTGCCGAAGCGCAGGAAGACCGCCGCGACCATGGCCATGATGATCGGCATGGGGATGGCCGTCATGACGCGGCGCACGAGCCCGGTCATGCCGAGCGCGAGCACGAGCACCCCGCAGCCGAAGAACGCCCCCACCACCTCCGCGAAGGACAGGTGCTGCAGCGAGGGCCCCAGCAGCACGGTGCCGGGGATCGACCAGGCGAAGCCCAGCGGCTGGCGGTACACGAGGGACATGACGATCGTGGCCAGCCCCGCGGAGAGGAAGATGCCGAAGACCCACGAGGCCAGTTCGGCCTGGGTCAGTCCCCCGGCCAGGCCCACCGCGAGCGTGACGGCGATCGGCCCGGAGGCGGAGAACACCACGCCGACGAGTCCGTTGGCCGCATACTCGGGGCCGAGGTCGCGCCACGCGCGGCGCGGTCCCACGGGTCTTCCGCCGGGGCGTTCGAACAACGGTTCGCGTCCCGGCGCCGCCGCCTGCGGCGGGTCCTCCGTGGTCGTCATCTCCGCTCCTCCTCGTCGTCGGCCGTGCCAGTCCATCATGACCGGGACCGCCGGGGACGCCACCAGGGGTGCCCAGCCCAACCTGGGTATGGCATGCCCAGGCTGGGCCGGAGTGACCTCGGCCCCGGCGGCGACGACCCTGGGCAACCCGTCCACGACGGGACGACACGACGACAGGACGACCACGGGATGACGACAGCGGGACCGCGAGGCGGCAGGGACGGGAGGCCGGGATGACGGCAGGATCGGACAGGCGAGCGGACGCGGAGGGCGTCGAACCGGGGGCCCGGCTCGGGGACTTCCTCCGGGCGCGCCGCGCGCTGGTGGACCCGCCCCGGCACGGCGGAGGCCGGCGTCGGGTCCCGGGGTTGCGCCGGGAGGAGGTCGCGGCGCTGGCCCGGGTCAGCACGGACTACTACACCCGGCTGGAGCAGGGCCGGCACCGCCGCCCCTCGGACTCCGTGCTGGCCGCGCTCGCCGGGGCGCTCGAGCTCGACGACCTGGCCACCCGGCACCTCTTCGACCTGGCCCGGGCCGTGCCCGCCCGGGGAACGGCACCGGAACCGGTCCAGCGGGTCCGGCCCTCGCTGCACCTGCTGCTCGAGTCGTTCACGGAGCATCCCGCCTTCATCCGCGGGCGCCGCACGGAGGTGCTCGCGATGAACCGGCTCGCCGCCGCACTGCTCGCGGACCTGCCGGCCCGGCCCGCGCGGGAGCGCGCCCTGGTCCGCTGGGCCTTCCTGGACCCGCAGGCCCGGCAACGGTACGTCGACTGGGAGGCGGTCGCCTCCTCCATGGTGGGCACCCTGAGGCTCGACGCCGGCCGGCACCCGGGCGATCCCCTCCTGGACCGCCTCGTGGCGGAGCTCACCGCCGGCAGCGACGAGTTCCGCGCCTGGTGGGCGGACCACCGCATCGCGGAGCGGCGCGACGGGATCAAGCGACTGGTCCACCCGGTGGTGGGCCGGGTGGACGTCCGCTACGAGGCGCTGGAGGTCACGGGCGTGGAGGACCAGACGATGTTCGTGTACACGACGGAGCCCGGCAGCGACTCCCGCGCCGCCCTGCACCGGCTGGCGGGGCTGGTCGCCGCGGACCGGGACCCCGTCGTGTCACCGCGCGCCGGTCAGGCGGAGACGTAGTCCGGGAAGGCGGCGGGCTCCGCCAGCGGCTTCTTCACCGGGGCCATGTCGATGCCCAGGTCCCGGGCGAACACGGTGTGACTGCCGGTGTAGACGTTCTCCGCGTTCTCGTCGAGGGTGAACACCCGGGCCCCGCGCAGGGTGTGCGTGTCCGCGGTCCCGTCGTTCAGGCCGTAGGTGCCGAATCCGGTGCCCGGGCCGTAGCCGAGCTCGATGCCGAAGTAGTCACCGATGAACGTGTTGATGTGGTCGTGGCCGCAGTACATGCCCAGCACGTCCCCGCGTTCCAGGGCGGCCGCGTACATGCCCGAGTTCACCAGGCCGGTGTAGATGCCCTCGTTCTTGACCCCCTCGATGCCGTGGCGTTCCACGGCCGCCGCGTGGCCGGCGTCGTCCGAGGTGAACTGCTGGCCGTGCCACATGTGGTGGAACTCCCAGACGGGGATGTGGAAGAACATCAGCGACGGGACCCTGCCGTACCGCTTCTCGGTGTCCCGGGAGAGCCGCTGGTACCAGTCGATCTGCTCCGGGCGGATCCAGTCGTAGGCCATCAGCCCGTCGTGCCCCTGACCGCCGACGGTCTCCGGCGCGTAGCGGCCGGAGTCCAGCAGCCACAGGCCGAAGGCCGCGCGGTTGCCCTTCGAGGAGCGGATGAGCAGGTGTGCGTTCGACTCACCGGGGACGCCCCTCCCGCCCTCGTCCACGGCCGGGTTGAGGTTGTGCTCGTACTGGCGCAGGAAGTCGACGATCTTCGCCTCGACCATGGAGGTGCCGTTCTCCTCGACCGAGTCCTCGTCGTGGTTGCCGAAGGTGATGGCCCACGGGATGCCCCGCGACTCCATCGGCATGACGACGTTGTTGTAGGCCTGCTTGACCTCGCGGTCCGTGCGCGGCGAGCCGTTGATGACATCCCCGTTGATCACCACGAAACCCGGCTTCTCCCGCTCGAGCACGCCCTCCATGAGCTCGATGGTGCGGCGGTCGGTGAGGGGGCCGTCCTGGGTGTCATTGAACTGCACCACCGTGAACGTCCCGTCCCGCCCGAAGGACAGCGGCATCCGCCCGGCCGCGGTGGAGCGGCGTCCGGGTGCGGCGTGGGCCGCGGAGGGCAACGCGGACAGCAGTCCGGCGGCGGCCAGGGCGCCACCGCCGGCGAGCAGGCCGCGGCGGTGGAAGGACGGGGTCTGTGCGGTCATGAATGGGCTCCTCGAGGTCGATGGTGCCCGCCCCGGCGGGCGGGCCCAGCGACCGTAGGAGACCCACGGGACGGGCCGGAGACCGTCAACCGGCCGTCAGGTGTCCTGCGGATGACGCCAGGGGAAACACCCCGTCCCCACGGGGGCGGGCCCCTCCATCGCCGGGCCCGGTCAGACCAGCGTGTCCTGCTGCCCGGCCCGGCCGATCGGCTCGATCAGCTCGGGACCGTTGTTGCGCACGTTGCCCACCGCCGGGCCGACCTCGTCGAGCGCCCAGGCCGCGGCGGTCCGGTAGGCCTGCTCGCGCACCCGGTCCACCAACCGGCCGGCGGCCTCGGCGCTGGGCAGCCTCTCCGGCTCGAGCCACGCGTCCATCGTCTCCGCGTCCATCGGCAGCGGGAGCCGGTCGTGCAGGTCGTGCAGCCGCTCGAGGGTCTCGTCCCCGGTCCCGGCCTCCGGCGAGGGGCCGGTGAGGATGGTGCAGCTGAGCAGCCATCGGTGCGGGTCGTCCTCCGGCAGCGCCTCGTCCTTCCACCACTCGTAGAGACCGGCGAAGTAGATCAGCGAACCGTCGGCGGGGTGCACGTAGAACGGTCTCTTGCCGGCCCCCTTCGCGGCCCCCGCGGCGGGCTTGAGCCACTCGTAGTACCCCTCCACCGGGACAGCGCAGCGCCGGGCGCGCACCGCGGCACGGAACGTGGGCTTCTCCGTCACGGTCTCGGACCGCGCGTTGAACGCCCGCGCGCCCACCGAGACGTCCTTCGCCCAGGGCGGGACGAGGCCCCAGCGGGCCACGTGGACCTCCCGGCGCGTCCCGCCCTCCTCCTCCTCGCCCGATGCCGGCACCGCGCGTTCCAGCACCACGGCCACGTCCGTGGTGGGCGCGACGTTCCAGTTCGGGCGCAGCGCGAGGTCCTCCTCGGGCTCGACCGCGCCGGATTCGGCCACCAGGTCACCGATGGCCCGGGCCATCACATACCGTCCGCACATGGGACAAGTCTGCCGCACGGGCAGGACGACGCAATGGGTCACCGGAGGGGATGCCAGGTGAACTGTCCCGGCGTTTGTGGTGGGATGGTGCCGAACCCTGTCGCCAGAGAAGGAGCACCATGCCGCAGAAGGTCAAGGCCGTCGTCGCGAAGGCCAAGGACGCCCCGGTCAGCATCGAGACGATCGTCATCCCGGATCCGGGCCCGGGCGAGGCCGTCGTGGACATCCTCACCTGCGGGGTCTGCCACACCGACCTGCACTACGTCCAGGGCGGGATCGGGGACAACTACCCCTACCTGCTCGGCCACGAGGCCACCGGGACCGTCTCGGCCATCGGCGCCGGCGTCACCGACGTGGCGGTCGGGGACAAGGTCATCCTGAACTGGCGCGCGGTCTGCGGTGAGTGCCGGGCCTGCAAGAAGGGCCAGGCCCAGTACTGCTTCAACACCCACAACGCCACCCAGAAGATGACCCTGGAGGACGGCACCGAACTGGACCCCGCCCTGGGCATCGGCGCGTTCGCCGAGAAGACCCTGGTGGCCGCCGGACAGTGCACCAAGGTCGAGGGCGTCACCGATCAGCAGAACGCCGCCGCCGGTCTGCTGGGCTGCGGCATCATGGCCGGCATCGGCGCGGCCATCAACACCGGCGCGGTCGCCCGCGGGGAGTCCGTCGCCGTCATCGGCTGCGGCGGCGTGGGCACCGCGGCGATCGCCGGGGCCGCCCTGGCCGGGGCCACCACGATCATCGCGGTAGACCTGGACGACCGCAAGCTGGAGAAGGCCCGTGAGCTCGGGGCCACCCACACCGTGAACTCCAAGGAGCGCGACGCGGTGGAGGCCATCCAGGAGCTCACCGGCGGCTTCGGCGCGGACGTGGTGATCGACGCCGTCGGCCGCCCGGAGACCTACAAGCAGGCCTTCTACGCCCGCGACCTGGCCGGCCGCGTGGTGCTGGTGGGCGTGCCCACCCCAGAGATGACCCTCGAGCTGCCGCTGCTGGACGTGTTCGGCCGGGGCGGGTCGCTGAAGTCCTCCTGGTACGGGGACACCCTGCCCAGCCGGGACTTCCAGATGCTCATCGACCAATACCACCTGGGCCGGCTGGACCTGGACGCCTTCGTCAGCGAGACCATCACGCTGGAGGACGTCGACACCGCCTTCGAGAAGATGCACCGCGGTGAGGTGCTGCGCTCGGTGGTGGTGCTCTGATGGCACGCATCGACAAGCGCGTCACCTCCGGGACGTTCTCCCTGGACGGCGGCACCTGGGACGTGGACAACAACGTGTGGATCGTCGGCGACGACGAGTCCTGCGTCGTGATCGACCCGGCCCATGACGCCGAGGCCGTCGCCCAGGCCGTGAACGGCCGCCGGGTGCTGGCCATCCTGCTCACCCACGGCCACGACGACCACATCCGCGCGGTGCAGATGTTCCGCTCCCTCGTGGACGCCCCGGTGCTGCTTCACCCCGAGGACCGGATGCTCTGGGACGCCGTCTACCCGGACCAGGCCCCGGACGGGATCATCGCCGACGGGGACACCTTCTCGGTGGGCGGCATCACCCTGACGGCACTGCACACCCCGGGCCACTCCCCCGGTTCGGTGTGCTTCCACGCCCCGGAGCTGACCGGCCCGGACGGCGCCCCCGGCGTGGTCTTCACCGGCGACACCCTGTTCCAGGGCGGCCCGGGCGCGACCGGGCGGTCCTACTCGGACTTCGACACCATCGTCGAGTCCATCCGGTCCCGCCTGCTCACCCTGCCGGAGCAGACCACCGTGCACACCGGCCACGGTGACTCCACCACGATCGGCGCGGAGGCTCCGCACCTGCAGGAGTGGATCGACCGCGGGCACTGATCCGTTGGACGCATCCGCAACGAACGGTACGGGTTCGATCGGCACCGGAGGCCTCGTCCTGCTGGGCGGGGCCTCCGGTGCCGGCAAGTCCTACCTGGCCCGCACCTACGGACGACCACACCTGCAACTGGACGCCTTCTACCGGGAGGCCGCCGAGGACGCCGCCGCCGGGGGCGCGGGACCGGTGTTCCCGCGCACCGAGTACGGCCAGGTCGACTGGGACGATCCGGTCACCTGGAACGGCCGGGCCGCCGTGGACGCCATGGTCGAGCTGCTGGAGACCGGCCGCACGCGCGTGCCCGAGTACTCGATCACGGCGTCGGCCGTGATCGGCCACGCCACGCTCGAACTGGCCGGCGGTCCCGTCGTCGCCGAGGGCATCTTCGCCGCGGAGCTTCCCCGCGTGCTGACCCGGCTCGGCCTCAGGCCGGGAACCGACTTCCACGCGTGGTACATCGACCAGCACCGGCTCCCGACGGCGGCGCGCCGGCTGGCCCGCGACCTCGCCGAGCGACGGAAGCCGGTGCCCTTCCTCGTCCAGCGGGGCTGGTCCCTGCTGCGCACCGAGGCCGCACTGCGCGCCCGCTACCTCGAGGCCGGATTCACCCCCGTGCCGAAGGCCGAGCTGCACCGCCGGCTGGCCGCCGGGGAGTAGGTCCGCTGCTGCCGGTCAGCCGGCCGGGACCCGTGCCAGCAGGTCGGCCCACGACCGGTCGGTGATCCTGGTTCGCGCGCCGGCCCGCGTCCCGGCATAGGCCTCACGCAGGGACGCGGCGACGGCCTCCACGGTGATCCCGGGGTCGGCGTCACTGGCGGCTCCGGCCGTCGCGGGATCCCAGTCCAGCCCCAGGGCCGCGTAGACGTCCGTCAGCACGGCCCGCACCGGCGCGGGGTCCTCGACGACGAGCGACGAGGAGAACAGCCACGCGCCCTTGACCACCCTCTGGGCGGTCCCGGCGAGCTTGACCGGACCGCGCGCGGCACCGTCCGGACCCGGGGGCAAGGGGGTGTGCACCGAGAACTCCCCGGCGCAGTACTCCCCCGGGACCTCCCCGACGGCGGCCGACACGCCTCGGGCGCGGAACACGTCGACGAACAGCTCGCCGAAACCGGCGAAGCGGTCCCGGAAGCCCTGCATCGCGTCGGTGTCCCGCTGGACGTGGTCCACCACCAGGCTTCCCCCGTGGTAGGCGGCCGCGCGCCCGCCCGCGCGCCGGACGACCGGGGCGAAACCGTGGTCCCGGCAGGCCTGCCGGGCCTGGTCGAAGCCGGGCAGCCGCGCGTCGCGCTGGCCGAAGGCCACGGTGGGCTCGGGCCGGTAGAGCCGCACCACCGGGTCCGTCAGCCGGCCGGCCTGGGCGGCCCGCAACAGCGTCACCGCGTAGTCGAGGTCCTCGGCGGCGCCCAGCGAGCCCTCCTGCCGGACCCAGTCCAGGACCTGGTGCAGGGGACCGTCCGTTGCGGGATCAGTCATCGGCGGCGGGGACCCGGCGCACCGTCTGGATCTGTTCGGAGTGCCCGAACGGCCCCAGCTCGTCATGCAGCACGGCCGTGGTCAGGCCGATCCCGTCCGTGCCGAGGTTGGACGTGGTCGCCAGTCCGAGCCACGGGCCGACGGGCTCGCGGTACAGGTGCACCTGCAGGTCGACGTTCGGATAGCCGTAACCGCCCGGACCGTTCGGGACCACCGGCGCGACCCCGTTGGCGGTGTCCACCATGCCCATGAGCCGCACGAGGTCGGAGGTCGGCTCACCCTCGATCATCTCCACGGAGGAGGTGAGCCAGCACCGGCCTCGACCGTCGGCGTGGTCGTCGGCGGCGAGGATCTGCAGGGACCGGATGTACCCGCCGGGCCAGCGCTCCGCCATGGTCCGGAACGGGCTGCAGTCCTGGCGCGGAGTCAGGCCGGCATCGTTCACGACGCCGACCGGGGACGTGTCCGAGGTGACCAGGCGCCAGGCGCGGGCCACGAGGGCGGCCCGCCCCTGGGCCTCGAGGGTCGACTCCACGAGCTCGATCGTCCGGCCCGGGCGGACCGTCCGCGTGGTGACGGTGAGCGGACCGTAGTGCAGCGTCCCCAGGATCTCGAAGGACAACCGCGCCAGCCGCAGCCCCTCCCGGGGCTCGTGCGCCAGGATCTCCGCGGTGAGCAGTCCGGAGACCGGGGCCATGTGCAGTTCGTCGTCGCGCCACGCACCCTGCGCGTGGATGACGGAGTCGAAGTCCGAGACGCGGACACCACCCTCGACGCGCGGGGGCGAGGTGCGCTGGAAGTTCGCGTCGACGTCGTGCTCCTCGGTGCCGGGCTGCCCGGCGGCAGTGGTGGAAGTCATGGGGTCCATCCTGCCATCGTCCGAGGCTGTGCACGGGGTGTGAATCCGGCCGCCGGGCACCGTCCACGCCTTGACGTCCCGGGCGCCGCGGTGCCTACTGTGGGCCACCATGGCTCACCGGCAACGGGAGGTCGACCCCATGAAGCAGGGCACGTCCCCTCGCCCCCCTGATCAGGGATCCTGAATCCGCGATGGGCGTCGGAAGGCCGGAGACGGTCGCCCCTGGTGAACCCGCCGAGCGTCCTGCGGCGGCGGCCGCCATGCCCTCGCGCCGCGCCATGGGCGTGGACGTCGCCCGGGCCGTGGCGCTGATCGGGATGATCGCCGTCCACGTCTTCCCGGCCGAGAACGAGGACGGCGACGGCCTGAGCTGGTCCTTCGGCATCTTCGGCGGCCGGGCCGCGGCCCTGTTCGCCGTGCTCGCCGGGGTGTCCATCGCGTTCGTGGAGAAACGGTCCCGGGGCCAGCTCTACGGCCGCACCCTGAGGGCCGACCGGGCCGCCCTGGCCGTCCGGGGCCTGCTGATCCTGCTCGTGGGCCTGCTCCTGGGCCACCTGGACACGCCGATCCTGACGATCATCCCCTACTTCGGCGTCCTGTTCCTGCTGGCCATCCCCTTCTACGGGCGGTCCTCGCGGGTCCTGCTCATCGCGGCGGCCCTCTTCGCCGTCCTCGGCCCCGCCTTCCGGCACCTGCTCAACGGCCGCGTGCCGGAACAGGCCGATCCCGATGCCGACTACACGCTGGTCACCGCGGCCGGGCAACCCGACCTGTTCGCCCTGGACATGCTCCTGACCGGTCACTACCCGGCCGTGCTGTGGATGGCCTACCTCTGTGTGGGCATGGTCATCGGGCGCCAGGTGCTGACCTCACGCCGGCTGGCCCTGTTCCTGCTGGGCTGGGGATCGGCACTGGCCGTGGCGGCGTGGGGTGCGTCCCGGATCCTGCTCGGCCCGGCCGGCGGCTTCGGGCGGCTGCTCGAGGCGACGCCGGCCCTCGACGCCGAGGAGATCCGCGAGGTGCTCGTCTTCGGTCCGGAACTGGTCCTGATGCCGAACACGACGTGGTGGTGGCTGACAGCGGTCTCGCCCTACTCGGACACGCCCCTGAACCTCCTGCACAACCTGGGCGCGGCCGTGGCGTTCCTGGGACTGGCCCTGCTGGTGACCCGCCGCGGGGGCAAGGTCTTCACGCCCTTCGCGGCGATGGGTGCGATGACGCTGACGCTGTACTCGGCGCACTGCATCGTGCTCATGCTCGAGGTCCTGCCCGAGGAGGACCGCCCGATGGTGACGCTCTGGATCCAGGTCATCGCGTTCATGCTGTTCGCACTGATGTGGCGCAGTTCCATGGGCCGGGGACCGCTGGAGGCGATCATCTCGGAGGCCAGCGACTGGACCCGGCGCCGGGTGCGGGGAACCCCCTCCGAGATCCGCCCTCCACCGGGGAGCGGCGACGACCGCCTCCGCACCGGCGGAGGGGGCACGCCGCACCGCGAGCCCGTCCGACCACGCCGCACGAGACCCAGGGGGAACCGGCGATGAGAACACTGATTGTGGGTGCCGGGGCGACCGGCGGCTTCTTCGGCACGCGACTGGTCCGTGCCGGCCGCGACGTGTCCTACCTGGTCCATCCGCCCCGCGCGGACCAACTGCGCCACGGGCTCCGCGTCTACGGGCCCGGGTACGACGAGACGGTGCCCGTCCGGGCGCTCACGGTCCGCGAGCTGGACGGCCCCTACGACCTGATCCTGCTCATGGTGAAGGCCTGGTCCCTGGAGGCGGCGCTGGAGGACATCACCCCGGCAGTCGGCCCGGGCACCACGGTGCTGCCACTGCTCAACGGGTTGACCCACCTGGATACGGTGAACGACCGGTTCGGCCGCGCCACCGTCCTGGGCGGGATCGTCCGGGTGGTCTGCACGGTGACACCCGAGGGCGCGGTCTACCAGCTCAAGCCCAAGGCGGGGCTCATCTTCGGCGAACAGGACGGGCGGACGACGGACCGTGCCTCGGCCGTCCTGCGGGAGTTGCAGGTCCCGGGGTACCGCGTGACGATGGCCGAGGACGTGCTGGCCGCCATGTGGCACAAGTGGGCGTTCATCGCCGCAGGCGCCGCCATGACCTGCCTGATGCGCGGCAGCATCGGCAGCATCCTGTCCACCCCCGGCGGGAAGGACTTCGTGCTCGACGTCATCGACGAGACCGAACGCGTGGCCCGGGCCGCCGGTTACCCCCCGTCGGCCGCAGCGCACGCCGCGAGCCTGGAGATGTTCACGGAGGAGGGGTCCGTGTTCACCTCGTCGCTCTACCGGGACGTCCTGGCCGGACACGCCCACGAGGGCGAGCACCTGCTGGGCCAGTACGTCGCGGTCGCCGACCGGCTCGCCGTGGACGTCCCCCTGACGCGGCTGGCCCTGATGCAGCTCCGGGTGCACGACCAGAACGGCTCACCCTCGGTGCACCGGCCGGCGATCGCCGTCGAGGGCTGACGCCGGGTGAGGACGGGTGAGGACGGGGGGACCGGCGCGGACGCCGGTCCCCCTCCTGCAGGGCGTCAGCCGTGGATCTTCCGCAGGACGCTCGACTGCAGCGGCCCGTCATAGAAGGACTCGAGGAAGGCCGCGGCCTCGGCCCGGCTGATGTTCTGGGTCTGGCGGAAGGTGCGGTCCGCGTACCCGGAGGTGACGCCCTGGCTCCGCAGCCACGTGATGGCCTCGTAGTTGGGCGAGCTCCTGGTCATGTCCCGGAACGGCGAGGTGGCCGGTGCCCGGTACCCGCTCGGTGCGGCCAGCCGGTACAGGAAGGCCGCGAACTCGCCGCGGGACACGGACTGGTTCGGCCGGAAGGTGCGGTCGGTGTACCCCACGGAGATCTCCCGGTCCGCGAACCAGTCGATGGCATCCGCGTAGGCGGTCTTCACGTCCTTGAAGGAGGTGCCGTTGGCCTTGCGGGTCACGCCGGCGAGCTTGTAGACGAACTGGGCGGTCTCGCCGCGCGTCACGTCCTGGTTCTTGCGGAAGGTCTGGTCCGAGGAGTACCCCACGGAGATCTTCTCGCAGGCCATCCACTGGATGGCGGTGAAGTGGCCGGAACCGGGCCGGTTGTCCCTGAACTGAGGCCCGCAGCTGGCCCGGTGCAGGGCCACCGTGTCCGAGCTCTGGCCCGGGCGGGTCACGGCCGCCGAGGCGAAGGTGATGGGCCTGGAGTCCATCACCTTCAGGCGGACCGTCCCGGCACCACCCGTGGGCAGGTCGATGGCGCGGTACTTGGTCGACCCGGAGGTGAACAGCAGGGTGCCCAGGGACGTGCCGTCCTTCTCCACCCGGACGCGCACGGTGCCCGACCCCACGGAGGCGGCCACGACCAGCCGGTCGGCCCGGGAGGCGCTGGGAATGTTGAGGATGGCCCCAGCGCGGGCCGCCCGGTACCCCTTGCCCCCGACGCCGCCGGAGAGGTTGACGCGGCTCATGCCGGAGGTCCGGACGGTGCCGTCGGTCCAGGACACCGGTCCGGTGTGCTGGCCCAGGTAGGTCTGGGAGCTGACGGTCCCGCCGCGGCGGGAGCGCACCGCGTACTGGGCGGTCTCACCCGGCTCGTTGCCCAGGGTGGTTGACGTCTCCGTGCCGGTCTTCCCGGCGGTCCAGGGCTGGCTGGTGATGTCCCCGCCGCCGTGGGGCACGGCCCGGTACATGATCTGGTAGTCCTCGGCCCCGGCCGCGGCGTTCCAGCGACCGGTGGCCACTGCACCGTTGCCGTCCAGGACATAGTGGTCGGCGGGCTTCGAGGGGACGCCCAGCGTGGGGACCGTGACGCCGTGGTTGCGTACGGCCTGCGTGACCCGGGCATCCACGTTCGTGCGGATGGAGGGGATCTTCGCGTCCAGGTACCGGCCCGGGCAGGCCGTGAAGTTCGTGACCTTGTGGCCCAGGATCGTCGGGACCGTCACCGTGGTGCCGGAGGACCAGCGGGCCGTCCCCTTGCCGCTCTGGGTGAGCCGGGTGGTTCCCTTCGGGTCGACGTCATAGCGGTATGCCTGCCAGGCGAGAACGCGCTCGATGGCCGTCACCATGGCGGCCGGGGCGGCCACCACGTCGTAGTTGCCCATGGCGGAGACGCCGATGGTGTCCGTGTTGAAACCGCCCGCCTGGGCACCCGGCACCGGGGCGTCGATGGAGCCTCGGCGGCCCTGGTAGATGGTGCCGAACTTGTCCACGAGGAACTGGTAGCCGATGTCGCCCCACTGGAGGCTGACGGCGTGGTAACTGAAGATGCCGCGGATCTGGGCGTAGGCGCCGGCCTTGGTGTAGTTGTTCGAGCCGGCGGTGTGGTGGATGTACATCGCCTTGAGCTGGGTGGACGGGCGGCCCCAGTCCTGGACGACGGACTCGTTGGCACCCCACTGGGCGCGGGTGACGATGGCGGGCTTCAGCACGTCGGCGGAGGTGGCCACGGTCTGGGCCGTGGCGGTGCCGGTGATCAGGCCGTCCTGCTGGTGCATCGCGGGGACGAACTCGGCGGTGGATGACGCGGCGGTGGAGGCCTGGTCCGCGGTGGGCTCCCCGGCCTCCGGCGCACCGGCCGGCGCCGGGTTGAGCTTGCCGTCGGTGTCGGCCACGCCCGGGTTGATGATGTCGACCTGCAACCCCTTCGGGACCTCGCCGCTGACCGTGGAGACGCGGGCCTGGACGGCGTCGGCACCGGTGGAGACCAGTGGCTCGGTGCCGGTGCGGTCCGCACCGGGGCGCTCGTCGCCGTCGTGGATCTCCAGGCTGGACCAGTCCGTCCAGGTGCCGTCCTCGCGCACGCGCACGGAGACCTCGGTGACCTGGTCGGCGTCCTGCACCTCCCAGGTCACGCCGGCCACGATGAAGTCGATGGTCTCGGCCGGGGCGGTCAGCGCGGCGACCTGCTCGGTGTCCTCGGCGGGCAGGGCGGTCCCGGCCAGCTCCCGGGCCTCGGGAGCGGTCTCGGCATCGGTCTCGGCCGTGGCCTTGGCCGCGATCCCCTCCGGGACCGGGACGACATCCCGTTCCTGCCCCGTCGGCCGTCCCGTCCCCGGTGCGGCCTTGGCCGCGGAGGCCGGGGAGACCACGGAGGCCAGCGAGACCGTCGCCGAACGCGTCCCCGCCGCCTGCGGGGTGGGCTGCCCGGACTCGGAGGCGGCGCTGGGCTCCGCGCTGGTCCCGACGGCCGGCTCCGCGCTGGTCCCGACGGCCGGCTCGGCGCTGGACTCGGGGGTCGGAGTGCCGCTCGGACTGGCGGAAGGATCGGCGCTGGGCGTCGCGTCCTGCTCGGCGGGCTGCAGCGCCTCGGGGTCGATGCCGTCGACGGCGAGGGTCTGCTGCTCCTCGCCCTTGACCTCGGAGGCGACCTGCTGGCCGACGGCGCTCCGGGCCGGGTCCGGCGCGGACGGCGGCACGATCGGGTTGGCGATCGCCGGGAAGGCAGTGGCGGCGGCCAGCGCCGCTGCCAGGGTGGTGACGGCGCAGGTGCGCAGGACAGGGCGAAGTGCCATGACGGATTCCCTCAGAAGTGATGCATGATGCGAGTGGGGCGCGTGTTAACGTCTGCGCCTCGCACAGGGTATCAAGCAACAGTTGCAATTACCCCCTGTCAGTCACAAATTCATCACTCTTCACCGAGAGTTCTTGTACCGGGCGGGCGTTTCTGAGGCGCTGGATCCGTGCAGATCAGCCGCATATGCCGACCGCGCGTCCGTCCGGTGCACGGGGCACCGCGGCCTGCTCGGACGGCCATGACCGCCACTGTGGGCCGCGGAAGGGGGCCAATTCGGCCTTCAAGACCGTTATCCGTGACCTTCCCGTGATCTTTGGGCCAGAGGTCCCAAGAGCCCAGGGCGATGGGCCCCGAAGGGGCTGTGCCGGGGCGCGTGCCGGCATGACAGAAGGGGGCCGGTCCGGGCATCGCCCGGACCGGCCCCCTTCTGTGCTCACCTCCGCCGTCGTGGCTCAGTGAGTGCGAGGTGCCCCCGTGATCAGAAGTCCCAGTCCTCGTCCTCGGTGTTCTCGGCCTTGCCGATCACGTAGGAGGACCCGGAACCGGAGAAGAAGTCGTGGTTCTCGTCCGCGTTCGGGGACAGCGCCGAGAGGATCGCCGGGTTCACGTCCGTGACGCTGGACGGGAACATGCCCTCGTAGCCCAGGTTCATCAGGGCCTTGTTGGCGTTGTAGTGCAGGAACTTCTTGGCGTCCTCGGCCAGGCCCACGGAGTCGTAGAGGTCGTGGGTGTACTGGACCTCGTTCTCGTACAGCTCGAACAGCAGCTCGAAGGTGTAGTCCTTGAGTTCCTGCTGGCGCTCTGCGGACTGGGTCTCGAGGCCGCGCTGGTACTTGTACCCGATGTAGTAACCGTGCACCGCCTCATCCCGGATGATCAACCGGATCAGGTCCGCGGTGTTGGTGAGCTTGGCCCGGGAGGACCAGTACATGGGCAGGTAGAAGCCGGAATAGAACAGGAACGACTCCAGGATCGTGGAGGCGACCTTCTTCTTCAACGGATCGTCACCGTGGTAGTAGTCCAGGATGATCCGGGCCTTCTTCTGCAGGTTCGCGTTCTCCTGCGACCAGCGGAAGGCGTCGTCGATCTCCTTGGTGTTGGCCAGCGTGGAGAAGATCGAGGAGTAGCTCTTGGCGTGGACGGACTCCATGAACGCGATGTTCGTGTAGACCGCCTCCTCGTGGGTGGTCAGCGAGTCCGGGATGAGCGAGACCGCGCCGACGGTGCCCTGGATGGTGTCCAGCAGGGTCAGGCCGGTGAACACCCGCATGGTGAGGACCTTCTCGTCCTCGGTCAGCGTGGCCCAGGACTGGATGTCGTTGGACAGCGGCACCTTCTCGGGCAGCCAGAAGTTGGAGGTCAGGCGGTTCCAGACCTCGACGTCCTTGTCGTCCTGGATGCGGTTCCAGTTGATCGCCTCGACGGTCTCGAGGGTCTTGACAGCATCAGCCATCATCGTGGTGTCGTCCTCACTCAAGCGTTGGTGGTGGTGGTGATCGGAGGTCGCCCGGCCCCTACAGCATGCAGGAGACGCAGCCCTCCACCTCGGTGCCCTCCAGCGCGAGCTGGCGCAGCCGGATGTAGTAGATGGTCTTGATGCCCTTGCGCCAGGCGTAGATCTGCGCCTTGTTCAGGTCACGGGTGGTGGCGGTGTCCTTGAAGAACAGCGTCAGGGACAGGCCCTGGTCCACGTGCTGGGTGGCCGCGGCGTAGGTGTCGATGACCTTCTCGTAGCCGATCTCGTAGGCGTCGTCGTAGTACTCGAGGTTCTCGTTCGTCAGGTACGGCGCCGGGTAGTACACACGGCCCAGCTTGCCCTCCTTGCGGATCTCGATCTTCGAGGCCACCGGGTGGATCGAGGAGGTCGAGTTGTTGATGTAGGAGATCGAACCGGTCGGCGGGACGGCCTGCAGGTTCTGGTTGAAGATGCCGTGCTCCATGACGGAGGCCTTCAGCGCGCGCCAGTCGTCCTGGGTGGGGATGGCCACCCCGGACTCCGCGAACAGCTGGGCCACCTTGCCGGTGGCCGGCACCCACTCCTGGTCGGTGTACTTGTCGAAGAACTCGCCCGAGGCGTACTTCGAGTCCTCGAACCCGCCGAAGCGCTGGCCGGTCTCGATGGAGATCCGGTTGGAGGCACGCAGGGCGTGGAAGAGCACCGTGTAGAAGTAGATGTTCGTGAAGTCGATGCCCTCCTCGGATCCGTAGTGGACCCGCTCGCGGGCCAGGTAGCCGTGCAGGTTCATCTGCCCCAGGCCGATGGCGTGCGAGGAGTCGTTGCCCTTGACGATGGAGGGCACGGACTCGATCTCGGACATGGTGGAGACCGCCGTCAGGGCCCGGATCGCGGTCTCGATCGACTTGCCGAAGTCCGGGGAATCCATGGTCTTGGCGATGTTCATGGAGCCGAGGTTGCAGGAGATGTCCTTGCCGACGTGGGCGTAGGACAGGTCCTCGTTGAACTCGGAGGCCTCGGAGACCTGCAGGATCTCGGAGCACAGGTTGGACATGGTGATCCGCCCCTTGATGGGGTTGGCGCGGTTCACTGTGTCCTCGAACACGACGTAGGGGTAGCCGGACTCGAACTGGATCTCGGCCAGGGTCTGGAAGAACTCCCGCGCGTTGATCTTGGTCTTCTTGATCCGCGCGTCGTCGACCATCTCGTAGTACTTCTCCGTCACCGAGATCTCGGAGAAGGGCTTGCCGTAGACGCGCTGCACGTCGTACGGGCTGAAGAGGTACATGTCCTCGTTCTTCTTGGCCAGTTCGAAGGTGATGTCCGGGATGACCACGCCCAGGGAGAGGGTCTTGATGCGGATCTTCTCGTCCGCGTTCTCCCGCTTGGTGTCGAGGAACCGGTAGATGTCCGGGTGGTGGGCGTGCAGGTAGACCGCACCGGCACCCTGGCGGGCACCGAGCTGGTTGGCGTAGGAGAAGGAGTCCTCGAGGAGCTTCATCACGGGGATGACGCCGGAGGACTGGTTCTCGATCTGCTTGATCGGCGCGCCGTGCTCACGGATGTTCGTCAGCGACAGGGCCACGCCACCGCCGCGCTTGGACAGCTGCAGGGAGGAGTTGATGCCGCGGGCGATCGACTCCATGTTGTCCTCGATGCGCAGCAGGAAGCAGGAGACGAGCTCACCGCGCTGGGCCTTGCCGGCGTTGAGGAAGGTGGGCGTGGCCGGCTGGAAGCGGCCGCCGATCATCTCCTCCACCAGGTCGGTGGCGAGCTGCTCCTCGCCCTGGGCCAGGTGCAGGGCGACCATGCACACGCGGTCCTCGTACCGTTCGAGGTAGCGGTTGCCGTCGAAGGTCTTCAGCGCGTACGAGGTGTAGAACTTGAAGGCGCCCAGGAAGGTGGGGAAGCGGAACTTCAGCTTGTAGGCGCGGTCCCACAGCGAGTGCTTGAACTCGGCGGAGTACTGGTCCAGCGTCGAGGCCTCGTAGTAGTCGTTGTCCACGAGGTAGGCCAGCTTCTCGTCCAGGTCGTGGAAGAAGACCGTGTTGGTGTTGACGTGCTGCAGGAAGTACTGCCGTGCGGCGGCGTGGTCGGCCTCGAACTGGATCTTCCCGTCCGGGCCGTACAGGTTCAGCATGGCGTTCAGCTCGTGGTAGCCGAGGTTCTGCCAGGCCGCCGGCAGCTGCTTGGCCGACCTGATCATGTCCTGTTCGGTGACTGTCATGCCCAAAAACCTTCCAATCCTTCACGCACGGCCGTGACGTCCTCCGGCGTGCCCATGAGTTCGAATCTGTACATCAGGGGGACTCCGCACTTGCGGGAGATGATGTCCCCGGCGAGGCAGTACGCCTCGTAGAAGTTCGTGTTCCCCCCGGCGATCACGCCCTGGAGGAGGTCCCTGTTCGCCTTGACGTTCAGGAACTTGATGACCTGCTTCGGCACGGCCCCCTTGCCGTCTCCCCCGCCGTAGGTGGGGACCACCAGCACGAAGGGCCGGGTGGCCAGCAGGGTGGGTTCCCGGGTCATCAGCGGGAGCCGCGCGGTCTCCCCCTCGCCGAAGCCCAGCTTGGTCACGAAGCGGTGCGTGTAGCCGGAGGCGGAGGAGAAGTAGACCAGCCGGGCATCCGTGGGACGCGGGTCCTGGGGATCCGCGGCGCCCACCGGCCTGCTCTCGCTGACCGCGCTCGTCATGGTGTCTCCTTCGGGCCTCAGGCCACCGAGGAGGCGAGGGCGGAGGCCAGCTCCTCGATCTTGTCCGGGCGGAAGCCGGACCAGTGGTCGTCACCGGTCATGACGACGGGTGCCTGCATGTACCCGAGGGCGCGCACGCGCTCCAGGGCGTCGGCATCCTGGGACATGTCCACGGTCTCGTAGGCGATGCCCTTCTTGTCCAGGGCGCGGTAGGTGGCGTTGCACTGGACGCATGCCGGCTTGGAGTAGACGGTGACGGTCATGATGTTCCCCTGTCTTCGGTGACCGCCTCCGGCAGGGCCGGAGCGACGGGCATACATGGATGGAATTCTGCGAATCTGCGTGATTCTGGATGTCTGTGGAGCCTGGTGCGGCCGCTTGGGCGCTGCACCGAAGTCATGACTTAGATACTACATCTAGTGGTCCTCGATCGCACCAACCACAACATCATGGCTTGGGGCCGTGCCCCCGGTTTCCCCAGCCGGTCCACAGCCCGTGTGGATGAGCCTGCGGTGGCGGCACGCGCCCGGATCGGCGGAATCACGCCGATCGACGGTGACCGAGGGCCGGTGCTCCACAGGATGTGGACAGCGCGCCCGCTCGTTGTGCACAGACGGAGGGCCCGGAAAAGGGGTCCGGATCACCCTCCGGCACGGCGTGTCGCCGTGGTGTCATCCACGAGGGGGTGCCGTCGCACCACCTCGGCCGCCCGCGTCCTAGTGCCCGGTGAACGCCTCGGCCAGCCACCAGGCGCCGCCGTCGGAGGCGATCCGGGCGTCGATCACCAGCGGGGCGGTCCGGGGCCCGGCCACCCACGCCCGCACCGCGTCCAGGTCCGCCACGGACCTGACCGTCACGCCCTCGGCCCCGTGACCGCGGGCGATCGCGGCGATGTCCGTGACCGGGAACGTCACCGGCTCGTAGTCGAAGGGCTCGCCGTCGAAGTGGTGCACCTCGGCGCCGTAGGCGGCGTCGTTGTAGACGATCACCACCAACGGCAGCCCCAGCCGCACTGCGGTCTCCAGTTCGGCGATCGCCATCAGGAACCCGCCGTCCCCGGTGCCCAGCACCGGCAACCGGTCCGGCCGGGCCACGGCGGCCCCGATCGCGGTGGCCAGTCCCAGGCCGATGGACTGGAAGGCCTGGGTGAAGCAGAAGCCGAACTCGTCCGGGACCCCCAGGTACGCACTCGGATAACCCATGAAGTTGCCGGAGTCGACGGACACCAGCCGCGCGGCGGGCAGGATCGCGTCCAGCTTGCGGGAGAGCACCCGCGGGTCGATCAGTTCGCCCGTGGACAGGTCCCCGGTCCCGACCTGGCCCCAGCGGGCCTCGGCGGCGATCCGGTCGGCCATCCCGGGGGTCCGGTAGCCCGCCGAGTGATGGCCCCCGCCGGACTGGCCGGCCCCGGCCATCGACGCGATCCCGCCGCCGGTCCCCCGCAGGGCCTCGAGCACCGAGGTCGCGGTCTCGGCGCAGTCACCCAGCACCCCGAGGTCGATCGGCCGGTGCGCACCCAGCGAGGCGTCCTCGACGTCCACCTGGGCCACCGTCGCATCGGGCCCGATCAGCCGCCCGTGGCGCATCGTCCACATGTTCAGCGCGCAGCCCCAGCCGATGAGCAGGTCGGCCCCGGCGATCATCTCCGCCGCGAACGGGGAGGAGAACCCCCCGGAGATCCCCAGGTTGTAGGGGTTGCCCTCGAACAGCCCGTGCGCGACGGCGGAGGTCGCCAGCAGCGCACCGGTCGCCTCGGCGAGGGCCGAGAGCTGCGGTCCGGCCCCGCGGCCGCCCCGGCCCGCGATGAAGACCGGACGCTGGGCGGCGCGGATGAGCCCTGCCAGGTCCTCGACGGCGGCGGCGCCGGGCCGGACGGGGACACGGGGAGGCAACGGGCCGACGTCGTGCCCGGCGTCCGGCGCGCCCTGGGCCGGCTGGGACTGGACGTCCGTGGGCAGGGACAGCACCACGGTACGCCTCTCGTTCACGGCCGTGCGGTAGGCACGGACCGTGTCCGCCACGGCGCTGGCCGGGGAATGGACCCGCTCGGGGACCGCGCCGACGCTGCGGGCGAGATCGTCCTGGTCGATCCTGAAGTTGGAGCGCACGGCCGAACCGGCGGCGTCGGCGGTCAGCACGATCATCGGGGTGCGGGACTTGGCGGCCTCGCCGATCCCGGTCACCGCGTTCGTCAGGCCGCAGCCCTGGTGGGTGGAGACGATCCCGACCCGTCCGGACATCCGGCCGTAGGCGTCGGCCATGGTGGCCGCACCGCCCTCGTGCCGAGCGGCGGTGAAGGGCACCCCGGACCGGCGCAGGGCGTTCGTCACCGCGAAGTTGCCGGAGCCGACCACCCCGAAGACGTGTCCGGCCCCGAGGGCCGCCAGTGCCTGTCCGACGACGTCCGCCACGGTTCGGGTCATGTTTCCTCCATTGCTCTGGTCCGGTCCCCCGTCGTGATGTTATGTCCTCATGACCGCCGACACTCCCCGATCCCCCGCCCCTGCCGACGCCCTCAAGGGGCTGCTCGCGGCCCTGGCCACCGGGTCGGTGGAGATCGTGGACCTCACGAACCGGCTGAGCGGCACCACCCCCACCCTGGAGCTGCCCGAGCCGTTCGCGAACCTCATCGACTTCTCCCTGGAGACCGTCAGCGCCTACGACGAGCCCGGCCCCTTCTGGCGGCACGCCAACATCCACACCGGTGAGCACATCGGCACGCACATCGACGCCCCGATCCACTGGATCTCCGGCCGGGACAGCCACGACGTGGCGGACATCCCGCTGCCCCGGCTGATCGGACCTGCCGTGGTGCTGGACTTCTCCGCCGAGGCCGCCGCCGATCCCGACTTCCTCCTCGAGGTGGAGCACGTGCGCGCCTGGGAGGCCGAGCACGGCCCCCTGCCCGCGGGCGGATGGGTGCTGTACCGCACCGGCTGGGACCGGTACGCCCAGGACCGGGCCGCGTTCCTCAACGCCGATGAGACCGGGTCCCACACCCCCGGGCTCTCCGCGGCCTGCGCCGAGTGGCTGGCGTGCACGGACATCGCCGGCTTCGGCGTGGAGACGGTGGGGATCGACGCCGGCAACGCCGCCGCGCTCGAACCGCCCTTCCCCGTGCACTACCACCTCATGGGCTCGGACAAGTACGGGATCACCTCGTTGCAGAACCTCTCCCGGCTGCCGGCCCGCGGAGCCGTGGTGGTCGTGGCGCCCCTGCCGATCGTGGGCGGCAGCGGCAGCCCCTCCCGCGTGCTGGCCCTGGTCCCGCGTGAGGCGTAGGACGCCGGCTGCCCCGCGGAGCCTCGGGGTCGCCTACGTGCTCTGCGTCCTGCTCGGGCTGCTCGGTGCGCACCGCTTCTACCTGGGGCATCCCGGTCCCGGGGTCGCCTACGCGGTGCTCACCGTCGTGGGGCTGACCAGCGCGTCCTGGGGCATCGGATTCCTGTTCGGCGCCCTCGTGCTCCTGCTCGTGCTGATCGACCTGTTCCGGATCCCCGGATACGTGCGCGCGGCCAACGGGCAGTACTGGACGGACTAGCCGCACCTAGCCCGCGACGGTGAAATCGGCGAGGTCCGCCTCGATCGCCTCCCGCGCGCGCCGCACCTCGTCGACCAGGCCGGTCTCGAGGGCGTGGCGGTACCGCTGGTGCGGCACCGCCACGCTCAGCCCGGCGACGGCGGCACCCGAGCCGTCGCGGATCGCCATGCCCACGGCGCAGATGCCCTCCTCCGTGCCCTCGTCGTTCGAGGCGAAGCCGCGGTGGCGCACGGCCTCCAGCTCGGTGGCGAGCCTGGCGTGGGCGCGCGCGTCGAAGGCGGTCCCGTCCTGTTCGGCCCGGCGCCGGTACGCCCGTTCGACGTCGGCCGGGTCCATCGCGGCCAGCATCGCCTTGCCGGCGGAGACCCCGGCCGCGGGCAGCACGACGCCCTGCCGGTCCCCCACCCGCACCGGGCGGTGACCCTCGACGGAGGCCATGAACCTCACGTCGGTTCCCGCCAGCACCAGCAGGTTGGTGGTCTCACCGGTGGCGTGGGCCAGGTCCTCGAGGTGGGGGTGGGCCCGCCGCCGGACCTCGACCGTCCAGGACACCCCGGCCGGCGGCAGTCCCATGGCCGGGCCCGGCACGTAGCGGCGGGAGGCGTCCTGCACCGCGTACCCCCGGTAGACCAGCATCGCCATGAGCCGGTGGGCGGTGGACACCGAGACGCCGAGCAGGCGGGCGGCCACGCTCAGGCGCACCCTGCCGTAGTCGCGCACCATCTCCATCAGGGCCAGCGCGTGGTCGACGGACTCGACGGGATAGTTCGGTTTCTGCCGAAGCGGCGTATTCTTCTGCACAGCAGATCATTCTGGCATTTGAAGCGTCATCTACCTCACAGTGGAACCTATGATCCAGCCCACTCCCGACACTTCACGCCCCGCGCGGGGCGGAAGGACGTCTCACACCGCTCCTCGCACCCCCGGCGCGCTGACGCGCCGCCAGGCGACCATCGCCGTGCTCGTCTGCTGGTTGCTGGTGGTGTTCGACGGTTACGACCTGATCGTCTTCGGCACGGTCCAGAGCTCGCTGGTGAACGACACGGACTGGGGCCTGACGGACGCCGGGCTGGGCGTCGTGGGCTCGATGGCCTTCGTGGGCATGATGATCGGCGCCCTGTTCGCCGGCCGCCTGGCCGACGCCCTGGGCCGGCGTCGCACCATCCTGGCCTGCGCCATCACCTTCTCCGTGTTCACCATCCTCTGCGCGTTCGCGCCCAGCGCATGGGTCTTCGGCGCCTTCCGCCTCGTGGCGGGCATCGGGCTGGGCGGTCTCGTGCCCTCCGCCAACGCCATGGTGGCCGAGCTGGTCCCGGACCGCTGGCGCTCCTCCATCGCCACGCTGATGATGTCCGGTGTGCCGATCGGCGGATCGCTGGCAGCCCTGATCGGCATCCCGATGATCCCCGCCCTGGGCTGGCCGTCCATGTTCCTGGTCGCCGCCATCGCCCTCGTGGTCGTGGTCCCGCTGGGCTTCGCGTACCTGCCCGAGACCCTCGCCTCGGAGGACCGTGCCCGGAAGGGCGCCGCCGCGGGCACCGCCTCGGCGTCCCCGGAACGGGTCGGCGGATACGCCGGGCTGCTGCGCCAGCCCTACCTGCTGGTCTCGATCATGTTCGCGCTGGCCACGCTGGCGACCCTGTTCGCCTGGTACGGCCTGGGCACCTGGCTGCCGCGGGCCATGGAGTCCCTCGGATACAACCTCGGCTCGGCGCTGACGTTCTCGCTGTCCCTGAACATCGGCGCGGTCATGGGATCCATCGTCACCGCCTGGGCCGGCGACCGGTACGGCGCCGTGAAGTCCGGCGTGGTCGCCGCGGCCCTGGCCGGCGTGGCCCTGCTGGCGCTGCTGTTCTCCCCGCCGGTGTGGCTGGTGTACGTCATCCTGATGGTCGCCGGCGTGGGCACCCACGGCACCCAGTGCCTGATCATCGCCGCCGTCAGCAACCACTACCCCGGGTACCTGCGCGGCACCGCCCTGGGCTGGGCCCTCGGCGTCGGCCGCCTCGGCGCCGTGACGGCCCCGCTCGTGGCCGGCTTCCTGCTCAACAACGGCTACGGTGCCGGCTCGCTCTTCGTCGCCTTCGGCATCGCCGCGGGCCTGGCCGCCATCCTGCAGGTGATCATCATCGCGCAGGGCCACGGCGGGCGCAGCACCGACCGCGGGGTACAGGCGCCCGCCGCCTCCTGACGCCGGTCCCGGCCGGTGAGCGGAGGCCGGGGTGGACCGGCCGTGGACGGAGGCCCCGTCCTCGCCAGGCGCCCCCGTCCCCGGGGATACTGGCCCCATGCCGGCCATCATCGCCCTCCAGGGTGACATCACCCGGACGACCGTGGACGCGATCGTCAATGCGGCCAACACCTCCCTGGGCGGTGGGGCCGGCGTGAACGGTGCGGTCCACGCCGCCGGGGGGCCGGGCCTGCTGGCCGAGACCCGCCTCTGGTACCCCCACGGGCTCGGCACGGGGGACGCCGCGTGGACCACGGCCGGGGACCTGCCGGCCCGGTGGGTCATCCACACGGTCGGGCCGGACCACCGGTCCGGACAGCGGGACCGGGCCCTGCTCGTCTCGGGATACCGCCGCAGCCTGGAGGTGGCGGACGCCCTCGGCGCCCGGACGGTGGCCTTCCCCCTGCTCAGCTCCGGCATCTTCGGCTGGCCCCTCCACGACGCGGTCCGCACCGCCGTCGACACCATCGCCCTGGCGCGTACCGACGTCCGGGAGGCCTACCTCGTGGCGCACGGGGACCAGGCCTTCCGGGCCGTGCGGACAGCCCTCGGGGTCAGCACGCCGCTACGGGTCCTGCAGGGGTTGCGCGAGCTGTACCGCCGCGGTTACCAGCAGTTGCGGTTCGCGCCCGGCATGGACCCCTCGGGCGCGCACTGGCGGATCGCGATCACCACGGCGGGGAACCTGCGGCCGGGCGACCCGGTCCCCTTCGACACCCCTCGGGACGAGTCGCGCGTGCTGCGCTACTCCACGGCGGACCGGACCCTGGTCGGCCGTGGCGAGGTCACTGCCGGCACCACTCCCGCCGAGGCGGCGGCCCTCATCCTGGACCGTGTCGGGACCCCGGACCCGGAACCGGTCCACCCTCGGTACACCGCGTGGTTCGCCTCTCTGATCGCGGAGGTCGAGACCACGACGTCGGCCACCGGCCAGGCCCTGCCCGTCACCGGGGGTGACGGTGGCCATGGCGGGGGCAACTGGGAACTCGGCCGGGGCAGCGGGCACCGGCACCCCGCTCCCCCACGGTGAGGATGCGATGGGACCCCGGCACGTGGACCACCGCCCCCAGCTGCCGTGGGCGCGGGTCGTGCGGAGCGTGGAGGAGAGGGTGCTGCCGGTGCCCGGGGCCCCTGACCGCGCGCCCGAAACCTACCGGCGGCGGCGGCGCAGCGGGGATCATCGGACCGGGGATCATCCCTCGCACGCCGCATCGACCAGGAGGACCCAGATGGCCGTGAAGCTCGTCTACGTTGCCCGCCGGCGCCCCGAACTGACTCCGGAGGAGTTCCACGAGTACTGGTCCGGGGGGCACGCGGACCTGATGAGGGAACTCCAGCCGGTGCTCGGTTTCACCAGGTACGTCCAGAGCCGCCCACTGGACACGCCCGTCAACACCGCGTTCGCCAGGGCCCGGGGCATGTCCCTGGAGACGCCCCCGGACGGCACGTCCGAGGTCTGGTGGGAGTCCCTCGAGGACCTCGTGGCCGCGCTCTCGAGCCCGGACGGGGAGAAGGCCGCCGGACGGCTCCTCGAGGACGAGGCCAAGTTCGTGGACTTCGCCACCTCCCATGCGTTCGTCACCCAGGAGCGGCAGGTCGTCTGACCCCGTGACGAGTCACCGGAGGATCTCCCGCTGCGCCCTCGGACTGGCCGCCGCCGTGCTGCTGGCCGGTTGTGGCGCGCCCGGTGGCGGCACCGGTGGGACCCCGGCACCGGCCGGCAGTCCCGGCCCGCCGTCCGCCGGTGGTGCCGCCCCGACGACCGGTGGCGCAGCAGACGCCGCTGCGGACGCCGCCCCCCGGATGGGTTCCGAACCGCGGACGGTGGTGGGCGGGCTCGACGCGCCGTGGTCGATCGTCTTCACGGACCGGGGCGCCGCCCTGGTCAGCCAGCGCGACGACGGCACGGTCCTCGAACTGACGGGGGTGGGCACCGAGCGGGCCGGCACGCGTGAGGTCGGCACGGTCGAGGGGGTCGTCCACCGGGGCGAGGGCGGGTTGCTGGGACTGGCCGTCCTGTCCGACGGCGGCGGAGCCGGGTGGCTCTACGCCTATTCGACCGCCGCCGGGGGCAACCGCATCCAGCGCTTCGCCCTCACCGGCCAGGCGGGAGGCCTGGGCCTGGGCCCGGCGCAGACGATCATCGAGGGCCTGCCCGCCGCCGGCAACCACAACGGCGGGCGGATCGCCTTCGGACCCGATGGGATGCTCTACGCCGGTACCGGTGACGCCGGTGATCGCGCGAGCGCCCAGGACCCGGCATCCCTCGCGGGGAAGATCCTGCGCCTGGCCCCGGACGGCACGGTCCCCGAGGACAACCCGGACCCCGGTTCCCCGGTCTACAGTTCGGGCCACCGCAACGTGCAGGGGCTGGCGTGGGCCGAGGACGGCACGATGTTCGCCACCGAGTTCGGGCAGAACACCTGGGACGAACTGAACGTGATCGAGCCCGGCGGCAATTACGGCTGGCCGGAGGTCGAGGGGATCGCGGGCGGCGGCTCCGGCGCGCAGGGGGAGTTCATCGACCCGGTCCAGCAGTGGTCCCCGGCCGAGGCCAGTCCGAGCGGGATGGCCGCGCTGGAGGGGATGCTGTACATCGCGAACCTGCGCGGTGAGGTCCTGCGGACCGTTCCGGTGGCGGACCCGGGCACGTCCGCCACCCGCTGGTCCGGCGAGTACGGCCGGCTGCGCGATGCCGTCGTGGCGCCGGACGGTGCGCTCTGGGTCCTGACGAACAACACCGACGGGCGCGGTGACCCCGCCGAGGGCGATGACCTGGTCCTCGGGGTCACCCCCGGGCCCTGACGCCGTCGGGGGCCGTCGTCTCCCGCCGGTGGGCCCCAGCGTTCAGGACGCGGCGTTCTTCATCTCCTCGTAGGCGTCCAGGGCGTGCCGGCGGGACTCCTTCAGGTCCACGATGGGCTCGGGGTAGCCGCTGAGGGGTTCCACCGCCTCGGGGACCCACCGGCGCACGTAGACACCATCCGGGTCGAACCGCTCGCGCTGGGTCTCGGGGTTGAACACCCGGAAGTAGGGGGCGGCGTCCGCCCCGCAGCCGGCCACCCACTGCCAGGACACCGGGTTGTTCGCCTCGTCCGCGTCCACCAGGGTGTCCCAGAACCACTGCTCCCCGTCCCACCAGGGGTGCAGGAGGTTCTTGGCCAGGAAGCTGCCGACCACGAGCCGCACCCGGTTGTGCACCCAGCCGGACTGCCAGAGCTGGCGCATGCCGGCGTCGATGAGGGGCACCCCCGTGCGCCCCCGCTGCCAGGCCCGCAGCGCGTCGTCGTCGGGCTCCCAGGGAAAGGCACGGAACTCCGGCCGCAGCGGCTCGGACTCCAGCGGCGGGCAGTGGTAGGTGAGGTGCCAGGAGAACTCGCGCCAGTACAGTTGGCGCACCCAGGCGCGGCGGTCCTCGTTCTCCGGGGCCCCCAGCTCGGGATGCGCGGTGACCGCGTGCACCAGCTGACGGGGGGAGAGCTCCCCGAAGCGCAGGCGCGGGGAGAGCCGGGAGGTGCCGTGGTCATCGCCCGGGACGTCCCGCGTGGTGCTGTACCCGGTCACCGACTCCTCCAGGCCGGCCAGCGCCTCCCCGGCGGCGACGCAGCCGGGCTCCCAGTACCGGGCGACGGTCTCCTCCCACCACCGGGGGTCCTCGTCCAGCAGGTCCAGCTGGCCCAGCGGCACCACGGTGCCGTCCCGGTGCAGCCGATCCAGGCGTGCGGACAGCCCGGCGGGCGGGTCCTGGGGCTCGGGCGCCGGCAGCGGCGCCCCGACCGGCAGGTCCGCGGCGGCCTTCCAGAACGGGGTGAACACCTTGTAGTGGCCGCCGGATCCGGGGCTGACCTCCCACGGCTCCACCAGCAGGGAACCCGGGTGGCTGTGGACCTCAAGCCCGGCGGCCCGGAGCCCGTCCTTCAGGTGGGTGTCCAGGGCACGGGACGCCGGGGCATAGCGCCGGCTCCACGTCACGGCCGTGGCCTGGAGCCCGGTGGCCACCGCGGGCAGCACCTCGGCCGCGGGCCCGGCGGCGAACACCAGCGGGATGCCCAGCTCGTCGAGCTCGGTGGCCAGTGCCTCGAGGGACCGGTGGGCCCACCAGCGCGTGGCCCCGCCCAGCGGCCGGGGTCCGCGCCCCTCGCCGTCCCGCACCTCCCGGATCCAGAGCCCGACGACGGCTCCCGCCTCCCGCGCGGCCGTCAGGGCCGGGTGGTCCGCCACGCGCAGGTCGTCGCGGAACCAGAGGAGCGTCAACGGACGTGCGGAGGCCTGGTCGGGGGACGGTGTGGACGGTGTCTCCGGCATGAGCCCAGCGTACTGGCGCGATCCGGCCGGGTGTCTCCCTCAGGGGGTGCCGAGGCGCGCGGAGTCGTCCTCGAAGACCCCGCCCAGTCGGCGTTCCAGGCCCCTGCGCCAGGCCTGCGGCAGTTCCGGGGAGGCCAGCAGGCGCGCGATGCCCTCGCGGTCACTCCGGTCCACGTTCATGACGCGGTTGATCTCGGCCACGCAGACGGATCCGTCCACCCGGCGGACCAGGGTCATCGGGTCGCCCGCGCGGACCTGACCGGGTTCGAGGACGCGCAGGTAGTACCCCGACCGGCCGGTCCGCTGGACGAGCTGGGGCAGCTCGCGCATCGCCCACCGGGCCGAGAGCGTGGTGCACGGGCGCCGGGGCTGGCTGACCTGGACGAGGACCTCGCCGATGCGGAACACGTCCCCGGCGTGCACCGCGGCCTCCGGCCAGCCGGCCACGGTCAGGTTCTCGAAGAACCCGCCCTCCGCGATGTCGAGGCCCTCGGCCCGCCAGGCGCCATAGTTCTCCTGCGCGTAGGCGAGGATCGCCTTCTCGGGCCCCCCGTGATGCCGGGTGTCTCCCTGCTCATCACCGGCCAGGCCCGCGGCCGAGACCCGCACCGGCCCCTCGACGACGTCCTTCGCGGCCGCCGTGGACAGCTCGCGGCCGTTCCACTGCTGCCGCTGGACCCGGCCCACGCGCACGGCGACGACGGCGCCCGGGCCGCGGCCGGCGTCGGGTCCGGTCCCGGTCTCGTTCCCGGCCCCATGCCCGGATCCGGACTCCCACGGCGGCTGTGACTGGTGCGGCGCGTCTCTCACCTGACCATTGTGTCCCGCGGCGCCGGTGGGCGCGACCACCGCACCGCGCGCACCAGCTATCGAATGACGATAGATTGTTCTCGACAGTCGATCTGAGGAGTTGTCATGCGGACCATCACCGTCCTCGCCCTGCGCGGCGTGCTCGCCCTCGCCCTGGCGGGCTCGCTCGTCGTCCAGGTGGTCATGGTGCCCCTGTTCTGGGCGGACCTGGCCGGTGCCCCGGACTGGTTTCGGGTCAGCCTCGTGGTGCTCGTGGTGCTGGGCATCGTGACCCTGCAGGTCGTGGCGGTCTGCGTCTGGCGGCTGCTGGCCATGGTCCGGAGGGGCACGGTCTTCTCCCCCGCCGCGTTCCGGTACGTGGACGCGATCATCGCCGCGATCGCCGCGGCGGCGGTCCTGGTCCTCGGGGTCGCCGTGGTGCTGGCCCCGACCGCGGCGGCGCCGGGGGTGGTCGGCCTGGTCTGCGGCGCGGCTCTCGTGGTGGCCGGGGTGGCGCTGGTGGTCTACGTCCAGCGGACGCTCCTGGCCCAGGCCGTGGACCGCGACGCCGAGGCCCGCGCCCTGCGGTCCGAGCTCGACGAGGTGATCTGATGCCCATCGTGGTGGACATCGACGTCATGCTCGCCCGGCGCAAGATGGCCGTGGGCACGCTGGCGGAGCGGGTGGGCATCACCCCGGCGAACCTGGCCGTCCTGAAGAACGGCCGCGCCAAGGCCGTGCGGTTCACGACCCTGGAGGCGCTGTGCGAGGCCCTGGAGTGCCAGCCCGGGGACCTGCTGCGGTGGGAACCGGAATGAACCGGGCCGCCACCCTCCGGGGTGGTCAGGGGCGGGCTGGCCGACGCCTCGGAAGCCGGCACCGCTCGAGGTCCCGGGCCACCCTGACCTCGGCACCCCCCCGCCCGAGCCCGGGCCTGCAGGCGCAGGGGCTCCAGGTCCTGGTACCGCGAGGAGAAATGGGTCAGCAGCAGGGTGCGCACACCGCCGTCGGCCGCCAGGGAACCGGCCTGCCCGGCTGTCAGGTGCCGGTAGTCCCGGGCCAGGCCGGCCTCGGCATCGGCGAAGGTGCACTCGGCGACCAGCAGGTCGGCCCGGTCCGCCAGGTCCTCGGCACCGGCACACGGGGCGGTGTCCATGACCAGGGCGAACCGCTGGCCGGGACGGAACTCGCTGACGTCCTCCAGGCAGACGCCGCGCAGCACGCCGTCCCGCTGCAACCGGCCGACGTCGGGACCGCCGATGCCGGCGGCCGCGAGCCGTTGCCGGGACAGGGTTCGCCCGTCCGGCTCCTCGAGGCGGTAGCCGTAGGCCTCGATGCGATGGCGCAGGGGCCGGACCGCCAGGCCGGGAGCCACCTCCCCGGCCGCCCCGTGGGGGTGCAGCCGGAGGTCGAGCCGGCCGGAGGCCAGGGAGACCAGCGCCCGGACCACGGGCTCCCCGGAGACCGGATAGTGCAGGTGCACCGGGTGCTCCACGCCGTCCAGCGCCATGCGGGAGAGGACACCGGGCACCCCATAGCAGTGGTCACCGTGGACGTGGGTCAGGCAGATCCGCCTGATCCTGCTGGCTGCCACGCCCGCGAGGGTCATCTGCCGCTGGGTTCCCTCGCCGGGATCGAACAGGAACCCCTCGCCGTCCCACAACAGCAGGTAGCCGTTCTGGTTGCGCTCACGGGTGGGGACCTGCGAGGCGGTGCCGAGGACCACGAGTTCTCGCATGCCCCGAGACTCGCACGGATCCTCCGCCCCGTCATCCCGCGGTGCTCCTGCCGGCCGGGGTCCCTTAACGAGTCAGGAGGCGGTCGCGATGACCGCCTCCTGAAGGACTGAGGATTGGTGGGCCCGTATCCCCCCGGGCTTGTTCCACCGTTCCGGTCCATGTGCACCGTCTCATAGGGCTCCTTCAGGTTATCGCCGGGCTCGTGCGGTCGACCAGTAGACCATCGTCCAGACTTCTGGCTCCGAACCGGCACTTTCGGCCAGGTCCGCCCATGTCACGTGCTGGTAACGTCCCATCACGGTTCGGTCGCGGGTCCAGGTCTGTCCCGGCCGAGACGAGTGACCAGGTCCTCCAGCGCGTGCGCGTAGACCACGGACTCCAGGTATCCCTGATGGGTGGCCACCGTGAACTGGTAGGCGCCGCGGACGAACTCCTCCGCCTGCACGTCCATGCCGTCCGCGGATCCGGAGGAACCGTAGCGCACGGTGAAGCCCAGGGGGTCATTGGGCCGGTGCAGGTTGGTCCACCGGTCCTGCACGATCCCCCACAGCGACCCCGGTGCCCGCAGGGACGCTGCCGCACCCGGCAGCCACTGCGTGGCCCGCTCCTGGTCGACCTCCTCGGCCAGCTCGGGTGGCCAGGGGTCGCGGCCGTCGGCCCAGGGCGGCGGGGCGGGAACGATCGAGAGCACCTGCGCACCCAGCACCTGGGGGAAGAAGCGGGCGAAGTACCGGCGCAACTGCGAACCGTAGCTCAGCAGCCCGATGCGCTGCAGCCGCTCCTCCGTCATGCCGCGGGCGGACAGGTGGAACAGCACGCAGACGGCCAGGACCCCACCCATCGAGTGGGCGGAGAGGATCACGCGCCGTACCCCGTCGGCCGGTTCCTCGAGCCACTCCTCGATCCGGTCGGTGACCTCCGGCACCACGCGCTCGGAGTAGCACGGCGGTCCGAAGGGATGGGCCTGGGTGGGCAGGAAGCACATGAGGTCCCACAGCAGTCCGGCCGGCCGGCTCTGGCCCCGGCCGGACAGGATCGCGATGGCGGCCACCAGCACCACGCCGATCCACAGTCCGACCGTGCCCGTCGCCCGGACCAGGGGCCACCACCCGTCCAGTCCGGGCCAGCCGACGAGCCACGCCGCGTTCAGCACCACGGAGACCGCCAGGCCCACCAGGACCGCGGCGGCCAGCCAGGCGGTGGCCACCTCCGCGCGGCGCAACAGCGAGGCGACCCGCCGCGACACGAACACGGCCCGCGTCGCGGTGCCGATGACCGGGGCGTCCGCCCAGGGGCCGGCATCGGCGATCAGGCGGTCTCGGACCTTCGTCAGCTCGTCGATCGCACCCTTCTCCCCCGCCCGCCAGGACAGGAGCAGTTGCACGGCAAGTCCCGCCAGGGCGGCTCCCGTGAGCGCGGTGAACCCCGAGGCGAACAGCAGGTGGACCACCGGCGGCTCGTGGCTGCCGAGCGTCCAGGCCGCCAGGATGACCGTGGAGAAGGACAGCAGCACGGCGAAGCCGACGGCCAGGGACGAGAACACGAACGGGCCGTGGCCGCCCCAGGCGACGGCGTCGTGGTCCTGTTCGGCCACGCCCCGGCGCGACCGCACCAGAAGGACCACCAGCAGGACGGCCAGGCACAGGGTCACCAGCACGGTGGCCAGCCCCCCACCACGGTCACCGGCCATCGCGGGGGCGTCGGCGGCCAGGCCCCCCGGTGCGGGACGACCGGACGGACGGACGTCCGCCACCGAGCACACGATCGCCGCCGTCAGCACCAGGGCCCCGGCGACGAGCAGGAACCGGTGGCCGGGCGGGGTGCGGGTGCGCGGATCGTGGGCCTGGGAGTTCAGGATGCGGACCCCGACGACGGCGGTCACCGCCAGTCCCCCGGCCAGCAGCACGATCCAGGCCACCTCCATCGGGCCGGGGACCATCGCACCGGGGTCCGCCGGGGCGCCGGGCCACCGGGCACCGGCCACCATCGCGTCGACCCTGGCCAGTGCCGCGATCGATCCGGTCCAGGCGAGCGCGCCCGCGATGTGCAGCAGGCCCAGGAACCGCATGCCCGACCCGACCCGCCACAGGCCGCTGCGGGCCAGGACGTGGCTGGGGGCGTTCCGGTCACCGGGGATCTCGTCGGTGGGCTCGAGGCCGTCGATGTGTTCAGGGTCGTCCGGCGCCGCTGCCATCACCGAGTGCGGCGGCGCCACCGGTGCGACGCCCGGCGGCCCGGGCAGGTACCGGGTGCGCGCCAGGGTGGACATCAGCGCGACGACGCCCAGTGCCAGCACGGGAAGGGTCGTCAGCACGGCCGTCCGGGTACCGGAGGGCCAGCCCGCCAGGGCGTCGCGGATGAACCCGCCCCGCCCGCCGGCCGCCATGTCCAGGGCGACGGTGGCCGCGGTACTGACGAAGAGCAGGGTCAGGGCCAGGCCGAGCAGCCGAACGGTGCCGGCCAGTCGCCCCTCGCCGATGACCTCGGGAAGCGGGCACCCTGCCGTGACGGGCGGGCTGGTGCCGGTGGGGGCCGACGTCGGGCCCCTGCCGAACTGGTGCCGGGACCAGTAGGCGGTGTTGGCCAGTCCGAACGGAGCCAGGGTGAACCAGACGGCGCGCACCAGGCTGTCCCCCAGCCGCCCGAGGGCCGGGAACCCGGTGAACCGGGCCAGCCGTCCCCAGGAGTAGGCCTCCACGCGGTGACCGGACTCGGAGGCGCGGTCGATGGAGAACCCGGCCAGCTGGTCACCGCGGGTGCGCTCGACGTTGGCCGGGATGGCCCGGAGCATGAGGTGGGACGGTGTGTTCCGGATTCCGTGGATCCGCAGCTCCAGCAGTCCCGGGTCCAGGTGCGGCATGGTCCCATCGTCCCCTGTGGGCGGGTGGATGGGAACGGCCGCCAGACGACGACCTGCGCGCTGGAGGAGCCGTGCCGGTGCTGAGAGGGTGGCGGGATCCTCACGGCCTCGTCACGGAGGCCGGTACGCCGGCGAGGCGGACGGCCGCGTGCACGAGGGCATCGGTCATGAGGGCCAGGGCGTCCAGGTTGACGTTGCGGAGGTCGTCACCGGGCTTGTGGTAGTGGGGATCGCACTTCTCCTTCGCCTGTCCGCCGAACAGGAGCGCCTCCTTCCTGCTCTTCTTCTCATCGTCCCCCGAGTACAGTCCGCCGACCGCGACGCCCTTCTTCGCGAAGGCCACCTGGTCGGAGTCGTAGTCCCAGTCCGTGGTCGTCCAGGCCTGGTGGAGGGAGTCGAAGTACCCGGTGAGGAGGTCCATGAGCCGCGTCGAGCCCGCCGGGATCTTGAGGTCGTGGTCGGTGTCCCGCGCGTCGTAGACCGCGATGATGGGGTTCGGTGAGGCGATCATGTCCACGTTCAGGTAGGAGGCGATGTTCCTGAGCCTGGCGGGATCGTTCTTGGCCAGGTCCTTGACGTAGTGCCGTGACCCGTAGGACTTGTCGAACTCCTCGGCCCCCCACCAGGCGAAGCGGACCTTGTGGTCGATCCGGTCCAGCCGGCTGATGGCCTTCGCGGCCTCCAGCACGGCCGCCACTCCCGAGCCGTTGTCGTTGATCGCCGCGGTGCCCGGCACGCCGTCGAGATGGGCCCCGAGCATGACCACGTGGTCGTCCCGGCCGGACACGGTCTCGGCGAGGATGTTGAAGGTACCGATCTCCCGGCCGTCCTCCCGGAAGGAGAAGTACTGGCGAGTGCTGCGATAGCCCGCGTCCGCCAGTTGCCGTTCAACGTACCGGGCCGCCGCCTCGTAGCCCGAGGTACCCGCGGCCCGATCGCCGTGCCGGTCGGCCAGGGCCTGGAGCTGCCGCAGGTGCTCGTAGGCGGCGGGCACGCCGTCGCGCGACACCGCGGGGGTGAAGCCCTGCAGGGGGGCGGGACGTGATCCCAGAAGCCAGCTCAGTTTCATGATGTCCTTGTCGTCCTAGTCGTCCTGGAGGTCGGTGGGTTGCGCTGGGCCCTGCCCGGAGGTCATTCCAGCGAACTGCTGTCCCGGGCCCAGGTGGTCGCGGCGTGCGTGATGGCACCGGTCATGATGTCCAGCGTCTCCAGGTCGACGTTGTCGAGGTCGTCCTGGGGGGTGTGGTAGTTCGGGTCACGGGGTGCCTTGGCCGTTCCCCCGAAGACGTCCGCCTCCCTCCGGGACTTCCGCTCGCCGCTGCCGGTGAACAGTCCGCCCGTCGGCACGTCCGCCCGGACGAAGGGCCTCTGGTCGGAAGCCATGTCCCAGTCCGTGGCCACCCAGGGCTGGTCCCGGGCATCGAAGTAGTCCGCGAAGAACCTCATGATCTTCACCGAGCCCTCGGGGATGTCCATGGATGCGTCGGCCGCCTGCGCGTCGTAGACCCCGATGACCGGGTTGGTCGAGGCCACCATGTCGACGTTCACGTAGGCCAGGACACTCTCGAGCTCGTCCTCCTCCTCGAGGTCGCGCACGTGGTGGCGGGAACCGTGGGGGCGCCGGAACTCCTCCGCGCCCCACCACGCGAAGCGGATCCTGTTGGTCACGGTGTCCTGCGCGCCCAGGACCGTGGCGGCCTCCAGCAGCGCCGCCGCGCCCGAGGCGTTGTCGTTGATCCCGGGGCCGCCGGGAACCCCGTCGAGGTGCGCACCCAGCATGATGACCTCCTCGTCACTGCCCTGTTCCGTCTCGGCGATGATGTTGAAGGTCTCGAACTCCTCACCGTCGTCGTCGACGGTGAAGTACTGGCGGGTGCTGTCGAGACCAGCGCTCTCCAGCTGTTGCTCGACGTACTGGGCGGCCGCCTCGTACCCCGGGGTGCCCGCCGCACGGTCCCCGTGCTCGTCGGCCATGGCCTGGAATTGCTGCAGGTGTCCGTGGACGCGGCTCACGGGCGCCCCCTTCCGGGGATCACCCGCCCACTGCCCGGCGAGGACGACGGCGACCACCAGCGCCACCGCGCCGATCGCGAGGAGCGCGATGTTCCTCGTCCGCCTCCTGCCGGGCCGCCCGTGGACCGGGCTCCGGCCCCGGTCACGGAACACGGGGCCCGTCTACGGCGGGGACTGCGGGTGCGGTCTCGATCTCCTGTGCGGGGTTGCCACCGAACCGGGCGCCTGCCGGTACCCTGGCGCCCTTCATCAGGAAGGAGTCCGGTTCCACGACCGAGCCCTCGCCCATCACGACGTCGTAGTGCACGTAGACGTACACGCCGACGGTCGCGTTGTCCCCGATCTCGATCGCGTCCAGCTTGAACAGGCCGTCCTCCATCGAGTGGCACTGCACGATGCTGTGGGCGTTGAGGGTCACGTCGTCGCCGATGGTCACCAGGGTCTTCTCCGGGATGACGCAGCCGTCGTCGAAGACCCGCTTGCCCATCCGGACGCCCAGCAGGCGCCAGAAGAAGGGCTTGAAGGGGGTCCCGTTGAACGCCGGCAGGGGATAGGTGATGAACCTCCAGAACCGCTCGTGCCGCCAGAAGGGCACGTCGTAGATCGAGCTCTTCGTGGGGACCATCCTCCGGAAGCCGTAGGTGGCGCGCTCGCACAGGATGACGAAGATGGCGAAGAAGGCGTAGAAACCGACGATGCCGACCAGGAGCCCCAGCCCGGTGATCGCCGGGTAGAAGGCCACGACGACCACGGCGGCCAGCAGCCCGACGTAGGCCAGGACGCAGCGGCTGAGCAGGTACAGCGTGATCGAGGCCGCGTTGTGGCGGTTCTTGGCGCGCAGCCCGCGCTGGATCCCCTCCGGTGTGTCGATCCGGAGGGCGTCGTCACCCCAGTCGACCGTGCGGGGGATCTCGAACGGGGGCGAGCCCAGCAGTCCGACGTCCTCGCGGACCTCGCCGTGGGTGGGCACGTGGGTCTTGCTGCCGAAGAGGACGTTGTCGCCGGTGCGGGCGGCGGCCGGGAACGGGACGTCGTTGCCGAAGAAGTTCTTGGCGCCGATCGTCACCGGCATGACCCGGAAGGACGTCCCGGAGTACTCCGCGTTCATCACCGACAGGCCGTCGGAGACCATCGTCCCGGATCCCACGATGGTCAGGTAGGGGTTCTCGTGGGTCGCCTCCGGGCCGAAGTTCGATCCGGTCTGCTGCAGGTTCGGCTGCTTGTAGCCCAGCAGGCGGAGGTAGTGCACCACCAGGGAGCTGTCGGCGGTGATGTGCATCAGCGGGAAGACGTCGGTCAGGAAGAAGATGGCCCGGTGGGCCGCATAGTGCAGGCCGTAGAGCGGGTAGGCCTTCCCCGGCGTGATGAGCAGGTACAGGAGCCGGGGAATCGTGGTGGCCACGAGCAGGGCCAGGAGCAGTCCGCCGATGACCACGATGACGGAGACCAGGACCAGGTCGAGGTAGAACCCCGGGTTCGCCAGGTTCAGGTGTCCGGTGTCCAGGTAGGGCGGCAGGAGCAGCGCGATGAGCAGCAGGGGCAGCGGGCTGAACACCGCCGCGTTGGTGATCAGGGTGGACAGGCCGTAGACGAACCGCCGCCGCTTGCTGGTGGGCATCGGCCCGACCCGCTGGAACCTCACGTCGGCCGGGATCGCAGGGGACCCGTACCAGCTCTCACCCGCGGGGACGGTCTGCAGGCGCTGCAGGGAGGACGCGTGGCCCAGCTGGGCCCCGTCCTCCATCGTGGTGTGGATGTCCAGGACCGTCTTCTCGCTGACGTGGACGTTCTCGCCCAGCGTGACCCGGCCGGTCTGGATCCATCCCTGGTGGGCGCGGTATCCGAGGTAGTGGGACTCCTTGTGGATCACCGTGTTGTCACCGATGGTCAGCAGGTCGGTGCACACGGGCAGGCTCCAGCTCATGATCGTGACGTTGGAGCCGATCTTCGCACCCATCAGGCGCAGGTAGAACGGGAGGACCGGGGTCCCGACGAACACTGCCATCGGATTCATCTGCACGAGCGCCTTGACGAACCAGAACCTGAGATACGCCAGGCTCCAGATCCGGATGTGCTGTTCCTTCCACCGGCCGATCACCATCCACTTGAGCGCGATCGGCGCGAGGCAGACCAGGAGGAAGAAGCCCACGGTGAAACCCACCGAGCGGAGCCAGAGCTCGAGGATCCCGTTGCCCTCGATCACCCACTCGTAGCCGGCCACCAGGACGAACATGAGGGCACCGGAGTAGGCCAGGGAGACCACGGCCTGCAGGACGCCGCAGAGCACGAAGTCGAAGGTGGTGGCCCGCCGGGCCGCGGGCGCGTCGTACGGTTCCGCCCACTCCACCGCGCTCGTGCCGGTCGCCAGCGCTGCCGCGAGCTGCCGGATGGTGGGGTGCTGGTAGATGTCCTGCACACCGAGGGGCGGCAGTTCGGTCTCCCGGCGCAGCGCGGCGGAGAACTGGGCGATCGTCAGGGAGTTGGCGCCCAGCTCCTCGAAGACGTGCGCCTCGACGGAGACGAGCTCCAGGCCCAGCACCGACCCGAGCTGTTCGGCCAGTGCCTCCTCGGTACCATTGGCAGGCGCCACGTATTCGACGTCGGTCGCGACGCCCAGCCGGTTCTTCGGCGTGGGCAGGCTCTTGCGGTCGGCCTTGTCGCTGGGGAGCATCGGCATGGTCTCGAGCTGCTCGTAGTAGGCCGGGACCATGTACCCCGGCAACCGGTCGCGGAGCTCGTCCTGGATCAGGTGGGGATCGAGGGAGGAGACGTCGCTGCGCAGCGTGTAGAACGCGGCCAGCTCGACCATTCCCGGAGCCGGCTCGTGGGTGTCGACCACGGCCTGGGCGATCCCGGGCACCTGCAGGAGGACGGATTCGATCTCGGACAGCTCGATCCGGTAGCCGCGGATCTTCACCTGGGTGTCGATGCGGCCGAAGTACTCGATCTCCCCGAACTCGTTGACACGGCACAGGTCCCCGCTGCGGTAGATGCGCCCGGAGGGGTTGTTCGGGATGTCCAGGAAGTCGTCGATGAAGACCTGGCTGGTCTTCTCCGGGTTGTTCAGGTACCCGGCGGCGACCCCGATGCCGGCGATGCCGAGTTCGCCCATCTCACCGGGGGCCAGGGCCCGTGGCTCGTCCGGGTCCAGGATCATGGTCGTGTAGGTCGGCAGGGGCTGGCCGAGGGTGATCGGCTTCCCGGGTTCGAGGACCTCCATGGTCGCGGTCACGGTCGCCTCGGTGGGGCCGTAGACGTTGAGGAACCGCCGGCCGGGCAGGTGCCAGCGCTCGGCCAGGTCGCGGGGGCAGGCCTCACCGGAGACCAGCAGGAACCGGAGGTCCGGCAGCTCCCCCTCGATGGTCGCCAGCAGCGTGGGCACGCAGCACATCGCCGTGATGCGGTTCTCGAGCAGGTACTCCTCGAGGTCCGCGCCGAGCATGCTCGCCGAGCTGGGCTTGGGCACGAGCGTGGCGCCGACCATCCACGGCACCCACATCTCCTCGACGGAGAAGTCGAAGGCGATGGTCAGGCCCTGGTAGACACGGTCATCGCTCCGGTACCCGTAGACCTCCGCGGCGACACGGAGGAAGTTGCAGATGCTGGGGTGTTCGATGGCCACGCCCTTGGGGCGCCCGGTCGAGCCCGAGGTGTAGATGATGTAGGCCAGGTCCTCGACCGGCTCGGGCTTCTCGTCCTCGCCGAGCCGGGAGGAGGGCAGCTGCTTGATCAGCGGCACCTCGGTGTCCAGTGCCAGGGCGATCACGCTGGTCTCCGGCAGCACGTTGACCAGGTGGTTCAGGGTCAGGACCCTGCTGCACCCGGAGTCCTCCATGATGTAACCGATGCGGTCGGCGGGGAAGCCGGCGTCGAGGGGCACGTACGCGGCCCGGATCTTCAGCACCGCCAGCATCGCGGCGTAGGACCAGATGCCCTGGTCGAAGAGCAGCGCGATCCTGTCACCGGCCTTCGCACCGTCGGCCAGCAGGAACCGGGCCAGCTGGTTCGCCATGGCGTCCAGCTGCGCGTAGGTCAGCGTCCTGTTGCCGGTGTCCACGGCCAGCTGGCCTGCCCGTCCCTCGCGGGCCAGGGCGTCGCACTGTTCCTCGAACAGTGTCTCCATCCGCTCCCCCGGACGCCACCGGACCTCCTGGTCGTGCGGGGACTGGAGCAACAGGAACGACTCGGCCGGAGCCGCGTCGGTCGCGCGGACCTCGGTCAGCATGCCGGGGGTGTCCACGCTGGATTCGGATATTTCTTCCGGAGCCATCGAAAGCCTCATGATTCTGCGCATAGGGGGTCTGAGAGACGGTGCCCGCGACCACAGGGCGGTCGCGGCATCGCCTCCCACGGTATGGACGCAGCGCACGGCGCAGATCCGTGACGCATACTCGATTCCCCACCGCCATACGCGTGGTCCACCCGCTCGATACCCGGACTCCACTGATGACCCACGTGCTCACCCTCGACGGTGCGACGCGCCGGCGTGCACCAGCGGTGGCCCACCGCCCTCAGGGCCCGCGTCCGGTGCGGTCTGGGCACGTAGGTACGGGACAAGTGGCTTCCACCCATGTCCGGGGCGGCGCCCGTTCGTACGGTGGTTATGACCGCGAGGTCTGCCCGGGCCGGTGACCCCATCCCCGTCACGGCCATCCCAGCTGGAAGGAAAGTGCAGTGTCCGATCACCACGACGTCTTCACCGAACGAGAGTCCCAGGTCCGGAGCTACTGCCGGTCATTCCCCCACGTGCTGAGCACGGCCGTGGGCAGCCTCCTGTACGACGGTGAGGGCAACGAGTACATCGACTTCCTCGCCGGGGCCGGTTCCCTGAACTACGGGCACAATGACCCGGACATGAAGGCCGCCCTGATGGAATACATCGCCGGGGACGGCATCACCCACGGCCTGGACCTGCACACCGAGGCCAAGGCCCGCTTCCTGACCACGTTGCAGGAGGTCATCCTCGCTCCGCGGGGCATGGACTACCGGGTGATGTTCACCGGCCCCACCGGCACCAACGCCGTCGAGGCCGCGCTGAAGCTGGCCCGCAAGGTGACCGGCCGCAGCAACGTCATCGCCTTCACCAACGCGTTCCACGGCGGCAGCGCCGGGGCCCTCGCGGCGACCGGCAATCAGCATCACCGTATGTCCGGGCTGGGGCTGCACGGGGTCACCCGCATGCCGTACGACGGCTACAACGGTGACGGGGTGGACACCAGCGAGACGCTGGCGAAGATGCTGGCCGATCCCTCCAGCGGGGTCGACGCCCCGGCGGCCATCCTCCTCGAGGTCGTCCAGGGCGAGGGCGGGCTCAACCAGGCCTCCCCGGAATGGCTCCGGCGCATCGCCTCCCTAGCCGCCGAATACGGCGCCAAGCTGATCATCGACGACATCCAGGCCGGCTGCGGACGCACCGGGACGTTCTTCAGCTTCGAGGAGATGGGCGTGGACCCGGACATGGTCGTCCTGTCCAAGTCACTGTCCGGGTTCGGGCTGCCGATGTCCATCCTGCTGATCCGTCCGAAGCTGGACGAGTGGCTGCCCGGGGAGCACAACGGCACGTTCCGGGGCAATGCGCACGCCTTCGTCACCGCAGAGGTGGCGTTGCGGAAGTTCTGGACCACGGCCGACTTCGCCGAGACCGTCAGCCGCCGTTCGGCCAGGGTCCGCGAGTGCCTGCTGGACCTCTCGAAGCTGATCCCCGGGTCCCGGGTCAAGGGACGGGGGATGATGCAGGGCCTGGACGTCCTCGACGAGCAGACCTCGGCGACCATTCGGCGCACCTGCGTGCAGAACGGCCTGCTGATCGAGGCCGCCGGTCCGCACGACGAGGTCATCAAGGTCATGGCGCCCCTGACCACGGACGACGAGGTCCTCGAGCGCGGCCTGGCGATCCTGCGCTCTGCCGTGGAGGAGCACGTCGCCCACGTGAGGACCCTGGCACTCGCCAGCTGACGCCGGGCGAGGCGTGATCACGGCACCAGCATCACCTTGAGTGCCTCGCGGGCGTCCATGGCCGCGTAGGCCTCGGGGGTCTGGTCCAGGGGCAGGGAGCGGTCGAAGACCCTGCCCGGGGTGATCTCTCCCGAGAGCACCCCGGGCAGTGCCCGCTCGATGTAGGCCCGCACCGGCGCCGTCCCACCGGTGACCGTGATGCTGTTCCGGAACAACCGCCCGCCCAGGGGTGCCTCCGCGAATTGCGGCACGCCCACGCGCGAGATGGTCCCGCCCGGGCGGACCGCGCCCACGGCCTGTTCGTGCGCCGGCAGGTGCCCCACGGCCTCGATCACCACGTGGGTGCCCTCCCCGGACGTCAGGTCCCGGACCCGGTCGATGCCCTCCGGTCCGCGTTCGCTGACGACGTCGGTCGCGCCGAACTCCCGCCCCAGGTCGGTCCGCGCGGCGTGACGGCCCATCAGGATGATCCGCTCGGCGCCGAGTTGCCGGGAGGCCAGGACCGCGGAGAGCCCGACGGCGCCGTCCCCGACGACGGTGACGGTCGTGCCGCGGCCGACCCGCCCCATGTGGGCGGCGTGGTATCCGGTGAGGTACACGTCGGAGAGGCTCAGCAGGCTCGCGAGCAGGTCCTCGGAGCCGTTGCCGGTCTCGTCGACGCCGGGCACCACCACCAGGGTCCCGTCGGCCTGCGGGACCCGCACGTACTCGGCCTGCAGCCCGATACCCTGGCCGCCGAAGAAGCCGCCGTGCAGGCAGGAGACGTGGAAGCCCTCGCGGCAGTGCACGCAGGTGTTGTCCTGGTAGGTGAAGGAGGAGATCACCAGGTCACCGGGCGTGAGGGTGGTGACCTCCGCGCCGGTCTCCTCCACGATGCCGATGGCCTCGTGGCCCATCGGGCTCCCGGTCTGCGCCGCGGGCATGGTGCGGAAGGGGTGCAGGTCCGAACCGCACACGCAGGAGCGCACGGTCCGGATGATCGCGTCGGTCGGTTCCCGGAGGGTGGGGTCGTCAACGGTCTCGACGCGGACGTCTCCCGCGCCGTACATGAATGCGGCCTTCATGGCGTGTGATGCCTCTGCTCCTGATCGTCGGAGGGCGCTCTGGCCCGTCTGGTCCGTACCCACCGTACTGCCGGGCGCCACGGGCCGGCCGGGGCGGAGGTGTCCTCCTCACTCCCCCGTCCCCGGCCGCACCGCCACCGGCCGCTCGCCCCCGCCGAGGGACCGTCCGGCCCTACACGTCGCGGGCGATCGCGACCCGTCCCCCGCGTGCGGCCTGCTCCAGGGCGGCATGGTCCTGCTCGTTGCGGTCGGCATACCGGGCGGCGAAGTCGGCGAGCGCCTCGTCGAAGCCCCGGCCCTTGCGCAGGTAGGCGTCGATCGCGAACCGGTCCCCGGACCGGGCGTGGGATCGGGCCAGGATCCAGGCACAGTACCGGCCGTAGACCTCCAGGCTGTCGGGGGCGAAATCCTCGATCTCGAACTGGCCCTTCCAGTCCCGCAGCTGGCGGACGTAGTAGTCGCGCACGGTGTCGTTCACCCGGGCCCGTTTCCAGCCGAGCAGCAGGTCGCCGGTGGCCTGCATGATGCGCTGGCCGGTCACGACCCGCTGCCCCTGGGAGGCGTGGCCGGGCACCATGTCGATGCCGGCCTCGTCCGCGGCTCCGACCGTGACCCCCCGGTCGGCGGCGAGCGCCAGGCCGTGCTCCAGCACAGATGCCCGGGCCTCCTTGGACTGCAGGACCAGGGGGTCCATCCCGCCGGCCCCCTCCAGGAGGTACACCCAGGCCCGCCTGCCCACGCTGCCGACGCCCACCACCTTCCGGGCGACGTCGGTGAGCGTGTACTGCCGGAGCATGTGGCGCACGGCGGGCCCGAGGGTCTGGGCGTAGTCCGCCATCATCTCCAGCAGCGTGGCGCGGCGCAGGGCGGCGTCCCCTCCGGGGTACACCTGGTCGAGGGGCACGAGCAGCGGGGGATCGAGACGGAACCGCAGGTGGCCGTCCACCACCTCGGTGGTCTTCCGGGCGGCCTGCCACCGGTCCCGGGACAGGGACTTGCACACAGCCCGGTCCACGCGCCGCATGGCGGCCTCGTCCAGGACGCGGCGCAACTCGTCCAGGGAGGCGACCACGTCCAGTCGCGCGTACCAGAGGTCGATCTCCCCCATACCGGTGAAGCCGCGCATGGCCTTGCGGTAGGACTTGGACATCGCCGCCACCGCGCGTCGGCACACCGAGGGGTCGAAGCCGTTGTCCCGGCCCGCGGCCTCGATGCTGGCGGCCAGGCGCTTGAGGTCCCACTCGAAGGGCCCGGGGTAGGTCTCGTCGAAGTCGTTGACGTCGAAGACCAGCCGCCGCTCGAACGAGGCGAACAGCCCGAAGTTGCCCACGTGCGCGTCCCCGCACAGCTGGGCGTGCAGCCCGGTGTTCGGCACGGACCCCAGGTCATCGCTCATGATCACGGCGGCGCCGCGGTAGAAGGTGAACGGCGAGACCAGCATCCGCCCGTAGCGCACGGGCACCAGCCCGGGAATGTCACCGGCAGCCTGCCGTTCCAGCAGCGCCACGGGGTCGACGCCGGCCGGCCGGACGGGCAGCTCGGCGTGCGCCTCGTGCGGAACGGCCCGCCGGGCACGTTCACCGCGCGCACGCCGTGACTCGATGCTCGGGGCGTCCTCCCGCATCCGCGGGACGGTCTCAGCCATCGGAGGACCTCGCGCAGCACCGTGACATGACAGGCTCCTCCGTTCGCCGGCGACGGGCGTGTGCCGGCCGTCCCTCCATGCTCGGATCACCGGTCCGGGCACTCAAGGACTCACCGGCCGCAGGAGGGCCCGGGATACTCCGGAGCCCGGTGGCCCGGGCAGTCCTGACGCGTCATCGGGGGCCGGGCCCAGCCGGCCCGGCCCCCTGGGGGTCGGCGTGCTCAGTCCTTCGACGCGACGTAGTAGGTGTTGAACGGGTCGGTCGCGATGTCCTTGGCCTCGACGGTGGTGAAGCCCGCCTCGGACACCATCCGCTCCGCCACCTGCCGGCCCCACACCGTGCCCAGCCCGTCACCACCGAGGCCGAGGGAGACGCTCATGCAGTGGAACATCGAGATCGCGTAGAGGTAGCTGGCCCAGGGCAGGCTGAGGTTGTCCTCCACCTGGCTCTCGGCCCTGATGTCCACCATCAGGAACACGCCACCCGGCCGGAGGGCCCGGTGGATGTTGCCCAGCACCCGGGCGGGATGGGCCTGGTCGTGGATCGCGTCGAAGGCCGTGATGGCGTCGAATCCCTCCGCCACGTCCAGCGCGGCGACGTCGAGGACCTCGAACCGGGCATTGTCCAGGCCCCACTCGGCCGCCTCCCGGCGGGCCGTGGCGATGGCGTCCGCGGAGAAGTCGTATCCGGTGAACCGGCTGCCCGGATAGGCGGCCGCCATGAGGTTGATGGCGTGGCCGGAACCGCATCCGATGTCGGCCACGTCGATCCCGGCCTCCAGTCGCTCCGGCAGGCCCTCGACGAGTGGCAGGATCCCGTCGATGAGGGAGGCGTCGTTCACCGCGGCGCTCTCCTGGGCCATGATGCGGTGGAAGTCCGGGTAGTCCGCATAGGACAGCCCGCCACCGTGGTGGAACCGCTCCACGATCGGCTGCTCCACCCGTCCCATCACCCCGATGTACTGCATGAGATGGGCCATGTTGTCCGGGCCGGCGGACTCGGTGAGGACGGCGGCGTGCTCCGGTGGCAGCACGTGGGTGCGGGTGTCCGGGTGGTAGCGGACGATGCCGGCCGTCACCATGCCCGCCAGCCATTCCCGGACGTAGCGTTCGTCGAGGTGTCCCGTGTCCGCCAGCTGCTGGCTGGTGGATCCCGGGTGGCGCACCATCAGCTCGAAGAGCCCGGCCTGGTGCCCGACGCTGATGAGCAGGGCGATGGCCCCCTGGTTCATGAAGCCGACGCAGCGTTCCGCGAAGGCGGCCACGGCGGCGGGGTCGGCCTCCGGCACCGGGGGTGCTGACGCGGTCCCGGCGTCGGTCTGGTGGGACGAGAGTTGCGTGGTCACTGGTCTCTCCTTCGTGGGTGGTGCCAGTGTTCCCTGGCACCGTCAACGCTAGGAGCGGCGCCCCGTCGTGACATCGGGCGGAGTACCCATGGTCCCGCCGCCGGCATGGGGCATTCGATGCAGCCCGTGTTCGTGCGCCCACGCGGCGGCCGCGGTGCGGGAGCCCACCCCGATCTTGGTGAAGATGTTGGCCAGGTGCCGGCCGACCGTCTTCTGGCTGATGAACAGGGCCTCGGCTACCGCGCGGTTGCTGGCTCCGTCTGCCACGAGCGCCAGGACGTCGGCCTCGCGCCCGGTGAGCCCGCCGGGCAGCTGACCACCCCCCAGCCTCCGGACGTCCGGACGCGCGCCGAGGCCGCTGTAGAGGGCCAGCGCCTGGGCCAGGTCGGCGGCCGCCGCCCCGCTCGCGCCGAGCCCGCGGTGGGCCCGGGCCAGGAGCTCGTGCATCCGGGCGGTCTCGTGCCGGGCCCCCAGGGCACGGTATTCGGCGGCCGCCCGGCGCACCACGGGCAGGGCCTCGGCATACCGTTGACCCGTCACCAGCACCAGCGCCCGCGCGTGGGCCGCCCAGGCCCGGAACCCGGGGGTGCCGAAGTCCGTGGCCGTGGACTCCAGTTCCGAGCACAGGTGCTCGGCCTCCTGCACCCGTCCCAGGGACAGGGCCACCTCCACGCCGGCGCCCAGCAGCCCTGCCCCGGCCAGCCGGTCCCGTCCGGCCAGTGCCGCGCACAGAGCGGCCCAGGCGTCCTCGGACCTGCCCTCGGCGTGCAGGAGCAGTGCCTCCCCCGGTTGAGGATCGGTGCCGAGGCGCCGGGACTGGTCGTAGGCCGCCCGCGCGGCGGCAGTGTCACCGCGGAGCCGGCGGATCTCGCCGAGCTGGTAGAAGGCCTCCGCGGCGACCCAGTTGTTGCGGCCGATGAGTTCGGTGCCGCTGCGTTCGATGGCCTCCTCCGCCTGGTCCCAGTGGCCCTCGACGCACTGCAGCTGGAGCCGGTGGATGCGGCAGATGCCGGAGTAGACGACCTCGCCCCGGAACTGGTGGCACCACTGTTCGGTGGCCTGGGTCCAGGCGCGCATGCGCGGCAGGTCGGCCAGGGCGTGGCAGGCGTGGATCACCGTGCAGTAGATGTCCCCGGCCCACTCCGGCGGCAGCTGCCCCGCCAGCACCGGCAGCATGGCCTCGTCCAGTTGCGCGAAGCCCCGGGCGGTCGCACCGTCGCGGATGTCGGCCAGGCCGGACAGGACCAGGCTGAACGAGGTCAGTTGCGGAGCCCGCAACCGCCGGCCCAGGTCGTCCAGCCTGGCCGCTGTCTCCCGGGTGGGCCGCAGGTCCCCGTAGTCCAGGTCCACGGACGCGTCCAGGTACAGCAGGTACCCGTGCTCCACGCAGTCCGGGAGGTCCTTGAGGAGGCGCCGGACGCGGCTGGCCCAGCCGGAGGAGATCACGAGGTCGCCGCGGATGAACCACAGCAGTCCCAGGTTCAGCGCCTTCATGGCGGCCGCGAGGGGGGCGCCGTCGTCCTCGTAGCGGTGGTAGACCTCCTCGGAGAGGGAGACCGACTCCCTGACCTCCCCGACCCACCACAACGTGCTGCTGTACCGGTCCAGGTCCTCCGTGGGCAGCTCCCCCAGCGAACGGGCCCGGGCGAAGTCGCGGTGGGCGCTGTCCCACTCACCGCGGGCGAATGACGCCCGGGCCGCCGTCAGCAGGGTGGTGCCGTTCTCAGCCATCGGGACTCCTGGTCCACTGTATCCCCGGCCGGGCAGGGAGTCACGGAGTGGCCGGTCAGGACCCCACGGGCTAGGGGGCCTGGCGCCGGACCGTCCGCGTCAGCGTCCTGACGATCATGAGCACCAACAGCAGGATGCCCACGTAGCCGTTGATCACGTAGACGATGTTGACCATCTGGTCGAACGGCAGGATCAGGCCGATGATCGTGCCGAGGGCGGCCAGGCCGAGGGTGAGGAACTTGTAGGGGCGGGTCTTGTCCGTGAAGAACCGGGAGGAGACCGTCCACAGCAGGGGCACCGCCGTGGTGTAGATGCCGGCCAGGATGATCACGGCGAAGCCCGCGGCCAGCCAGGGGGCGGCGTCGGAGGCCAGGACGAGCATCGGGATCTGGGTGCCGGCGACCATCTCGATGTTCGCCAGCAGGCCGAGGCCGACGACGATGCAGGCCACGGAGAAGACCACGCCGCCGAGGACTCCCCCGCTGGCGGCCTCCCGCCGGGTGCGGGCGGTCTTGCCCAGCGCGGTCAGGAAGGCCGCGAGCCACAGCATGCAGAAGCCCACGTAGGACAGACCGGCCATGAACCAGTTGGTGGAGGCCTGGGTCAGGTCCAGTTCCGGGAGGATGGCCGCTCCGCTGACGATCCCCTCCGGGTTGCGGAGGACGCCGAGGATGCCGAGGGCGACGGCGATCACCACGATCAACGGCCCGACCTTGCCGATGACGTCCACCAGGCTCTTCAGTCCGAACCAGACCGTGATGCCCACGGCTGCGGCCAGGCCGATCCCCCCGACGAACTTGGACATCCCGTAGTGCTCCTCGAACACCGCGCCGGCACCGGCGACCATCACGGTGAAGGACAGGAACACGAACAGGATGGAGAAGTAGTCGAAGAAGGTGCCCAGGTAGCGCCCGCAGTAGTAGTGGAAGATCCGTGAGGGCCGGTCGAACGCCCTCGCCTGGCCGACCACGAAGAACTCGACGCACACGTAGGTGATCAGCACCAGGACGAGCAACCCCGTGCCGAAGATGCCCCAGTACCCGTAGGACGTGAAGTACTGCAGGATCTCCTGGCCGGTGGCGAAGCCCGAACCGATGAGGAAGGCGATGATCGCCCCGGCGTAGGTGATGACCCGCAGCGCGCTGGTCCTCTCCACGCTGGCCAGATGGGTGCTTGAGGCGGGTGGTGCGGTCATGGGAGGACCGGGCCTTTCGTCGAGGGGACTGATATATCAGTATCGGCAGAACCGTATTTCAGATGTGTGACCTAGTCAACAGTTTTCTGTTACAAACATTGCCCTCCACACCCGCAGCGGGCACGATGCCCCGGGTGGGTGTCGATCGGGCGCCGACCCGAGGGCGGGCGCGGTGCCGCCTGCCACCCCGAGGTGGGCCTCTACGCTGGGTACATGGAACCCTCTGCCCCCGACCACTCCGCCCGTCCGTGAACCGACTCTCCCGCGCAGTGCTGGGCCTGTTCGCAGCACCGCGGCTCAACATGCGTGAGGACTACGGGAAGGTCCGACGCGTCCAGCGCCGCCTCGCGACGCTGACGGCCCCACGGCACCGGACCCCGTACCGGCAGGAGTCGTTCACCGACGGCGGCGCGCCGATCCCGGTCCGGATCTTCCAGCCCAGGGAACGGCGGCGCGACGACGTCCTGCTCTTCTTCCACGGCGGTGGCTGGGTCACCGGTGACATCGTCAGCTACACCTCGGCCTGCACCACGATGGCCGATCTCACCGGGTGCGTGGTGGCCTCCGTGGACTACAGGCTGGCACCGGAGCACCCCTTCCCGGCGGGGCTGGAGGACTGCTACCGCGTGGCCAACGCCCTGCTGCGGGACCCGCACAGGGCGGGCATCGAGAATGCCGGCAAGATCGTCCTGGTGGGTGACTCGGCCGGGGGCAACCTGGTGGCAGCCGTCTCCCTGCTGCTGAAGGAGCGTGGTCAGCGGGGCGCGGACCGCCAGATCCTCCTCTACCCGGTGACCCACTGGGACCACGATCCCCAGACCTCGCCGTTCGCCTCGGTGCACCACCACGGGGAGGGTTACCGGCTCACCAACACCGAGGTCGAGGACTACTTCGAGCTCTACGTCCCCGATCCGGGACAACGTCGCGACCCGCGGGTCGCCCCGCTGATGGCGACCGACCTGTCCGGACAACCCAGGACGCTAGTGATCACGGCCGAACGGGACCTGCTGTGCGACGAGGGCGAGGCCTACGGCCATGCGCTCGAGGAGGCCGGGAATGCGGTGCGCGTCCACCGGGTGGACGGGGCGCTGCACGGGTTCATCGTCCTGCCGCGGTTCTCCCGGTACCTGCGAGAGGCCTACGAGGTGATCGACGCGTTCCTCGAGGACGAGCCGGCCGATGGCGGACGCCAGCGCCCGCGGGAGCCCTCGTGACCCGCCGGACCTGGGTGCGACTGGACAACGCCTCCAACATCTTCCTCGCCGCCCGGACCGACGCCGATCCCAAGGTGTTCCGCCTGAGCGCCGAGACGGACCACGACGTGGACCCGCACCTGTTGCAGGCGGCCCTGGACACCACGTTCGACCGCTACCCGCTCTACCATGCGGTGCTGCGCCGCGGCGTGTTCTGGTACTACCTCCAGGACAGCGACCTGCGTCCCGTCGTCACCGCGGAGGACCAGTACACCTGCGCCCCGCTCTACCAGTCGGACCGGCGGAACCTGCTGTTCCGCGTGGTGCACCATCGCCGCCGGATCATCCTCGAGGTCTTCCACGCCCTGTCCGACGGCACCGGGGCGCTCTGGTTCCTGACCGACCTGCTGACCGCCTACCACCGCCTGCGCTATCCGGATCCGGTGCGCCCGGCCGCAGGCGCTCGCGAACCCCTCGGCTCCGGGACCGGCCCCGGCCTCGCTGACCCGGTCGCCCCGGTCGTCCCGCCCGGTGGCGACGCGTCGGCGCCGACGCACGCCCTGAGCGGCGACAGCTTCCGGCACTACTTCCTGCGGCGCCGTCGGCAGGGATCGACGGCCACCGGGTCCGCATTCCGCCGCGAGGCCGCTCCGGCCACCCTGACAGCGGCCGCCGGCACCCCGTCGTCGGGCGCGGCGCTGCGGGGAACCGGCGCGCGGCACAGCAGGCCCCGGACGAAGGTCTACCGGGCCGCGGGTACCCGCACCCCGGACAACCGCACCCGTGCCGTCGAGCTCACGATGCCCGCCCAGGGGGTGCTGGCACTGGCCCGCGCCGAGGGGGTCTCGCTCACGATGTACCTGATCGCCGTGTTCTTCGAGTCCCTGCGCCGCTCCTCCGGTGGGCTGGGTGCGGCCCGGACCCTGGCGGCGTCGGTGCCGGTGAACCTGCGGCAGTTCTTCCCCTCGACCTCGGCGCGGAACTTCTTCGCGACCGTCCGGGTGGACCACACCTACGGCGAGGGCCCGGACGACGTCGGCTCCGTCAGCCGGCAGCTCGACGGCCAGTTCCGGCCCAAGGCCTCCCCCGAGGCCCTGGAGAGGAAGCTGCGACGGTTCATCCGCTTCGAGCGGACGCCCGTGCTGAGGATCCTCCCGCGCCCCCTGAAGGACCTGATCCTGAAGCTGGTCAACGGGGGCACCAACCGGGGACTGAGCGTCGCGGTCTCGAACCTGGGCCGCGTGAGCCTGCCGGAGCCGGCAGCCTCCCACGTGGGGCGCATCCTGTTCCACGTCACCGCGGTCCGCCCGCAGTTCTGCGCGATCTCCCACGCCGGCCTGCTCACGATCACCTTCACCTCGCCGTTCACGGAGACCGCGCACGTCAGGGACTTCGCCCGCATGCTGACCGCGCGCGGGGTCGACGTGACGGTCGCCGCGGCCCGGGTGACCGAGGACGAGCTCGCGGAGGGGGAACCGTGAGGCGCTGCGCGCAGTGTGCCGTGGACGTGGAGGGCCACTGGACGCGGTGTCCGCTGTGTGCGGCTCCGGTGGCCGGCGAGGCGGCGCCGAGCCCGCTGCCGGCGGTGCCCCTGAACTTCTCCCGCCGCCGGGTGTGGAAGGCCCTGTTCCTCACCTCCGTGGCCGTGATCCTGGCGTCCTTCCTGGCCCAGCTGCTGTTCGGGGCGGCCGCGGACATCGGGCTCGTGCGGTCCGTCTGGCTGGGCCTGACCGCCATGTGGCTGGTGGTGCTGATGGCCGTGCGCAAGCGGCGCAACGTCGCCAAGGGCACCGTGTACCTCGTGGTCCTGATCGGCCTGGTCTGCGGGTACTGGGACTACCTCAGCGGGTGGAACGGCTGGTCCCTGGCCTACGCGGTGCCGGCCCTGTGCGCGTCGGCCATCATCGCCGTGCTGATCACGGTGCGGGTCATGCGGACCGAGGTGGGCGAGCACATCCTCTACAGCGGGCTGACCGTCCTGCTGGGCCTGGCCCCCCTGGTGTTCCTGGGCCTCGGCTGGGTGACCAACCCGGTGCCCTCGGTGGTCTGCGGGGCGCTCAGCATCTGCGCCCTGGTGGTGGTGCAGGTGGCCCGGGGCGCGGAGGTGCGCCACGAGCTCGCCAAGCGCCTGCACGTGTAGGCGTCTGGCGGCCTCGTGGTCCCGGGGTGGGCTCCCGGGGTCGTGAGCGTGGATGGGACATGGCCCGTCCACGATCACTCGTCCCAGACCTGCACCACGTTCTGCCGGGTGATCAGTCCCGCCGCGATGTCCGCCGTGCAGGCGCACCACACGGTGGTCCCGTCCGGGTAGCGGCACAGGGTCGTCAGGGCGACCCGGTCCTCGCCGACCACCGGGTCGACCACCCGATGGGTCATGTCCCGGGAGTAGGTGTCCTCCAGCCAGGGACGGATCTGGTCCTTCCCCGTGAGGACCTGTGGCGACCTCGGTGGATGGTTCCGGTCGACGATGGTCACCTCGGCGTCGTCGGCATAGGACCCCAGCAGGGTCTCGGCGTTGCGTTCCTCCGTGGCCCGGGTGAAACCGGCCAGGTCGAAGGCTGTGTTGGCGTTCATGGCTGTGTCCTGGTGTTCGGGCCCTCCGCACGGCAATTCTCCCGCTGCGGGGCACCGTGGGCAACGGCCGCGGGCCGTGGTGGAGGACCTGGTCCGCGGTGCCGCCCGACCCTCATCCGAGGTCGCCGAGCTCGTTCAGCAGCGCCAGTCCGCGGCGGGCCCAGGCGATCTCCTGTTCGGCCTGGTCCACCGTCCCCCCGTGCGCGAACTCCTTGAACCGCATGATGCGCTCCCGCTGCTGCGGAGCCGTGGTGGACAGCCGGCGCTGGAGGGTGGGCTGGCTCTCACTGCGGATCTCATCGATCACCTGCTGGGCCAGATCCCGTTGGTGCTCGAAGTGGGCGATGTGGGACTCCAGCTGCCGCCGGGCGTCCCCCGGGTCCGCCCACTCGAAGTAGGCGGCCTTGAGTCGAGCCGGGTTGCGGACCGGAACGTAGGCCAGCGGTTCCCGCTGCCAGGCCCTCAGTGCCTCGTAACCCTCCGGGGACACGGAGTACTCCGTCTTCGTGGCCCCCTTGGTCCCCCACGGGACCTGGCGTGCGGTCAGCAACCCCTCGGCCTGCATCTTGCGCAGCTCCGGGTAGATCTGCGAATCCAGGGCGTGCCACACGTGACCCACCGAGGAGCCGAACTGACGGCTGGCGTCATAGCCGGTCAACGGGCCCGCGGACAGCAGGGCCAGCAGTGCATGGCGGAGACTCATCGCCGGACAACCTCCTCGTGATGTGGCGCACTTGGAAAACTCCGGCACCACCCCTTATGGTGATCCACATTACCAAATAACTCAGCCCTGAGTGAGTGCGCCCGTCAAAATAACTCAGGACAGAGTTATTGCTCGTCGGCAGGCACCGCCCCCTTGCCGGGCACCATCCGCTAGGAGTCACCATGACCACCACCGTCCAGGCCCCCGCTCACGCCCCCACACCGCTGGCGCCCACCGGGGCTGCCAACACCGAGGGGGCCACCACCTCGGCCACGATCTTCAACCACCCGCTCAACGCCTGGTACGTTGCCGCGTGGGACCACGAGGTCACCTCGAAGGGAATCCTGGCCCGCACCATCGCCAAGCGGCCCCTGGCCCTCTACCGCACCCAGGACGGCAAGGCCGTGGCCCTGGCCGACGCGTGCTGGCACCGCCTCGCGCCGCTGTCCCAGGGCAGGCTCGTCGGCCGCGACGGGATCCAGTGCCCGTACCACGGGCTGGAGTACAACTCGGCCGGTCGCTGCACCAAGATGCCGGCCCAGGAGACCGTGAATCCCTCTGCCGTGGTGCCGTCCTTCCCGGTGGTCGAGCGCTATCGCTACGTCTGGGTGTGGCTGGGTGATCCCACCCGGGCCGATCCGGACCTCGTCCCGGACATGTTCCAGATGGACAGCCCCGACTGGGCCGGGGACGGACTGGTGATCGAGGCCGACTGCAATTACCAGTTGATCCTGGACAACCTGATGGACCTCACCCATGAGGAGTTCGTCCACGCCGGCTCCATCGGCCAGGAGGAGCTGAGCGAGTCCGACTTCGAGGTCACCCACTCCGACCGCACCGTCACGGTCACCCGCTGGATGTACGGCATCGACGCCCCGCCGTTCTGGCTGAAGAACATGCGGGACAAGTTCCCCGGTTTCGAGGGCAAGGTCGACCGCTGGCAGATCATCCACTACGAATACCCGGCCACCATCCGCATCGACGTGGGCGTGGCCAAGGCAGGCACCGGTGCGCCCCAGGGCGACCGCTCCCAGGGGGTGAACGGTTTCGTCATGAACACCATCACGCCCAGGACGGACCGGTCCTCGCACTACTTCTGGGCCTTCATGCGCAACTACCGCCTGGACAGCCAACTGATCACCACCCAGCTGCGTGACGGCGTGCACGGGGTCTTCGGTGAGGACGAGGCCATGCTCAAGGCCCAGCAGGAGGCCATCGACGCCAACCCGGACTATGAGTTCTACAGCCTCAACATCGACTCCGGCGGCATGTGGGTCCGCCGGATCATCGAGAAGGCCCTGGCCGCCGAGGGCCGCCCCACCGCGGCCCCGGCCGGAAAGTCCCCGACGTCGGTCACCGGCGTCCCCGCCCAGGGGCGGGGTCGCTGATCATGGGCCACGCCCCCGCGAGCTCCTGGCAGGACTCCGTCGTCGTCGCCGCCACCGAGGTGGCCGACCGCATCCGTCGCATCACCCTGCGCCCCGTACGGCCACAGGCCGTCCGGCCCGGTGAGCACGTCGACGTGCGCGTGAGGATCGACGGCACCGAGCACCAGCGGTCGTACTCGGTGGTGGACGCCACCCAGGACGGCTCCGAGCTCTCGCTCAGCGTCTTCCACACGCCCACCTCCCGCGGCGGCTCGACATTCATGCACACCCTCACCGCCGGCGACCGGCTGCGGATCACCACCCCCCAGCAGGACTTCCCGCTGCGGATCGGCGCGCAGCGTTACGTGCTGCTCGCCGGCGGCATCGGCATCACGGCCCTGGTGGACATGGCCCGGGTCCTGAAGCGGGTCAAGGCCGACTACCGCGTGGTCTACGTGGGACGCACCCACGAGGCCATGGCCTATGCCGAGGACCTGGTCGCCGAGCACGGGGACCGCATCACCCTCCACACCGACGACACCGACGGACGGTTCGACGTCCAGGCCCTGGTCCAGGGGATCGGCCACGGCACCGAGCTCTACATGTGCGGTCCCATCCGCCTCATGGACGCGGTCCGCCGGGCCTGGGCCGCCACCGACCTCGACCAGACCAACCTGCGGTACGAGACCTTCGGCAACAGCGGCTGGTTCGACCCCGAGCCGTTCCGAGTCCGCATCCCCCGCCTGGACGTGGAGACGGTCGTCGGTCCGGGCGAGTCCCTCCTGGAGGCCCTGGAACGGGACGGCGTGGAGATGATGTCCGACTGCCGCAAGGGAGAGTGCGGGATCTGCCAGGTCAAGGTCCTCGACGTCCAGGGACAGGCTGACCACCGGGACGTCTTCCACTCGGACCGCCAGAAGGACGCCACCAAGACCCTATGCCCCTGCGTCTCGCGGGTCGCCTGCGGCGGTACCGCTCGTGCTGCCGGCCCCGCCGTGCTGACCATCGACGTCACCTGAGCGTCGACGATCCCCTACAACTCCCGTCGCCGAAGCGGCCGGGCCCACACCGGGCCCGGCCCCAGACCCAGACAAGGAACACCCGTGGAGTCCCAGACCCCCCACACGCCGGCCACCCAACCCCAGGAGGCCACCACCGCGGTCCCCCGGCGGGACCTCAAGCAGGCCATCGAGACCAGTCCCATGTCCGCCTACCAGTGGTTGCTCGTCGCCGTCGCCACCTTCCTCAACGCCCTCGACGGCTACGACGTCCTGGCCATGGCGTTCACGGCGACCTCCGTCACCGAGGAATTCGGCCTCAGCGGCGGGGAACTCGGCACCCTGCTGAGCACCGGACTCATCGGCATGGCCGTGGGTTCCCTCGTGGTGGGTCCCCTGGCCGACCGATTCGGCCGGCAGCGACTGCTGATCTCCGCCCTGGCCGTCAACGCCCTCGGTCTGGGCCTCTCGGCCACGGCCGGATCGGCCGTGGAACTCGGCGCCTGGCGTGTCATCACCGGGCTGGGCATCGGCGGCATCCTGGCCACGGTCACCGTGATCGTCAGCGAGTACTCGAACCGGCGTCACCGCGGCATGGCCGTCAGCATCTTCACCGCCGGCTACGGGGTGGGTGCCACCCTCGGTGGCATGGGCGCCACCCAGCTGATCCCCGCCTTCGGCTGGCGCAGCGTGTTCTTCGTCGGAGCCGTGCTCACCGTCGTCGCCGTGCTGCTGGTGCTGGCCTTCGTCCCCGAGTCGGTGGACTTCCTGCGGTCCAGGCAGCCCGCCAACGCCCAGGCGAAGCTGGACCGCATCGCCCGCCGTACCGGACAGACCGGTTCCTTCGGACTGGGGACCGCAGCGGAGGCCTCGCACCGCGGCAACGGCCCCACCGGACTGCTGGACCGGCGCTACCGGACGTCAACGGTCCTGCTGTGGGTTGCGTTCTTCCTCATCATGTTCGGCTTCTACTTCGCCAACTCCTGGACCCCCAAACTGCTCGTCGAGACCGGCATGTCCGAACAGCAGGGCATCATCGGCGGGATCATGCTGACCCTGGGCGGCACCTTCGGGTCCCTGCTCTACGGTGTCCTGACCACCAGGTGGAACCCCCGGCTCACCCTGGTCGTGTTCACCGTGCTCTCGGCCCTCACCCTGGTGCTGTTCATCACCACCACCTCCATCCCGCTGGTCGCCTTCTCCAGCGGCGTCCTCGTGGGCATGCTGATCAACGGTTGCCTCGCGGGCCTCTACACCGTGGCCCCGCAGGTCTACGGCCCGCAGTTGCGCACCACGGGCGTGGGCTTCGCCATCGGCGTGGGCCGGGCCGGTGCCATCCTGGCGCCGATCACCGTCGGTTTCCTGCTCGACGCCGGCTGGTCGCCCACGCAGCTCTACATCGGCGTGGCGGTGGTCGTCCTGGCGGCGGCCTTCGCTGCCTTCGGGCTGCGGCCGTACCAGGACAACCCGTCCGGAGCGTCAGGTGCCGACGGGGACCACCCGGCCGCCGTCAGCCCGGGGGCTCCTGCCGCCCCGTCCCGCGAAACCATCACACACGACGAGTAGGACCAGTGATCCACCGGGTGAGGGGGCGCCACCGGGCCCACGACAGGTCTCGGGCATGGCGGGCGATCCCGAGTACGTGAGACCGGTTCATGGCGGCAGCCCTCTCGTGGGGCCTTGACAGAGTCCGCCCCGCGAAAGTGCGGTTGGGCTCGCGCCCATGCGGGATGTTCGCATACGGCCCCGCGTCATCTGAACGGTTCACCGGTCGGGTCCTACGGGACGCTGGCCGAGGGGTCCGACGTCGATCCACGCCAACCGCCCGGGCGTCCGGTGGGGGTTCGTCGTGTGGGACGGTATGAGCAGTGATCCCAGTTCCGCGTTCAGGGCCTGGCCGTAGCGAGTGCTCTGGTGGTCCATTGCTCCCGGGGGCCTGAGCGTCGCTGCAGGTCATTCCGACGGCGTTGGGTATCGAGTGCCCAGCTTCTCCGTCAACGACAGCCGCACGGTGGACCACTCGGACTCGATGATCGAGAACACCACCACGTCGCGCATGGTCCCGTCGCGCCACAGGTCGTGATTGCGCAGCACGCCATCCTGCTTGGCTCCCAATGCGGCCACGGCAGCCCGGGAGCGATGATTGTGCCAATGCGTGCGGAACTCCACGGCGATGCACTCCAGAGCCTCGAAGGCGTGGGCGAGCTGCAACAGTTTCACCTGCGTGTTGACCCCGGTGCCCTGGACGCTGGGGGCGATCCAGGTGGAACCGATCTCCAGACGCCGGTGGTCCGGTCGGATGTTCAGGAACGTCGTCATTCCCACCGCCCGCCCGTGTGCATCACGGATGGTCCACGGCACGATCTGGCCGGCGGCGTGGTTGGTCAGTCGCTTGTCGATCTCCGCGCTCATGCGATCCGGTGAAGGTAGCCGGGTGTACCAAACCTTGTAGAGGTCACCCTCTGCTACGGCCTCCGCCAATTCTTCGGCATGCTCGGAAGCCAACGGCTCCAGGGTCGCCAAGGGTCCGGTGAGCCGGGGAATCGCCAGAAAATCCATGCCATCAGGCTACTGAGCGCACAAGGCCCCAAGCCGCATCCGAAAGGAAACCGGTCATGAGCCAGATGCAGCGTGACAACTGCGGATGGTCCTATCGAGGATCCCCTTGTGGGCCCACATGACGAGGAGGATTCATCTGGGAGTTCAGGACCTCACCCTTCTTCACGTCCCGGCAATGGGGCGCCGGCTAGGAACGCCTCGTACTGGGCCTTCGCCTCGGGCTCGCTCGTGGGCTGCTGAGTCGAGTAGCGCCCGTCCGTGCGGTCCCGCTTTGGCCCGGAGATCCAGTAGAGGTCGTCGGTGTCCACGTCGTAGAAGTTCGCATCCCCGTCCACGTTGGCCCGAGCCGTGCCGGTCACTCGTGCAAGGGTGCGGTCGTGGAAGTATGCGGTCCGCCAGGTCTTGGAGAAGCGCACCCACCCGATCCAGGCGGGCCCACGATCGCGGCCATAACCGGTCTTGAGCTGGACGTACATGATTCGGTCGGGCATGCCTTCAGGATAGGTATGCCCCGTTGCGTCCGAATCCCACTCGTGCGGTCCGCCAGATGCAGCGCGCCCAACTGAACTGCCGGCAAGAACTGGCGGGAGGCTTCAGGGCGTCACCAAATCGTCGAACGCGGCGTCGCGGCTGATTCGTCCCCGAATTTGTCGACGTTGTGTCTGTTAGGGATCCTTCGCTGGGACGGTACTGGTGAACCGCTTCTAGGCACACCGTCGTGCCGGTCAGGATTCCACTTGCGGAAAGGCGAAGAGGGGTCACCGGAGCACCTCTTGAGGCACAGCTCGTTTGAATGCCCTCGTAGTAGCGTCGCAATATGAACGACAGCGAGGGTCAGCCTCCTGTGGTGCGGATGTTCCCGGACTACGCCGACACCGTTCTGTGGTTCGGGGGACCCGTACCGTACGACGAATCCGGCCTCAGTGAAGGGCTGGTCCGCGAACTAGAGGATTGGGAACAGTCCTACTGCGACTCACTGACGCCCGACGAAGACTGGAAGTCATCAGAACTGGCCCGCCAGTTCACCGCGGAAGGCAACCGTCTGGCCCAACGGGTGGCAGATGAACTGGGTGACGGATACGAAGTCCAGTTCAGCTCCTACGAACCCGGTGTCCCGCCGCGCAGGTTCCGTGGGGCGCGCTCGAGCCTCAATCCTCAAGCCGCCGCTGCCTTCGGAGAGCTAGAAGCGACTCTGATCGCGGAGCAGGAGAAATCCGACAACGTTGCAGGTGTTCCTGACGGAGATAACTCCGAGTGGTTCGCCGTTGCCCCGTTGACGGGCGCCATCTTCAGACCGCATCGGTAGACCATCCCTGGTGGGGCACAGGTCTTCATTGGCACCGTTGACGAGTCTTCAGGGGGGCCGGTGCCAGCCGCGGCAACAGATGCCCCCTAAGGTGGTTCAGGTCACCTAGAGGAAGGCGGGGGCGCCGGGCGATGTCGCGAAAAGGCACACACGGATGGATACGGTGCATCGTGGGAACAGCCGCCCTAGGGTTGATCCTCAGCGCCTGTGGAGCCCCAGACCGGGGAACCGAAGCCAGCAGGCCGGCCGACCAGCAGGCGTCGCAGAGCAGTCCGCAATCGACCTTCAGAACCGAGGCACAGATTAGCCCGCCGGACGCCATCTCACCCAGTGCGCGGGTGCCGGGAATCACTTGCCAACATCCGGAGGACACCATGGACGACGAACTGGTCAAGGCCCATCCCGCGTTCACGCGGCACTTCTCGGCACCGATCTACGACGATCCCGCTAACGAGCTCGCCCCCTTCGGTTCCGACGAAGGATGGGACTTACTGTTCACCGTCGCGCAGCGGTGCGAAGAACTGACCGACACCGCCACACTGGATGATGTTCTTGCCCTGGCCGAGGTACCGGTAGCGCACGAGTGGGGTGAGAACCCCGAGGGCGAGCAGTGGTACGAGGCCGCCACCTTCGTCGCGGCAGCCGGGTTCACCCTGCTGCGGTTGACCGGCCAGATAGACCCGGCCGGTCATCAACGGACCATTCAGGCGGTCGACATCCTGATCGACTACTTCGGGGAGCACCCCGACCTGCTCCAACAGAAAGCGGATCTGCAAAGCTGGCCGACCGAGACCACCCCTCAGGGCTGACCACCACGGTCCCCGTCCGTGTGCTCGAGCCCAGAACTCGACGGCCCGCATCTCATTCGAGGATCCTCGACCGAGACAATGGGTGGTTCACCACGGTCGTGGCGTGGATGCGTGTACCAGGCGTGCGGTCTGCCCGAACAGGCCCTGGTGGCTGGCAACCGCCGAGACTCGTGCCAGTCCGTCTTCGAGGAAAGGAACGCGGTTGAGCAAGAACCGTCTTTCTGCACTGCAATCCGAGGCGTTCATCCTGCTCCCGGACACGGTGCAGGACCTGGATAACTTCGTCTGCCACCCGGAGCGGTACTTGGTGAGCTTGTACGCCGACCCCGGACGGGCCGCCGGGCTGTGGCGCGAGCGATTGAAAAGGCATCCCTATGGCAGCGAGGGACTGCTGCGCCTGTCCTACCGCGGACGAGAACTCATCCACCCGGCGTTGTGGGACGAGGTCTCCGGGGTGTGGTTCGCCCTGATCGACTGCCTCCAGGCCTACCTGGAGACCGGCAGGGGCTTGAGCTCGTTCCCTGGCCAGCCCGTGGACGTGGAGATGCGGCGCGCCCGGGCGGGAGCGGTGTTCGGCGTCAACGGCGACCGGGTCCTGGTGGACCCGACCGAGTTCATCCCCGGACTGCTCGATGAGGCCGAGCGATACTCCCGGTGGGTCGAAGACCGCATCGGCACCCTGGACGCACCCACGGACCAGCAGACCGGTGCCCTCCGGCAGGCTCTGGCCAAGCACACCCGATGAAGCGGCGCCCCGCCTAAGACCCCGTTCACAGGAGGTCGCGCCCGGATGGGGATCCCTAATCGGCTCGGCCTCAGTGGCTCGGCGCCCGCTCATGCCGTGGGCCGGGGGGTGCTTTCTCTATTGCACGGATTATTCTCTTCATACGATTTTTTCATGGTCAGTGACGAGCAAGTCCAGGAGTAAGCAGACGAGGCCGAAGCTGGTTACGACGTCGAGGAATTGAAGCGCCGCGGGCGCGGCCGCCCCGGTCGCGGGCTGAGCCAATGCAGGTCGTTGCCGTGCGCCTCACTGCCGAGGAAATTGCGGC